>WNGK01002073.1_pt1 | contig 26913 bp, 25 predicted proteins | sample 5400601 | NCBI WGS metagenome assembly WNGK01 (sample SAMN13153376, study PRJNA577476) | soil metagenome | isolation source: 60 cm soil or saprolite under Garry oak tree replicate 1 | place: USA:California | collected 2016-06-15
TCGCCACGCTCGACCCGCTCGCCTCGATGGCCCTCGCCGACCCCGACGCTCTCGCCGCGCTCCTGGCGGAGGCCGCACTTCCCGAGGACGTCCTGGCCGCCCGACCCTGGTCGCTCGTGCCTCCTGTTGCAGCCACAGGTCTCACCGACCCCGAGGCCGTCCCGGAGCGATCGCGGCGCTCCCGAGTGAGGCGCGGCGAGCTGTGGGCGCTGGGGGAGCACCGGCTCCTGTGCGCCGACGCCACGGACCCCACTGCCGTTCGCCGTCTCATGGCCGAGGAGCGGGCCGACGTGCTCATGACCGACCCGCCCTACGGCGTTGGCTACGTGGGCAAGACCCCCCACCGCCTCCGGATCGCCAACGATCGCCCGGACTCACTCGAGCACCTCCTCGCCTCGGCCTTCGCCGCGGCGGATGCGGTCCTTGCCCTCGGGGGAAGGGTCTACGTGTTCCACCCGGCCGGGGAGCTCTCGAGCGTGTTCGCCGCGGCGTTCACCACCGCCGGGTGGCGCCTTCACCAGACGCTCGTGTGGGTGAAGGACCGCATGGTCCTCGGACGGAGCGACTACCACTACCGCCACGAGCCCATCCACTTCGGCTACAAGCCCGGCGATGGCCGGTGGGGCCGGGGGGCCAGGGGATGGTACGGGGGGAACGACCAGGACTCGGTGCTGGAGGTTCACCGCCCGGCCGCCTCGCGGGAGCATCCCACGGCCAAGCCCGTGGAGCTGCTGCGCCGGCTCCTCCAGAACAGCTCCCGGGCCGGGCAGATCGTCCTCGACCCCTTCGCCGGGTCGGGCTCCACGCTGATCGCCTGCCAGGAGCTGGGACGCCGGGCTCGCCTGGTCGAGCTCGACCCCGTCTACTGCGAGGTCATCTGCGCCCGCTACGAGTCCTTCACCGGGGAGAAGGTCGAGGTGGCGGGTGGGTGAGAGGGATCCCCGCCCGGCTCCACCGGCGCGCCTGAACGCCGATCGAACACCCGCCGGCCGGATGGACGCGGCCAGAGCCGGGCCGAGGCGGGCTCCATCCGTGCCCCGGTCCCTGTCGAGGGATGCCCGAACGGTGTGGCGGCGGATCGCCCCCGCCCTGCACGCCGAGGGCGCCCTCACCCCGTCGAACTCAGACCTCCTCGCCGTCTACTGCGACCTGCTGGTCCAGCTCGACCGGGCTCGGCTCACGCTCGACGTGGGGGTCCTCATCAAGGGCCGCCGCGACGGGCTCATCACCAACCCGGCCTGGCGCATCTACCGGGACGCCGCCGTCCTGGTCAAGGCCTACGCCACCGAGCTCGGGCTCACCCCGATCGCGGGCCGCCGCATCCGGGGGGCATCCGGCGTCAGCGCTCTTCCTCAAACGAGGCGACGGCCTCGCACCGAACCGTTCGCTTGCCCACTTGCTCAGCCGGGGTGCCTCGGCGAGGCGCCTCGGCCTCGGCACCGGGAACAGGGGCGTGCCCGGCGTCGGACCGGGCGCGGTTCAGCCCGAGGGGAACATCCGGTCGAAGGCCCGGACGGCTTCTTCCTGCATCGAGGGAAGCACGTGGCTGTACAGGTCGAGGGTGATCCCGACGCTGGCGTGCCCCAATCGCTCGGACACAACCTTGGGATGGACCCCCGCCAGGAGCATGAGGGTGGCGTGGGCGTGGCGGAGGTCGTGGAACCTCACCGCCGGCAGTCGCCGTGCCCGGCAGAACCGGACCCAGGCCGAGGACAGCGTCGCCGGATGCCACACCGTACCGTCGCCCGAGTCCACCACGGCGCCCGTGTCGGTCCAGGCGTCCTCCAGCACGTCGCGGCGACGTGACTGGTCGGTGATCTGGCGCCGCAGGTAGGGGCGGAGGAACGAGGGGAGGGCCACGGTACGCCTCGACCGCCGGGTCTTGGGCTCACACGTGCTCACTCCCTGGCTGGAGGCGTGCAAGCTCCGGCGGACGTGGGCGAGGGACAGGTCCGGGGCGAGGTCCGACCACCGAAGGCCCAGGATCTCTCCCCTCCGCATGCCGGTGGCGAGCGCGATGGCCACCACGCACTCGAACCGGGTGCCGCTTGTGACATCGAGGATCCGGGCCGACAGTCGCTCGTCGACGGCCACCGGCTCGGGTCGGCGGGGCCGGGGTGGCTGGGCCCCAGCGGCGGGGTTCCGGGGGAGCAGGCCCCACCGCACGGCCTGGCCCAGGGCCTGGGTCAGCACGAGGTGCAGGTTGAGGACGGTGCCTCCCGACAGTCCCCGTCCGAGCACCTCGGCGTACAGGTGCTGCAGGCGAAGGGGGGTGAGGTCGCCCAGGGCCCCCGACCCGATGGCCGGCGCCGCGTACAGGCGGATCAGCCCGGCGTAGCCGTCGTGGGTCCGGGGACGGACCCGGCCCCTTGAGTGGGCGAGCCACTGGTCAAGGTAGTCGCCTACGGTGAGGTCGGAGCCCTCCTCCGGGCCTCCAGCGAGCGCCTCCACCACCTCGAGCATGGTGGCGGATGCTAGCTCTGGTGCCCTAACGTCAGCAACAGCAAAAGAGGTCGCTGACCTGCGGTTTCGGGGACCCGGCGACGGTTGGTCAGCCGGTTCGGCGCGAGGGGCGGGACGTACGCCTCCTGAGGCTCCGGGCGCTGCCCTTCACGCCACCGGGAAGGGCCATGAACCGCTGGAGGTCCGCCCGGCGGATGAGCCATTCCCGGCCCAGCTTCCTCCCCTGGAGCTGGTGGGCGAGCAGGAGCTGGCGGACGCGCCCGGGGCTCACCCCGAGGGCGTCGGCTGCCTGGGCGGTCGACATCCAGGGATCGTTCACGTTGTTCTCCTCGTTGAGGTCGTGGCCAGGTTCGGTGATGTAGCGGATAGACGGGACGGCCGTCAAGTCGTCGTTCGGGGGCGAGTCCTTATCATGCCGGCCCTTCGGTCCACTCGTCGGGGACGTGGTCGGGGACAGCGGCCGGGAGGTCGTCCTCGTCGCTTGTCCAGACCACCCGAGTGGGCGGAGCGAAGGACTCCAGGGCCCACTCCGCCTCATACAGGGGGCATCCCCGGCACTTGGCGGGCAACAGCCCCCGGAAGACGGCCCGGCACCGCCCCGTGTTCCGGAGCCATCCCCGTGCGCAATGGAGCATGAGGCGGACGGTCCCCCGGTGCTCCGGGGAGCCGTTCACCTCCACCAGCGTCGTCTTCCACCCCCAGGTCATGTGAAGAAGCTCCAGGGCCCGTCCGTACCGGGACTCCTCGGTCGAGAGCAGGAAGGTGGCCCGCCATGTGCCGGGCTCTATCTCCTTCAGGTGATCGGCGTGCTCCCTCGCGTAGGACACCGCCCGGGGGAGGACCGGCGTGGAGGCCGGGCCGAACGTGACGTGGAGCACCGCCTATCCTCGACCCATGAGTTCATCCGCTCGCTCGATGCGAGGTCGGACCATGGCTCCGGCGAGGCTACATGCGCAAGTCGGATGGACCGGGCTGCGTGCTCAGGGCGTTTCCGGCGCCGCCTCCGTAGGAGGCGCCGTGGCCCTGCGCCGGATCGACCTCTTGGCGGCACTCTGGGTGGTCCGCTTCGCCCTCGACGCGCGGCGCGTGGTTGGCTTCTTCGTCGTGGAGGTCTTCCGGCGCCTCCGGGGCGGGGCCGGGGCCGCGGCGCTCGCACGGAGGGAGGGCCGGCGTCCCCGCTTGGCCGGGCGGGCCCCCGTGGTGAGATCGGTGAGGTGCTCTCCGCACAGGTCCTTCTGCAGGGAGCGGCCCCCGGCCTTGAAGGTGATCCGCTCGGTGGCGGGCTTTCCGCACACGTCGCACACGATCACGGTCTGCTCTGCCATCAGGCTCCTCTCGCCGGGGTGCTACGGAGACCGCAGCATACCGGAGGAAGCCCTCCCGGAAGTGGGCCTGGGGCTAGGGGGCTTCGGGTGGGCCGCCCTCCATCAGCAGGGCGAACACGCCCTCGATGGCGTGCTGGTCGAGGGTGCCCTCCTGGGCTAGATCCATGAGGGCGTCTCTGGCCGCGGCGAGCTCCACCAGGGTGAGGATCCGGAACTCAGACAGGTCGCCTGCGGTGGGGCGAGGCAGGTCCATACGGGCGATGACCGCTCCACCGCCCCCCGGAAGTCAAGCGGGGAAGCCGTAGCCCCTCGCCGGATCCGTCGGCCTCGGTGGGGAACGAAGGCGCGGACGCGAGGCGAGGTCACGCGCGAGGACGACTATCTCAACAGATACGAGCCGAAGCTGTGGGGGTGCGGATGTGGGACGCTGGTCAATGGGCAGGCTCGTTATCGAGATGTGATGCACCGGATGCTTCGCCGCTAGCGCCCTCCGCGATGTCTCACTTCGGCATCAAGCTCAGCGTGGAAGAATGCGAGCACTGCGGCGCCCAGGACTGAGGAGGACGCATTGGCGGTGTGGATAGTTCGAGGCGGCTCCGACGGCGAGCGGGTCCCGTTGTGCCTCAGGGAGGGCCTCTCCGTCATCGGGTGGAGCGTCCTCGCGATGGACCTGTCAGGCATGAGCAAGGCGGACATACGAGCGCAGCTGGACGTCCTGCACGCCGGGAAGTCGAAGGATGCGCGGGCGCAATGGGCACTCCAGCTGGACCGATTCGTCTCACGCATGCAGCCCGGCGACTTCATCGTCATGCCGTACAAGCACGAGCCTCTGGTGGCCATCGGGCGTGTCGCCGGACCCTATCAATACCGGCCGGAGCTAGGCGGCGACGACGTGCACGTGCGGCCAGTGAACTGGCTCGAGCCAGAGTTCCCGCGTGAGCAGCTGCCATCCGACCTGATCGCTGGGCTGAGCGGGGCCGCCGGAACGGTGCAGAGCGTCCTGTCCGCTGCCGCCGACCGGGAGGTACGAACGATCCTGGGGCTGGAGCCGAGCGTGGAGCCCCTACACCTCGTCTTGCGCTGGGCATGGCACGGCGAGCCCGAGCCCCTGGTGCAGAAGGCGGTCGCCGATGAGAAGGGTTCGGTGTGGTGGGGCAAGCTCGCGGGTCCCGCAGGCGGAAAACCCATAAGCGACCAGAACTTGAAGAGGTTCAAGACCCAGCTCGGCCGGGGCGTAGCCACGCATGTCTACCTGTACCGCGTGGGCAAGGAAGCCTGGCGTACTTCGCTTCTTGACATCACCCGAGACGAGGCGGAGATCGACAGGGACTTGGTGCCGCCCGGCACGAGCACAGAGGCCCACAACCTGTGGGTTCACCTCACCGACTTCCAGGAGCTCGAGAGACACTGGCCCCTCGACCACCTCGTGCTCGACTCCGCGCCGACGAAGAGCCTGCGGTCTGCGGTCGGCGGGCAGACTTCCTTGTTCCTCGTCCGCGAAGTGGCAACCCCCCCGCCACCAGAGAAGTACTTCATCCTTCGGCAACGCCCGACCCAAGGGGAGTACGGCGACGAAGAGGATGTCAGTTACTCGTTCGACGACACAGTGGCCGGGCACCGCGAACTAATTGAGGCGGGTGACGCGCGCTTCGTCTACTATCGGCCGCGCCGCGGCCCCGACCATGAGACCTCGCAGTCCTTCGTCGGTCATGGCCGCGTCTTGGGAGTGGTAGAGAAGAGCAGCGACGGCCAGAGCCTGTACACAGCACAGCTCGGGGACTACGCGAGGTTCGAGCGTCCGATACCGGTTAGCGAGTACCGTCCACCTGGATGGAACGACCAGCGCTCCATCGGGGAAGTCACGCGAGACGTCTACGAGGAGCTGATGAGTAGGGGCTCCGCGCAGGTTCCGCAAGTCGAGTTCGACGTTGCCAGCGTGAGAGCGCTCGCGGGGGCTGTCCCCTACAGCCTCGATCTGGCCGACGACGTCTACGCGTCTGTCGTCGCCGCGCTGACGAGCGGGAAGCACGTCATCCTGACCGGTCCTCCCGGCACGGCCAAGACCACGCTCGCGCAGGCTGTGGCAGATGCTGCTAGGCGTGCCGGACGCTGCGCGGACAACGTCTTGACCACGGCGACGGCCGACTGGACCACGTTCGAGACCATCGGCGGCCTGCGGCCTCGGTCGGACGGGCAGCTCGAGTTCCACGACGGTCATTTCCTCGCGGCCATCCGTCGCGGTCATTGGCTCGTGGTGGATGAGCTAAACCGTTCGAACTTCGATCGCGCGTTCGGACAGTTGTTCACCGTCCTCTCCGGGCAGGCGGTGACGTTGCCCTACGAGGACCCCTCAACCGGCCTGCCAATCTCCATCGTGCGGGAGGGTGACCACGTCCCTCAGGGAACGACGCCGGTCACGGTACGAAAGGACTGGCGCCTCATCGCGACGATGAACGTCTTCGACAAATTCCTGCTGTTCGAGATGTCCTACGCGCTGATGCGTCGGTTCGCCTTCATCGAGGTGCCGGCGCCGCCCGACGTGGTGTATGAGGCGCTCATCCGCAGGGAGGCGGCCGCCAGCGCCGATGCCGGCTCCGTCGCGAGCCAACTGCTCGGGCTTCGGAGTGTGAAGCAGCTCGGCCCGGCGCTGTACATGGACATCGCGCGCTACGCGAGGACCCGCTTCGACATGGGCGACCCCGATGAGTCGGCGGTGCTCTTCGAGTCGTTCTACAGCTACCTGCTCCCTCAGTTCGAAGGGATCGACGACGAGGCCGGCAAGAAGCTGTACGACATGGTCGCCCCCCTGGTGCCGGACCGAGGTCGGCTGCTCGATGTGCTCGTCTCGGTGCTCGGCCTCGAACGTGGACGGCTCTCGCCGATATCAGCCCGGGGGGTCGGGGAGGTCGAGGAGTCGCTCGACGAGGACAGCCGTGAGGCGGTGCCCGGTCCGGCGGAGCCCTAGGCAGACGTCGTGCAGACTCTCTCTTGGGACCGGCAATCTCGCATCGGGGAGCTTCGCGAGCGGATCTGGCTCTACTTGACGCCCTCCGTCGAGTTCGAGCAGGTGCTCCTGCAGGCCGCGGCGCTCTTGCAGCTTCCCCCCGAAGACGTGCTCACCTTAGGCCGGCTGCATTTCCTGCTGAGCGGCGAGGTCGGTGCCCTCCTCGAGGGACTGCCGGTCCTGATTCGCAGGCTGTCGACCACAACCGCCCACGAAGAGGAGCGAAGTGCCGAGCGCGTCCGAGGGACTGTCCAGTGGGGGAAGACGTTCGCAGCGCGCGCGGGGTCCGGGCTGCCCCACCTGTTCGTGACCTCTCCAGCACGGCGCGCCTACCAGACCCCGGAGAACGAGCTGCTGGTCTTCGTTCTGGATGCAATCGCGCGCACGGGACGCGACACACAGCGGCTTGCTCGATCCACGTCGGGGCCAACCACGCAGGTCGCGGGACGTCTCGACACCGCACAGCGTTGGCGCAGCCACCGAGCGCTCAGCGACATCGAGCGTCGGCCGGTGACTCCGCGGAGCATCAGCCGCACCCGGTCGGGTAGGAAGCGGCGAACCTACGCCGTGGCGCTTGCAGCGTACGAGGTGCATCGCCGCTTCGTCGGAGAAATGAACCGACAAGCCATCCGCGAGGCGGTCGAGGCCCGCGCGCTCGTCACCCGCGACGACCCGACGCTCTTCGAGCTGCTGTGTCTCTTCAGAGTCATCGAATCGTTGCAGGTGCTTGGATGGACGGCAGGCAAGTTTCGGCTGTTCGGACTCGGACGCCACCTCCGGCTCCGGCTCGGTCGTGGCCGGGAAGTCATCGACCTCCATTATCAGGGGACGCCCCAAGAGTTCCGCGATGCCTCGCTGTACCGGATTCTGGCGACCCACCACGGGGTGGGGACGAGCCCCCTCATTCCAGACGTTGTGCTGTGTCGTTCCGTCGGCCGAACCACGCGGTATCTGGTCATCGAAGCGAAGCTCGGTGATGACAGACGCGCCCACGGTCGCTCCATGCAGGAGTCGGCGCGCGATACGCTCAAAGACCTGCTCATGTACCGACACGATTTCAGCGATGTGCTGCGGGGTCAGGTCGGCCCGTACGGTCTTGGAGTCGCCTGGGGCGGCGGCCTTTCGCCGCGGGAGGAGGAGGTCATGCTGGCGTCGCCCGATATGCTGTCCGATGCGCTCGCCATCTGGCTCGCGGCATCCGCATAGGTTTTGGCGTCCCGGCACACGGTGGACCTCCGGACCAGACGTCCGCAACGTGGTGTGCGGGAACGCATGAGGCGGGAAACGATGAGCGAGACGGAAACGGGCCCTCACGTCGAGCGACCGATCCTGGACCGGGTCATCTCGGCGATGCTCCAGGACGTGAGCGGCAACCCAGAGTTCGACGCGGAGGCGCTGGCTGCGCTACGGCAACTTGTCGAGCAGGGGCGCCTTTCAAGCGTCAATGCGGTGACCAGCGCGCTCACGCCGGCCGGGACTTCGCCGTGAGACTGCTTCAGCTCGACATCCACGATGTGCGCGGGATCCGGTCGCTGACGCTCCGGCCTGAGGGCACCAACTTCGTAATCTGGGGTCCGAACGGCTCGGGAAAGAGCGCGGTTGTCGATGCGCTCGACTTCCTCCTGACGGGTCGAATCAGCAGGCTGACGGGGCGAGGGACTGGGGGCATAACGCTCCGCCGCCATGGCCCTCACGTTGACTCCAGGCCCGAGGACGCATCGGTCCGAGCGCTCCTTGCCGTTCCGGGTATCGCGCAGCCTGTTGAGCTTCGCCGATGCATCGCCCAGCCGGACATCCTCGAGAGCGACCCGTCGGCGAAAGGTGCCCTCGCTCCCATCCTCGAGCTAGCGGAACGTGGACAGCATGTCCTCACCCGCCGGGAGATCCTGCGCTTCGTTGCCACTGAGGCTGGGACCCGAGCCCAGGATATCCAGCACCTCCTCAACCTCACCCCGGCCGAGACGATCCGCAAGGCGCTGGTCACCGTGCGTCATCGCAGCGAAATGGCGGAGGGGGCGGCACGGACCGCGGTCGGGGCGTCACGTGGTCGCGTCGCGGCCGTTGCCAGCCTTCGGGCCTTTGATCCGGTCGCCGTGCTGGCCTTCGTCAACGCGCAGCGGGCCCTGCTGGATGCCTCCGCAATCAACGAGCTTCGGGCAGCGAGCGTCCGTGAAGGTCTCGTCCGCCCTGTAGGCCCTACGACAACCGACGCGGTGGACGCTCACTCGACGCGCACGGCCACGGCCACGCTCCGCTTGGCGTTGGACGAGGGTTCCATGCAGCGGCTAACGGATCGCGACCGGCGCCTTCGTGAGCTCCTGGCCGCAGTTCGCGCTGACCATGACCTGCACCGATGGTCTCGCCGTCGCGACCTGATCCGGATGGGCGACGAACTCATCGACGAGACAGGGGCCTGTCCCCTGTGCGAGACTCCCTGGCCCGTCGGCGGCCTGCGCGCACAGCTGCGGACGAGCCTCGCCGAGGCCGACGCGATCTTGAGTCGAATCCGGGAAGTCACCTCGCTCGCCGAGACGATTGCGGCGGAGGCAGCGGCGTGCTCAGCGGCTGCTCGCACCCTCGCCCAGACCGCGGCCATCCCTGGCGCAGATCGCAAGACCCTCGACCAATGGGCGGCGACAGCCGATCGGTTAGGTGCCGCGCTGGCGACTCCGACCTCGGCGTATCCGGTTGAGGGGCTTGACGTGGAGCAGGCAGCGCGCCTCGGAGCGCCCGAGGAGGCTGCTGGCGTGCTGGACGGTGTGGATCGAGCGCTCAAAGGGCTGGCTAGCGCCGAGTCGCCTCAGCTGACCGCCTGGGATGCACTCATCCGGATTCAAGAGGCGCTCCTACCGCTTGAGGCGGCAGAGGGAGCTCTGGAGCGTCAGACCGTCGCGGCCCGACGCGCTCGCGCGTTATCCGCGGCCTACGACCGAGCCCGCGACGAGATCCTGGGGTCCCTGTACGCTGAAGTCCGGGACCGATTCGTCGCCCTGTATCGGCAGCTTCACGGGTCGGACGAAGACTCCTTCACCGCAGAGCTCACGCCGGAGGGAGCTGGGCTGCAGTTCTTGGTCGACTTCCATGGTTACGGCGTCCACCCGCCTCAGGCGCTGCACTCGGAGGGTCACCAGGACAGCATGGGGATCTGCCTGTACCTCGCACTCGCCGAGCGGCTCACCGGGGGCGTGATCCAGCTCACGATTCTCGACGACGTGATGATGTCGGTGGACGCCGAACACCGCCGCGCCCTGTGTCGGCTCCTCGGTGCGGCGTTTCCCGACCGCCAGCTGATGATTACCACCCATGACCGCACGTGGGCTGGTCAGCTTCGCACGGAGGGAGTCGTGACAGCCCGCCAGTGCGTCCAGTTCTACGGCTGGCAGCTGGCCACGGGCCCACGCGTCCTGAGCGAGGGCGACCTATGGACGCGAATCGACGAGGACCTGACCCGTGAGGAAGTCGCGAGTGCTGCACACCGCCTGCGGCGCGGCTCAGAGGAGTACTTCGGAGACGTGTGTGAGTCGCTCTGGGCACGAGTGCGATACCGCATGAGCGGCCGAGTCGAGCTCGGTGACCTGCTCCCGGCGGCAATCATTCAGTACAAGGCGCTGCTGAAGAAGGCCAAGGCCGCGGCCAACGCTTGGGATCAGAAGGATATCGTCGAGCAGCTTGCGCTCGTAGAGAGCACTGCGGGCCAGACGATTCAGCGATCACGAGCCGAGGAGTGGGCGGTCAATGAGAACGTGCACTACAACGCGTGGGCGAGTTTCTCAAAGGCTGATCTGGTGCCTGTCATCGAGGCGTTCCATGACCTCTTCGACGTCTTCCGGTGCTCTTCGTGCCAGCGCACGCTCCGCGTGGTCTCGAGCGGGCCAGGCCCGGCAGCCGTGCAATGCGCCTGCGGAGCGGTGAGTTGGAACCTCGTCGGACCCTGAGGGGCGCAGGATGTCGGCGGCAGCCTGCCGCCCATGCTGGCCAATCATCCTTCACCTCGCCCACCACGTGGAACCTCAGGCGGATCCCGAACACCAAGCGACAGATGGCCTCATCCACATCACGTAGCAAGACGCCCCGGGAGGGTACTCGGCTGCGACATCTCCACTGCCGGAGGAGCCCCATTGTCTCAGCGTCGTAAGCGGCAAGTGGAGGCGCGTCATCGCCGCAACCACATCAGGCTGTCAACACGGGGTAACGTCACGCCGGAGAAGAGGCACGATGGCCACTGTCGTCCTTAGGAAGTTCGACTGCGTCGTCGTCCCTCGGCCCGGAGGCCCTCCGACCGTACAGGCCACCTTGAATCAACCAGCGTCCGGAGAGGCCGCAGTGCATCTCGGGACCTTCGTGCGACTCAACGCGATGCGGCTCGGGACCGCCCACGGAGCGCATTTCGTTGCGGTCCTGTCGGAGCTGGCTCTCGTTCTGTCTCGGCTTCGAACGACTTTCACTGATCCGCTCCGGCTTGCGCCGGCGTTTTGGCAGAGTTCCTCGCATATCCGGCGCTTCGTGACTGAGTCCTGCGGGCTGGGCCTGCTCTCCTGGTCCGTTGCCCATTTCGAGGATTGGCGGTTTCCCTATCGACTGCAACACATCGACAACCTACCGGTCGCAGAGCGGCAGGCGGTCTCGCTCGGACGCCTGCGGCCAGACCTGCTGTTCGATATCGGGGGACTCCAGGTTGCTGGGGAGGCACGCGGGCGTTCGTCCCATCCGCCGCCGTCTGAGTACGTCGTATGCCCAACGGCCCAACAAGACCGTCTGGACCAGTTGGCGATGTGGTCCGAAGCACTCGGCGACGCCCGTTGGATAATGGCCTGGACCCGGTGCAGCGACTCCACGACCGTAGCGGATTACTTCGATCCTGGCGAAAGGACGAGTCTCATTCCGGATCGAGTCCTCGCCCAGGTGCGGCGGCAGTGGGAGAATCGATTGTGGGCGACAGCACCCTTGTTTGATGCTTTCTTTCTCGGGCGACGCCTCCGCGGAAACTGGCTGCTCGTGGACCCCGCACCTCAGCCGGACGGAACCCAGCGACGCTTGTTCTTGGGCGTCTCGGACTCCGAACTTGAATCGCCTCCACCACCGCTCCCACCGGAGTTTCCAATCGACGAGCGCTTCGAGGTCGACGCAGCGGGACGACTGGCTGTGATCGTCGACACGTTCCGGGCTACGCAACCGCCTCCTAACGTCACGGCTCTTGCCCGGCGTTGGGGGCAAGGCCGCAACGCCTAAGAGGAGGGCTCGGGGTACTGTTGAGCTCGGAGACACCGTCCACGACGTCGCGAACTTGGGAGGGCGCGCTGCTCTGTCGACGGAAACTGGACCCGAAAAGGCTACGCGGCACCAACGCGACCGACATGGAGCGTCCTCCGGGCGCCCCAATGCTGCCGTGAACTTCGAGGCCGCCTCGGCTGAAGATCTGGCGGATGCGCCCTTCGCCGTTGTCGACCTCGAGACGACCGGCCTCTCCCCGCGCCTGAACGACCGGATCGTGGAGGTGGCGATCGTCCGGGTCAGCCCGGGGGGCGCTATCGAGGAGGAGTTCGCCACCCTCATCGACCCCGGCCAGGACACCGGCCCAGCCCACCTCCACGGGATCGCCTCTGCTGACGTCGCCGGAGCACCGGCCTTCGCCGAGGTGATCGGTGACGTGGCCGGGCTCCTGCGGGGCGCCGTGCTCGTCGCCCACAGCGCCCGGTTCGACGCCGACTTCCTGGCCGCGGAGTTCGCCTGGGCCGGGGCGAGCTTCCCCCACGTCCCCACCATGTGCACCCTGCACCTGTCCTACCTGCTCTACCCCGGGCTCGGCCATCACGGCCTCGCGCCCTGCTGCACCGCGGCGGGCATCCCCTTGGACCACCACCACTCCGCGATCGCTGACGCCCGGGCAACGGCCACGCTCCTCCTCGCCTACCTGGACGAGGCGAGGGGCCGCGGCCTGTCCGACCTCGTCGCCCTCGGGTGCAGGCCCAGCTCCTTCGCCCGGGTGCGGTGGCCAGAGGTGGCCCCGTCCGGCCGCTTCCTCCGCCGGGGCGGCGGCGGAGCCCGGGACCGGACCTTCCTGGGCCGTCTCGCCGCCTCCTCCCGTCGGGACCCGGCCCCGAGCGCCGCGGTGGCCGACTACCTGGTCCTGCTGGACCAAGCCCTCGAGGACCGGGTGATCACTGAGCGGGAAGCACGTGCGCTCGCGGGGACGGCCGAGGCCTGGGGCCTGTCGAGGGCGCAGGTAGAGGGGGCCCACCGGGCCTACGTCGCAGCGCTCATCCGCACCGCCCTGGAGGACGGGACGGTGAGTCCCTCGGAGTGGCGGGACCTGAACGCCGTGTGCAGGGAGCTCCAGGTGGACAAAGCTACGCTCGACCTCGAGGTATTCGGCCTGATGAGCGGTGCGGACACCGACGCCTGGCTCCGCCAGCCGGTCCCGCCGCCATCCCTTGCTGGGCTCACGGTGTGCTTCGCCGGAGCCATGAGGAGTCGCCTGCACGGCGCGCCGATCGACCGGGCCCGGGCCGAGGAGCTCGCTCGGGCTGCGGGCCTGCGCGCCGTCGATGTCGTGACGACTGGCCTCGGCCTCCTCGTCGTGGCGGACTCGGGGGAGGCGATGGAGAAGGCGGTCGAAGCCCGGGGGCTCGGGGTCAAGGTCATGGCAGAGGCGGCGTTCTGGCGGGCTATCGGGCAGCAGGTCGAGTGATGCCATCTCGGGCGGGCCGAGCAATGTGAGGAGTGAGGGCTGTCTGTACGATTCACGCGTCACACGCGCACCGGATGGGAGGGGAGGGTCGTGTCGTTGCCGCAGACCCAGTTGCGATACCACGTCCCCCTTCTCGGGCATGTAGCTGCGAACCTTCACGAAGAGAGCCACCGCATCTACCGTGCTCTTGAAACGGCCGGCGAGGTAGATCGTTTGAAGCGGCTCGACCACCTCGGCCTGATGCGCTTCGCCTGGGAGGGAGCCCACCACTCGCGATGGGAGTACACGGTCCTCATACTGAGTCTGATCGAGCGCTGCAAAGCCGTACCTAAGATTCACCTTGCCAGCCGGGTGAAGCTTCGAGAAGCAACCGTCTCGTCCGGGTACGAGCTGCTCAAGGCGTGGGCCCTCTTGCTGAATACCGGGCACCTGGTGTGGACGTTCGCGGCCGAGCGCGCGCTCATGCTCGAAACCTGGGCAGATCGCAACGGAGCGCGCGCATCCTACCTTGCTGCCTTCGACCGTCCGGATGTGAAGTCCTTCGCGGAGGCGGTTCTCCGCAAAGGACGCACGTATCAGTTCTTTCAAACCCTTGCCTTCATTCGTTTGGCGACGCTCGTTCCGGATGACGGTTCGGGCAATCGGCGCCTGTGCATGGATGCGCTCGAAGCCTACGTGACGCTACCGTCCCCGAGCGAGCAGCTATCGCGCATTCGGCGCATATACGGCAACCTCCGCAGACTGGCTTACATGGCGCTCGACACTCACTACACGCCGTCGGTGGTAAGCGTCGACCTAACCCAGCCCTTGACAGACGGAGAGTCGCTTGCCCGGCTCGCGCTGCGCGAGGCGACCAGGCAGAGCGATGAGCTCGATGGTCTCGGCGCCTACTTGGATCGGGAAACCTATCTTGGCCCGCAGGTAATGGAGGAGATGGCAGCGCGTGAGCACGAACTGCGTCGACGGATACGTCAGGCTCTCCGGAGCTCGTCACTCCATTCCACGATCGAGGCACTCGCGTCTGGCGATCTTCAAGGGCAGGTCGTCCCGTCGCCGGTCCAGACAGTCTTGAGAGTCACCGGTGACGCAGCTGTCGGCCTCGCTGGTTTCTGGCCGGATAGTGGGAACGGCCGCGTGGAGCAGGAGCGACTGGAGCGAGAGCTGCCCGTGAACTCGGGGGCAACGGGCCTCTACTGGCAGACCGCGAGCGCCAACGAGTGGGTGCTTCAAACGTTCACGACCGCGGACCGCCCAGCCGCCACGATTCGCGCGTACCTTCCTATCTGGGCGAGAGCAACCGAGGCTCACGCTCATGCCCGAGACGAACTGGAAACGGAATGGTGGGCTGATGTTTACTCGGAGCGCCTGGCTTCAGCGTTGCTTCTCCAAAGCTTGCCGTTGTTCTTTCGGGCCGATCTCATTTGGGAATGGGGGATCAGGGGAGCGCTCGGCGAAGCGCTGCTTGTCCCCCGGGCCGGTGCCCGACGGCTTATCCAGCGCGAGGTGAAGGGCAGGAGCCTGTCAGTCTCTCGGCTAACGGAGCTGAGCATGCTGGCTCGGACCCTTCGGCGCCGCCCAAATGCGTACGCCCTGGTCTCCGTGGCACCGTTGATCGCATACGAGGGGGCGGGCCAGGTAGCCGAGGTGGACGGCTGTTTCGTCGAGTGGCAAGGCGGCACTCTGCGGCTGACGGTGGTGGAGGCAAAGAAGATGAGGAGCGGCGCCCTTACGGCCGCCAGGTCGTCGCTTGGGCAGGCGATGAGTCGACTGGGGACCAACCCAGCCGTGTCTGTGAGGCCGATCTCAGCTGAGAAGCTTCCCGCTGGAGTCGCGCGTGCTTGGGTCGAGTTAGAGATCCAGCCGTAGATCCAGCCTTGCTACCCGGCTGGGCTGGAGGGTGGGAACCGGACGGCATGCTTGGCTGCCTCCCTGTCACAGGGGCCGGTTAGACTCAACTTGAGAGGAGGCGTGGTCAGGATGGCGAAGGCACGAAAGACCAGTGCGAAGGCCGCATCGGCGGCGTCTAGAGTCCTAAGGGATGGTCGGACCAGCAAAGCTTCAAAGACGGCTGCGGCAAGCGCCCTCAGCCAGAGGGCACCCAAGCGCGGGAAGTAGCGCTGTCCCGGTAAAGAGTCAGTCCCGGCCTGTGGTTTCTCTTGGGCGCTCGCCGCAAGACCAAGGGTTACCGATGTGGCCTAGCGCGGCCCGGCCGGATCTCCCTATGGGGTTTGAATCCACGAGGGAGTTGCCTCCCTAGCGGTTTCAAGACCGCCGCCCTCGGCCAGCCTAGGCGACCCTACCGCGACCGATTCTACTGAACCTCTCCACGCCGAACCCGTTCCGAACGCACCCGCGCTGGTCGAGTGCTACGGCGCGTCCGCGATCTCCCAACCACTGGCCGCGATGGTCGCCTTCTACACTTGGCGCTTGTGCGTGTGCTCGTGTGGCATGGATGGCTCCTCGAAGGCTCGGGCTCGAACGTGGTCACCGCTCGGGTGACGGCCGCGCTTCGCTCAGCGGGACGCGACGTGCTGGTTCTCTGTCAGGAACGGCACGCGGCGCGATTCCCCTTCGTCGGTGCGACGGGTGCCTCCAGCTATCTCGACCGCAACGTCTCCGCGCTCCGCTCGGCAGCGACGTGGTTCCGCCCCCAGGCCGTGATCGCCGGCCACTCGGTCCCGGGCGCCGCGGTGGCCCGTCGCGCGATCCGCGACAAGCGCCTAGAGGTGCCGCGGCGCCTGCCTGCGGTACATCCAGATCGCGACGTCAAGGCGGCGCAGCGTCGTGATTGCCGGGTTCCGCGGGCCAAGGCGGTCGATCCGTTCCCGCCGCTCCTGATCCAGCAGCGCGGAGCGGATGGCCAGCCAGTACTCGGACGGCGGCGCGGGCAGGTAGCCCTCGACCACGGTGTCGACAATAGGAATGAGGGCCGGACGCTTCCGGGCCATGAGCTTGCCCGCCCTGGTGGGCCCCACTCCTTCGAGCGCATCGAGTTCGTGCCACAAGGTGTCGGCGGCGCTGACCGGACCGAGCGTGGACTTGTTCACACTCCAGATGGGCGGGCCGTCTGGGATGCCGTGGAGAAGGTCGACCAGCGTCGCGGGGTTGTCCAAGAGCGTTCGTGTGGCGCTTCCCGAGAAAGGCGTTTCCAGCAGGGCGACCGCCAGCAGGTCCTCCACTGAGAATCGGTGCGGGTCGTTATTCGACAAGGTGGTGAAGGTCTCCCCCGCGTAGTTGTTGCTGGGTTCGAAGTACTTGGCCACCTTGTCCGCTGTGGCATCGAGGTTGAGCAGATCGTCGATCGCCCGCGCGACAGCCTGGTAGCTACGTTCCACGACCAGCGACTCTACATCGGCCGCGTGAAGCTGCGGCCCGAGGGAGAAACGGCCGAGCCCAGAACGGGCCACTGCTCCTCCGGCAAGAGGACGGGGTGGAAAGGACGGCGGACCGTCCATCCACCCCGATGAGATACCAACCCTACGCTCATCGCCACAGGGCCCGCCAGATGCCTACTCGGCCCAGGGCACGGCCCACGATCACGTTCTTGGCCCGGCGGGCGATCCGATACAGCCGCCGTGGTCGTTGCGGGCGGAGGGTCTAATCGAGCACATCGTTTCCTGGTCGGTTCATGGCGGCGTGGGTGCGCGGCGCTCCCAGCGCTTATCGGACGCACGGGACCAGAAGGTAAGGCTTCGGTCTGAGGTAAAGCCCTACGTCCGGTCAGCGCGAAGGGGTCCCTGCAGACGGGCCGATGCGCAGGAACGCCTGCCCCAGCCACCGAGACCGACGGCGGGGCCGCCTCAGGTCTACAGGTTCACTCACCGAACCGGGATCCTAGGCGGGTGAGAGCCCAAGCGGCGACTGCGGCGCTCGGGGTCCCGGTGGGCGAGAGTTCGAGCAACAGAGGGACGACGAAGGGCCGGAGGTCGGACTCCCACAGGGAGCGCGAGAAGGTTCGCGGGACGTATCGCTCGATCCAGGTTGCGACGTCCTGAGCGACCTGAGCTCGCGGCGGCACAGCATCGCACGAGGACGCGAGTGGCCGAGCCGCCGTCATGTTCACGTTCCGCGGGGGCTCTCCGGCGTGTGGAGGTGATTCGGGACCTGATGGCCGAGATGGCAGCTTATTCCGAATGTGGACTCGGTCAGCTTCTGCTGATCGCTCCGGTCGAGCGAAGGTAGCACGTGCGCTGCGGCCGCGCACACTCCCCTGCTTGGGGGGAGAGGGGCGCGTTCGGTGTCGACACCGGTGAGCGCGCCGGTGACCGTCAATGCGGACAGGGCCACGATCGCGACGATGCGCTTGAAGAACACCCGTGATCATTTCTCCCGCGCGGAAGCCCGGCGCGTACGAAGTGCCGCTCGGACCGCATCGGCGTCCCGGTACGCGCCCGCCCGAACGAGATTTGTCGCAAGCTCCGCCAACCGTTCCATCAACTCTCCCCGGGTGGCCGAGTCGACCAGGTCGTCTGCCGTCGGCGGCATGACCCGTTGAGCGTCGTCACTCAACCGGTTGGAGTCCAGCCACTCGCCGCGTTGATCGACTCCCCATCTCGCGTCGCAAATCGCGATGCGCTCCGCGATGTCGGCGGCGTCGTTTCGCCACTGGTACGCGCGTCGGTGCCTTAGGTCGATCTCCCACAACAGCCAGCCGACGCCTACGACGTCCGCGAAGACTCCCACGCCGAGCGCCGTTTGCCCAAAGATTGTCAGGCCAGTCGAGCTGATCAGCAGCGAGAGCGCCGCCGCCGTCGCCGCAGCCAGGAGGACGCCGAGCACCTGCTGGGCTACCAGCGGGATTGGCTCCCGCGCCGGGCTACCAGGCAGCTGGCCTCCACTCATTCGCACGCTCCGGGTTCCTTGAGGCCCTCCTCGCGCTCCACGGCATCGACGCCTTCGTGCCGAGGGCTCGCGGTCGAAATGACCGCCCGCCCGTCTCGCCGGAGGCGAGATCGCGCCGACGATGGCAGCGAGAACGGTCGCATCGCTCGTAGCCTCTATCCTGATTGCCAAATGGCTGCGCGGGCGGCGTTCTCGAAGCGGCGCCGGCTGTCCTTCGCCGAGTCCAACTTGGTCCTTGCTCCGTCTTTGGGCAGCTCCTCGGCCGCGGCGCGCACTAGATCGAATGCCTGTTGGGCGTGCCCCGAAACGGTCTCGGGAAAAAGCAGGCCAACCTTCGCGAGCGGCGGTCCCGCCTCGCTCGCATACCAGCGCGCCTTGCCGATGGAGTCCTCGCGTTCGGAGGCAGTGCGCCGGTCGTTCTCATGAATTAGGAGCGATGTCGACACGCCGGTCTCGCCCGAGCCCAGCCGTTGCGCTAGCTCCGCAGCGGCGTCGCTGAGGATACGTTGTCGCTCCGAGCGGCGCTGCTGTCGAACCCCGACCCAAGTGCCCACGAGGCCGCTTCCCGCGCCGATGAGCCCGGTGACAACAGGCAACAACACCTCCGCCCAAGTCGGCACAGCGATCCTCCGTTAATCAGCGTCTCTGGCGGAAACAGTGTGGCACGACCGAACCGTGTTCGTCGATCGACCGCACCGTGCGAACGGCATCAGTGGTGGCCAGACACCTTCATCCCGTCTGCTCAGAGGAAGGAACCTCGTTGGTCGCGAGTCAGAGGTGCGGGACGGGCTTGGCGGATATAGGCGTCGACCTGAGCGTCACAACGTGGCCGAACGGGCCTGATCAAGCGCCAGCTCGCCCACGACAAGCAACCCGCATACCTTCCGGAGGTCCTAAGCTCAGCGGGGGTGGGTCACCTCCTTCATCCCTCAGGGCCGAGCGCTCCCACGTGGGCGAGGTGGGGCCGTGCCACCTGCCTCGCGGACAGGCCCCGCTCCGCCGCCGTCTTGCGCAGCGCCAGTCGCGATGCTTCTCTGGAGTGGCAGCCCTCGATGCCCCCCTACAGTGCGAGGCGCTCTTCAGTTCGGTACAACAGGTAGAACTGCTTCCGTCGAATCTCGGATCGCCGCTGAGTGGCCTTCATGGCAGCTCGAGCGCCGGCGGCGGCAATGCCGACACCTGCACCAGCGAGGTTCGGAATATTGGCAAGGTGCGTGACGCCGAACGCGAGGACGCCGGTGATGAGGGTCTTGACGTCCCCGACGGCCTCGCCGATTAGGTCACGGAGCCAGACGTTCGACCGGACCATCTCCTCGATCTCGAGGATGGCTGGCGCGACCTTCGCCATGTACAGGTCCTGAAGCTCCTCGTCGAACGCCCGATCGAACTGGGCGGCGGCGATGGCCCCGGCGAGTTCGCAGACCCCAGCCCGGAAGGCGACGAGCGGCTTTTGAAGGTCCGTTCGTATTGACAGGATCTCATCGATCGTGGCCCGCGGGAACGTTGGAAGCCGATACATCAAGCCGGCCGCGGTGCCCGCCTGCCTCCCCCGACGGAGCGCTCCCTCGCTCGGGGCGAGGAGGCCCTCCGCCACCTTAGCCTTGACTAGGTCGCCGGTCTGGTCGTCGAAAATCGGATAGGCGGCCTGGTCAGCCAGCAGGGCCTCCAGCTTCAGCAGGAACGATCGCAGGAGCGCGTCCTCGTCGTAGGACTGGCCGTCCAGGATGGGGTCGATCTCGAGGAGGCCCGCCTCGACCGCTGGCCGGAGCTCACCCACGCCAGTTCCCTCGATCACGCCGTCGATGCCAGCGCTCATCTCGGCCCACGCGGTACCCAGGAGCTGGTAGCGGATGATCCCAAGGGTCTTGATCTCCTCAGGTGATCGGTGCCTCTTGCCGCGGAGCGACCGGAACTGTCCGACGATCAGCCGGAACGCCGCGGCGGTCTGCGGCTGCAGGACCTCGGCCACGTCCAGAATGAACCCGAGCTTCGCGTCCTCGTCTAGGTTGGGGATCCGCGACACCAGGACCAGGAGGCTGGCGGCCGGGCTGTACAGCCTGACCCGGTCCCCGTAGAGCAGCGCCGCCTTTGCCAGTCGCACGTCGCTCTCCAGCGTCGTGCCGGAGCCGGGCGAGGTTCCGATGGCGATGCGGACCATTCCCGGCGGGTCCCCCACCGGCGACTGGGCTGCGGCCGCCATCGCTCCCCACGAGGCCGCGGCGTGGGCGATGGCGAGCGCCGCCTCATCGGAGGGTCCTCTCTCCTGCGCCTCGGGGGTGTCTTCGACGTCCATCTCTCGCCGCCTCGCTAATGGCCGCCTGGGTGGCGCGCCGGGTAGCCGACCGTGAGCGAGCTCACGAACTCGCCATTCACCCGACGGAGGTATGCCACGTCGCCAGTGTTGTTCCAGACCGGCGCCGCGCGCCCAGCGAACAGGTGGAGCTCCATGCGGCCGGTGGACGCGCGAAACCAGCTGCCCTGGCCCGTTCCGGTGAAGAGGTAGCACACCTGGCCGGGTCCGAGCTTGATCGTGGTGCCGTCCGTCGAGTACGGAAAACGGTAGATGTGGACATGCTGCTGCCTCGCCGTGTAATCGGTGACCTCCAGCCCCGTGAGGTCCACGGCCGTCGGACCGCCGTTTGCGATAGCGATCCACTCCCCCCGGGAGTCGCTTCCTCGCGGGTTCACCAGACAGACGTGCGGTTCCATCCAGTGCGCACCTCCTCCCGATCACGTCGGGCGCCCATCGAGAAGGCGAGCCTCGTCCCCCAGCACGCTGCCTCCGAGAACAGTCTGCCTACAAGGTCTGACATCCTGGCCTTCGAGGGCTTTCTTCGGAGTCGTCACGACTGTTCACCTCCTTTCCAGGCTACGATGAGAGGAGGGAGCGTCGAGGGCGGCCGCCCGCTCCTCGAATGCGAAGCCAACGGTCTTCCACACGGCGGGCTCGAGCGACGAAGCCGCTGGGTGTTGCTGGTGTGAATGCAGCAACGGTTTCCTAAACCGTGTGCGGAGGTTCGATTCCTCCCGGGGGCACCGATCTTGCGCCACGCTCCGCGAAGGGCGAGGACGAGCTCCTGGCGAACGCCCTCATCAGCGACTACCCTCCTCCCGGGGGCACCGATCTTGCGCCACGCTCCGCGAAGGGCGAGGAAAAGGACATAGCAGGCTTTGTTCAAGGATCCGGCCGGAACTATCCTGTCTGCGATCCAGGAGTGGTGCCATGGCGACGGTGCACACGCTCGAAACGGCCGATGCCGACATCGTGTACGACGTTCACGGCCCGCTGCCCACCGCCGACGGGCGCCCGCCGCTGTTCATGATCGCCCAGCCCATGGACGCCAGCGGCTTCGCCACGCTGGCGTCGTACTTCCGCAACCGCACCGTCATCACCTATGACCCCCGCGGCCTCGGCCGCAGCATGCGCAAGGACGGCCGGGTCGACAACTCGCCGACGGTCCAGGCCGAGGACGTGCACGCCGTGATCGAGACCCTCGGCGTTGGGCCTGTCGAGATGTTCGCCAGCAGCGGCGGCGCAGTGACGGCGCTCGTGTTGGTAGCCGTCCACCCTTCCGACGTGACGACCCTGGTGGCACACGAGCCGCCCCTCATCCCGGTGCTTCCGGACGCCGAGGCGGCCAAGCGTGCCCAAGCGGGCATTCAGGCGGCGTACCAGGCCAAGGGGTCGAACGCCGGGATGGCGGCGTTCATCGCCATGACGTCGTGGCGGGGCGAATTCACCGACGACTACTTCGCCCAGCCCGCGCCCGATCCCGCCCAGTTCGGCATGCCGACCGACGACGACGGTTCGCGTGACGACCCGCTGCTGTCGGACCGGTCCTGGGCGGTCACGAGCTATCGCCCCGACGTCGACGCGCTGGCGGCAGCGCCCACGCGCATCGTCATCGCCGTGGGTGAAGAGTCCCTGGGCACCTTCACGGGTCGAACCTCGGTGGCCACGGCCGAGCTGCTCGGGCAGCAGGCCACCGTGTTCCCCAGCCACCACGGCGGGTTTATGGGTGGCGAGTTCGGATACCCGGGTCAGCCCGAGGCCTTCGCGCGCAGACTGCGCGAGGTCCTCGACGCGGCCGACTGACCGGGCGTGTAGCCTCACCGGCTGCCTGGCTCGCCCGCCAAGGTTTCGGCGTCGCTGTTCTGTTGGTGGACTCGTCGTTCGCGTGGGCAGCGTGGGCAAGTTCCTCGGGCCGCGCTCGCTCCCGCTCGAGGAGAGCCGACCAAGCGCGACTATGGCGTACCAGCAGACCCCGAGAGACAGATCCCCCAGCCCGAGGCCGCACGGAGAGAGGGATCGTGCCGAGCATCGAAGAATCCGTCAGGCCGCGTCGGGGAGGGCTCGGAGGCGCTCGCGGTGCTCGAGCAGGGCGAGGGATTTGACCATCAGCGCATAGCCGAGCAGGTTCACCAGCTGCCGGGCGTGCCCCACTGAATGGGCCCGCCCCAGCCACATCGAGTCCACCAAGTCCCGGTTGATCGACTCCGCGTCATTGCGCCTGCCGTACAGGCGAGAGAAGTCCGGGTCTGACTGGGGGATTGCTCGCACGTTCTCCGTCCGGTTGAACCGCCGCGCTCGGTCCGTCTCGTCGGTGTGCAGACGGACGGTGACCTGCCCGCCGCACAGATGGGATGGCAGCGCGTAGTCGTTGTACCAGCGATAAGCGCCCGATCGATCCCGCCTTGCATCGCGTGACGGAACTCGGCCTTCGACGCGCTTCATCTACCTCCTGGTTCCGACGATTGCTCCGGCTGATCGAGCCAGAGCCGCTCGCTCGATCATCGACCGAGACCGGGTCACCCGTAGTGCTTGAAGTCCGGCCACAGGATCGACCACGGAGCTCTGGGGTCCGTGCAGATCCACACCGACGCGCCCTCCTCGTCGTTCTGCACGCCCGGCCGGTTGCGGATCGTCGCCGCCAGGACGACGCTCCCGAACGCCCACGTCAGGTCCGCGCGCTGGAACCCGATGGCGACGGCGGACCTGGTGGCCCCCGGGGGCGGACCCCACCACCAGTAGCTGTTGTGCCCGCTGAACGCGTGCGGCAGGCCGAGGTCGGGCCCGTAGCGGTCGATCGCTCCCGCCTCCCCGTAGTTCGAACCCAGGATCACGGCGTGTGCCCGTTCGTCGGGGGGGAGCGAACGGTAGACGCGGGTCACCGTCGCGGCCAGCTCGGGCCAGCCGATGGTCTCGCCGAGGTTGTAATTGATGTTCTGCAGCGGAACGGTGTGCAGGATCCGGGCCGGGAGGATCGGAAGCGCCAGCGGCAGGTCGACCAGGCCGAGGATGAGCACGAACCCGAGAGCGGCGCGCCGGGACCGCCAGATCAGGCGGCGCCGGGGTGGCCGTTCGGAGAAGAACCGGCGGGCGCCGGCGACGACCTGGCCGGCGACGACCGCCCCGGCGGCCAGGAGGACCACGTACAACCCGGCAAGGTAGTAGGGCCGGTCGCCCAGCACGACGATCAGCACGCCGAACAGCAGGGCGTAGGCGATCGCGAAGGCCCGGTAGACCCGGAACCGGGGCTGGCGCCACAGGGCCCACAGGCCCGCCATCCACACGGGCGCCGTCCACCAGCCGGGCAGCAGGATCTGGATCGGGGTGAACGTGAGGCTGTAGCCGAGCCCGGAGTGCTCGCGCTGGAGGTTCCTCGACATCTCGCTGGTGGGCCAGCCGTGCGCCGCCTCCCAGATGAGGTTCGGCGACCACATGAGCAGAGCCAGGCCGGCGCCGGCCCACAGCCAGGGGCTGCGCAGGAACCGGCCCTGGCGGTTCGCGACGAACCCCACCGCCAGGCCGGCGATCAGGAGCAGGATGGTCTCCTTCGCCAGCAGGCCGAGCCCGACCACAAGGCCGACGGCGAGCCACAGCCGTTCGTTGCCGGTCCGAAGGATGCGGATCACCACCAGCGAGACGGCCGCCCATCCGAGCAGGTCGTAGATCGTCGGCCCCGCCAGGTGTCCGGCCACGAGGAACGCGCTCACGCCGACGGCGAGCGCGGCGAGCGACTGGGCGAACCGATCCCCGCCGAGCTCCCTGGCCACCAGGCCCGCCAGCAGGACGGTCCCCCCGTCGGCCAGGGCCGGGAAGAGCCGGAGCCCGACCAGCGAGTCACCGAACAGGGCGTGCGACAGCCAGACGAACGCGATCGACAGGGGCGGCTGGTCGACGAACCCCCACGCCATGTGCCGCGCACAGGCCAGGAAGTACAGCTCGTCTCGGTGATAGCCGTACCGGGTCGAGACCGCGAGCAGCAGGGCCACCGTCCCGGCCGAAGCGGCCGCCACCGGCCCGAGCGCGAACGCCGCCGGACGCCCCGCCGGCTCGCTGGTGGTCTCGGGGGCGAGCGTGTCCATTCCGATCAGCCCCGATCAGCTCGTCGGGATGCCCACAGGAAGGTCGATCGCACGTTGATGGGGACCCGGACGAAGCCGAGCGTGATTACATCCACCAAGGGGGTACGGGTAGAAGTGAACGATTGGCCCCCGGATCGATACGAAGATCAGCCAGGATAGTCTGAGCCCGAGCGCCCTCGGCTCAACTTCGGCAAGCGAGCTTCCGCCGTCGAGCCATTGGTGCCGGGGAGGGCAAGACCCAGCTCACGCCTTACGGTTCACGCTGCGCTTCAGGGGACCGGCTGCCAGTCCGGTTCCGAGACGTCGTCGAGGCCGGTCACCCAGGCGGTCTATCGAGCCTTCGGCCGTCGGCGCGCAGGCGAGCTCGCACCTCCTGGTCGACGTCGATCGACGCCATCTCTGGCCTCTCATGCCGACCTCGAGCGACCACGGACTGGACGAGAAAGGGGGGCCCGGACAGCCGCAAACCACGGGACAGCCTGGCCCGTACTACGGGCATCAGGCACATCTCCGGGGGAAAGGAGCGGTGCATGAAGCATCACCTGGTCCGACTCATGGTCCCGTTCGGCCTCGCCGTGTTCCTGGTGGGATCGTTCACCGCCGTGCCGGCGCTCGCCTCTCGGCTCAAGATCGACACCGCATCGGAGGGGTACCCCTGCAGCAACGGGGTATGCAGGTTCCCGCCCGGCCACCCGAGCTGGTCCTATTCCGCGCCTATCACCTCGACCGGTGGGTCGGGACCCACCCCCTACACCTGGAGCGTGGTCGCCGGTGCACTCCCTGACGGGCTGTCGCTGACTCCCAACTACGGCGTGTACTCCGCCTACGTCTACGGCACACCGACCACCCCCCAGACCGCCGCGTTCACCCTGCAGGTCGAAGACGGCGCCGGGGATGATGTAGCGGATGGGCGGGACGGCGGTCAAGTCGTCCTCCGTGAGCGCGTCCCTCAGGTCGGCCCTTGTGTCCACTCATCGGGGACGTGGTCGGGGACATCGGCCGGGAGGTCGTCTGCATCGGTCGCCCAGATCACCCTGGTCATCGGGGCGAAGGACTCAAGGGCCCACTCCGCCTCGTACAGGGGGCATCCCCGGCACTTCGGAGGAAGCGGCCCCCGGAAGACGGCCCGGCACCGCCCCGTGTTCCTGAGCCATCCCCTGGCGCAGTGGAGCATCGACCGGACGGTGGCCCGGTGCTCCGGGGAGCCGTTCACCTCCACGGAGGTGGTCTTCCACCCCCAGGTCATGTGAAGGAGCTCCAGAGCCCGTCCATAACGTGACTCATCCGTGGACAGGCGAAAGGTGGCCCGCCACGTGCCGGGCTCGATCTCCTTCAGGTGATCGGCGTGGGACCTGGCGTAGGACACCGCCCGGGGAAGGACCGGCGTGGAGGCCGGACCGAACGTACCCCACGGATCGCCAGGTTCGCCCCCACGTCGGGTCCGGCGGGGACCACGGTGACCATCACCGGGAGGAACCTCCCCGGCGCCACCGAGGTCGCCTTCAACGGCACCCCCGCCACCATCGTCTCTGATACGGCCACCCAAATCGTGACCACCGTCCCGGCTGGCGCCACCACCGGCCGCATCTCGGTCACGACTCCGGCGGGCACGGCGACCAGCACCAAGACTTTCACGGTGACCTAGCGTACGCTGCCCCCCGCCTGGGGCTGGAATCGGGCGGTGTCCCTGCGACGGCTCCGCAGCCCAGGCCAGCGTGCGGGAATGTCCTCCCGGAAGCTCCTCGTCCCCGCCCACCTCGTCCGGCCAGCGCGACGGGGGGTTAGGGTGATCGGCGGCGCGAGGGGCGGCGCTGCTGGCCGGTTCCATCCGGCGTGAGAAACCTGCCACCGCCAGTCCGCCGCCACGCTGGCGACTGCCTTTTCTGCTGGAGATCCTGCCAGGCCCGTGAATGAAGAGCCCCCGTCCCGTAACCAATCGCGGTCGGGCATTCCCCGGGCTCGGCGCAGTTGCCGTTCGGGTCCGACAGGATCACCGGGTTGTCGTTCCCCGGTAGGCGTACTGGTCGAGGCTTCCCGGTCGAGGAGCGAGCCGAACACCGAATCCCGGGTCTGGAACCGGCGCTGCAGGGGTCGCTCAGGACATCGTTTTAGCCCAGGGCCGGCTCGGGGGCCAGGCCGCCGGGCCGCAGGAGGTTCTCGGGGTCGGCCATGACCTGCCGGTAGGCCTCCTCCATCAGCCCGAGCACGCGGCGGGCTCGGGC
>WNGK01004829.1_pt1 | contig 26903 bp, 26 predicted proteins | sample 5400601 | NCBI WGS metagenome assembly WNGK01 (sample SAMN13153376, study PRJNA577476) | soil metagenome | isolation source: 60 cm soil or saprolite under Garry oak tree replicate 1 | place: USA:California | collected 2016-06-15
CCAGCGTGACCTTCGTGGGACCGAATTCCGCCGACCTGCATAACCTGGAGTATGGCGCCTTTCTACAGGATCGGATCGTTCTCAGTTCCAAGCTACAGGCCGAAGCGGGCATCCGCTACGATCGCGAGCGACTGGCCGGTCGTAACAATCTTGCGCCCCGCCTCGGATTTTCACTTTTGCCGCGCGACACAAGCCGTTCCAAGATCAGCGGCGGCATTGGATTGTTCTACGATAACGTCACGTTTTTGAACATCGAATTGACTGGACTGCAGCGACGATTCACCACCGCCTACGACGATGGTATTCCGATTTCTGCAGCTGTGCCGTCCAGCGTTCATGTGAGTCCGTATCTTCACAATCCTTACGGTTTGCATTGGAATGTCGCATGGGAAAACGAATGGGCGCCACGGTGGGTTTCCCGAATCGAATACATCCAAAAGAACGGTCATGATCAGACGCGCCTGGCTGCCGTGGACACGCCCGAGGGATTCGACATCCTATTCAATAATTCGGGGACATCCCATTATCGGGCGGTCGAGTTCAGCATCGATCGTCCGATTCGAACAGATCTTCGAATCCTTGCCTCGTACATCTATTCGAACGCCGAAGCACGCCCGTCCTTATCCTTGGATTTTCCGGATCCTACAGTCGAATTCCTACCGGAAGCGCCGGTCGAATGGAACGCGACGCACCGATTCGTCTCGTGGGGATATTTTCCATTGCCGTCGCATTTCAACGCCTCATTTTCGGTCGAGGCGCGATCGGGTTTTCCGTTCACAGCCGTCAATGATCTGAATCATGTCATTGGCGGCTACAACAGCCATCGCATGGCCGCTTTCTTCACGACCAATGCCAGCCTTGAAAAGCAGCTTCCCATTCCATTCGGAAACGGAAAACGCGTGGCAGTCCGCGTGGGTGTAACCAATCTTTTCAATCACTTCAATCCCCGGTTCGTGGACCCAAACGTGAATTCACCGAATTTCCTACATTTTTCCGACTCCTCAAGACGGCATTTCGTCGCCCGGCTCCGCATCCTGAAAAAGTAGTTCCTGCTAAAGCCTTCTTATTTGGCACCCGATAAAGCGTATGAGAGCGAAGATGGTCGCGGCGCCAAAAGGGGCAACATATGAAACGTACCGTTCCAATTCTGGCTATCGTCGTAATGTTTGCGGGCGGCCTGCACGCCGCAAACAATTATGACGACAAGCTTGCCGGACTTTTAAAAACAAGGCCAAACGGCATTGTCCGGGTCATCATTCAGCGAACCGTTCCTGTAAACGCGGCACATGCTGCCGAGATCAGCAATGCCGGGGGCAGAGTTGTCGGTGAGCTGGACATGATTCAGGCGCAGGTGGCGTTTCTGCCTGTTTCTCAGTTGGAACGGATGGCGGCCAACCCGACAGTAAAAAATATTTCGATCGATGACTATGTACAGGGTCAGGCGGGCCAGCCATATGTTGTTTCGGGCGCGGCGAAGGCCTACGACTCCTATGGAGTGACAGGAAAAGGCATTGGTGTCGCCGTGGTGGACAGCGGCATTGCTCCGCATCCGGATCTGAAGATCCTCAAGGCCGTCGATTTCGTGGATACTACCCGAACCGGTGGCTACGATCCATTTGGACACGGAACGCACGTCGCGGGCATTGTTGCAGGCTCTGGCGCCGCTTCGAATGGAACGTACAAGGGCATCGCGCGAAACGTAAATCTCGTTGACCTTCGTGTCCTGGATGCCAACGGTGCAGGGTATATCAGCAACACGATCGCGGCTATCCAATGGGCGATCAAGAATCGGTATTCCACCGGTTCGAACGGCTATAGCCTCAACATCCGAGTCATCAATCTGTCTCTCGGCCACCGTCCATACGAACCGGCCGCGACCGATCCGTTGACGACGATCTGCAGGGTCGCCGTGAAAAACGGAATCGTTGTGGTGGTTTCGGCGGGCAACCACGGCAAGAATTCGAGCGGGACGACGGTGTACGGCGGAATCAGCAGTCCCGGCAACGAACCCGAAGTCGTCACGGTCGGCGCCATGACAACATGGGGAAGCAACACCCGATCGGATGATACCGTCGCCACCTACAGCTCACGCGGACCAACGTACCTGGACAACCAGATCAAGCCGGATATCGTAGCGCCAGGGTCCCAAATCATTTCTACGCTGAGTCCCAATTCGTTTCTCGCGACAACATACCCTCAGTTGCAGGTTGGCTCTTCCTATTTCTCACTCAGCGGCACCAGCATGGCGGCGCCTGTCGTATCGGGTACTGTCGCACTTGTACTTGAAAAGAACCCAAACTTGAAGCCGCACGCCGTCAAAGGTGTGCTGATGTACACCGCGGAAAAGCGGAGCGAAATTCCTCTGGCCGTCGGCGCGGGATACCTGAATACTGCGGGCGCGGTCAATTTGGCTGCCAATATCGACACAACGGTTTCATCGGGTCAATACTGGCTCAAGAACAATGGGATGGGACTGAATTACACCGTCAACATCGGCGGGGCGCCTGTTTCCTGGGGTCAGATGATCTCATGGAAACGGAAGATTCATACCGGAAATTCGATCTTTTATAACATGACCGTCTGGGGCGACACCGTGGTCTGGGGCGACACCGTGGTCTGGGACGACACCATCGTCTGGGACGACACCATCGTCTGGGATGACACCATCGTCTGGGGCGACACGATTGTGTGGGGAGACACCATCGTGTGGGACGACACCATCGTCTGGGACGACACCATCGTCTGGGATGACTCGGCGGTCGGCAACTTGGCCGTTTACACGACAGCTTATTAAGTCATAAAAGCATGAAAGATCGATCATCTTTCAAAGCAATGCCTCTCACGGCTCGTGCCGGGATTATGATGTTCGCGATAATGGGATTTGCCTCTGTCGTCTACGTCGTGGTCCACGACATGCGCTTTGCGCCGGGCCATCTGCTTCTGTTGATGGCAGCGGCTACGGCCTGCGCGAAGGCCAAAGTAAAACTCTACAAAGCCTCAACCATTTCCTTGCTGACTTCGGTGGTACTGCTGGCTATCGTCATGGACGGACTGGCAGCCGCTCTAATCGTGGCCGTGTTTGGCGTGACGGTTCAGATGGCCGTCCCACCCAAAAAGCTGGTTCTGCACCAACTCATTTTCAACCTGGGAATGATCGCAACGACGGTCACCGCGACGTGGTTCACTCATGAGTCACTGGCCGGCGTAGGAACAGCGAATCCACTATCAACGGAAGCAATGGCAACCCTGATGGCGTCATTCGTGTACTTTCTTGGCAATTCGATATCGGTGTCCTTGATCATTGCGCTCACGCGGAAGATGTCGATGGCCGAAGTATGGTTGAAGCATTTCATGTGTACGGCGCCTTCGTTCCTGCTGGCGGGACTTCTGTCTCTGGGTGTGGTGGCCTTGATCAGCAACCAGAGCGTTGCGATTGCCGCTGCGCTTGTCGCAGCCGTCTCGCTCAGCTATTACGCTTCGATTCGCCTGATGCGGTACCGCGCCATTCAGGAGTCCGAGGTTGCCAAATAAACGACCCTCTCCCAAAGGGAGAGGCTAGCTCCCCCTCTTCGGATTACCCAGATCTCCATTTCCACGGACCTTTGTTAAAACTTCTTTGTAAGCTATGTGTTGTTCGAGTTTGCGGATAGTTTCATTGAGGTGAACGATCAATACCTGCAGACGCTCGGCGGTGGATGTCATTTCAAGCATCTTCTGTTTTTCTTCGGCATCGATGTCCAGAACATAGGCAACCATGTAGGAAAGATCTGTTGGAGATTCCGGCAGAACTAATTCAGTTTGAGGCGAGCCGCTGAGCCGGCTGCTCATTTCGCCGACCTGGCGATATAAATCCGACACGCGACCGTAGAAAGATTCGAGCGCCTGATGGATGGGAGCCTCTTCGAAGAACTGCACCGACCCCTTCCAGAACGGCGTCTGTTGAGTGAACCGAAGTATACGAAACCGGGCCTCCCCTTCGCATAAGATATTCATTCGTCCGTTATCTAGACGTTCAACTTCGCTAACCCTGGCTGTAACGCCGACTCGGTGAATCGTATCCTCTGTTTCTTCTTCGGCGCCCGTCCGAACGAGGACCAAGCCAAAAGCTTCATCACGATCGATGCAATCGTTGACCATGAGCTTGTAACGATCTTCGAAGATGTGGAGAGGAACGACAATGCCGGGAAACAGGACAAGATTGGGAAGGGGGAAAAGAGCGATTTCCATCAAATCATATGAAGAGTTCTTCGTCCTGCCGCGCCTGATCGACGGTGCTGCGAGTCTTTCGGAAAAGGAAGGCGCCAAAACCCCGGCTGAGACCTTTGGCTATTGCCGCCACTTCGCGCGCGGGACGCACGACAGAATCCTGCACGACGTCCGCCGTCTCATTGATCCGGTCGATAATATTCTGGCTCACGCGGTCAAAACGCGCCAGCTGCACGTTTAACGCGTCCCCGGTGCTGGTGACCATCGCTTCGATCCGCCGGAACTGATCGCGGGCGGACAATCCGATCTCGACTAGATTCGCGGAAGCCAGGCGCAAGTTTTCGGCAATGGAACGCACGGGAACCATCATTTCCCGCGTCTCCTGCATAAAGCGTTCAACCTGTTCCGAAAGCCGCTTCGACATGATGTAGATTCCAACCAACACACCCGCCTGAGTGACGATCGCGACAGCAGTGATTGCCACAAAAACCGTCAGCAAACCTTCCAAACCATCCTCCGTGTTTAAGGGAAATTCGGGGTCGGACGGGTGAATTCCCTATTTTTGCAGTCCAAAAAATAGGGAATTCACCCGTCCGACCCCGAATTTCCTACCCGCCTTCACTCGCTGGAAAAACCCTTTTCTTCGCGATAAGCCGATTTGCCCGCCTCAAATGCCGAGCTCAATTGTTCCTTCTGTCGTTGAACCGCTTCTTTGCTTTTGTCGAGAAAACTTGTGAAATCGTCGCCGATCTTCCGGCTCCGTTCTTCGAAGACCTGCCGTCCTTCGTTCACCTTCGACGTCAGATAGTCCCGGCTGTCGTTGGCGGTGCGCGCAATCAAGTCACGAGTCTCACGGCCAGACTTTGGCGCTAATAGAAGGGCGAGCACCGCACCCAGTCCGGCGCCGGCCAGGAAGTAAACAAATTTGTCGCCACCAGCGTTCTCGCTCATAATTGTTCTCCTCGCATCTACGCGCCCATAGTAACAGGAAGACGCGTTCTAATGGAAATGCTTCCAAACGGCTTCCGCTTGCGGCCGGTTGACCACGCTTTGTAAATCCTCCACTGTTGCTTCTTTGATCTTGGCAACAGAACCAAAATGGGTGAGAAGTTTCTGTGTTGTCTTCAGGCCGATGCCGTCGATGTCACAGAGTTCCGACGTCAAAATCCGGCGCCCGCGGCGCTGGCGGTGGAAAGTGATAGCGAAGCGATGGCTCTCATCGCGGATCTGTTGAATGAGCCGCAGTACGGGAGAGCGCCGCTCGAGAATCACAGGTTCGTCTTCGCGGCCGGCGATGTAAATGATCTCCTCTTTCTTTGCGATGCTCGCCAGCGATTGATCTACGATGTTCAATTCGTCGAGCGCTGATTGGGCTGCGTGCAGTTGCCCGACTCCGCCGTCGATCAGCACGAGATCGGGCATGCTGAGCCCTTCGTCTTGAATGCGCTTGTAACGCCGCGTCACGACTTCCCGCATGCTTTGAAAATCGTCGGGAAGTCCGGAAAGCGAACGGATAATGAAGCGGCGGTAATCCGACTTCTTCATGCGTCCCTCTTCCCACACCACCATGGAAGCAACGACGTCACTCCCTTGCAAGTTTGATATATCGAAACACTCGATCCGGCGCGGGGGCTTTTCCAGATCAAGTACTTCTTCGACGTCCTTCGAGATCGTGGCCGGCGACGGCATTGCGGCCCGAAACCGCTGCAGGTATGAGAGCCGCGCATTTCGATTCACCAGCTCCATCATTTCGCGCTTCGCGCCGCGTTGAGGTGTTCGAATTTCCACTTTTCGGCCCCGGCGCTGCGATAGCCATTCCTCGAGCAACACACGATCCTCGAAATCGACAGGAACGTGTATCTCAATCGGAATGAAAGGCGCGTCCACGTAATACTGTTTCAGCACGGACTGAAAAAACTCACCCGCGTCAAAATTCTCCTGATCTTCCCAGAACAACTCCTTCTTATCCACGACACGGCCGCCGCGCATGTGGAAGACGGAAACGGAGACCATGTTTTCTTCCTGGTGATAGCCGAAGATGTCGATATCGTCATAACCCAGCACAGCCATCTTCTGCCGTTCCGCTAGGGCTTCCATCGTATCGACAGCATCGCGGTAGTGCGCTGCGAGTTCGAATTCCTCGCTGGCCGAAGCCTCTTCCATCTTCGCGCGCAGACGCTTGATGAGGTCATTTTTCCGGCCTTCCAGAAAGAGCCGCACATCCTTCACCGCCTCCTGGTACTGCTCATATGTTGTATTTCCTTCAACGCACGGCCCCACACAGCGGTGAATGTAATATTGCAGGCACGGTCTCGGCCGTTTGCCGTCGATTTGAATATTGCAGTTGCGAATCAGGAAGTATCTTTCGATCAGTTTCAAACTTTTCCGCGCAAGTCCCGCAGGAAAAAACGGCCCAAAATACAGAGCCCCATCTTTGCGGACGCGCCGCGTGATCACGGCTCGCGGGAAGGGCTCGTTTACAGTGAGCTTTATATAAGGATAGGTTTTGTCGTCGCGCAACAGAACGTTGTATTTGGGCTTGTATTGCTTGATGAGGTTATTTTCCAGGGCGAGTGCTTCGCCTTCGGTGTCGGTCATGATGAACTCGACGTCTTCGATTGCGTCCATCATTTGGTCCTTGCGCTGGTCGAGATCGCGCGACAACTGGAAATAGGTTCTTACGCGGTTCCGCAGCGATTTGGCTTTTCCCACGTAAACCGTCTGATTCGCTCTATCCTTATAGAGGTACACGCCGGGCCCGGCCGGAATACGATTGAGTTTGGCTTCAAGAACGCCGTTCATGGAAGTTCGTGGGCCTGCCGCAGGGCCCTCTCCCTCTGGGAGAGGGCGGCGCGACAGCCAGCGGGCTGACGTGGACCTTCCGCAACTTCAAGTCTCTGAATTATTGATTATAGCGGGATCGTTTTTCCCTATCGAAGCTTGCGATAAATATTGAACCCGATATGAAATTTGTCGTGGCCCTGATAGGCCACTGCGACCGGCGTCAACACCAACTGTCTGGCGAACACCAGCGTGAACGTGTGGCGGAACGTCGATTTCTGAAGACCGATGGAAACGCTGTTATAGTCCGTACCCTCTCCTCTGTATCCCCACAACCGAGGAATGTACTCGCCGACAAGGGAAACAGTGGGCAGGAATCGAATACCGGTGCCGATTCCCAAAGAAACCGTGTTGTTGTGTTCGGAGCCAAACGTCCGTTGGAACTGCTGCGTTTCGTCTCGGGAGTTGAAAGCGAAGATTGGAATCGCCGTGAACGACACGCGATCTCTGAAAGTTCGAGTCGTTACCAATTGAATAAACGGCGAGTACTGGCGAGGAACTGGATCTGGATTATTGTCTTTGGAATACAGGCCAAAATTCTGTTTGCCGTCGACGCCGCCTCGAAGCTGCAAAGTCACGGGCGCGCTCGCGCCTTGGCGTGAAATCTGGAAAGCAGAATTGAGCGAAATCGTGCGGAAGTCGTTGGTGCGCAAGACGCCCACATTCAACCGGTCCGTAATGCCCGCGCGCACTCCGTAGGCTACGGTCGCGACACTGTCGAACCCGAAGAGTCCGGCCAAACCTTCCGCCTTGATATCTTGGTAGAACCGGTGTCCCACGAAGAACTCCCAACTTCCTGCTCTCATGGGTTTTCCGTCCGGCAGATTCACTAAATTCGATCCGAAGAATGCGCCTTCGCGGGCATACGGGTCCACGGGGATTGCCGACCGTCGTTCTGCCGCTTGCGTTGCGGGCACGGCTGTGGGTGCCGGTGCAGGACCAGAGGCCAATGCCGCAGGTGTGTCATTCACGGTTTTTCTTTCCACATCAACGAGATGCTTCATTCCACCGGTTTCGACGACGATCTGCTTATTGTCCGGATCGGAAAAGTGAATCGTCAATGTTTCGCTCACTTTGGAAACCGGATAAATAAAGCGATCCGGAAATTGAGCGCGCAACAGCGTTGTGATCCGTTCGCCCGCATTCTCGAAAGCTTGGCCGAATGTGTTGCGGGCATCGCCGCCCTCCGGACTCATGTGACAGGTATTGCAACCGTCAAAAGCAGGATTGCGAAATGGATCGCTCCGAAACATCTGGAGGAATTGCGGCATGCCAAAGATTGGAGCGGAACCGGAAAGAAAGAAAATCACGACCAGTCGCAAAGCACAGGCGACGTGACGAGTCATGGGACCTCCACATTACTGAACCGCACTCGGGATACGTGCGGGTTGCCTTCTATATAAAAGCGCCAGGGCTTATCTTTGTACTCCCCAGCGTAATCAACGCCAACGCGGGGGCTGGTGCGGATAGCGCCCGGATCGAGTTTCCTATCTTCAATCCAGATCGTGGCGCCCAGTAGATCTTCGCCGTTCAGGGTCTTATCGATCGACATGGCCTTGCACAGCTTTCCTGGTCCACTGCCGATGTCGATCTCGCGCTTAGGATTATTGCGGAACCTGCGCATCAATTCCACATTTTCGAGTGGTTCGACGGCGCGAATGAGAACGGCTGCGGGATAGCCTGCCGGCTCGGTCACAACATTCAAACAAAAGTGGAACCCATAAATCATATAGACGTAAGCGTGCCCGGGCTCTCCGAACATAACTGCTGTGCGCGGCGTATGCCCTTTCGAGGCGTGACACGCCAGATCATGAGGACCGACATAGGCTTCGGTTTCCACAATCTTTCCGGCCAGCTCCCGGCGTCCCAGACGCCGCACGAGAACCTTCCCTAAAAGATCGGATGCAACATCGAGTGCGGGCCGGGAATAAAAGGAGCGGGGGAGCATGGCGGGCATGGGCGAGAAATTCAGGGACGGGAAATTCCGGGTCAGGTCATTCGGTGACAGTGAGCAATCTCTAAAGTCAAGAAATTGCTCACTGTGCCCGAATGACTTCCGAATGCTTATGCAGCGGTTTTCCCACGGACCTGTTTTTTGATTTTCCAGTGAGAGAACAGATATTTATGGCCGCACCGCGGGCACTCCCACGAACCTTTCACCGGATCGGCGCCGCGTTCGTAGAACATTTCCACGATGAGATGGCAATGCAAACACATGGTCGGATGACTGTAGACCCGTTCTGCTTTTGCGGTTTTGGTCATTACTGCCATATCAACCTCCTGTTAGGTTTTGGCTCCGCCCTTTTTCAGACTTCGGCATTCGCCTTATCGAAAAGCTATTGACTTATAACTATTTGCCACACAACAGCTGCAGTCGCAGCCTATACAGACGGTGAGATGTAAAAGGTGGTATTCTCGGCGTCTGTCTGAAATCCGGTCTCAGAACCGGGCACATTATAGCCAAATTGCGCGAAATCGCCAATGGCTTATTAAGTTCCGCTGTGGATAATGTTCAATCCACGAGGCCGCCCCCGCGAAGCGCAAGCGCGATAGCGCGCAGCCTCAAAGAGTGGAGTTGACGTAATTCAGTACGGGACTTAGCAAATAATTCGGAGAATTCGAATCCGGAATCGATGCGTTTTCCAATTGTACCTTTCACTATCGCCACGACGCTCCTGACGGTTGTCTGGTACCTGTTCACCTCGACACGGCCGAAACACAAAGTCCTAGATGTGCCTAGACTTACACGGCTGGCCGATATTGACGGTATCGAAACGGAAGTGGCGATTGCACCTGATGGAAACCGTTATGCCGTCATCGTGTCCGGCGACATTTGGGTCCTGAATATCGCAACCGGCGGGCGTTATCAGCTGACGCCACCCTCGGATCCGGAATCGTCCCCAGCCTGGACACCGGACGGGAAGCGAATCACGTTCACACGCGGCTCCGACACTTTCGCCGTGGATCCCGATACTGGAGCCGAGGAGGTTCTGCGCAAGAATGCGACATCGCTCTCCTGGTCCCCGAGCAGCCGAGCCGCGTTTGTTCGCGATCGGGCTTTGTGGATCGCCGATGCATCCAGTCAGGACGAAAAAAAGCTTGTAGAGGCCGATCCTACCCCGGATGTGACTGTGGACCGTCCTCGATTCTCGCCCGATTCGCTCGAAATTGCTTTTATCAAGACGCAGCTTGGTGTCCGAGGCGAAGTATGGGTGGTTGATGTCTCCAGCGGCATGGCGCGACCGCTCGTCTCGGATCGCGCTGCTGAGAATCCGATGGATGTGGGATGGATCAATGAAGGCCGCGATCTTGCATACCTGACAAATCGTTCCGGCTCGTATTCCGTCTGGTACGTCGATTTGGCTCACTCGACGATCCAACCGTTAACGCAACCTCTTGTCGCGGTGCCGCTAACGCGCATCGGAATGGCTGTCTCTGGAGATCGAATCGTTCTGCCGAGGCATTTTGTCGATTCCAACGTCGTTTTGTCCGATGGTACGCCCGTTGCGGCCTCGGAAAAGCTGGAATTCGAGCCTGCGGCTTCTGCCGATGGAAACAGGATCGCCTATACGGTCGCCGATGAAAATAAATTCGAAATCTGGACGGCGGGTCTAAACGGAGAGAAACCGGCCTTTCGCGCGCTCGGGCGAGAGCCACGCTTTTCTGCCAATGAGTACCAGCTCATTTATACCCACACGGATCTCGAGGGCAATTCCGACGTCTGGAAGCTCGACGTGCGAAACGGAAGCTCGGAACGCATGACCGACGCCGAAGAAATCGACGTCACCCCGGACTGGTCCCCTGACGGGCGATTGATCGCCTTTGCTTCAGGCCGCGGTGGTGCTATTTCGATTTGGACCATCCCTGCATCAGGTGGAAAACGGCTGCGGATCAACGCCGGCGGCTACGCGCCGCGATTTTCGCCGGATTCCAAATCGATCTTGTTTTGGAATCGGCAAGCATTATGGACAATGGATGCGAATGGCCGGAATGTTCGTAAAGTCGCCGCCGGTCTGACAGATCCGGTAGCGGGTGTGTGGTCGTGGAAAGGGCCTGCATTTTTCATGGACGATGACATTCGAACGGCGGATGAAAAACTGTTTACGCTTTCAGGCCATTTGATGTGGCCCGGATTTGACGTGCTTCGCGATGGGCGGTTTGTGATTGCGCCGATCGATATTCACGAAACCGGCCTCTGGGCGATCGACCTGACTTATAAGGAGAAGTGAAATGGAGTTCGATGGAAAAGTCGCAATTGTGACGGGTGCTACCAGCGGAATTGGAATGGCCACCGCCTTTCGCTTTGCCGAACAAGGCGCGCGAGTCGCCGCGGTTGGAAGAAAGAAAGAAATATTGTCGAAGGTTCAGCGTCAAAACATTCGAACATATTCGGTGGATCTGACTAACGAAAAGGAAACCAGTACGTTCGCCGGGCGCGCTCTCGAGGATTTCGGAGGCGTCGACATTCTTGTCAATGCTGCCGGAATCATCGCCAACGGCACGATTGAGAATACGAGTCTCGCCGACTACGACCTGATGATGAATATCAATGTACGTTCCGTATTCCAGTTGACGCAGTTAGTGCTCCCTTCGATTATCGAGCGGAAAGGCAACATCGTGAACGTTTCCAGCGTCACGGGTTTGCGTGCGTTTCCAAATGTCTTCGCCTACTGTGTCAGCAAAGCCGCTGTCGACCAGTTCACGCGGTGTGCCGCTTTGGAACTCGCTCCCAAAGGTGTGCGTGTAAACGCCGTCAATCCGGGAGTCGTGCGTACGAACTTGCATCTGAACTCGGGCATGAACGAAGACAACTACGCCGCGTTCGTTGATCGAAGCAAGACGACTCATCCATTGGGCCGTATCGGCCAGCCGGAAGAGATCGCGGATTTGATTTTGTTCCTGGCGTCGTCCAAAGCGGGTTGGATCACCGGCACCACCTATTCGATCGATGGCGGCCGGGCGCAGACCTGCGCCCGATGAAATCGGTCACAAAAGGCACAAAAATTCACGATAAAATTTGTGGCTTTTGTGCCTTTTTGTGGCCGATTTCAACCCCTCGTGGGTAACACCACCACGCGCCGCCAAGGGACTTCGCCGCGGCTCTCGGAACCCAGACCGTGTTGTTCGATTAATTGATGCTGCAGCCGCCGGAGGTGCGCCGACTGCGGGGCAAGTTCGACGGGTTTTCCGTAGGACATCACGCGATCCACCGCCTCGTTGACTTCGCTAAGGGCTTGTTGTTCTTCGTCCTGCTGGTTCTCGAGGCCGAAGCTTTGCATCAGGAATGCCTTCATCTGGCTGACGGTGTTGCTTCGAATGATCGCGACTTCCAGACCCAGATCCTCGAGATCCTTGACGGTTCGCGGCTGCCGTTTTTCATGCGCTTTCAAGGTCAGTGCAATATCGGCATCCTTCGGCGTCTTCGCAATCGTCGCCGATACCTGCAAATCGGCAATCGCCCGCAGCAGCCGGTCTTTGCTGACGCCGTATGGATAAATGCGCATCGTCTTGCGGGCAGACGGTGCCTGCGACGGCCGTTCTCTGTCCCGGTGCTTTGGCAATTCGGGGATGGCTGCAGCCGCTTGCCCGACGACCTCGTATCCATCGGCCTTGCGCAATCGGAGCTCCGGCCGCGCGGACCGGCCTCGCAAAAATGCGTCAACGACTGAGGACGTCTCGTGATAAACGGAAAGTTCCTCTCGATTTCGTATCTCCACCAACGTATCGAATGTTGGAGGCGCCTTCCTCTCCAAAACGGTTTTTTGTGTTCCGCGCCGCCTGGCTTCCTCATCACTCAGCGTGACGGCGTGAATTCCGCCAAGCAAATCCGACAGGGTTGGATTCATCAACAGATTGTCGAGCGTCTTCCCATGCGCGGTCGCGATCAACTGCACTCCCCGTTCGGCAATAGTCCGGGCGGCCAGCGATTCGGCTTCGGTTCCGATCTCGTCGATGACGATAACCTCGGGCATGTGATTTTCCACGGCTTCAATCATCACTGCGTGCTGCAGGTCCGGCCGCGGCACTTGCATCCTGCGGCTGGCGCCGATCCCGGGATGCGCAATATCGCCGTCGCCGCCGATTTCATTCGACGTATCGACGATGATGACTCTTTTCACGAGTTCGGTGGAAAGCACACGCGCGCTCTCCCGCAGAAGCGTAGTTTTCCCCACGCCGGGCCGGCCAAGCAGGAGCAAGCTCTTTCCGGACTCAATCACATCGCGAAGAATGTCCACCGTGCCAAAGACCGCCCGGCCCACGCGGCATGTCAGTCCGACGACGATGTCGCGCCGGTTCCTTATCGCCGATATCCGGTGCAGCGTGCGCTCGATGCCCGCACGGTTATCCTGGGTGAACGAGCCGACGCGGTGAGTTACATAGTCCAGGTCTTCGCGGGTGATCGGAGAATCCGACATATTGATCGCGCGGTTGGGAAACCGGGCTTCCGGCGGCCGGCCGAGGTCCAGAACGGCCTCGATGAGATTCCGGAGGTCGGCTTGGTGATGCAGCGCGTCTCGAATGTGGGGCGGCATGACGCGCAAAAGTAATTCGAGGTCGTCCGTGATTTCCCTGCTAGGCAAATTCACTTCTCCGCGTCGAATCTGCTACCCTGAAACCATGGTAATCCAGTTACGCCAAGATCGAGATCTCGAACAACTCTTGGAGAAATCAAAAACCAATCCCGTTCTCATTTTCAAGCATAGCACGCAGTGCTCCATTAGCGGCCAGGCCTACGATGAGTTCCGAGAATTTGCCGAATCGGCCGGCGAACTGATCTGCGGCGTAGTCTCTGTCATCGAAGACCGTGCGGTATCTGATTCGATTGCCGAACGGCTCAGCGTGCGTCATGAAACTCCACAGGTGATCGTTATTAAAAACGGCCGCGCAACCTGGCACGCTTCACATTGGTCTATTACGATCGATTCGCTCATCGCAGCGCTGAGGCCATATGGCCAACCGGTTGATCAACGAAACTAGTCCTTACCTGTTGCAGCACGCCCAGAATCCGGTGGACTGGTATGCCTGGGGTCCGGAGGCGCTTGAGCGCGCGGCGGCAGAAGACAAGTTGATCCTGCTCAGCATTGGATACTCTGCCTGTCACTGGTGCCACGTCATGGAGCACGAGTCTTTCGAAAACCCGTCGATCGCGAAGGTCATGAACGAAAACTTCGTCAATATCAAGGTCGATCGCGAGGAGCGTCCGGACCTCGACCAAATCTATATGAGCGCCGTCCAAATAATGACGGGTAGCGGCGGCTGGCCGCTTACGATCTTTCTTCTGCCGAACGGCGAGCCGATTTTTGGAGGTACATACTTCCCCCCCAAACGCGAAGAGCTTGCGGGAACATCTCACCCGTCCCACATTCCTGAAGTCGCAAGATGAAATTATTGACACCAACCTGTTGGATATGGCCTACCGGACGATAGCCTCACGGTTCGATTCACGCGAAGGCGGTTTCGGCAGCGCCCCGAAATTTCCTCCGAGCATGAGTATTGATTTCCTGCTCCGCTACTCCGATCGCACCGGCAGTGAACACGCGCTGCACATGGCGACGCTGACACTGGACAAGATGGCGTATGGAGGCCTGTACGATCAGGTTGGCGGCGGTTTTCACCGTTACTCCACCGACGACCGCTGGCTGGTGCCGCACTTCGAGAAAATGCTCTACGATAACGCGCTGCTCGTACGCGCTTATGTGGACGCGCATCGGGTGACAGGAAAGCCGCTCTACAAACGCATCGTTGAGGAAACCCTGGATTTCGTTGTGCGCGAGATGCGCGGCGCGAACGGAGCCTTTTATTCGACACAGGACGCGGATAGCGAGGGCATTGAAGGAAAGTTCTACGTCTGGTCCCTAAAAGAATTTTCAGAAGTCACCGGCGCCGACGCGGAGCTCGTCGCAAAATACTTCGGCGTGACCGAACAGGGAAACTTCGAAGAGCAAAACATTTTGAACGTCTCGCGTGATCTTGAGTTGTTCAGCAAGTTGGAGCGAATACCGGTTCAAGAACTCGAGACCAAAATCGAGGCGACGAAGAAAAAGCTTTATCGCGCTCGAGAAAACCGCGTCAGGCCCGGACGGGACGAAAAAGTCCTCACCGACTGGAACGGCCTCATGCTCCGGGCCTTTGCCGAGGCCGCTGGTCATTTCAATCGCGACGACTATCGGCGCGTTGCCGAATCTAATGCCGATTTCATCTTGACGACAGTATGGGACGGCACTCGTGTGCTACACAGCTTCAAAGACGGCCGCGCACGATTTAACGGCTATCTGGATGATTATGCCAATTTAGCGGACGCGCTTTTTGCTTTATATGAGCTTACGTTCGATTACAAATGGCTCGAAGCGGCGACGCAAATTATGGATCGCATGATCCAATCGTTCTGGGACACCAATAACGCCGGCTTTTACTTCACGGGAGGGAATCACGAGTCATTGATCACACGCCCGAAAGATTTCTTCGACAATGCGACGCCATCGGGCAATTCAGTCGCTGCCGACGTGCTGCTGCGCCTGGCTGCGGTTACAGGCCGGAACGATTATCGCGAGAAAGCTGAACTGATTATTCACACCGCCGCGCGTTTGTTGAGGCAGTATGCGTCCGGGTTCGGCCGGATGCTTGCGGCCGTAGACTTCTATGCCGGCCCATCGAAAGAGATTGCAATTGCCGGCGCTCCGGACGCTTTCCTTCCCCTTTTGCGGCGGGGCTACTTTCCCCGTGCGGTGATTGCCGCCGGCGCCGCCGCAGATCGAATCGCCCTGCTGCGGGACCGACCGATGATTGACGGCAAACCCACCGTGTATGTTTGTGAAAATTTCATGTGCAAACAGCCGGTCGTCGATCTGGCGGCATTGGAAGAGCAGTTGAAAGAGTAGCGTCGCGTTTCGTAATGACGCCGCATTCCCTCCTCGCGGAATGCGTCAGCCCACACCGCGGGATTTCTGAAGAAAAAAGAACCTAAAAATTGTACGATTGGCGCCTGGAGGCTGCCTTGGTTGTCATCGGTCTGTCGATTTTGTTGGGTTTCGCTCAGGTCTCTCAAACAGGTACTGTCATCGGTTTGGTCAAACTTCCCGGAGGCAAGCCCAGTCCGGCGGCACGCGTTGTGCTGCTTCCTCCGAAGTACACCGAGGTGTGGAGCCGGCAAGTTCAGCAACGGCTGGACAATTACTGGGAAACCTTCAAGCCTGAATTTGCCGTGAACAAGGAGCACTTCGCGGACTACTATAAGCTCGCCCATAGCGAGTCCCTGCGATATGTGATGACGGCGATGCGGCGGGACCTCGGCGATGGCGCAACCAAATACATCAAGGAAACTGCCTCGACCGGCGAATTCCAGTTCGGCGCGATTCCGTTTAGTTCATACCAACTGCTCGTTCAGACAATGGCGGCGGGCGAGGACATCATTTGGTCCCGGACCGTCGATGTTCAAACCAACGTACCGATTTTCGTTGACCTAGACAGACCGGTTTCCTAGGGTACGCGACATGCTCTCAGTGAGAGCATGAAGCTCACGAAAGCGGTCTTAATCTTCTGCGCTTTATTGACGAGCAGCTGTCAACGCTTGGGAGCCAGTGTCCAGCTTTTCCTGAACGAGGGCGATCTCTTTCACAAATTCGGCCTTCAACGCGCCATCAAGCGGAGGCGCGGGTTCACCCTTCTTCAGAGTCGGGACGGGATTCACAGGCGTGCCGTTCTTTGCCATCATGAAATGAAGATGCGGACCGGTGGCAAGGCCTGTCTGTCCGACCAACCCAATGAGATCCCCTTGCTTGATCGTGCGTCCCGCGCGAATATCCGAAGCGATGCGCGATAGATGCGCGTACCCGCTCGTCAGGCCGCTGGCATGCTTGATGCGGACAAGATTTCCGTACCCACCACCGTCCCAACCGGCAAATGTGACCGTTCCGTTTGCAACTGCAACAACCGGGCTACCCGCCGGCACGGCGTAATCAGTGGCCAGATGCGCCCGTTCTCTGCCGAGGATCGGATGCATCCTGCGAGATGTGAAACCGGAGCTGATGCGTGGCGTGAACTTCAGCGGCGACGCCAGGATGGCGCGCTTCAAGGAAATACCCTTTTGGTCGTAATAAGAATCCTTGAATCGAAAGCCAGGGTAATGGCGGCCGGCGTTTACCAGATCAGCCGCCTGGATCTTTCCGTACTTCACGAAGGCGCCGTCGTGCAGAAATTCGTCGACGATCAACCGGATCTGATCGCCTGCTTGAATCTCCGTGCTGAAATCAACCTGCCACTGGAAGATTTCCGCCAGTTCCGTGGCGAGGTACTCGCGCCTGGGCAAATCAGAGAGAGCCTCCCAAAGCGACGTGTGGATCTCGGCCGTAATTATCTTCTCACGCGTTTCGAGATCGAGCTTCTCGACTTTCGCCTCGTAGGATTCCGAGCCTTTCTGCACTCTGAGAACACTTTCCTCGTCGATTTTGTATTCGAAGGCCTTCAGCGTGCCATCGGTCTCCTTTTCGAGGCGGAATGGATTGCCGAAACGCATTTTGCGAAGATCGAAGACGGGACGGATGTCATCGGCGACGTGATTGGCGATCGCGATGGGAACGTCGTAGTCCACTAGAGTGGCAACCAAAGTCCTATTCTTTTGGATCTTATCTTCGACGATTTGCGTTTTTGGAGTTTCAATTGGTGGAGGAGCCAGCAGTGGAATGGAATCGATCTTGGATTCCCAATAATTCGGAATTACGCTAACCAGAACAGCCAACAGAAAAGCCCAGATGAAGCCGACTCTACATTTGTAAAACCGCATAAGTTCCAAGACTATAGATCAGAGACGGCGATCCATCTAGGGAAATTCGGGCAGGCGCATAAACACCTAAGTCGCATTTCAGATTGGGGTGATTTATGCGTCTGTCCCCGAATTTCATTCCAGCAGACGATCCAGCGCAGGCAGTGGGACGGCACTCTCTTTCAAGGCCCGCTCGTGGAAGTCACGAAGTGAGAAGCTGGCGCCTCTTAACTTCTGTTGATGGTCCTTGACTGTGAGCCAGCCTTTCCAGCCTGCGAAGTACGTCGGAAGCTGGCATGATGAAAGTTGAGCGCGTTGCAGTTTCGCCGTCGCCTCTTCTTTCTCTTGATATGTAACGTTGATCATCAGGTCCAGTGCCTGCTGATCCGTCATTCCCATTGTGTGCAAGCGAATGTCCAAAATCGTATTCGCTAGAACGCGCAATAACTGCTTTAGCCAGGTGAGTCGCATGCCCGGATCGTTATTCAGATAGCCTTGGTCCGTCATCAGTTCTTGCGCGTAAACGGCCCAACCTTCGATATAAGGACCATTGCCGAACACATTTCTCAGCAATCGACGCGATTTTGGTTCGACATCGTTGGCATATTCGAGCTGTACATAATGACCTGGCATCGCTTCGTGGACGGTTAGATGCTGTAGTCCGTAGTCGTTGTACTCGCGTAATTTCGATTCGACTCGATCCTTGGACCAGTTCTTCGGTATTGGCGTAATCCAATAAAACGCCCCCAGTTCGGGCTGAAGAGGTGGAGCGGCGTTGAATCCTCCGACTGCATAGATGCCTCTCATGAATTCCGGCGTTTCGATGACCCCCAGGTTCGATCGCGAGGGAAGAGTCACTAGACTTTTCTCACGTACGAATGCCGTTGCCTGTTCCAATGTGCTCTTCGCTTGAGCCATATACGTTTCGGCCGACGAGTGTTGTCTGGCAACATCGTCCAGCGCGCGTTTGGGAGTTTTCGGCGCAGCCAGACTTTCAAGCTCCTGCCGCGTCGATTTGAGATCCGCTTCAGCCTCGGCAAGCAACTGTTCGGGACTCTTCCCGGTAGCGAGTATGTAGCTGAACTTTTGGACGTACTTGTCTCTGCCCAATCTCCAATCGCTAGTCTTCCTGGACAGAACGGCAGCAAGATAGCCGTTGAAATCTTTCAGTGCGGCGATAGCGAGACCAGCGGCCCGTTCATAATCCGCCTTTTGCGGCTCAGGTACTTCGGCCCGCAAAGTCTTGTCTATCAAATCCACCGACCCGATTCCACACTTCAGGCGCGTCCAGCAAGTTTGCTTTTGCCTGTTCGAAAAGGGCTGGAACCCTTTCGAGCCGTCTAATGATGTGCAGGTAGCGCCGGTCTTTCGGCGCATACTCCAGGACATAAGGCGCAAACAATGCATTGCCTGCCAGTTCGACATAAACCGTCGGATTGTGTTTGTAGCTTTGGATGGTGTTCAGTTCCAGCAGCGAGAGGTTCAAATTATTCTTGATAATTTCAAGATCTGCCCGCTGTTCTTTGTCCAGCGACGATGGATTCAAAGCATTGACGCGACCTTGAAAGCCTTCGTAAAACTTTCTCTGGGCCTCGATGCCCGCCGCGCTGTAGTCGTCGAGCATTTCGTCAAGTGCGGCGCCATTGTGCTCGTGATATCCGGTCTGTGTAGCGCTGACCGGAGAAAGAGCCAGGCTGCCGTACAAGAGATCATCAGTAAGTTTGTCGAAATCGGATACGCCAGATCTGTTATTTGACATTTCGGTTTTGTTTGGGCTGCAACTCACGAGGAGGCATATAAGGATCAGTAAAGGCCAACGCACGCTGGTGACCTCTCTTCTTTAAATCACGCATCGACTGTAGCGGCGGTCCGCGAAGCGCAAGCGCGATAGCGCGCAGCCTCAAGAGATGACCGCCGGTATTCCGTTATTCCACGAAAAACCGGCGCTCACAGAGCGCCGCTACAGTTGTGTCTTTTACCACATACAGCCCAACCAAGCTACAATGCGCGTATGAGGTTGCTGATTGCCATCCTCCTCCTGACCGCAGGGCTCAATGCTGCTGGCCGCGAGCGCCTTCAGCGAGAGCGGCCGTCAAGCGTCGCCAATGCACTTGATGCGTTAGGTCTGCTGCAGCCGGAATCGGTGCGATCGATCCTGCTTCTTCACTTCGGCAAGAGTCTTTTGCGGTCCAAGGCCGGCGAATTGGAAGCCGCTCTGCGGAAGGACCCGAATAATTTCGACGACCGTTTAATGCTGATCGGTTATTACACCTCGAACGGACACGGGTCCGCAGATCGGCTCCGTCTTCGCAGTCATGTGCTGTGGATGATCTCTAACCACCCGGAACACGCATCGACGGCGGAACCGAGCCTGCGCGACCTGCCCGATGATCCGGAGGGTAATTCACAAATTCTGCAACTCTGGAAGAGCAATCTTGGGTCATACCCCAATGATCTGCCGGTGCTCAAGAATGCAGAAAAATTTTTCTTCGGAAAAGACCCGGCCGAGGCGGACCGTCTGATCCATCGTATCTCGGAGAGAGAGCCGGACAGCAGTGAATGGCCTGTGGAGTTGGCCTATTTATATCGCATGTTCGGAATTCCCGGTGAGAAAATCGACAACCCCGCGGAGAGAGCCATCGAAGAATACAGGCGCGTGCTGGAACTAACGAAAAATCCTGCCGCGCGCGAGGCGCTGCCGGGTGAAATGGCGGATGCCGCATTCCGTATCGGTGACTTTCCGGCCGCCGTCGAGCTGGCCAAGATTTATCTCGAGAGTTCGGATCGGCCCGCCGTGCAGCGCGCGAACACGATTCTGGGGCGCATCGCACTGCGGACGGGCGACCTGGGCGATGCAAGACAGTATTTGCTCGATTCGGCGAACCCGGCCGCAGCGCCCGACATTGCCTTGTCAGGACCGACGCTCGTGCTTGCCAAAGAACTCATCGAACATGGCGAGCGCGAGACGGTGCTCGCGTATCTCGAGAGCTGTTTGAAGTTGTGGCCGCGAGGGGAGAATGTCCTGCGGATTTGGATCGCGGATATCAAAAACGGGAAAACGCCAAATCTTGGCGGTCCGTAAAAAGAGGCGCCTGCTGTGGGTCCGTCCCACAGCAGGCGAGAATGGGTGTCAATGTCAGTTGGCCCAATCGGTTCGACTGAGCTTTCCGGGACAGCCTACCGCGGTGGACCGGAAGATTTCAAGAAAAAAGATATCGCGTTGCGATATTCCGTATCGCATCACGATGACGCGACCATGACAAAGCCAACAAATAAAGTAGAGGTAAAGCTGGGCGACTATCGCGCACTGGCGGAATTCCGTTACGAACTTCGGCGGTATCTCGCTTTAAGCGACCACGCCGCGCGCTCCGTGGGCCTTCATCCGGGACAATACCGGCTCCTCTTGATGCTGAAAGGACTTCCCGACGGAATCGAACCGACGATCGGTAATCTGGCCGAACGCCTGGGTCTTCGTCATCACAGCACGGTCGAACTGGTCGATCGCCTCGAAAAGCGCGGCCTCATCCATCGGGAGCGGAACGAACGTCACCGCAGTTTCGTCTTTGTGCGTATCAGTCCCAAAGGTGAAAGCATTCTGCGCAGGATCGTGGCCTCCCGTAAGGTGGATCTCAAGAAAGCTGGCCCGATTCTGGTCAAAGCACTGAACACTTTGACGACGAGGCGCAGCTAGGGAATATAGAGTGGTTCCCCAAGGAAATGACAATTGAACATTGAACAATGAACAATGAACAATTTTGCCGGAAATTGTTCAATGTTCAATTGTCATTGAGAGGGCAGCAGCCCCTTTCCATCCAAAACAAACGTCAGCAACCTCGGTGGCACGGTCGGCCCGGTTGGTACGGTGCCGGGCGGGGGCGGAGCGTTGAGCAGTGGCGGCGGTAATGTTCCTTGGCCGCCCAAGAACGAAACGTATTGCTTGCCGTCGAGCATGTAAGTGATCGGAGGGCCCATCCCCCCGCGCAATCCAGATTGGATCTCCAACAGCTGTTGACCTTTGTCGGCGCTGTAGGCCGCGAAGCGGCCGTCGGGAATAACCTGGAACACCAGATTTCCGGCAGTCGTGACGGTCCCGCCTCCGATGCTTCCACCGCCCGGCGTGCGCCAGCGCATTCTCTGAGCAACCGGATCCCACGCCACGAGCATTCCACGCTGTCCTCCCGGTGGAACGGGTCCGATGGGCGCAGGAGGAGGAAGCGTCGGCAGAGTTTGCGGCGGCGGTTCCACACCCAGACCCAGACCGATGCCGCGGTTGCCCCGGACGATGCCGATGTTGCGCTCTCCCGGCTTGTAAGTGAAGTTTGGATCGAGGGCGAAGGTGTTGGTGCTGTTGGTTGATGTGGGAATATAGACCAAACCTGTTGCGGGATTGAATGACATCGGCGACCAGTTGTGGGCTCCTCCCGGACCAGGGGCGAGCGTGATGGTTTCCCCATTTTGATCGTAATGAGCTTCCGGATTGATGATGGGCCGCCCGGTTTCCGGATCGATACCTTTCGCCCACGTGACTTGCGCAAATGGCTGCGCAGATATAAACGCGCCGGTAATGCGATCCAACACGTAATAAAAGCCGTCCTTGTTGGCTTGCATAAGGACCTTGCGCTGGCGTCCATTGATGGTGAGATCGGTGAGAATGAAGCCCTGAACGCTGTCATAATCCCAGGAGTCGCCTGGAACCGGCTGGTAGTACCACTTCAATTCTCCGGTGTCCGGCTTTACCGCCAGGATGGAACACACAAATAAATTGTCTTTGCCCCTGGACTGGCGAAGCTGTTCCGGCCACGGGCCTCCATTTCCAGTGCCGACATAAATCAGATCAGCCTCGGGATCGTATGCCATGCCGTCCCAGACCGTCCCGCCGCCCCCAAGCTTCCACCATTCACCCGACCATGTCTCGGCAGCTTTCTTCAGCGCGGGATTTTCGAAGGGTTTGGAGGGATCGCCCGGTATCGTATAAAAGCGCCACGCAAACTGTCCTGTATTCGCGTCGTATGCCGCAAAAAACCCGCGGACCGGAAACTCGGCGCCGCTGACTCCGATAATGACCTTTCCTTTGGCTATGCGCGGGGCCATGGTAACGGTGTAATTGTCTTGAGGATAGGCAACGCGCGCTTCCCATACGGGCTTACCCGTCTCGGCGTCCAGGGCTTCCAGTCTGCCGTCGATAACCGGTGCGATGATTTTCCCCTGATATATCGCAAGGCCCCGATTCACAATGCCGCAACAGATTTTCGGCCGCACGGTGACCTGGTTGACTTCCGGATCCCATCTCCAGCGTTCTTTCCCCGTACGCGCGTCGACGGCAAACACAATGCTCCAGTTCGTGATCGCGTATAAGGTGCCGTTCCAGAACAGCGGAGTGGCTTCCTGATTGCCGCCTCCGGTCCCGACGTCATAGGACCATGCCAGTCCAAGCCGGCTGACGTTGGTCGTGTCGATCTGTTTCAGCGGGCTATACCGTGTTTCACCAGGAGTCAGACCGTAGGTCAGCCATTCCTCGCCGGTTTTTCCCGCGTTCCGGAGCGCCAGATCATCCACTCGCCGCACCTGCTGACCGGCAGCAATCCACGTCGCCAACAGCAATCCCACAAGAGCGACCAATAAGACGATAACCCTTCGGATGTGCATCGTTGCCTCTTTTCAAATGACGAGAATGTGTGTGGAATTATACGGAACTTTCCGTTTTCCGCAGGCATGATTTCATAGCGTAACCGGCTCGTCTGCGCTAGAATTCGCGTCAGCCCAAAAATCTTCGGAGATATCTAAAACGTTTCACGAAAGGAGAATCTATGCGTTTGCGCACGGTAACGATAGGGATCGCAGCGGTCGTTCTGGTCGTGCTGGCGTGGAGCCTCGTGGCCCAAACCCAGACGCAGAACAAACCGTCTCAGTTTCTGCAACTGACGATAACAACGGTTAAACCGTCAGCGATTAACGATTACGAAGAGTTCGTGAAAAAGCTGAACGCCGCCCGGGATAAGACACCCGGATCACCAGCAGTGTCTGTTTATGCTGTCAATCTCGGAGGGCCGGCTTTCCAGTTCTACACGATTACTCAGTGGGAAAAATGGGCAGATCGCGAAAAATTCCCGAACGGTGGTCAGATGCTCAGGAAAGTCTATGGCGATGCTGAAGCGGCCCGCTTGCAGAAATTGCAACGTGATGCCATTGTCAACCAGCGGAGCGAAGTCTACGCGTATGACGCCAATGCAAGCTTGAATCCGAAAGTGGCGGATCCGCCGCCGGCGTTCATCAACCTGCAACGGACGGAACTTGTGCCGGAAATGGCTGGAGCATACGCAGCTGCACTGGCGAAGCTCAAGAATGCCGAGGAAAAAGCAGGCGACAAGCGGACGATTATCCGGCGCAATGAGATACAGGGTGGAGCTTTCGCCCGCTACCAGGCTGTACTCATCCCCAAGCTCAGTGATCGTGATGTGCAAAACCCGAATGCGGGAGACTCCCTGAGGAAAATATACGGCAACGCCGAGGCAACGCAGGTTCAGGAAACTCTTAACAAGGCGATCCGCAATCGGACACAGGTCTTCCTGGCGTATCGCCCGGATCTGAGCAAACAGAAACCGAGCACGTAACCGGCAACTGAAGCGGGGCTGATTCAACTGTAGGGGCGGTCATAGGGGCTGTGAAGAATTGACAAGACCGCGTACTTGTCAAATGTCCAATGTCTGTTGTGCGATGTGAAATGTAGTTGTCAAAGCACCAGATGACCTACTGACCAGACGACCAAATTGTTCGTGGCAAATTTTTCAGTGGGTCAGTGGGTCAGTGGGTTCTTTGACAAGTTCATTGGACATCGCACAACAGACATTCGACATTTGACAAGTTTACAGGGTGCAATTCCTGCCCTACGCCGGCTGCTTTGCCATCGCGCTGAGCGCCTGCCGGGCTTCATCCATATTCGAGACGGGGGTGGGGAAGAAGAATCGCCTTTTTTTACTAGAATTTAGAACGTCGAATCCCTCGGAATCGATCCCAACCATAACGACCGAATCGGCGCCGGCGTAGTGCCGCAGTGCGGCCATGTGATCGTCATTCATGTGCTGGAGGATTCGCGTTTCCTGCGACGGGGAGAACGGATTCTGCAAGATGAACTCATCCGGTTCAATCCAGTAGATCCGGCCGAATCCGCCGATGAAGCGCACGCGGACGAGATCGAGGCGGAAAAATTCGAAGTCGTGCGTCCCTGCGTACTCTCGGGACTGGGGAAAGTAGCGGAAGTAGCGCTCGCGAACATCGTCCTCATCCGGGCTGAGCGGGCGTGCGTTTGCAATACAGGTGAGGCGCCCTCGCGCCTGCACGTCGCCGGAGTCGGCATTCTCCAAAACAGTTAATGAAACGCGCGGATCGGCAAGGATGTTCTGCGTATGCTGCGCTATGCTGCTGATGTAAATGACGGGACGGCACTGCCGGTCGGCGCAGTAGGGCGTGATCGAACCGAACGGGTATCCAGGCACGTCGAGCGAGATCGTTGAAAGCACTCCAAAACTTTGTTGCAAAAACAATCGTCGGGCTTCATTGTTTTCCTTCATTCTTCTGAGTATAGGAAAGGGACAAGGAGAAAACTATGACAAGGATTTTTGCAATCCTGCTGCTGCTTGCGCAGGCAAGCGCAACGAAAGTTCTTCCGGCGACCGATGTGAAGGCTTCCGACATCCAGGCCACGGTCAAAGAAGAAATCGCCAAGAAACTTACGGATGTCCCGATTCGTACCGTGGATGCAGGTGGGCATAATGTGAGCATCGCCGTTGTGCATCGCGACAAAGGAACCAACCTGACGGGTATGGCCGCGCACGACAAAGTGTCGGAGGTCTATTACGTCGTTGAAGGTGCCGGGACCTTCGTCACGGGCGGGACGCTCCTGAAACCTGAAAAGCGCGAGAGTTCCAGCGACACAGTAAGGCAGCTCAGCGGCCCCGGCTATGCCGGCAGTGGAATCCAAGGTGGAACGAGCCGCCGCATGGCGAAAGGCGATATGGTGATCATTCCGGCGGGCACGCCTCACGGATTCACGGACGTGCAGGAAGCGATCACTTATACCATTGTACGAATCGATCCCGGCCGCCTTCTGGCATTGAAGTGAGAAGACCGGTATACTTCCGTCGAAATTGTAATTAATTGGGAGAAGGAGGCGTTAATGTCCAAGAAACTGTTTTTCCTGTTGATGCTCGCCGCAGTCCTTTCAGTAGCAGGACTGATTCAAGGCCTGGGTCAAGGCCAGGGCGGCCGGGGCGAGCAGCTCAACCTGCCGGACGGACCCGGCAAAGACATTTTGCAGAGTGCCTGTACCGAGTGTCATAACCTCCAGATGGCCTCCGGCACCGGCTACAACCGTGAGGAGTGGGGACTCACGCTCGAGCGCATGATCACAGCAGGAGCTAAAATGACACCGGATCAAATCCCGGTCGTGACGGATTACCTGCTCAAGAACCTCGCCGGAGAAGGCCCAAAACCGGCCGTCGTTGTGCCGGGAAGCGTGACGGTTTCCTTCAAGGAATGGGGACTGCCGACCAAGGGATCTCGGCCCCACGACCCGTGGGCCGCGCCGGACGGTTCGATTTGGTACACCGGCATGTACGCCAACGTGATCGGACACGTGGATCCGAAAACGGGCCAGGTCAAGGAGTACCAGCTCAAGACGCCACGTTCAGGCCCCCATGGTCTTGTCGGCGATAAGGACGGCAATATCTGGTTCACGGCAAATTCCAAGAGCTACATCGGAAAACTCAATCCAAAGACCGGCGATGTTACCGAATACAAACTCCCCGAAGGCGCGCGCGATCCGCATACGCCGATTTTCGATCAGAAGGGCACGTTGTTCTTCACCGTCCAAGGCGCCAACATGATCGGACGCCTGGATCCCAAAACAGGTGACATCAAAATTGTCACCTCGCCGACTCCGCGGTCGCTTCCCTATGGGATGGTTGTGAGCTCGAAGGGCGTGCCGTTCCTCGTCGAATTCGGAGCGCCGAAAGTGGCAAGCGTCGACCCCGCAACATTGGCCATCAAAGAATACGCGCTGCCGCACGAAGAGTCGCGGCCGCGGCGCATCGCAATTACC
>WNGK01009555.1_pt1 | contig 26902 bp, 22 predicted proteins | sample 5400601 | NCBI WGS metagenome assembly WNGK01 (sample SAMN13153376, study PRJNA577476) | soil metagenome | isolation source: 60 cm soil or saprolite under Garry oak tree replicate 1 | place: USA:California | collected 2016-06-15
ATGGCGCAGGCGATCTGAGCAAAGAAGGAAATCTGGCTGCTTATATAGATCGGCACGTCTTTGGCCCTCATATATGGAAGCAGGGGATTGTCTACGATCCCGAAGGGTTCTTGAGCACCATGGGCGCTTTGGCGACGACCTTGTTCGGCGTATTGACCGGCAACCGGCTGCGTTGCGAAAATCGAACGCCGATTCAAAAAGTTGCCGACCTGTTCATCGCCGGTTTCTGTTGCATCATTATTGCCTGGGCGTGGGATGCCTGGTTTCCGATCAACAAGTCTCTGTGGACCAGTTCGTATGTCTTTTTCACCGGCGGACTGGCAATGGAGTTCCTCGCCTTGTGTTACTGGCTTATTGACATCAAAGAATCGAAATGGTGGACGAAGCCGTTCGCAATCCTTGGCCTGAACGCGATCGTTCTGTTCGTAGGCACGGACATCATGGCGATACTATTGGGTCTGATTAAGGTGTCCCGGCCCGAGGGCGGCTCCCAGGCGTTACAGACTTACATTTACAATCATGCTTATGCTTCGTGGCTGTCGCCGCTAAATGCTTCGCTGGCTTTTGCGATTTCATTTGTTCTGCTATGGCTGTTTCTGATGTGGTTGCTGTATAGAAAGAAAATCATTATGGTGCCGAAATCAAGGATGTCTACATGACGATGGGCCGCTACGATCTCGTCTGCGTGATCGAGGCGCCGGATGACGATACTTATGCGAAGGCGATACTCGGCCTCGCTTCGCAGGGAAATGTGAGCACCGAGACGTTGAAGGCGTTCAGCGAAGATCAATATCGCGAGATTATTGGCTCGCTGTAGGTCGCGGTGCGTTTCAAAATGACAGGTTTGCGGCTCTGCCGCTTGATGTGCGGAAAGCCTCTGGCTTTCCGCAACACTGCTGAGTATTTCTCCTTCTCATCGCGACAAGGCTCAGCCTTGTCGCGATGAGAATAATCAAAAACAAGTCACGTCCCGGTAAGGCAGAGCCTTACCGCACATCAGGCGGCAGAGCCGCATCATTGCGGATTGACCACGTTCACATTAGGGGCGCAGAGCGTTAGCGGATCCTTCGTGCAATATCCCGGTCCGCGAAGAACGCGTCCCGCTTCGGCCGGTGTTCGTTGGCCATTGTCCACTTCGACCCGTCCATTAACGATGACGAAGTTAATACCCAGCGGATATTGATTCGGTTCTTCGAAGGTGGCCCGGTCGATCACGGTCTCCGGATTGAAGATAGTAATGTCAGCAAAATAACCTTCCCGGATTAATCCGCGTTGTTTCAAGCCGACGTTCGACGCCGGCAATCCGGTCATTTTGTGAATCGCCAACTCGAGTGGCAGCAGATGTTCGTCGCGAACATATTTTCCCAGAATCCGGGGATAGGTTCCCCAGCCGCGCGGATGAGACTTCGAGCCGGCCAACGGTCCGTCGGTCGCGCGCGCTCCATTATCGGTGCAGATACTGACAAAGGGAGATTTCAGCGCCGCCTTCATATCGTCTTCGCTCATCATGAAAAAAATTGCGCCGGTCTGGCCGTGATCAGCGATGATGAAGTCAAAGAGCGCATCCAGTGGATCTTTGTTTTGCGCGGACGCAATTTCCGTCAATCGTTTGCCTTGCGAGCTTTCCAGATCGCGGTTGACCACCGAGGCTATTAAGATGCCGCTCGGGCCGCCACTTCCGAGATAGATGTTTTCCCACTCTCGGGAGTCAGTTGTAATCTCTTTTTTCAGGCGCGCACGCGTTTGCGGCTCTTTGAGACGCGCAATCATTCGGTCCGTCCCGCCTTCGAGCGCCCAGGGCGGCAGGCAGGCGCTCAAAGATGTACTTCCGGCTACGTATGGATAGACATCGGCGGTGATCTTCAAACCGTGCCGCCGCGCTTCCTCGATGCGACGAAGCATTTCCGGCATGCGTCCCCAGTTTTTCTTGTAAGCAGTTTTGAAGTGCCAGATCTCTGCCGGTATGTTTGCGCGGCGGGCAATCTCAAAGACTTCTTTCATGGAATCGTCGATGGCGTTGGCTTCACTCCGTTGATGCGTAATGTAAATGCCACCATACTGGTGCGCGACTTTGGCGAGCTCGACAATTTCGTCAGTCTTCGCGAAACGCGCGGGTACATATTGCAGCGAGGTCGAGACTCCAAGCGCTCCGTCTTTCATCGCGTCGGCGACGAGCCGCTTCATTCGTTCCAGCTCTGCCGGTGTCGGCGGCCGATCGTCGTAACCAATGACGTACTCGCGCACCTGGGTGGCGCCGACGAATGTCCCGAGGTTAACGCCGGCGCCTTGCTTATCCAGCCGCCTGAAGTACTCGCCCATCGTCCGCCAATCAACGCTAAGATTGAAACGGCGGTTGAAATCTTCCTGCTCTTTCAGGATCCGTTCGTTCAGCGGCGCGATCGATTCGCCTTCGCCGGTGATCTCGGTCGTGACACCCATCATGACTTTGCTCATCGCGCGCGGATCGATTAGTACAAACTGCTCGGACTGGCCGAGCATGTCGATGAATCCGGGCGCGACTATCTGGCCGCGAGCATCAATTTCGCGTTTTCCTTTTGCGCTCTGCAGATTTCCAATCCGCGCAATGCGGTCGCCCTGAATCGCGACCTCCGCATCAGATGCCGGCCCGCCGCTGCCGTCGATGACTCGAGCATTGCGAATGATGATGTCGTAGCTTGCTGCGACGGCGTCTGTTGAACTGGTCATGACGGCGAAGTGAAGAACGACCAGGCTGACGCAAAACAAAGTGAAAACTAATCTCATTGAATTGACCTCAACAGGATATCGGAAAAGAAGCGGCGTGATTATAATCGCAAAGTGCTGAAAATCTACGGCCATGAATGAAGGCAGGTACGTTTTGGAACTGAAGAAAAAAGAATCGGTAAATCTCGGCGATGTCGCACGCGTCACCGGCGGCGAGTTATCTGGTAACGGGAATGCGTTTGTAAATGACGTGACCCATGATTCGCGGCAAGCCGGAGAAGGCAGTCTTTTTGTCGCTGTGCGCGGGGAGTTGTTCGATGCGCATAGGTTTATTCCGCAAGTTATCGAGCAGGGGGCCCTCGGGGTCATTTCCGAACTCGAACCAACGACAGAATTGCAGTCAGGAAGGGGGCTTGCCCCCGCCTGGATCCAGGTCAAGGATGTCAGGCGCGCCATGGCCCTCGCCGCCGCTGAGGTTCATCATCACCCCTCGCGCGAACTGCAGCTTGTCGGTATCACCGGCACAAACGGAAAGACCACGACTGCATATCTGATCGCCTCAATTCCCGAAGCCGCCCGCGAGCTGGTAGCCATGACCGGCACCGTTGAATACCGCCTGGGCGCGCAAAGAAAAAAGGCGGACCGCACGACGCCGGAAGCCACCGACATGCAGCGCCTGCTGCGACAAGCCGTCGAAATCGGTTGCCGGACGGCGGTCATGGAATGTTCTTCCCAGGCGATGGATTTTCATCGATGTGATGAACTCGACTACGCCGTCGCGGTGTTTACCAATCTCACCCGCGACCATCTCGACTATCACAAGACGATGGAGAACTACTGGTACGCGAAGCAGCGGCTGTTCGATGGCCGGCTCGACTCGCGGCCAAAAACTTCCGTCATCAATGTCGATGACCCGTACGGTGTCGAACTGGCAGACAAACTCGCGAATGAAGGTCTGCGGTTAATTCGTTACGCCGTGAAATCGGAGGCTGACGTTACTGCCCGAGAGCCGGAGTTTTCTCTGGACGGAATGCGCTTTGGATTAGTGACGCCTCAGGGTGAACGCGAATTTCGTTCACCGCTGGTTGGTCCGCCACACATCTACAACACGCTGGCAGCCGTGGCGAGCGGTCTGGCGCTGGGTTACAGCTTAGACGTGATCACAAAGGCATTGGAGAAATGCACCGGCGCGCCGGGACGATTCGAACGCGTGCCGCACAACGCCGATTTCGCCGTGGTAGTTGATTATGCGCATAGCGACGATGCTTTATTGAACGTTTTGCGAACCGCACGCGAGGTCACGAAGGGAAAAATCATCACCGTGTTCGGTTGCGGTGGGGACCGCGACCGCTCCAAGCGCGCGCCGATGGGCGCGGCGGCAGGTTCTTTGAGTGATATCGTGATTCTTACTTCTGATAATCCGCGTACCGAAGACCCGAATCAGATTTTTGCCGACGCCGAAATCGGAATTCAAGAGACGGGAAAGCCTTACGAGAAGATCGCAGACCGTCGCGAAGCAATCCATCGCGCCATTTCACAGGCGCGCCCGGATGATTTGGTTTTGATTGCCGGCAAAGGCCACGAGGATTATCAGATCATCGGCCGTGAAGTTTTTCACTTTGACGACAAAGAAGTGGCGCGCGAAGCGCTTACCTCACGAGCGTAAGCGCTTAACCTCCAGCGGATTTCCTTCTCGACAAGATTAGATAGACAGGCAAACCAAGTAATATGAAAAACAAGCTTCCCAAAGGCGGCACTTTTAACGCCGTCCATGCTGCGGATGCAAAATGCCCCTCGGAAAAGAGTTGAATACTTGCCAACATCTGGGGCCGGGCGTCCCAGATGATTCTGCCCAATAACCAGGCAGTTACGGCTAGATAAATGATGGGCACATAGGGATACCCCCAGGTTCGGTACGGTCGGTGGGCGTCTGGCATGCGACGACGAAAGATAAAAACCGATCCGGCGACGAATGCGTAAAAGAGCGTCAATGCGAAAATCGCTACATCGGTGAGGGTGTCATACGAGCCGGAAAGCGCCAGCACTCCGGACCAAATTCCCAGGACCACAAGCGATCGAATCGGGACATGCGTGTGCGGCGAGACTTTGGCCAGTCCCTGGAAAAACAAGCGGTCGCGGGCCATCGCATAAGGCACTCGCGAAGTAGCGAGAATCGATGCGTGCAAAGCGCCGAACGAAGAAGTCATCATCGCGGCAGCCATCAACGTCAACGCGATCGCGCCAAGCAGACGTCTTACGACTTCTGCGGCAACTGATAATGACGCGGGCACGCTCGCGATCTCGGTCGGCGTCAGCACGTGGTAGTAACTGAGATTCACCAGCAGATAGAGTCCCATGACGATGAACATGCTGATGATTAGACCCAACGGCAGATTACGTTCAGGTTGCTTTACCTCGCCGGCCAGAAACGTAATGTTGTTCCATCCATCGTAAGCCCAGAGAGCTCCTAACATCGCGGCCGCAAATCCGGCCGAGCCACCAGCGGTGATCGCGACGCCTTCACACAAACCACCTGCGTTAACCTGCGATAGATGTGACCAATCCCCGTTGGTATAAAAAAAAGCACCGAGGCCTACGCCGATTAAAAGCAAAACTTTGATTGAGGTAAGCACCGTGGCGACTCCGCCACTGAATTTAACCGCCGCGCAATTGATGATGACGGTAACCGTGATCGCGGCAAGCGCGACCAGTTGCAGGCGACCGAATGGGATGTCGAGGCCGTATGGGAGATGAAGGGTAAAAAAATTATGCTTCAGTGCGCCATGTAAAAACTCATTCAGAAAAATCGCGAAGCCCACCGCCAGGGCCGCTGCGGATGCGCTGCGCGCGATAGCAAACTGCGTCCAGCCATAGATGAATCCCCAGGGCCGCCCGTAAGCGTCGCGCATAATGCCGTATTCGCCGGCCGCGCGGGGCATCATGGCGAGCAATTCTGCGTAGGTCAGCGCGCCCGCCAGTGACAGCAGTCCGGCCACCAGCCAAACACTGAGCGCCATGCCGGGTGAGCCGACATTACAGGTCATTACGCGGGCTTTTAGAAAAACGCCCGTGCCGATTACGTTTGCAACGTTGACGGAGATGGCGGCAGTCAGGCCGAGGCCGCGGATTAATTGGCCGTTGGAAAGTTTCGAGTTTTGAGTTTCGAGCTTCGAGTTCAATATCTTGTTCGCTTGCCCAGAAGATTAGTGAATAGATTCTTCCGCTAATTCTTGAAAAACTCGGACAGCGTCCTACGTTTTGGCTCTAAGCTCTGCGAGTTCTTTCAGGAATTCCTCGCGTTCTTGGGCGGCCTGGGCCGCCCGCTTAGTTTTCGCCGTGACATGACGCTCACCCTTAAGATTAGAATTCTGAAGTGACTGCGCCCAGGCTTTTAATTGGCGGGAGCAGCTTTCAGCCATCACCTTCAACGTCTTCGTATCCGAGCGCAGGTCGCGAAGCGACGGGAGACGTTCCAACAAGCACAGCATTGAGCGGACTTCGCCTGCCGAACCTCGAGCAATGTAAAGAAAGGCAAGCAGTTCTTTGTTTGTGCCACGCTCAAAGCCCTCGGCAATATTGTTGGAGACAGAGAGCGCGGCTCTTTCTATCTGATTTCTGAGGCTGCGGACTCTTCTGAGTTGAGATCGATCGGTGAAGGCATAGATGTTGACGGCTAAATCGATCGCACTGTTCCAAACGGGTAGGTCTTCGAATCGAGTGTAACGCATGGTGTTAATTCTCCTTGGGAGTAATGAGAAAGCCGACATGCAAGATAATTGAAGTTATGAGTACGTCAAGATTCAATTCCAGATTCCAGATTCCAGATTCCAGATTTCAGATTTCAGATTTCAGATTTCAGATTCAAGATTTTAATTCAAGGCCTTCGGCTCAAGACTTTAGAGTTGCAAATAAAATGCCTCGTATTAGTAACCTTCCCAGTTCAAGGCTTTAGTCCAGATTTGCGTTGAACTTTTTAGGTTCAGGACTCTAGTTCAGGATTTTCGCTCAAGCCGTTGATTCAAGGCTCCAATCGTTGATTCAAGACTCCAATCAATGATTATTCGCCTATGCAATGACTCTACATCTAATGCATCGGTTTCTCCATTGCCGATTTTCAAATTTGGAATCTGGAATTTGGAATCAGGAGGCTGGAATCACCTCATGACTTCGAAACGCCAGAAAATCATTAATCACCAAACATCATTAGTCAGCAAGTCCTCATACGTGTCTCGCTTCCGAATCATTTCAGCCTTCCCGCCCTCGCGAACAATCACCGCCGCCGGCAGTGGGCGGCCGTTGTAAGGAAACATTTGCGCGAGCGAATACGCGCCTGAGTTCAACAGCGCCAGCACCTCGCCCGGCTTCACTTCCGGCGGCAACAGGCGATAATCCGGCAAACGCCCTTGTCGCTCAATATCAAAATAGACATCGCCTGAATCGCACAAAGGCCCGGCAACTTTGTACTTGCCTTCCAACGACTCGCAGGCGCGCGACGCAGAAATCAAGTGGTAATACCACTTGTAATTGTTCATCGACAGCAGAATGTTGTACCCGGCATCCGTCAACAGCCATACATCATCAGTTTCCGGGCGCCGTTTGATATTTCGCACTCTGGTGAGCACCACACCCGCGTCCGCGATGACACTGCGGCCGGGCTCGAGCAGGATTGTTACCTTCTCGAGCAAGTGTTCCGCTTCGGCATCATGCGCCGATTCGCGCGCCACTCGCAGAGCTTCGGTCAAAACTGTCGCCGGCTCGAGGTCCGCCCCCAGCATGTCGCGTTCATGCTGGGGAAGCTGATCTGCCTGCGAACGATCGCGCAGATAATTCACTGGAATGCCGCCGCCGAGATTAATGTGCTCCAGGGTGAGCCCGGTCTCGCGATGGATCGTCACCAGATGGTTCCACATGCTCTTGAATGCTTCCGCAAATGGTTCGACGTCCGGAGTTTGCGAGCCGACGTGGATGTGAATGCCGCAGACATGAATCAAATCCGAATGCTGCAAACCGCGCCGGAACGCATCGAGCACCTCAGAAGATGAAATGCCAAACTTGGAAGTCAGCAGAGCAGTCTGAAGTCCAAGATGCGAGCGCGTGCCAATCTCAGGAACCAGGCGCAAAGCAATTCGCGCTGGCGGCAATCCGGAATTGAGGGCCGCCCGCGCGCGCCGCACTGCGTCTTCGACCAGGCCGATTTCATAAATCGAATCAACGTTGATTGAATAAATGCCGGCGCGCACGGCTTCGTCGATTTCTTCGTCAGTTTTGCTGGTGCCGTTAAAGATAATTTGCTCAGGACGAAAGCCGGCCCGCAGAGCTTTGTAAAGTTCGCCGCCGCTGTTGACTTCGATATCGATGCCGCCATCGCGCACGACTTTCAGCACCGACATATTCGAGTTTGCTTTAGACGCGTAGCAGAACTTGATCGGACGATCAACCTGCCTGGCTGCTGATTGCAAACGGGCAATGTTGGCGCGAATCCGTGGTTCGGAAAAAACGAACAGCGGTGTTCCGTACTTGTGAGAAAGCGCCGTCGCGTCTGCACCGCTGATGAAAAGATGATTATTTTCGCGCGCTTCCAGGAAGCCGGGAATCGTCCACTCAGGCGCGGCAGTTATTACTTGTGACATCTGAAGAGAAAACCTCGTCGTTTGTCTGCGGAGTCAGTACCACCCGCGTCAGCGGGTGGTTAACGACTCAACTTAAGATGGATAATGATGCCACCTGCTTACGCAGGCGGTACTGACTTAATTGCGATCACAGCTGCGCAATCATCTCCGCCGGATTCCAATACGCCCGCACGGTCTGAATCTTGCCGTCCTCGTTGACTTCGAAAACATCGACACCTTCGAATCTCACCTCGCGGCCGTTAGTACTGGTGCCTCGGCCGGTCCATTTCACCGCGGCGCCATTGCCGGCGACGAAAACGCTGTCTTCAGTAAGCGCGACGCTCTTGAAGTTCTGGCAAATCGAGGCAAGGAAATCGCGTATCCCGCCGCGGCCCTTAATTCCCGGAGAGCCTACCGGATCATAGGTTGTGCCGTCTTCGGCAAAAGTGTTGGCAAACGCGTCCGCGTCCATGGCGCGAATGGCCAGGAAATAAGCGCGCACCGCCCGCGAGATTCTGTCAGATGAAACTGGTTCAGCCATTAGGTTCCTCCGGATTTCGAGGTCGACTGTCGCCCTTGTTACGCGGGCGCCGCTGCCTGACTCTAAATATACCCACGAGATCGTTTACCGCGACAATCCGCTCGGGGTCGTATACTTTGCTCGCTCTTTTTCCACCAGCACCCGTCGCAGAATTTTGCCGGCGAGCGACCTTGGAATTTGCTCGATGAATTCGAGAAAGCGAATCTTCTTGTGCGGTGCCGTACGCGTGGCCACAAACGATATCAATTCTTCGGCACTCGCTTTGTCCTTAAGCACGACAAATGCTTTTGGCACTTCGCCCGCTTCGTCATCAGGGCAAGGTATCACGGCTGCGTCGGCCACGGCCGGATGCGTCAGCAGAACGGCCTCGAGTTCAGCCGGAGCAACCTGAAAGCCTTTGTACTTAATGAGCTCCTTAACGCGGTCGACGATAAAAAAGTCTCCGTCATCGTCGGCGTAGCCGATGTCGCCGGTGTGCAGCCAGTTATCACTATCGATCGTGCGCGCGGTCGCCTCTGGATTGTTGAGATAACCTTTCATGATTTGTGGACCGCGCACGCAAACTTCGCCTCTCTGGTTGGCAATCAGCTCTTCCCCGGTACCGGGATCAACTAGTTTGCATTCTGTGTTTGGGGCCGGCGGTCCTACTGAGCCGGGTTTCATTTTCACCGGGTCAGCAGGACTGCTGTGCGTCACGGGGCTGGTCTCAGTCATGCCATAGCCCTGGCGAATCCCACAGCCGATTCGCACCATGCACTGGTCTGACAATTCGGCGCTCAGCGGCGCCGCCCCTGAAAAGATCATTCTGAGACTCGATAAATCGTAATTGTCGACGATCGGGTCCTTCGCCAGTTTCAAAACGAGTGGCGGCACGATGTGCGATAACGTCACCCGATACTTTTCGATGAACTGCAGAAATTGTTCCAGATCAAAGCGCGGCATCGTCACAATCGTCGCGCCCATATGAAGACCCATGTTTAAGACAACAACCAATCCGTAAATATGAAAGAGCGGCAATACGCACAGGAGGGTGTCATTGCGGTGAAAATATTCAAGGCCATCCATTTGCCGCATGTTCGCGACCAGGTTGTAGTGCGTCAGCATCACGCCCTTTGGCAAGCCTGTCGTGCCGCTTGAATAGGGAAGCGCGACCAGATCTGCTTTGGGATTGATCCGAACCTGCGGGACCGGCCCATCGCTGTTGAGGAGCGATGCGAACGGCGTTGCCTGGTCGGCCTCGCCAAAAACAAAAAGCTCTTCAATATTTGCCTGGGTTGCGGCGGCGCGGGCTTTGTCGATGAAATAAGGAGCTGTCACAAGAAATCTTGCCTTTGCATCCTTCAGTTGGAAGGCGGCCTCTTCGGCCGTGTATAACGGGTTTAGCGTAGTGTTAATGCCGCCAAGCATTGCGACGGCGTGAAAAATGATTCCGTATTCAGGACAGTTGGTGCTGAAGATTCCGAAAACATCGCCCTGCTTGAATCCTCGCAATTTTGAGCGGCACTATACACGATTCCGCTGATCAGGCGGGAGCAAAGTTGTATATTGTCGCGTATAACATTCGATCTTCAGGCCGAGATTGCTGGTACGAGCCTATAGGCGGGACTTCAAGCTTCACATGGGAACAAAGCCGCGCACTATCGTTTGTTTCGCCACCTTTTTCAAAGGCGGCGATTTCATGCGTGAATGCAAGGCGCAGGGCTGTCACGTCATCCTGGTCACCAAAGAAAAAATGCTGCATGAGGATTGGCCGCGAGACGTGCTGGATGAAGTGTTTGCGTTACCGAATGATGCGCCCGTCGAGTTGTTTCTCGACCTGGTCAGCCATATCGCGAAAACGAATAAACCGGATCGGATTGTGGCGCTCGAAGAGTTTGACGTAGTTATCGCGGCCCTCGCGCGCGAGCACCTTTGCCTGCCCGGGATAAACAGTTCTACCGCGAAGGCGTTCCGCGACAAATTCGCCATGACCGTGAGAGCGCGCGACGCAGGGCTGACCGTTCCTGAATTTGTTCCGGCGATTAACAACGACGAGATCAACGAATATCTGGATCGCGTTTCGCCGCCGTGGGTGCTCAAGCCGCGTTCGGACGTTTCGGCCATCGGTATCCGCAAGGTGGAAAGCGCTGACGAATCATGGGCGGCAATCGACGAGCTAAATCAGCGCGAAGCTCTGCGCGAGCGCGCGTCATATTACGTTTTAGCTCAATTCATTCCCGGCGAAGTCTTTCACGTCGATTCACTGGTAAGCGGTGGCCGGGTGATCTTCGCCGGCGTTAATAAGTATGGCCGCCCGCCTTTGCAAGTCGCGCACGGCGGGGGCGCGTACATCTCGCGAACAATCGAGCACGATTCGGCGGAAAAGAAAAAGCTGCTCGAGATAAACCGGCGCCTGATTAAGGCGATGGGCATGCAAACCGGCGCGACGCACGCCGAATTTATCAGGAGCGAGATAGACGGAGACTTCTATTTCCTGGAAGTTGCCAGCCGCGTCGGGGGCGCCTACATCGCGGACGTTTTGGAAGCGGCGTCAGGAATCAATTTGTGGCGTGAATGGGCGAAACTCGAAGTGTCTAATTCAGCAAGGCGCGCCAGGCCGAAGCCCAGAAAGGAACATGCCGGAATAATTCTCTCTCTGGCGCGGCAGGAGTTTCCCGACACCTCTGCCTACGTCGATCCGGAAATCGTTTATCATGCAAAGAAGAAACACCACGCGGGATTGATCGTCAGGTCGGCGAGTTACGAGCGGGTAACTGAATTGCTCGACGATTACGGTCGCCGTTTCGCGGAAGACTTCATTGCAGTGCTGCCGCCGCTGGAAAGACCTGAGTGAAATAGTCGATGGCTGTCCCTTCCAACTGGTACGAAAACTTTTTCAGCGGTCTCGCGCTCGACTTATGGCGCAAGGCAATCTCACCCGAGCAGACCAAAGCTGAAGCCGATTTCATTACAGATAGTCTTGGATGCCCGGCAGGCGCTCATCTACTCGACGTGCCCTGCGGAAATGGAAGGTTGTCGTTTGAATTGGCCCGGCGTGCGTATCGGGTGACGGGTGTGGATATTTCCGATGAATTTATTGCCGAAGCGCGTTCATTGATCGCCGCAGGCTTGCCTGATCCATCCGCTGACGCGGATGGTACTAACCAGGTGCGTTCATTGATGGCCGCAGGCTCACCAGATTTATCAGTTGAGGCGAACGAGTCTCATCCCACGCGACGAGTTGAATTCATCCTCGGCGACATGCGCTTCATCGAAGGTGAAGCGATCTATGACGGTGCTTACTGTTTCGGAAACAGTTTCGGTTTTCTCGAGTATTCAGACATGGAGAAGTTTCTCAACGGCGTCGCCCGAGCCTTGAAACCAGGCGCGCGATTCGTAATTGAATCCGGCATGGCGGCTGAATCGATTGTGCCGAAGTTTGAACCGGAAGCTTCACACCAGATCGAAGACATTCAAGTGACGATCAGGGAGCAATATCTGGCCGAAGAAAGTTGCATCGATAGCGAATACATTTTCGAGTGCGATGGAAAGATCGAAAGCAGGAAGGCAAAACACTGGATCTATACCGTGGCGGAGATCCGCCGGATGCTTGAGCGGGCAGGCTTCGTCATTAATGACGTTCTTGGGTCCTTGGATCGGAAGCCTTACGAGCTCGGCTCGACTGAATTGTTCGTTGTCGCGCAACGTGCGTAATATGCGGAAACCCGAGGGTGAGAGCGCGTTATGGGCACCCTCCCTGACGGTCGGGTTTCTGCCTGCCACTCGCTTATGCTCTGGCTTCGGACACCCGTTTCAGCGGCCAGATGTCTACCGCGATAGATTCCGCATATTGCAGTAACGGATCACCGGGTGGCGTGGGAATTCCTAACGATTCGATCATCGTCGATTGACAGGAGATGAGCGTCGCGGCTCGCAGGGGCCACGGCTCATGAAAGATTCGACTTCGATAAAGCTTGCCGCGGTGATACGAGTAAAGACAATAACGCTCCGTGAGAAAGAATTCCGGAGAGCCTGCTGCTGATTGTGGCAGTGGCGCCTCGATAATCCAGTCCACCTTTAGCTCAGCACGCGGGAAGCTCCTGAATTGGTCTGGATTCAACCCGCCGGCGAACTCGTCGAGCGCGGGCGCGAAGAACTCACCATAGGTAAGGGGATCGGATCGGCGCGACGAATATTTGATCGTCTTACCATCCTGGCGCAGGTGCATCTGAGCTTTGAAGTAAGGCAAATGATAAAAGGCGCGCGCGCCCCAGACTGCCGGACGACTCGCGGCGTCCAGCGAGAAAAACCAGACGCCCGGCACGCCCTGATAATGAACGTAAGTGCGCGCGTTAAGCTCGTGGAAGGCGCTCGTTCCGGGAATTGGTGGCAGGAACGAGGCGCGAATGCCCCACATCGTAAACGGGACAATTCCTATCCAGGCTGTTCCTTCAAAAGTATCGAGGGAAAGTTGTCGCGGGATCAGTGGCCGCAGGAGATCAGGCTCAATCGGCCAATGCATGAAGAGCAACTTGCCCCAGTTCTGATGCAAGAGGGGAGTGCCGTTCGGCTGCGAGCGAATCGAAAGGCGATCGATTTCCAAGATTCAGTTTTCCAAAGTCAGCGATAAATCCAACAGTCTCAGAACCGCTCAATCATTGAGGTGATGGCGAGGTTGGCTCCAATATATGGTCGAGTTCCCTGGCAGTCTTGTTTGGACTTTCACAGAACTGCTGCACCGGCGTAAACAGTTGCTGACAGTTTCGGTCCGAAGAAAGATTAATGCGTTGGCATTGCTCGACGCGCCAACGAGCGCTCTTTATGAAATCGGTTTGTTTTGGCACTTCGTCGCAAAACCCTGGCGTCTTACGGCTGACATCCAGACAGGCGCGCATGAAAAGCGTCGACGAGAGCACGCTGGTCAAGCCCGGTTCCTTCTTGTAGCGCGAAACAGATTCGTCGACACAACCCTGGTTGTCGGTAGAGCGACCAAAGTCTTTGCCTTCAGTCATCACGGCCTTGCCCTTAGCGAGCCAGGCGTCCTTGTGGCTCGATACATAATAAATTCCCGCGGCAATTGCCCCGATCGCTAACACCACGACGACTGCCAAAACGATGAGTAGGACTTTCAGCCAACCTGGCATGGTGAACCTCCAATCAGATTAGGGCGCGAATTGTTTTCTTACTTCAAATGCCTGTCAAGCCATTCAAGCACGTTGTTATGCCAGAAAGCGGAATTACCGGGCTTCAAAACCCAGTGACCCTCGTCAGGAAAATCAATCAGCTTTGATTCAACACCCATGCGCTGCACGGCCGTGAACATTTGCAGGCCTTCGCCTTCGGGTACGCGATAGTCCAGGCCATTGGTGATGATCAGAATCGGCGTGTGAAAGTTGCGCACGAAATTATGCGGCGACCAGCGTTCGTACATCGCGGGATTTGTCCAGGGCGTGCCCTTAAACTCCCATTCCGGAAACCAGAGTTCTTCCGTAGCGCCGTACATCGCCGTAAGGTTATAGACGCCGTCGTGCGAGACGAGCACCTTATATTGAAAACGCGGATCATTATTGTGACCTTCAATCCAGTCGATCATGTATCCGCCATAGCTCGCTCCCGCTGCGCCGATGCGGTTCTTGTCGATGTATGGCAACGCGGCGACTTGCGCGACCCCGTTGCTCAGATCAGTAAAAACTCTTCCACCCCAATCGCCCGAGATCTCTGCGACAAATTGCTGGCCATAGCCGGTCGAACCGCGCGGGTTCGGCATGAAGGCAACGTATCCATCGCCGGCGTAGATTTGCGGGTTCCAGCGATAACCCCAGTTGTCATTCCAGGCGCCCTGCGGACCACCGTGAATCAAGACGACGAGCGGATACCTTCTGCGCGGATTGAAATTCCAGGGCTTGACGATCCAGCCGGCGATCTTGGCGCCGTTCGCGCCCGTCCAGGTGATCTCTTCTGCGGGTTTCAAATTAAAAGCCGCGATCAGGGCATTATTTGTTGTCGTTAACGCGGTGACTCCGGTGCCATCAGCGCTCGCCCGATAAATCTCGCTCGGTTTGGTCATACTGCTGCGCGAGAAAATCAGAGACCTGCCGTCGGACGTCAAGTTCACATCGCCGTTAACTCCTTCCGCGATAATTTTCCTGATCGGACCACCGCTGACCGGAACTGAATAAATTGGCTCCAGTCCACGCTCCTCCGCGGTCAGGTAAATCCACTTGCTGTCGGGGCTGAAGGTGAATTCATCGACACTTGCTGTCGGGGCTGAAGGTGAATTCATCGACCCATGAATCCAGACTCTCGGTCAGGGATTGCGCGCGGCCGGTCTTGCGATCGTAAAGCATGAGACGAAAATGATCGCTTTCGTAACCGGGTATCGTTTGTGAGCGATACGCGATGAATCGGCCGTCGGCGGAAAACCGAGGTGACCCATCGTAACCGTGATTCGCCGCGGTGATGTTCTTGGCCGCACCGCCGCGCACCGAAACGATCCAGATGTCTCCGTTGGTCGAAGTCGCCTCGACCTTGTCATGATTGCTGGCAAAGGCAAGTTCTTTCGAATCAGGCGAGAACGAGTAGTCAGTCATGCCGCCGAGACTGAAGGGCGGAGCGTCATAGTCACCCGGCGTTAGATCACGCGTTTCGCCCCCCGCGGATGAGACGATAAAGATGTGACTGCGAGTCCCGTCTTTCCACGACTTCCAATGCCGGTACAACAAATGGGTGGAAGCGTGCACTTTGATCTTTGTCTGGGCTATAGATTCCGCACGTTTCTTGTTGCAGGCATCGGTATCACATTCAGGATAAATATCGGATGCAAAAGCCAGCCACTTACCGTCCGGCGACCAGACGGGATCGCCGGCGCTGGTTGATATGGTTGTGATCTTTTTGAGCGCGCCGCTCGAGACGTCGATTGTCCAAATCTGATCTTCGCCGTCACGCGCCGAGACAAAGGCGAGCTTTTCCCCATCGGGTGACCAACGCGGCGTCGCGGATGAATGTTCGTCGTTCGTCAGCTGGCGAACCTCACCACCGTTTAGCGGAACAAGATAAATCTGAGTTGTGCCTTTGTTGGCGGCCCGATCCATATCGGTGATGGTAAACGCGGCCAGATTTCCTTTAGGCGAGACCTGGGGATCGCTGACACGACGTACTTTCAAGAGATCATCGATTGTGAATCTCCGTTCCTGCGCATTAATAAACGCCGCGAGCGCAAGAAGAGCGATAGAGACGGCAACGAAACGCTTCATAAAATCTCTCCGGATTTCGGTAAGTTGTTTGGGAAAGCGCTCGTATTATGGCATCAAACCTATCGATTAGCACGTGTCGGAAAACTCAGGTAGAGCGGCAAGAGTAGATTGCTAAATGATTGAGAATTCAGTCCTGGCCGCAGAGCGGCCAAATATTTATAGCCCCAGCGGCAAAGTTTCATTCTTAGCTCCGGAAGGAGCGTAATATTCCGATCAATATTGCGCTCCCAGGGAGCTTGAATAACCTCCTAAGCAGTCGGTAGTCTAAAAGATTTCGTCCCTCCGGGACGAAATCTAAGCCGCCGTTAGCAACGTACTGACACCTTTCTTAACAGTCCGGCCAATGCCCGGATTCGCGCGTGGTGCCAACTTGAAAAAAGTCATTTTGGCGAGCGCCGCCTTGATGTACCACTCAGAACCGTCATATCTTGCGACCATGGGTTTTCATTCTGAGGCGATCTCGCTGCGGCCTGTTGCTCCCGGTGATGAAGAGTTTCTGTTTGCGGTCTATGCCAGCAGTCGCGGTGATGATCTTGAATCGTTGGGTTGGAGCTCGGCGCAGATTCGTGAATTCTTAGAGTCACAATACGAAGCACATCGGCGCGTGCTGCAAAGCGATTACCGGCGCGCGGAAGATCAGATAATCCTCGTGAATGGAGCGGCTGCCGGCCGTTTACTGGTCGAACGGCGAGATCACGAGATCCGTGGCGTGGACGTCTCCCTGCTGCCTGAGTTCCGCAACCAGGGCATCGGCGCCTTACTCCTGGTTCAACTTCAGACTGAAGCGACTCGGGCGCAAAAGCCGCTGCGAATTCAGGTGATTAGATTTAGTCCGGCAATCGGCTTACTTGAACGACTGGGGTTTGTGCGAACCAGTGAGACCGGAACCCACTATCAAATGGAGTGGCGGCCGGAGGCCTAAAACTCAGGTGCCCAGGCACCGAACACAGGAATCAAGTCTTCTTGAGAAAACCTCGGTCAATTAGATAGTCCAGAATTACCTGCGCATTTTCTTCCGCTGGTTTATGTTCTGAATCCAACTTTAGCTCCGGGTGCTCCGGGATCTCGTAGGGATCATCGAGTCCAGTGAAATTGCGGATCTCACCACGTTGCGCCCTGGCGTACATTCCTTTGGTGTCACGTTCAATGCAAACCTCGAGTGGGGCGTCGACGAATACTTCGATAAAACGTTCCGCGCCAATCATGTTGCGGACTTCATTGCGGACAGCACGGTACGGGCTGATCGCGGCACAAACTGCCACGCCACCATGACGAACAATTTCGGCAGCAACAAATCCTATTCGGCGGATGTTGGTGTCGCGATCCGCTTTCGTGAATCCCAATCCCTTCGAAAGATGAGTGCGCACCACGTCACCATCAAGCAGCGTAATCCGGCGGCCGAGCTCGAGCAATCGGGACGTAAGTATCTCCGCAATCGTTGACTTGCCTGCGCAGCTCAGACCCGTGAACCAAACGCACAAGCCCTGCCGATATTTAGGCTGATGTGTTTCACAAAGAATCTCGCTTATCTCAGGCCGGATGTACCAATCAGGCAATGGCTTCCCCGGAGACAGGTATTTTTCGCGCGCCTCAGTTCCTGAAAGCGAAACCGCTTCGTCCTTGTCCGGCACCTGGGAGGCTTCGACGTAACGATCTTCGCGGGGCAGGTAAACCATTTCTTCAAAAGGGATAGCGCCGACGCCCAACTCTGCGCTGAATTCCTGAACCAGTTGCTGCGCGGCGTACGGCATATAAAAAGGCCGCCCCGCGGAGCCGGCGCCAGGGCTGGCATGATCGCGCCCAACAATTAAGAAGTTCGCACCATAATTGCGGCGGATCACGGCATGCCAGAGCGCTTCACGCGGGCCCGCCATGCGCATCGCCAAAGGCAGGAGCGACAAAAGAGTCCTGTTTTGATCGTAGTAGCGGTCAGCTAAAACCTTATAAGTCCGAACGCGACTGTAATGATCTACGTCACCCCGAATGGTCATGCCGACCGCCGGATGCAAAAGCAATATCGCATCGTGCTGTTCGATCGCGCGTTTGGTCATCTCCTCGTGCGCGCGATGCAGGGGATTTCGCGTTTGAAAGGCAACTATACTGGTTCTGCCGAAGGTCTCCAGTTTAGCGCGCACCTGCGCCGGTGAAAGACGCAGGTCAGCGAAATCGTGATACGGCGGGAGTCTCAAAATCCGTAGCGGACCTGAGATATTGAATTTACCCCAACGATGCATTTCGGCAACCAGCGGATGGCGCAAATCCTCGGTAGCGAAAACCTTTCGCGCCGTTTCACTCAAATTCCACTGGTACACTTCTTCGATAAGCATCGTCGCGAGAACTTCGTTCTTTGCGTTGCAGAGACCGATTTCATTTCCTTCACGAACGTGTGGCCCTGGATCAACCGAGAGTGCTACCGGAATGGGAAAGATATGGCCGCGCGATAACCGCATTTCCTCGAGGATGCTTTGATAGTCGGATTTGCCGACGAACCTATCGAGCGGAGAAAAAGCCCCGGTCGCCAGCAACTCGAGATCGCAAAGCGTGCGCTCAGTCAATCGAATTGCGGGAAGGGAATTAGCGCGATCCGCGATCTCGTCTACTTCTGCTTTCGGAAGAATTAGATCAACAAGACGGCCGCCGTAGGGTTCGATTAAGGTCGAGTTGTGAGGGCTCATTCAATTTATGAGGCCTGGCTGGGCCTTTCGCGCAGACTCGGGTTCTTCATGGACTGGACAGAGCCATTTGTCGGCCGCGCGAAACTTTGAGGCCGCTTTTTCTCGCTTCCGGCGCGAGTCGCCTTCGAGCGGCAATTTGCAGTTACGAACATCCAGGATTCAACTCAGACCTCCTAATGCACATCGGAAGAGCGGGTCTGGTGAAAATTAGAATTCTACTTTGCGCGTTTGGGTTTCGTGAAATGATCCCGGTTGTTCAGGCGCCAACCGAGATGATAACGTACGCACGCTCGATTGAATATTTGATGTGGATGATTTTTGTTACTGAAGACGAATGAGGCGTTTCGCGATGCGGACGAAGACGTCTGCGCGCTCCCAGCAAGAAGGTTCCCAGTTGGATTGTAAGCAGGTTATGAGCGATGTCGAGCCATGATTAGGTGGATGATTTGCACCGTGTTGCGACTGGCGCTGCGGATCTATTTTCGCCGCATCGAAGTTGCCGGGCTCGAACATATTCCCCACGACACTCCCATCATCTTTGTTCTAAATCACCCCAACGCCCTTGTCGATCCGGCGTTCCTGCTGTGCCTGTCTCCGAGAAAAGTTTCGTTTGTTGCCAAGGCGCCGTTATTTCGCATGCCGGTCATCGGGTATCTGGTCCGCGCGCTCGATTCGCTTCCGGTCTATCGCCAGCAGGATACCGGCGAAGATGTGACCCGAAATATTGAGACTTTCGTCGCGGCGCGGAAGCTCCTGGTGCGCGGCGGAACAATCGGCATATGCCCCGAGGGTGTGTCACATGACGAAACGCATCTTAAGCGATTGAAATCCGGCGCCTCACGCATTGCTTTAGGCGCTGTGTCATCGGGCGAGCCAATGAGCCTGAAAATTATCCCCGCCGGACTCTACTACACCGAGAAGACGAGATTTCGAAGTTCGGCCCTCCTCTACTTCGGCAAACCACTGCCCGTGGAACCGGTGCCGATGGAGAATAATGGCACTCCGCCGCGCCAGGCCGTGCGCGATCTTTCTCGCCGGATTGAAGAAGCGATGCGGCAAGTCATTCTTGATGCCGAGCATAAGGAAGCCCTTTCGTTGATCGATCGGGCGGAAAGAATTTTTTCATCCGAAAAGTCAGGGAATAAAGTCGGGGAAAGCCTGACTCGCGAACTCGAACTACGGCAAAGGTTCATCGAAGGGTATGTTTTTCTTCGAGCCAATTCACCGAAAAGAGTTGCCGCCCTGGCGGCGCGCATCTCCCGGTTCGAATCTGAGCTGAACCAGGCGGGAATTGATCCGGCAGATCTTTCCCTGCCTGAGTCGGCAACTCAGACGATCGCCCGCCTGACCTCGCGGGTCTTTTTCCTGGGAGTCTTGTTTCCGTTCGCCTTGCTGGGAGCAGTCGTGCATTATCCCGCCTATCGGCTCGGCGGCTACGTGGCGCGAAGATTTTCGCGCGAGGCCGAAGATGTTATTTCAACTTTCAAGATCACTTCGGCGCTTTTGCTCTTCCCGCTGACGTGGATCGTCGTTGCCCTGCTTGTGTACTTAATTGGGGGATTGTTCGCCGCGGCCGCCTCATTCCTGGTTATTCCACTGTGCGGTTACCTTGCGATTCGCCTTTTCGAAGAAATAGATAGTTTTATGGGAAGTGTCCTGGCGCTCACGTTGTTTTTAATCCGCCGGCGCTCGTTCGTCCGGTTGTACGCGCAGCGCGCTCTGATTCGCAAAGAAATCCAGGCGCTGGGCGATGAGTTTCCGTTAACCGATGGTTAGGTGGAGATTGGCGAAAAGCCTGTTTGGGCCCGGTAGAAATTGAATTGGCAGTGTCATCGTTTCCGCGCGATCTTTTTCACCCGAGTTCGGGTCGTGGTGCTTTGCCGCGACTTCGCCGAACGGACTCGTCGGCCTTTTTGCCCTTCGCGTTGCACGATGCCTGCTTTCTCGAGATATTCATAACTTCCCCGCACAACATTTCTGGCAACTCCGAGCGAGTCGGCTAATGTTCGTTCGCTCGGTAGCAGGCTGCCAACAGCCAGGGTCCCACCCTTGATCAGATCGCCGAGCTGGTCGGTGATCTGTTTCGTCATCGATTCGACACTTTTCCGGTTGATCCGAATTTTGATTGCCACCTCGGTTGTCCTCCAGTGTTAGAGTGGGCGCGTATTCTAGTTAGTCATCGCGCAAGTGTCAACGAATTAGCGTTAGGGTGATTAATGACCCAGCGCACCATGCTTGCGAAGAATTTCGAGGGTCTGGTTGATTGGCAAAGCCTCGATGGTGTGTCCCCGGCCGGTCATTGTCGTTGCCCGAAAGAGCGAGTTGTAAATTGCTTCTTCGGTCGCTTCGATGACGGCGAGGAAAAGCGGCGACATCGTGTCGTTTGAAAGCAAGGCGGCCGCCGGTTTCTGATTCCGAGAGTTCGCTGCGCTGCGAATGCGCAGATCATTCGCGGTCGAGAAAGCGATGGCATAATCGCCACTGCCGTTTGAGCCCGCGGCGCCGGTGCGCGCAAGTCCCATCATCGAACGCGCCGCCAGTCGTTGCAGATTTCGATGATCGATCGGCGCATCGGTGGCAATCACGATGATGATTGATCCATCGGGATTGTTCGCCAGACCAGGGTTAGTCGAACTCTTTGTCTCCAGTTCCTCTTTCAAATAATATCGACCCAATTCACGACCGACGGGCGCCCCATTGATCGTCAGGATTCCGCCAAAGTTGGTTTGGACCAGCACTCCCACCGTGTAACCGCCGAGCGAGGGAGGCAGCTTGCGAGAGGATGTGCCGATACCACCCTTGAAACCGAAGGCGATAGTTCCGGTCCCGGCACCGACACATCCTTCTTCGACTGCGCCGCCCCGCGCATTCCTGATCGCTAAGAACACTTCCTCGCGTCCCGCGTGCCGCCCGCGAATATCATTCAAATAGCCATCATTCGTTTCGCCCACGAGCGGATTGATTGATTGCACATCTTCGTTGCCCGGCAAAGCGAGCATATAGTCAATGACAGCGTCGGCGACTCGCGGCACGTTCAGGGTCGAAGTAAGCGTGACGGGCGTTTCTATCTCGCCTAATTCGTTCACCTGGGTCGACCCGGCAAGTTTTCCAAAAGCATTGCCGATGAAAACTGCGCCCGGAACTTTTTCGCGAAACAGATTTCCGCCGTGCGGCAGGATCGCAGTTACCCCTGTGCGCACGTTGTCTCCTCTTATAATGGTCACGTGTCCAACACTGACGCCGGCGACGTCGGTAATCGCGTTCAATTGTCCCGGCGGCAGGACCCCAACAGCGACGCCGTTGCGCAGAACTCTTAAGTGAATCTGGACCTATGCTCGTCATGATTGAAATGATAGTTGCGCCTGCGAGCAGGACAAACACCGATATTCTCAGGCGCTTATTTTTCTTCGATCCATATCGCGTCGTCTTCATTTACCGGTGTTCCTTTTAGCCATGATCGACAAAAGATGTATAAGGCCCAGCATTCAACGGTGAAGGGCGGAAAACCAAGATAGCCGAGCACCGGCATCTCGAATATTTTCACGCTGCCTAAGTACGGAACTGTGTAGGTCCATTTTGAAAGCGCCCAGTAATTCCAAAACTCCCATAGCGCGCCGCACACTAATCCGGCGAGGAGCAGAGACCACGGCCGCCGCCAATCACCGCGGGCCATGTCGTTCGTAACCGACGGCCAGCCGCGCAAAGCATTAATTGGGTCGAGAAAAAAGATGAATGACAACCATACTAGCGGCGCCCACCAACGAGACGGAAAGATCAGCGGCACGGCGCACAGGATCCCGCCCAGGATTGCGACAGCAATCAACACTGATTTCGGAAAGCTGTTTGCCCCGCTCGGCTTTCGACGCTTGAAGAGCTTCAACGAAAAAAGCTCGGCGGTTTCAAACATCGCCGGGAAAATCGTAGCGAAAGCCCAGTCGTAACCAGCCCGGCGCAGAAACAGATTCGGCTCGAGGTTATGGTAGTGCCACCATAGTTCAAGGTCCGATTTCCAAAAACGCGGCCCTGAGTCTAAAGACCAGCGCATCAATGAAAAGAATGTAGCCGGTCCAAACAATCGGGGTGAACCAATGACCAACGAATGAGTTTCCGCCGAATAGTAATCCTTCGGCACCCAGGATGATAGCCGCGCCCGCGTACCCGTAAATGGGATATTTCCTGTTCGTCACGCAGCCTTCCTTAACTGCGTTTTGATCTGTCGTCGCTGCCTGGAATATTTTTGAAGTTCGACCAGATCCATCGCTTTTGAGATTTCCGGGTTGCGCATGAACCAGCGCCAGATATCTCCCGTCCTTTCATTCTCAGCGCCCAAAAGGGTGATGCCCAGATCGATTCCGATCACATCGCGATCGACCCATCCGGTATTTGGATTGAATGCGTCCGCGAAACCATACCTGCCATAGGCCTGTGGGTATTTCGCGCGCATTGTCTTCAGAGCGGTAATTGCTAATTGCGGTATGAGCATCAGCGAGCCGGCCGCGGCATATGGAACGACCGTGCCGTCGATCGCTTTATCACGTGGCGGACCGCCCCAGGCAACATACCCCTTAATGCTGTCGGAAGCGCTGATCCCCCAAATGTTCGGGCCGTAGGCAGGAAAGTCTTTCGCGAGATCCATGCAGAATCGGCGATGCGCCAGCGTAGCTTTCACCGAGTTTTCGAAGTAGTCGATATGTTCGCCTTTGGTTTCACGCCGGCCGCGAAAATCGACCCAGGCATGCGAGTACTGATAAGTGAACAGCGGTGTCTTGCCGAGATACGTGTAGCCGTCGTAGTGGTTCCAGTTGCGCTTCCACGCGTACCAGGCCTGGGGCGTGATTGGATGGGTGGGCGATGCGATCGCCATCAGATACAGGATCGGATGCTCGCTGTAATCATCCCAACGAGAGTTGATGAATCCGCTCTCCGGATGCCAGCCCATTGACAGGAGTGTCGGGTGACGATTGAGCATCCATGGAAAATCTACGCGTTCGTAGATTTTCGTGGCGAGCCTCACAATTTCCGCATCATCGTGAAAGTACTGGCGGGCGGTTAAGACGCCGGCAAGCAGCAAAGCCGTGTCGATGGACGAGACTTCACTTTTCCACTTTCGCTCGCCGGTATCAACATCCAGCCAGTGATAGAACCAACCATGCTCCTGCAAAGCGCTGTTGGCAAAAAAGCGGAGAGTAGTGCGCACTCGTTCACGCGCCTCATCCGGTTTAATCCAACGACGCGAAGCCGCAATGCAGAGCGCGGTCAAACCAAAACCGGTCGCGGCAATACTGGCCACCTTGCGATGGTCCTCGTCCGCCGGCGAACCGTCAGTGCGTGTCCGGTCGAGCACCAGGCCGGTGCGCGGTCCACTCTGGTCCCGAAAATATTGAAAAGAGCGACGCTCGAGGTCTTCAAGGAATACCTGGTCGCGTGCTGACAGGTGGGAATTGCTGAGGATGCTCGTCGCATGACTGTTAGCCGGTTGCGTTACGAGCGTTAAGACAATTAGAAAGAACAGGATTCTGCGCGAAAGGCGAACAAGTCCGCAGTCTAGACGGTACATGAACAGAGCTCGTTTCTTATTTTTCGACCTCAAGACTCGTCACCAATTCGTGAGGATCCGCTGAGCTCGTACCGACCATCATTTTGAATTCTCCTGGCTCCACGACGAATCGCATGTCACGGTCATAAAAGCCGAGCTGCTCGGTCCCGAGTATGAATTCGATGCTCCGCTTTTCTCCCGGTCGCAGCGTTACACGTTGGAAGCCCTTCAGTTCCTTCACCGGTCGCGTGACGCTGGCGGCAACGTCTCGGATATACAGTTGCACAACTTCGTCACCTGCACGCGAGCCAACGTTTTCGATTTCGACGCTGACGGTAATGTTAACCCGCTGATCGTAACGGATGCGGGCGGCGCTGGTTCTTAGATTGGACAAACGAAACTGGGTGTAACTCAGGCCATAGCCGAATGGAAAAAGCGGTGTCCACGGCACATCCAGATACTTCGATGTGTACTTGTTGTTCACGTCAGGAGGCCTGCCGGTATTCATGTGGTTGTAGTAAAGCGGTTCCTGTCCCACGCTGCGCGGAAAAGTGACTGGCAACTTGCCTCCGGGATCTACGTCCCCGAAGAGAACATCAGCGATCGCATTTCCGGCCTGCGACCCGGCGAACCACGTTTCGAGAATTGCCGGCGCATTCTCGACAATCCAGTTAATCGTAAGTGGGCGGCCGTTCATCAGCACCACGACAATACGTTTCCCTGTCGCCTGCAACGCCTTCACCAAGTCCAGCTGACGGCCAGGTAGATCGAGTGAACTGCGAGATGATGCCTCGCCGCTCATCGCGGCGGACTCACCAATTGCGACAATTACTAAATCGGATTCGCGCGCGACGCGAACCGCGTCGTCAAATCCCGCGGTCGAACTACCATCGATGTCGCAGCCTTTGGCGTAATTGATTTTCGTGGTTGACGAAGCCTTTGCTCTGATTCCTGCCAGCAGGGTTACCGCATCGGCGGCGTTGCCGTCACCCGTCCACGAGCCCAGCACATCAACTTGATCGTCGGCAAGCGGCCCCACCACCGCGATCGATCTGACATTCTTGTTAAGGGGTAATGTTTCGCGTTCGTTCTTCAGCAGTACGATTGACCGCGCGGCGATGTCACGTGCCGCAGCGATATTCGCGGCACTTAAGATCACTGAACGCTCGCGTGACTCATCGGCGTAGGGATGTTCGAACAAGCCGGCTCTGAACTTTATTCGCAGGATGCGCCGGACCGCTTCGTCAATAGTTGCTCGTGACAATTGACCGGCTCGCAAAAGCTCGCTGCCATTTTCATTGTAGAGCCGGCTAACCATCTCCATGTCAACACCTGCATTGAGCGCGAGCCGGGCTGCGTTGGATCCATTCGCGGCCACGCCATGCTGAATAAGTTCCTGCACCGCGGTGTAATCGCTGACGACAAAACCATCGAACTTCCATTCTCCACGCAGCACCTTTGTGAGCGTGAAGGGATTTGCTGATGAAGGCACGCCGTCAAGATCGTTGAAAGCGCTCATGAACGTGCCGACGCCTTCGTCGACTGCAGCTTTGAATGGCGGAAAATAGACTTGTCGCAAAGCTCCTTCGGGGATATCGGTGGTGTTGTAGTCACGCCCTCCTTCTGCGGCGCCATAGCCGACCCAGTGTTTAGCGCAGGCAAGAACTCTGTCCGGCGCGCTGTAGTCATTACCCTGAAAGCCACGCACGCGAGCGCGCGCCATAATCGATCCGAGGTAAGGATCTTCGCCTGAGCCTTCGACAATGCGGCCCCAGCGCGCGTCGCGCGCGATGTCGACCATGGGTGCAAACGTCCAATGCACGCCTGCGGCCCGAGCTTCGGCGGCGGCAATACTCGCTGACTTTTCGGCCACCGTAGGATCCCAGCTGCTCGCTTCGCCGAGTGGGACGGGAAAGATCGTGCGATAGCCGTGAATCACATCGAACCCGAACAACAACGGAATCTTGAGCCGCGACCCTTCAACTGCGATTCGTTGAAGTTCATTCGTCCTCGGCGCCCCGCGCACATTGAGGGTCGAGCCAAGCAGACCTTTGCGGGCGAGCTCGCGGTGCTCAGGTCGAAAATTTCCGTTTCCTTCGCCATCCAATTGTTGCAGCTGTCCAAGCTTTTCTTCCAGCGTCATCCGCGCCAGCAGGGCGTTGACTTCCTTTTCGACGTTTCTGCGTTGCGTCGAGTGCGGCGTCGATACGGCGGTGCAGAAGAGGATTGCTCCGATGACTGCTGCTAAGAACAGCCTGACTGAATGTTTATGGTTCATTGCAGGTTACTCGCGAAAATATGTGGCTGTAATATACTTCGGCCCGTGAACTTCGTAAAAGCCTTAATCCGGCAAATTCGGTCAAACAGTGGCCGAGGATTTCTTTGCCTGCTTAAACTTAAGACTTTTTGTTTGCTGATCTTTATCATCGCGGCGCCGATGATTGCGTCGGCGCAAATCCTACCGCGAGGCTCGGATAATGAGACCGCCGCTGAGCTCCGCCGCGCTGCCGAGTTGATGCAATCGGGAAAGATTGACGAAGCCGAACCAATTCTGCGCCGCGTTATTGTGTCGAATCCTAATAATGCCGACGCACACAATCTTCTCG
>WNGK01009618.1_pt1 | contig 26880 bp, 34 predicted proteins | sample 5400601 | NCBI WGS metagenome assembly WNGK01 (sample SAMN13153376, study PRJNA577476) | soil metagenome | isolation source: 60 cm soil or saprolite under Garry oak tree replicate 1 | place: USA:California | collected 2016-06-15
AGGGTGCCAGCGCGCACCGACCGCGCTGAGCTCATCGCCGGGAAGCTGCAGCCCTTCCATTCGCTTGCTGTCGACGTGCAGCACCCATATCTGGTCGTGCCCTAGCCGATTACTGGTATACGCGATCCGTCTACCATCGGGCGAGACGTTGGGCTGACCGTCGGACACATCGTCGGGACCGTACCATTGATCCTGGAGGGATTCGACGAAGAGAACGCTGCCGCCGAGCTAGAACTTGATCGGGCGTTGATCGGCCTTGTGTCCCGAATAGCATTGGACTTGGATTTTCATGTGACCGACTCCAGTCGCGATGAAACTCTCGTCGATCATAACCAACCATCTTTGTTTCCGGCTTCATTTCCTTAATGCCGCCTGCCGATTCAGCACCACCGTAAGCGGCGCGGAGGCGTCTTCCGACAAGGTGTTGATGAGTCGTAAGGGTGAGACGGGTGCTCAAACCACATCCACCCAGGTATGCGTGTTGTCAGGCGGCGCGCGTATGACGGCCACGCGCGGCAACTTTGACATTAGACCGATGAAGAAGCGTCGAATTCTAGAGACAGCACTGGCTGGTTCCAAGAACGTGAGATTTGATGACATGGTTGCGCTGGTTGAAGCGTTCGGATTCCGTCTGTCGCGAATCCAGGGAAGCCATCACATCTTTGTTCACCCGCTGGTCCGCGAGCCGGTAAACCTTCAGAACGTGAAGGGCAAAGCCAAGCCTTACCAAATCCGGCAGGTTCTCCACTTGGTGGAGCGATATAATCTGAAACTGGCAGACGAGAAATGAAGGATTACCACATCAATATTTTCTACAGCGAACCCGACGGTGGCTACATCGCGGACATCCCCGATCTGCCAGCGTGTTCCGCCTTCGGCCGAACGCCAACTGAGGCCTTGGCTGAATTGGAAATTGCCAAGTCCGCGTGGCTCGAAACCGCCCGCACCGAAGGAAAGCCTATTCCTCCGCCTCGCTACAGGCCCGCGATGTACCCGGTGAAGAAATGAAAGTTACGGGAAGGCAGCCGGGGCTTTTTGGAACACACACACCGGCTTTTAGCCCGCGTGAGGCAGTTCTGGAAACAGGCGGAACGCAGCGCAATGTTTAGGGCGATAGATTGTGAAATCCCGCCGGTCCAATGTCAGGATGACTTGAATCTGTAGACGCTCCGCGATAGCCATTACGCTGGCATCAACCACGCCGAATCGGGCATCACGGTACTGTTTCAAAATTTCGATCACTCGGACGAGATCCGTATCCGTGGGCTGCTCGACGAGTAGTTCTCTGTTCGCCAGCGACCGGAGAAAGCCGAGCTCAGCATCAGGACCCAGGTATTCTAGAAGCGAAGTGCAGGTCTCCCAAACGACCGGACCCGGCACGATAAGTGTGTCGGGGTTCTCGGCAAGAAACTTCTGAACGGCTTTATGTCTGAAATCGCGCCGATCTGCCAGGGCGAATAGAATCCCCGTGTCAACGATGACGGCCACGTGCGCCTTCGTACGGGTCGATCTTTCTGCGAAGCGATTCGTCGATATTCTCCGAAATCCTGCCTGCTCCTTTGCCCTTACTTCTTCCGATACCGGTAAAGGACGGCAAGCCCTGGGCCGGTTGTTTCCGGACGTATTCCGTCAGGGCCTCTTTGATGACGTCCGTCGTTGTCGTGCCTTTTCGGCTTGCGATAGACCGGACCTCCAGTAGCAAATTGTCATCCAGCAAAATGGTCGTGCGTGCCATAAGACCTCACCTATGCGTATGTTAGCATATGCATACGTAGTCCGAGCTTTTTCTGAGGCGTTCGGTATGAAACTTCAAAAGTACGGCGCAGCGACATGGAAGAGACACCGCCTTGGAACAGATCCCGATGCGAGGCGGTTTCAGAGCGTTTCATGCGAAGTCTTCCAGAAAATTCCCCAACAGTTTCGAGGTCTCCTTCACTTGGGCTAATGCGCGTTCACCGGCGATCGTGACCATAAAATATCGTCTGGTTGTGCCATCGGGTTCGGTCTTCGGATCGGAAATCCGCGACGAAACCAGCCGCCAGGCTTCCAAGCGGCCTAGCGATAAAGAAGTCGAGCCGCACCGGACGTTAGTGCCCGATATCTCGCTGACTTTCCGGGCGATGTTCAGGCAATCGCCTTGGTCGCGAAGCAGGTGGGTGGCGGTTAGCACCAGTTGATCGAATGGTGGAAGCCACTCGATCGCGGCCTTGGGCTCCACTCTGCCCTGCCGACGCAAGATCTCGAGGGCATGACTCACGCCTTTTTCCACCAGCCGATCTTCGTCAAGAGCAACCCGCTGCGGTTGGTCGGCCTGAATGGCCCAAGTCGCGAAGAATTGCGCCAAAGCCTCGCGATATTGCGGATACCGTTCCGACCATCGCAACAGCGTCGCATAGCTCGGTGTGGGTTCTTCAAGCATCAGGGCATCTAAAACGTCTTCAAAAGATACGTTTCTGGTCATTTCTCAACTCCAATTGCTTCGCGCATGGCTTTCAGGGCTGCGGCGATCCAGTACTTGATCTGTCCTGGGGTTGCCTGGAAGTGGCGCTCTAAGTCTGATTTCCTTGGATCTTTCGATGTGATAGGCCATCCCCGACCATAATGGAGAATCGCCGCCTCCACATGCCGTGGATCCTTCACGGCATCGTATGCTTTGCGGAGTAATTCAGGCCGGCGGGCCTCATCTTCAAGTTGTAGCAGGATGGCCTCAGGTCCGGGGCGGTGATCGGGGGCGAGTTCGATCGTCCGTTCGATCTCATCGCCATCCTCATCGGTGGCATCGGTGAGGATCTCTCCATGGTGGCCTATTGGCGAGTTATTGTGTTTCCTAAGGGCGTCGATCGTTCGACGTTCGACAGCCTGTGCGAACGCGATCTCGAGGAAGTCCGTCTTGCGAGACGGTTTTTCCGCCAGCACCAGCTCCAGCATGTCGATCTCGACCTTCAACACAATGTCTTCGGCGGTGATCCGATCAAGCCCCCGAACCCATCGCCGTGCAACGCGAATGATGCGCCCGCTGAGTTCCTGTAACAGTCGTCTATAGAGCTCCTCGTCGGCGCGGCGAATCTGCCGGATTAGAAAGACCAGTGTCTCATTTTGAAGTTCTTTCGCTTCTACGATCCAATCGGATTCGGGAAGACGCAAGATCCTTCCAATTTCGGTCTGCACCGTTCCTGACCTCTCGTACCTTTTGCCATCCGGCCTCGACGAGGTCAGAGGCTGAACCCGGGCGAGAGGCGCTGATTTCTGCGGGCTTGGAAAGGTGCTCATACTATGTAAATCGTGAGAAATTTGAATTCGGACGATTTTTTTCAAAAAATTTTATAAAAAATACGGCAGCCGTACCGTTAATGCAAGTCGTGTTCACTTTTAAGCGCCGGGCCCAGCCAGCGGATCGCTTCGGTCTTACCTTGATGGCTGCGCCCTGTCGGGCTTGCATTGATTGATGCTTCGCCCTATCGGGCTCGCGCTTCGCGCGCAGCCGCTCATGGCTTCGCGACCTCTTTCCGGCCGGTCCCCCACGCTACTTTCCGAAGGCTTCCCGGCAGAGGTAGACATAGGCGGCGACGAGTACAGCCCATCCACCCTTCAGCCGGGACTGCCAGATTTCGAGTGTCGTAACGCGCTCGGATAACTTCCGGATCTCGACGAGTTCGCCTTCGATTCGACCGAGTGCTCTGAGGATTTCCTCGGACGCATCCATGGTCATTTCCCCTTTCTTTCTAAGAGCGGAATGTGGGGCGGAAGTACGCACCCACCCCCGCACGAGCGGCTGCAGTGCAGGCCCGGCGAAGCGCAAGCGCGACAGCCGAAGCCTAAAAGAAGCACGCAGCCGTTAATGAGTTGAAGAGATGACCCGTCTAGGTGCAGATGAACGAGACCGAGTCACTCCAGTCGGTGTAGGCATCCTTGATTAGAGCACGGGCCTGAAACACATACGTTGTTGCGGGCGTCAGACCGTTAAGAGCGAGGGGCGTCTTCACCGCGGAAACCGGCATAGTCGTCCATGTGGTCGCCGCCCCACCGTCTGCGACGGCGTAACGGAGTTCATAGCTTGAGGCTTTCGCAACAGCCTTTAGCCGTACTGTGATTTGTCCGCTGTTGGCGCCGTGATCGATCTTGCGGATTTTCTCCGACAAAGGGTCCGTTGTCGTCTTTGCCGTTGAAGCCGCCTGGAATCCGCTGGTCTGGAAGATCGCCATGTCATCCTTGCAGGTGACCTCCACGTAACGTCCGAGCAGCCGCAACATCTTGATAACGGCTTCGCGTTGCCTGTTCTTCTCGGCGATGATCTTTTTGCTGCCATCGAGAGCTTGGGCGATCAGCGCCGAGAACGTATCGATGGCGGTCTTCAGTGCCGTCAAGTCCGCGGGCGGATTGGGAAAATTCGCATTGCCCGTCATGTTGGTTTGAACGTTGGTGCCGCGCGCGACGACATCCGCGTCCGATACGTTGGAAAAACCATCTATTGGTTTGATCGTTTTCGGTTTGGACATGCTTCCTCCTCTGGCGTGTCTGCGAGCCCATATTGTGTAAATCGCCAGGGAATCGAGAACGGATGATCGAAAATCACGACCGAGGTTAGAAGCGGACGCGCCGCTCAACAAAATCAACAGGGTAGGCAGGAAAAATATATTTTTAGGGGATCGAGGTTACGATACGCGCATCATGATCATGAATCGACTTTCATGGTCACAATGCCGCGCATCATGATCATGATCCGACTTTCATGGTCACGATGCCGCGCATCATGATCATGAATCGACTTTCATGGTCACGATGCCCGACATCATGATCAAGATCTGACTTTGGCGGTCGCGATGCCGCACATCACGATCATGATCTGACTTTCACGGTTGCGATGCCGCACATCAAGACCATGGATTCGATTTTCACGATCACGATGCCGCACATCAAGACCATGATTCGATTTTCACGATCACGATGCCGCACATTATGATCATGATCTGACTTTCACGGTCACGATGCCCCGCATCACGATCATGATCCGACTTTCACGGTCACGATGCCGCACATCATGATCATGATCCGACTTTCATGGTCACGATGCCCCGCATCATGATCGCAATCGGCGCCATGAAAGGCTTCTTCAATGGGATCTTGGACATTGCGGAGCTCTTAGGCGCACCAGCGACAAACGTCGCACAGGTTAAGGATTTCTTACATCTGCGGCCCTCCTCGCAGAACCAGCGTTTCGGTATGGAAGTGGGAGAGATCGCAGCTATGTTCAGACATCCTGATTTCGAGGAATTGAGCACGAGCCTGAACGCGGGCTAAAGCCCGCGACTACAAGCTTGAGATAACGTGCAGGCTGCATGTAGTCGCGGGCTTTAGCCCGCGTTCGGCTCACTCTGTTTTCCTCGACCGGCGGGAATTTCCTGGCGACATCAGGAGATCTGATGTTCCTGCCCCCGGGCGAGGCGGGCAAACTCGGCGAACTGGCCAAGGGCGCCCGCAGTTGGCAGGAGGCCGGCAGCTCCGCTTCCGAGGCATTAAGAATTCAGAATGCTGCCGACAGGACAGGCCAGACGATCATTGTTGTTGGAAGCCATGCGAGCGGGACAGCCGGAGCCGCATCGGACTGGGATTACATACTCTCAGGAGCGTCGAGAGCGAGACACTCCGCATCCAGTTCGTTACCTAGGGCTACCGCAGGCGGGGCAATAAGGGGAACGTCAGAAAGTGGAATCGACATCTTTCAGAGCTACAACCCGTCCGGTCCAAACTTCACAAAGCTCGATCCGAATCTGCCACACGTAGTTTTTACGCCGAAGAAGTAGATGTATGAATGATGTATGAATATTGATGAAAAGATCCTATTAAACCAGATTGCGCAAGACGTCATTGACATCGAGGAAGGCGAGCGTTGGTTCCTTTTGCTTGGCGAAACTCAAAGGCGAGCTGTTTTACGGGAGTTGAACTTCATGATCGCAAACGCCGGTCCCCGCAACGAAGACGTACCAGATGCAATCGCTAAGAGTGGGCTAAAGAAGACGTTCACGCCATGCGTGCTGCTGAAAACGGGTGAAATACGAATACAACTGGCCAAGATTGCGAATCTCCCCGAAGACGAACTCTTGAAGGCTTTCCGCCTTCTAATCGCGTTGCTGAGTGTCTGCGATGGTCGACGAAGGCGGGAGAAACCGGTGGATACTGAAAATCATTGGTGGCATCGGGATTTGAGCGATCCGCAGGTTGTTGCCAGAATCAAAGAGGAGTTCGGCAGCTAAAAGAAGTCATGAAGAATCCGCCTCATATTAATACGAAGCGTGGGCAGTGAACGCTGAAACGCGAACACACGTCATAGGCCGTTTTCCAACACCAACGACGATTACGTGGGCGGCCAGGGGAACTTTTCCAAGTATTTTTTCTTAGACAGAAATGGCCTATTGCTCTGCAAAAACCTCACCCGATCAAAGCGTGGACCTTCGCGCGGACCTCCGCCAACTCCTCCGCCGACACCTTGCCCTTGCGTTTGGCTTTTCGAACGCGCCAGTCCACGCTTTTAATCTGGTCGGATAGCACGACGCTGGGAACGGCCGCCGAAATTGGGACTTCAAAGGGATAGTTCTTGATCTGAGTCGTCATCGGACAGCAGAGCATCAGGCTCGTCTTGCTGTTATAGCCAACCGGACTCAGGACGACGGCAGGGCGGTGACCGGCTTGCTCTCGCCCTGCTTGTGGAGTGAAGTCTAGCCAGACGATGTCGCCGGCGTCCGGTACGTATCGCCTCGCCACTACCAGACCTCTTTACCGACCGGCGCACCGAAATCGACACTGTCGTGCAGATTTTCGCTGGTGATGCCTTTAATCAGAGCGTTTACGTCGTATGCTTTTTGCCGGATCGGTTCGATGACGATCCGTCCTGCTTCCTCGCGCACATCGACCGGTTCATCGATTTCAAGCGGAATCGCTTCCATTACAGCGGCCGGAATGCGCACGGCAGCACTGTTGCCCCATTTCTTCACGACGCTCTTCATGACAGATTTATGCACCTCGTTTCCATTGATACGTTAATCTTGCCAGCGTGTCAACAATGTATATACGGATTGCGAGCACATCAAAGGTCCAGATCAAGTGGTATGTGATATGTCCGCTTTTGACAGTGGGGCGTCAGAGCCTCGGTCCAAGGCAAGTCTAGGTGCCCCACGGAGGATTTAGAGGCATCCGGTGTGGGCGAGGCAAAAAAGTCCTGACGCCGCGCGAAGAGTGCAATCGCCCGGCCGATTAGGGTTCCATGAGATTCACCAGCACGTACCTCAGTCCGCCGGGGTCGGGCTGGGCGATGTGCCAGGTATTCTTCGGGATCAGCAGCATGTCGCCCGGCTTGACCCGGTATGGCGTACCGCCGACGATCGACTGGCCGAGCTGGCCGCGACGGTCGGTCGGTGACGTTTGAGTGCTCTTGGGAACGTTGCCGCCAACCACGATGACGCCGCTACCGTCGAGCACGACGTAGAATTGCGTGCGATTGGTGTGCACTTCCGACGGCTGGGGCTTCTCCTTGAGGCGATTCTGCACCGTGATCAAATACCTGGCGGTGCGCGGCAGCGGCACCGGGGTGCCCGCACTCAAGGCTTTCTTCACGTCATCGATGGACCAATACATGCCCTTGCCTTCAACAACCTGCGGATTGGTTGTGCTCTGCGATGACGCGTTCTGTGCGTGTCCACTGAGTGTCAGCGCCAGCATCGCAGTGACTCGGATGAAATGTCTCATTAGGTTCGATCTCATTCTTACCTCGGTCCCCTTGTTTCTTCTACTCTGCCTTGATGCGAATGTTGCGGTATTGCATTGGCCCACTCTCTGCCTGGAAGCCGATGTAGCCGGATGATGGAAAATCGTGCTGCGAAACATGAGATAGCAATGTTCCGTTCAGATAGTTCCAGACTTCGTTTCCCTTGGAGACAATTTCCACAGCGTTCCACTGCCCTGCCGGATTCCGTACTTTCTTCCGCAATTCATCATCAACCGTGAACGTCGCATGGCCGTCCATGGCGTTGATGTTCATTTCCATGTTGGTTCTGCCTTGGATCTCCAGCGTCCTCGGCCACACATCGTGCTTGTCGATGAACAGCAGATATCCGCTGTTACCGTAAAAGTCCTTGTCGTCTTCCATGCCCGGGTAGGGCAGGTTACGATATTCGAGCCGCAGGGTAAAGTTCGGTCCGAATTTCTTCATCGGGTACATGTAACCGTGCGGCGTTCCGCTGTCATAAATCAGTCCATCTTTCACTGTGAACGTTGTTCCCGGCGTGGTCTGGGCACATCCGTGCTCGGTTTTCGGCGGGCAATTCGCTCCAAGTACAAATGACCAGCCGGTGAGATCCTTGCCGTTGAAGAGCCGCTCGAAGCCCTTTTCGAGAGTCATGTTTCTCATCGAATTGAGATTGTCCATCAACTCGTCTTTTCCCGCGGGAAAACCGTTTTGCTTAAGTAAGTAGGCGACAATGCTCAGGTACTCTTCCGTGCTCAGAGCGCCGACGGCATAGGCAGGCTGGGTCGTCCTGATCTTGTTATATAAGTCCGCCACCGTGTCCCACATCTGGGGCTTGCCAGATATGCGTGAATTGGTTTCTAACCACTGCTTTCCCGCTTGTACGGTGTACCGCCATTGATTGCCCCAATGCCATCCCAAGCCGGATTCGTGGGGCATATTCACACCGTTGGGCCCGTTGGGTTCCGCGGTGTGACACATTCCGCACGCCGCATAGTAGTAGTTCTTCCCTCGTGCAGCTTGTTCGTCCGTGTAATACGCCGCGGAGATTCCAAGGTCGTTCAGGGGCTCTTTAACGGTGCTGTTCGGATTCTTCATCTTCTCGTGCAGCACCATCGCTTTCAGCCCGGCCGCGTCGTCTCTGAGCTCCCTTCCTGCTGCAAAGCCGTTCGACTGGAGCACGAAGGCCAGAATCGCCAAATTGTCCTCTGCGCTCAGACCGCCCACATTGTCGGCAGGCATACTCCATCGGATGCGCGCGTTCAAGTCACCGGCGCTGTACCAGCGCTGCAGAAACCCATCGCCCACGAGCGGTGGTGCCGTGCCCGGCGCCGCACAGACGTAAGCGGCGGACGTGCGGACGTTCTCTGCAGGGCACTTTCCTTGCAAGTTGTCGAGGTGGCATTTGCTGTCTTCGATGACTGGAGTGAAATTACCTTTAGAAAATCGAACCACTCCCTCGAGTCCTGCAACCCAAAGCACTCTACCGGGATCCTCATAAACTGTTCGAGCCGTGCGGACGAATCGCTCTTGCTCGAAAATCGTGAAGTCTTTCCCATCAAATTTCGCAAGCCTTCCACCAGCGACAATCCAGAGATTTCCCGCATGGTCGACACAGAGTGCATTGATGGAGTTGTTCGGAAGTCCATTGGCAGTTGTATAAATATGAAACTTTTTCTTAAGGAGACGGGCCAAACCGTTTTCGGTACCAATCCATAAGGAGTCGTCAGGGCCCACTGACAGAGTCGTAATCGCGTTCGAGGGCAAACCGCCAGCAGCATCGTTGAATAAAGTAAAATCGTATCCATCAAACCGCGCCAGGCCTTCGCTCGTTCCAAGCCACAGGTATCCGTCGGCGGTTTGCGCGATTGCGGTAATACCATCTTGTGGTAGCCCGTCTTGTTGGTTCCAGGTCGTGCGCGAATACTGCGCCAAACTTTTTCGTGGGTTCAGCGCATGGCATTCCTGCAAGTCAACGTAGACGAGCGTGACGCACAGAAGACCGCAGGCGAGAAGAATCTTCGTGGGCTCCCGCTGCGCAGCGGGTCGAACATCGGTGGTCGGAATACGGCTGGGTGCCCACATGGAAACCTCCGTGAATACACGCGACGCGGCGCGCTATCCGATTTTCCGATGCAGGCTAGCATAGTCGTGCTCGAAAACACTACTCCGCGGAACACAGTCACGTTCAAGCACATGATGTCCCTCGCCTCGGCGAAAATTATCGGCGTGTTTTAGCGAGCGCATTATAATTGAGCGCAACTCAGAGGGCTAACATCATGGTCATGATCAGTCTTCTCGCCTCGATTTGGTTATTTCTCGGATTTACTTTTCAGACAAGCAGTAATGCCGGTGGATCGCCCGGCCCGCTCGCGGATTCGTGCGGCGTGCCTGCTCAAGGCTCCGGCAGCCAGCCACAGGGTGCGCGTGGCACCCCGGTGTTTCCGGCTGGACAATATCCGGTGAAGCTGCCAGCAGTGTCGCTGTTGGGCGCGCACAACGATCTGCCGAATCCGTTTCGCGCGGGAGTGCACTGGGGACAACTGCCAGCCGGCCGGAAGTGGGGATCGACAGCCAGCGTTTATGCAGGTCCTGACGGGAAAACCATCTGGGCTGTCGAACGGTGTGGCGCATCGGGCGCAGGTGGCACGACATGTCTCGATTCTCCTCTCGATCCGGTTCTCCAGTTCGACACGTCCGGCAAGCTGCTGCAAAGCTTTGGCAAGGGACTGATCGTGAGCCCGCACAAATTGAGCGTCGACAAAGATGGCAACGTGTGGCTGGCCGACAATGGAAGTGCAACCGGAAAGGGCCAGCAGGTCTTGAAATTCAGTTCCGAAGGAAAGCTTTTGATGAAGATCGGCAAACCGGGTGTTTCGGGACCTGGAGTGGACGAGTTCGACGCGCCTACCGACGTTGCGATTGCTCCGAATGGCGACATCTTCGTCGCGGACGGCCACCAGGAAGGGCATGGGGCCGGGCGAATTCGATGTCGTTCACACTCTCGTATTCGATTCGAGAGGACGGCTGTTCGTCGGCGATCGCCAGAACAATCGAATTCAAATCTTCGATCAGGACGGCAAGTTTATCGCGCAGTGGTTCCAGTTCGGACGGCCCAGCGGAATGTACATCGACAAAAACGATGTCCTCTACGTTGCCGACTCCGAGTCTAGAGATGGGCGCACCAACACCGGACAGTTCGCTTTGCCGCAGACCGGCTACGGATTCAACCCCGGTATCCAGAGAGGCATTCGGATTGGAAGCGCCCGGGATGGGTCAATCAAATATTTCATTCCAGATCCGTGTCCGTATCCGTACGCCTCTGGTTCGAGCATGGCCGAAGGAGTCACGGTCGACGCCGAAGGTAACGTGTACGGCGCGGACTTCCTCGGAACGATTCGAAAATTCGTTAAAAAATAGTGCATCGCATTAATTCAGCTCTGGTCGTATTGGCTGTTTCCGCGTGCATTGCGGGGTGCGATCGGGGGACGAACAAAGACGATCAAGTCATTGCGGCGGTGCGAACTGTTATGGAAGCGCAGCAGGCGGCGTGGAATCGCGGCGACATCGAAGGATTCATGGATGGGTACGAGCGCGCGGAGACAACCATCTTTGTTTCCGGCGATGAATTGACGCGCGGATGGCAGACAGTGCTCGATCGCTACAAGAAGCGATACACATCGCGTGAGCAGATGGGCACGCTTACATTTTCCGCACTCGAAATCAAGCCGGTGAGCCCGGTCCTCGCAGTCGCCGATGGGCAATGGCGGCTTGCGCGCACCAATGATTCACCTCATGGCCGCTTCACACTTTTGTTTCGCCGCAACAACGAGGCGTGGCGTATCATTCACGACACCACGACTGCAGCCACACCATAAACGACTTAGGAGGTGTAATTTGCGTATCAACGTATTCACCGCCGAACCGCGGACGGAAAACGATCGCTGCTCTGCCGTCGTCTATACGGGCCTTGTGATCGCGGCGGCCGAGTCCATTGACGAGTGAGGATGGAAGACGTGAGGAGACAAGGGATGAAGCGATTTCGTTATCTGGTGCTGTGCAGTTTGATCGTTCTTCTTGGCACATCGGCGACAGCCGTCGCACAGTGGCTGTCGCTGCCTCTTCCTGGAACGCCGCGTACGCCTGACGGCAAACCGAACCTGAACGCCGCGACGCCGCGCACAGCCGAAGGCAGACCCGATTTGTCCGGTATCTGGCGCGCCGACAGCCAACGCTGGAACGAGAACTTAGTGCCCCAAGGTGCCGACGCACCGATGCTGCCGTGGGCCGCCGAACTCTACAAACATCGCGTGGAGACATACGGCTGGGACCGCCCCGAGGCGTACTGCATGCCTCACGGCGTTCCGGATGCGATGACGGTTGCGGGAATTCCGTGGAAGATCGCGCAGATGCCGGGCCTTACGATTCTTCTGTTCGAGGAATTCCACAAGTACCGGCAGATTCACACCGACGGGCGGCAGTTGCGGGCTGATTCCGATCAACCCGCGTGGTACGGCTACTCGATCGGCCGGTGGGAAGGTGACACCTTCGTCGTCGAGACCGCGGGCTTCAAGGAAGGCAGCTGGCTCGATAACAGCGGCCATCCGCATACCGAGGCGCTGCGCACGACCGAACGCTTCCGCCGCGTCAACTTCGGCCACATGGAGGTCGACGTCACGATCGATGATCCGAAAGCGTACTCACGGCCGTGGAAGTCGGACACAATGCGCTTCACCCTGCAGCCGGACACCGAACTGCTCGAGCATCTCTGCGAAAACAACCGGGACCTGCCGATTCTGGAACGGTACTGGCGCGGACAGGAGCAGCCCGGTGCATCAACGAAAGGAAAACAGTGATGAAAACACGACTCGCCATTTTGATGTGCAAAGCCTCGTGTCCGGACGCCCGCTGGTGCATGATTCTTCGCGGTCGGACGAATCGCATAGCCGTCTTCACGAAATGAGTTGTGATGTTCTGCAAACTTGCACGGCAAAATGGCGTCGGGGGTCGCGCAAGCCTTTTGATATGCTATCCGGCATCTCATATTGAGGTGTGGCCATGAAAAACGCGGGACGGATAGCAGCGGCGTTGGTGGTGGCAGCCGTGGTTGTGCTCCAAACGGGTGCCCAAGGAACTCAACAGACAGCGCGCCCATCGGATCCGGAGGAGCAGCAGGCCGGCGGAACGATGCGGCCGGTGATTCGGGGCACGCATGCCGCTGTCTCTTCGATGAAACCGGAAGCCACGCGCGCCGCCGAAAACATCCTGCGGGCCGGAGGAAACGCCTTTGATGCGGCAGTTGCGGGCCAAGCGGTCCTGGCGCTCGTCGATCCGGCCTCGAACGGTATAGGCAGCGACGCCGAGATCCTCGTCTACGACGCCAAAACCAGGCAACCGTATTCCATCAACGCCGAAGCACCAGCACCGAAACTCGCAACGATCGAGTGGTACAACAAGAACAACGGCGGCAAGATTCCGACCAACGATGGCCTTCTTTCGGGATCGATCCCCGGTACCGTTGACGCCTGGTACCTCCTGCTCGACCGCTGGGGTACGATGAGCTTCGAAAAAGTCCTCGAACAAGCCATCGATGTCGCCGAAAACGGCTTCCCGCTTCCCGCCAATCTGGCCCGCAGCCTCGCCTCCGCCAAACTCGCGAAGTATCCGACCAGCAAGAGGGTTTATCAATCCAAGCTCTACACGGAAGGCGAACTCTTCAAGAACCCCGATCTTGCTCGAACGCTACGCAAACTGGTCGAAGCGGAAAAGCAAAATGCGAGTAAAGGACGTCATGCGGCGTTGAAAGCGGCCCGGGACCGGTTCTACAAAGGCGACATTGCGCAAACTATGGCCAAGTTCTCCGAAGAAAACGGCGGGTTGTTCAGATACGAGGACTTCGCCAACTACACGGCCAAAGTGGAGACGCCGGTCTCAACGGACTATCGCGGGTATCGTGTCTACAAGAACATGTCGAACACCCAGGGTCCTGCGGAATTGATTCTCTTGAACATGCTCGAAGGCTACGATCTCAAGTCGATGGGACACAACAGCGCCGAATACATTCATACCAGCGCTGAAGCGCTCAAGCTCGCGTTTGCCGATCGTGAGAAGTTTCTCGGCGACATGGACTTCATCAAGATTCCCTTCGATGGACTCCTTTCAAAACAGTATGCGGCGGAGCGGAGAAACCTAATTGATGCGAATCACGCATCGTTAGAGCTGAGGCCCGGGAATCCGGAGAAATTCATGAAGGGATCGCAAGCGGCGTTGTTCCAGAAGCCGATGATCAAACTCGACGGCAACGCCAGCCACGACGGCGACACCAGCTATATAGCTGTCATCGACAGCAATCGGAACATGATCGGTTTCATGCCCAGCCTTCACAGCGGCTGGGGAACGGGCATTGTGATGGCCGACCTGGGATTCATCTTCAATTGCCGTGGCGATTACTACTCGTTGGTTCCAGGGGAAGCCAACGCTCTGGCCCCGGGCAAGCGTCCACGCAGCACACTGGCGACCACGCTCATCATGAAGGACGGCCGGCCCTACGGATTGATAGGAAGTCCGGGCGCCGACGATCAACTGATGCGCACAGTCCAAACACTTCTCAATATGGTGGACTTCGGGATGAACGTCCAACAGGCGATCGAAGCGCCGCGCTGGTCGACGCGCAGCTTTCCGGCCTCGCCGTTCCCGCACACGATGTATCCGGGTGATCTGGGCGTCGAATCACGTATCGGCGAAAAAGTTCAGCAAGCGCTGATCGCCAAGGGTCACAAGCTGAGGGTGAGCGGCCCCTGGTCAATGAGCGAAATGGCGGTGATCGTCATCGACCCGAAAACCGGCATGCTCCAGGCCGGCGCCGATCCGCGTAATGATGCCTACGCCTGGGCCTGGTGAGGAGAACGAGGAGTCCTCTTACTTGGCCTTGTATCGCGGATTGCGGGGTGGTTCCTTCTCCTCGAAGTCTTCCCAACAACGCTTTCCCTCGCGGAGAAAACTCACCAGCGAGGCTGCCCTAAAATGTGACATTCGTCTCCGTATCGAAGCTCTTCAACCCCCAACAATGGACCATCATCAATGATGATGGCCTACAAGTTCGAGCGTTACTGAATCTGGCAGTGAGTTGAATTCCCGAAGCAGAGTGACAACCTGCCAGATCTCGTCATCGGACAGGAGATTGCCCCAAGCAAGCATGGCCGTGTTTCGGATTCCGTGTTTTATGATCCAGAACATTTCGGGGTCCGTATAAACGTGCCGTAAATGTGCGGTAACGTTTCGGTAATGCAAGCGACGGCAGATAACAATGTTGATGATCAACGTCTGAATGTAGGCGATCCTGTGGTGCACAATGGAATCCCACACGATGAGTGGATCACCGACGCGGATTCGGCGGATTCGCGGGGCACGATCAAGGGTCTCCATCTGGCGGCAGGCGCAAACACGCCCGAATACCTCACCATTGCGGATTGTGCGAGCTGCCGTTTGACAAACCTCTGGGTATAGTATTAACTCGGCTCGACCTTCGGGGGGCTTATGCGCAGAATCATTCCCATCGCCGTTGGCATCACCGTGCTTGCCGTCTGTTTGTTCTCGCTTGGTCCGGCGAACTCACCCTTGAGTTCCATAACCGTTTCGCCGCGGTTGGTATCCGTCCAGCGCTTTCCTGAAAACGAGCTGTGCGCATTCGATGAGTTAGCAAGTGCGGGTGCCCCGTTGCCGCCGGAAAATCTCCTTCGCGCGCCGCGAAGCGCAAGCGCGATAGCGCGCAGCCTCACGGTCGGAAGCTCATCCGCATACGCGGCTTCGCAGAGTTCCGGAGCGATAGCGGACATCAGCAGGCCACCGGTGCGCACGATACGCGATACGTATCCGACGTACACTTTCGTGGCGGTCGATAACCAACACGACGAGGTCGTGCTTCAGGACAACAACCTCTGGTCTATCCGCACATTCAACCGCTTGGAGAATACGCCTCCAGGTGCGCCGCCGAGCCCGCCCAAGCGGATCATCCAGGGTCCAAAGACCGATATCCAATTCAATAACGGCATGTACATCGACCCGAAGAATGGCGACATTTATTCGGTCGAAACCGATACGGGAGACAAGGTTGTCGTCTTCGACAGAACGAAACAGGGCGATGTCGAGCCTAACCGGATCCTGCGCGTGCCCCATCGTGGATTCTCCCTGGCGGTCGATGAAGACAAGCAGGAACTTTACGTCGGCGTTCAGTACCCTCCGCAGGTTCCGGTATACCGTAAGACGGCCTCCGGAGACGAAAAGCCCCTGCGCAGTCTCCAAGGGGAAAGCACACGTCTGTCGGACGCCCACGGTGTCGCGCTGGATACGAAGAAGAAGTTGATGTTCGTCAACAATTGGGGTCACGTCAGCGATTACCTGACGGCAGGGACCGGCAGGTTCGAGGATGCTTCGATCTCCGTCTATCCGCTCGACGTTAGGGGTGACGCAGCGCCCCTGCGCGTGATTCAAGGTCCCAAAACACAATTGAACTGGCCGGCGGCAATGTCTCTGGATCCGGATACCGGTGACCTGTATGTCGCCAATGATGTCGGGCAGTCGATCCTCGTCTTCAAGGAGACGGACAAGGGAAATGTGGCGCCGAGCCGTGTGATCAAAGGAAGTAAAACCGGCCTGAGGTATCCCACAGGGGTTTTTGTCGACGCCAAGAACAAAGAGGTCTGGGCAGCGAATTTCGGCAATGCCACGGCGACAGTTTATCCGCTATCGGCCAATGGAAACGTGGCGCCGCTGCGCATCATCCGCAGCGCGCCCGGAGGTTACGAAGGGTTAAGGTTCGGCAAGGTCGAGGCGGTGGCCTATGACAGCAGGCGAGAAGAATATCTGGTGCCCAACTGAGTGACCCATCCGCAGATTGCGGCCTTTGCCAGGTTGGCAAAGGAGAACACGCCGCCGACGAGAACGTTGATCGGGCAGAAGACGCTGATCAGCAGGACCATGCATGCTTTCGACTACGATGCGGTTCACGACGAAATTGTCGTCAATAGTCCTCTGGCTCAAGCGATCCTCATTTTCCGCGGAGGCGCGAACGGAGAAGAACCGCCCGTCCGCTACATTCAAGGACCTCATACGCAAGTCGTCGGCACCGGTTATGGCGCGCTCGATGCGGTTACCGTCGATGGCGTCAATAACGAGATCTTCCTTCCCGTCGCCTCGAATTCGGTTTTGGTGTTTGATCGGACCGCCAGTGGCGATGTGGCGCCGAAACGAGTTCTCCATGGGCCCGACACGCAGATTCAATTTCCGGCGCCCGGCGATCGAGGAGCCTTGCCGGCAGTGGGTGTCGATCCCATGCACAACCTGCTGATTGTTCCCAGCCGCGCCAGTTTGCTGATTTTCGATCGCAACGCCAGCGGGAATGCGAAGCCGTTACGGGTCATCGCGGGTCCGAAGACGGAACTCGGAGGCGGCAAACCACACGTGTACGCGCCGAAAGGTTGGATTATCGCGACCGCCGCACGCGGGGCTATCGGTGTCTGGAGTATTAACGATAATGGAGACGTCCCTCCGCGTTGGAGAATCCCGGTAACGAAAATCACGGGAATGAACGTGAACGGAGTCGAGATCGATCCCGTTCACAAAGAGATTATGGTGCCGACGGGGAATGGAAATACTGTTTTTACATTCTCGGTGTCGGAGATATTCGACTGAAAACTTCGAAAGCGACTCATGAGAGTTCATCGCCACCTCTCCTTGAAAAGGAGGGGGGATTTCAACTAGGAAGTGGTAGAGTGCAGAAAAAGTGCACTCTACGGAGGCAACCATGACAATTAAGCTCGTACTCTTTTCTGTGTTGGCAGTGGGTATTTTGTTGATTTCCACCACCACGTTTGCGCACCACGGCGAAGCGGGAAGCTACGACAATACTGTTCGAATTACCGTCAAAGCGACCGTGACCGAACTGATATGGGTTAATCCTCATGCTCAACTCTACATTGATTTCAAAAACAACGAGGGCGAAACCGAACACTGGGGCATCGAGATGCTCAGCCCGGGCAACCTCGTTCGGATCGGCTGGCATAAAGACACGTTTAAGCCAGGGGACGAGATCTTGGTGACCATGACTCCCGCCAAAGGTGACCGGCCTTTCGGCAGTTGCGGCCAAATCGTGAGCTCGGACGGCAAAATGTTTATGGTTGGACAATGTGGTGTACCGGGCGGCGACGTGGGCAAACTGCCGGTGAAAGCCGGCTATACGGCCGTGGAAGTGAAGTTCCCGAAATTCCCGACGGGCCAAAATGTAACCGGACCAGCGATACAACAGCCGTAAGGAGTTTCGATGCGAAATCGTTTTCTGGCTTCCTCGATCCTTGTCTTGGTGGCCGTGTTGGCTCCCGCATCGGTCTTCTTCTCCCAGAACCGTCCGCAAACGGGAGCACGGAAGACTCCGGCAGCTTCGAACAAGTCCTTTGACCCGCATGATCTGAGTGGATATTGGGAACTAACAAACATCGGCAGGCCGCCCGGTGCCCTGAACACGATTAGCAACAATCGTCCTCCAATGACGGATTGGGCCAAGGCAATCTTCAGTAAGACGAAGACGGGGTATAAGGAGTTGAGCACCGGCGTGTTCCCGCAAAGGGACTGGAATGATCCTGCCCTCTGGTGTGACCCGTTAGGTTTTCCGCGCACTCTCTGGACTCCCACGCTTTCCGGAATGAGGCTCGCGCGGACAGGCGATGAGGTGATCCAGTTCTTCGAGAACGGCCGTGTTTGGCGCGACCTGTGGACAGACGGGCGGAAGCTTCCTACCGGCACCGATGCGGACCCGCGATGGTTTGGATACGCCGTCGGCAAGTGGGAAGGAGACACATTTGTCGTCACATCGAACAACTACATCGAGAAGTCCTGGATCGATCAGTATGGGTCTCCCCATAGCGACCAACTCATGGTCGAAGAGCGCTACCGCCGCGCGGATCACGACCACCTGGAGTTGGTTGTGAATGCCACGGATCCAAAAGCGTACACGGCCACATGGAAGGGCGATAAAAGGATCTTCACCCTGGTCGACAAACCAGTCCGGTCGGACTTTAACGATTATCCCGAGAACTTATGCGTTTGGTCAGAACACAAAATTCAACCGAAAAGCTGAGCTGTCGAAAGGCGACGCGCAGCGCAAGCGCGACAGCGCGCAGCCTCAAGAAAGGAGTTTCAACATGCGCCATTATTTCGTGGGACCATTCGTCGCGCTGATGGCGGTTTTGACCTTAGCGCCTACCCTTGGCGCTCAGACCAGGCCCGACATCTCCGGAATTTGGAGAATGCTGGCGCCGGGACAAAATCGCGCCCGGGCCGCAACGGTAGGCGCGGGAGCTTTCCACCCGACGTTGGGCAACGATCGTCCTCCGTTGACAGCGTGGGGACAGATGAAGTGGAGTCAGACGCGGCCGTCGGGCAGAAACACAAAACTGGCTTACGTGTACTTGCCGGACCAGAAAGACTGGAATGATCCGCTGTTTCTGTGTGATCCCGCAGGATATCCCCGTGTTGGAGGAGGGAATAGCCTCTATCGCTTCGTTCAGCTTCCTAACGAGGTCGTCGAATTCTTCGAGCGAGACCGCGTGTGGCGTGATCTCTGGACGGATGGCCGAAAACTTCCCGGCAGTAACGCAAAGCCGAGATGGTACGGGTATTCAGTCGCCCACTGGGAAGGAGACACGGTTGTCGTCGAGTCGTCTGGTTTTGATGACCGAACCTGGCTCGATCTGCAGGGCTCGATTCACAGTGAGCAGATGCGGCTTGAAGAACGCTATAAGGTGCTGGACCGTGACCACCTCGAGTTCTCCATGACGCTCACCGACCCCAAGGCATACACCGCGCCGTGGGTTGGGCCGAAACAATTGATGGAACGTCTGGACACCTCCGACGGAGTCGCACCGGGCATTTGGGGCAAGAAGCCGGATGGGACAGCGTACGGGGACATTCGAGAGGACTATTGCGTGTACTCCGAAGAGCACTCCTTCTGGGTGAATGACGATCCTACGGGACATGGGGACAACTTCAGCAAGGGTGTGTCGGGAGCGGAGCGGAAATAACCGACGAATCCCTCGCTTGCTACGCTGTGCCGAATACGACGATAACTTCAGAACTCCCGAGGTCGAGGAATTCAGGATGAACCTATACGAAGCGAAAACTCCCCTCCTTGGCAAAGGAGGGGGTGGTTCGTTCAAGCTACCGTTAGAATCTGTTCGGAGGTTGAACGAACCACCCCGTCTGCGCCCAGCTGAGGTGGCTTCGCGACATTTCATTGATGGGCGCAGCCACCCCTCCTTCGCCAAGGAGGGGAATTCCGGCTCATTCTAAATCTGTCTTTGCCAGCACATTGCTGCCGCAATCAAAGATCGCATTATGGTGACATTGTCGCGGGTGGGATAGCTCCTGGTCTTCCAAAATCTGTTCTCATGGAGGTAGGAGCTTTGTTAGACTTCGACCAACCTTTTCCTTGCCCCCAAATGGAGGACACCATGAGCGGTAGTTATCTCTGTCGCATTTTGTGTGTGGTTCTCTTGGCCGCTTTACCAGCTCTCGCCCAAACGCAGGCCGGTATCAGTGGCGTGATTCATGATCCGAGCGGCGCGGTCATCCCTGGGGTGAGCGTGACGATAACGAATCCAGCCACAAACTTCGTCCGCCCGGCGATCAGCAACGACGCCGGCGTCTACAACTTTCCCGTGTTGCAGCCGGGCAGATACAACATCAAAGTGGAGTTGCCGGGTTTTCGCACGATCACCCAGAATGGTGTGGAGTTGCAGGTGCAGCAGGCGGCGCGCATCGACTTCACTTTACAGGTTGGAGAGGTGAGCCAAACCGTCGAGGTCTCCGGCACGGCAGCGCTCATCGCGATCGCGACGGAAAATGCGACGGTCGGAACCGTGATCGAGAATAAGCGTATCGTTGACATGCCGCTCAACGGGCGCAACTTTCTCCAGCTTGTCTCGCTCAGTCCTAACGTGAGCTATGGATTCAACAGCTCACAGCAAGCCGACGAACGCCAGGGTGGGAGCCGCGCAGCGCAGAACATCTCGGTCGCAGGCCAGCGAAGTGAGTTCAATCACTTCACGCTGGATGGCGTGGAGAATACCGATGTCAACTTCAACACCTATGTCGTCTTGCCATCGATTGACGCTCTGCAGGAGTTCAAGGTGCAGACGGGAATCTTCCCCGCCGAGTTCGGACGCGCCACGACACAGATCAATGTTTCGACCAAGGCGGGAACCAACCAATTCCACGGCACATTATTCGAGTTCCTCCGGAACGACAAGCTCGATGCGAAACAGTACGCCTTCGCCGGGGATCGCCCCAAGGATCCGCTCAAATGGAACCAGTACGGTTTCACACTGGGCGGCCCTGTATTTTTGCCAAAGATCTTCAAAGGAACCAACCGCCTATTCTTCATGTCGAACTTCGAGGGATTCCGGGAACGCAGGTCGAGCCGCAAGCTCTTTAGTGTGCCTTCGGTTAAGATGCGCAGCGGGGATTTCTCCGAACTTCTTCCGACGACGCGGATCTTTGATCCGCTCACTCGCACGCAGTTTCCGGGCAACGTGATCCCGCCCGGTCGGATCGACTCGACATCGACGAAGCTGCTCGAGTTTTACCCGCCGCCCAATCTCAATCCAGGATTGGTGGACTACAACTACGAGGCGACCCAAAATCGCGTCGCCGACAAGGATCAGTTTATTCAACGCATCGACTTTGTGGAGTCGTCGAAGTCCAACTGGTTCGGCCGATACAGTTGGGGAGACGAAAGTGAGCTGCAGCCGAACTTCTATCTGAACGGGAGCAAGGTGCTCACGACCGTGCACCAGGCGATGTTATCGAATACGCGGCTGTTGTCAACGTCGATGGTCAATGAATTCCGGTTCGGCTTCAACTCCTTCTACAACTTGAAAGGGGGCGAGCTGGCCAATGTCCGCGATGTCATGTCGGAGCTGAACATTCCCGGGATGTCGAAGACGGCGCCCCTTGCCTGGGGCACTCCCGAGGTCGTCATCGTGGGCTTTACAGGGCTGCAACTCCTGGGCAGAACATTCGGTGACAACTCCAATGGGCCATATGCGAATAGGAACCGCACCTCTCAGGTGATTGACAACTTCAGTTTGACCAGGGGGAACCACTCATTCCGCTTCGGTGGCGAATTGCGCTGGGACCAATATAACCAATTGGGCAATCAATTTGTCCGCGGCCAATTCCGCTTCGAGCCGAATGCGACGTCGCTGCGTGGGGCCGCCAACACAGGCTACTCGTTCGCCGATTATATGCTCGGCTACTCGAAGCGTTCCCAGGGATCGGTGTCCCTGGCGGAGGTTCAGTTCCGGGCGATGAGCCAGAGCTACTACATCGACGACACCTGGAAGATCCACCCGAAAGTGTCGATCAATTACGGGCTGCGATACGAGTACACGCCACCCTTCTTAGATAAGACCGGAAATCTGGCCAACATGGAGGTGCCGTTCGTCGATACGACTCCGAACGTCGCAGATATGAGCCGTCACCCGACTTTCGTACGGCAGGGAACCGGGGATTTCTATGAAGGCTTTCCGATAAGGTTCGAACCTAGTGTGAAGGTCGCCCGTGATGGCCGTCTCGGCGAGAGGCTGGTCGCTGATGACAAGAAAAACTTTGCCCCGCGGCTCGGCATTGCCTGGAACCCGAGCTCCAAGTGGGTTGTCCGCACAGGCGGCGGAATGTTCTATGCGCAGGACACCGGCAACCCGCGATTTGACATGGCCCGCAATCTCGCAGGCCGGCGCCGCGACGATGCGACGCCGGATACTCTCGATTTGACCTGGAACGCTCCGTTCCGCGGCTTGGGCGGCACAACAGTCCTGATCGCCCAACCGTATGTCCTCGCCAACATCTACAATCGGCGCACGCCTTACTCCATCCAGTACCTGCTCAACGTGCAGCGCGAGCTGGGCGGTGACACCGCGCTCGAGGTTGGTTATATCGGCTCGGTGAGCCGAAGGCTCGAATCGCTCCGGGTCTTCAATGAGGCGATTCCGGGGGCAACCGGGTCAGTGGCCTCCCGCTCTCCTTATCCGGAGCTGGGCCGGATCCAGGAGGTCGACGGAAGCGGCAAGGCGAACTACAACGCGCTGAGCGTGAAATTGCAGCGCCGGTTTTCGAAGGGACTGACGTATCTGTTCGGGTATACCTGGTCGCGCTCGATCGATACCGGAAGCGCGATCCGCGTGCACGACACGGATACGCTGTTTCCTCAGGACAGCTATAACCTCCGTGGGGAGCGTGGGCTGTCGAGTTTCGACACGGCCCACCGTTCTGTGACATCGGTGCTCTATGAACTGCCGGTCGGTAAGGGACGGCGGTTTCTAAACCGGAGTGGAGTTGCCGACGCCGTCGTCGGAGGATGGCAGCTCGGATCCATCTTCACACTGCAGAGCGGTTTCCCAGAGACCGTAATTACAAGCAAGGACCAGTCCAATACAGGCGCCGGCTATGACCGGCCGAATGCGACGGGCCAGAGCGCGAACCTCCCTCGCGGTGAACGCAATATCGAGCGCTGGTTCAACACCGACGCCTTCGTGCTTCAGCCCTTCGGAACGCACGGCAACGTCGGGCGGAACACCATCATCACCGCGGGACTCATTCAGTGGGATTTCTCAGTTCACAAGGAGTTCCGAATCGTCGAGAATCACGCGGTCCAGTTCCGGTTTGAGGCCTTCAACTTCCCGAATCACCCGAACTGGGGTAATCCCGACGTCACCATAATCTCCCCGAGCTTCGGCAAGATCCGTACGACACGCACGAACATGCGCGAGATGCAGGTCGCGTTGAAGTACATGTTCTGACGTAAGCGGGAAAAGGAAACACAAAGACACGAACCCAAGAAACGCCGCAGAACCGGAGCGCCCTCACTTGAGCGCTCCGGTTAGTTGCTGATACAGCCGCCGCACAGCCGTTTCCCTTTGGGCGTCGTAAGACTGCATCTTTTCGTACTGTGGCCACCGAATTGTGGCGACTGCTTGATCTTCTGTTGCGCCACGCGCAAATTCTTTCTGAACGGCATCGCGGACATCCACCAACATCTGCCGAAAACGGCGGAGTTCCTGTCGAGTTTCCCGGGGATCTGCAGGAATGGGACCGTGTCCAGGCACGAAGATCTCGGCCCCAAGGGCTTCGACTGCATCCAGCGCTTTCAGCCAGTCCAGACCGTAACCATCGTTGATAAACAAAAACTGATTGGCAAAAAAGAGCTCGCTCAGATAGACAATGCGATCCTGCGGAACGTATACGATGCTGTCCCCTCGCGTGTGAGCCCGGCCCACATAGAGAATCTGAATCTCCTTGCCGCCGAGATAGAGCGTGATCCGATCCCGAAAGGTCTGATTCGGAAGTCTCGCTTTCTGCTCTTCGGCCGATACCTTCTCCCGTTGCATTAATTCGAACAGATCGGTTCGGTAGTTTTCGTGTCCGATCTTCCAGACGTCCGCGTAGGCAAGATTACCCTTCGAATAGTTGTTATGGAAAGTAGACGAAACCAGAACACGAACCGGCTGCCGAATCGTATCCTCGATCGCTTTTCGTTCCGCGCGCCCAACGGGCTCGGAATTCAAAGCGTCGAGTACGAGCACACCCTCGCTTGTGACGATGACTCCGCTGTTATAGGTCATGGAAGTGAACACATAGTGCCCTGGGATGATCTGCCGTAAGGCATCCGGCCGATTGCGCTCGGCCGCGGTTTGTCCGGCAGGGTTGCGCTGCGGCTGCTGGGAATATGCAAACAAGCAACACAGCATCAGGATGATTGTGGCTATGGTTGGTTTTCTCATTGCGCACCTCTCCATTTCCTTTCAATTGGGGATTAACCAATATTTTTAAGCGAGGCGTAGGTGTTATCGGGGGGGAGGTCTGTTTCGACCGGAAATCCCAGTTGACTCCACCCTGGCGCGATCACCCGGCCCATGGGGTCTCGTGCACCACCGAAACCGCCCTGCATATTGGACACATCCTGGAATCCGTCTTGCGCCAGTAGCTCCGCGGCAAATTGAGACCGACCGCCTGCCTGGCAACCAACGATGATCCGCTTGTCCTTTGCAAAATGTGCCGACACGACTCTAACGAAATCCGGATTCGGCTTCATCTGACGCGTCGCCGGATCGGGCCAAACCACCGGAATGTTGATCGATCTCGGCACGTGCCCATTCATGAACTCTTGTTCGGTTCTGACATCGATATAAACCGAGTTGCCTTCGCTTTCGAGAATGTCTTTAGCTTGTTCGGGACCAATGTTTTTTACGGTCATGACGATATTATATTGCCGGAGTTTTGAGGAGTCTTGCACATCCTTTGTTGATGCCGAACGCTCTGGTAGACTTGCGGCAGTTTTAAAGAAGAAATTTCAAATAATCAGCAGTGGGATATCTCTGCGGAGGAATCATGAAGCCAACAGTGTTTACGATATTGGTAGCAATGTTGGTCTGCGCTTGGACCTGCACGGATACGTGGGCGCAGGCGACAGCTCAGATCAGTGGCGCGGCGAGAGATCAGAGTGGAGCCGTCTTGCCAGGTGTGGAAATCAAGGTGACGCAAAGCGAAACGGGAATCACTCGAGAGGCGGTCACCAATGAGACGGGATCTTACGTTTTGCCGAATCTGCCTATCGGTCCTTACCGGTTAGAGGCGATGTTGCCGGGATTCCGGACGTATGCACAAACCGGAATCGTGCTGGAGGTCAACAGCAACCCGGTTATCAACGTGGCTTTGGAAGTCGGCCAGGTCAGCGAGCAGGTGGAAGTTCAGGCGAATGCCGCTCTGGTGGAAACCCGCAGCGTGGGTGTCGGCCAGGTGATGGAGAACGCCCGCATTCTGGACCTGCCCCTGAATGGACGCGCGATGATCGAGTTGGTGGCGCTTGCCGGCGCGGCGACACCAGCACCGATTGTCGACGGTACCGGCGGAAGAGATCCTTTCAGCAAAGGTAATTTGTCGGTCGCTGGTGGGTTAAACACCGGACTAAATTTCACTCTGGATGGCGCCTATCACAACAATCCCTACGACAACGGCTATATGTCGATGCCCTTCCCCGATGCGCTGCAGGAATTCAAAGTCGAGACTGGCGCCACCAGTGCGCAAAGCGGCGTGAAATCTTCCGGCACGGTCAGTCTGGTGACGAAATCGGGAACCAATCAATTTCACGGCGATGCGTTCGAATTTGTGCGCAACGGAATTTTTAATGCGCGCAACGCATTTGCGCTCGGGCGCGATACGATCAAGCGCAACCAGTTCGGCGGAACATTGGGAGGTCCGATCCTCCGGAATAAACTCTTTTTCTTCGGCGCCTATCAAGGAACGACCATCCGCCAGGCGCCAACGGACACGCTGGCCATCATTCCATCGGCGCAAATGCTTGCGGGTGACTTTACGACGTTCGCCTCGCCCGCCTGTAATGCGGGGGGGCAAATTACATTGAAAGCGCCGTTTGTCAACAACCGGATCGATCCGTCGCTCTACAGCAAGCAGGCCCTGGCGGTGGCAAGTCACCTGCCGCAAACTTCCGATCCATGTGGAACATTCAGGTACGGTACATCCTTCCTTGAGAACGATCACATGGCACTGGGCAGGATCGACTATCAACGCAGCGCCAGTCATTCGATATTCGGCAGGTATTTGCTCGACACTACCTTCAGTCCTGCCGCCTACGACATCGACAAAAACGCACTGAATGCCATCGAGCTTGGTAAAAATGGCCGCGCACAGGCGTTTACACTTGGGGATACCTATTTGTTCAGCGCGAACGTCGTCAACGCGTTCCGCGTGACCGCGAATCGGATTGCTGCCGCTAAAACCGAAGCGAACCTCAACAATGCAGGTTTGGGGCCGGGCGATATCGGGATCAAGATGTTCGTTTGGCTTCCGCACCGCCCGGCTTACACGATCACCGGTGGTTTGAATAGCGTCACCGGTGGGTTACGTACCGGCGCTTTCGGGCATGTACAACAAGTGGAAGAATTTTTCCCCGCGTGTGGGCGTGGCGTGGGATGTGACTGGCGACGGCCGCACGTCCGTCCGGGCTTCAGTGGGATCGTTTTATGACTATCCCTCCAATCTTTATCTGCAGGGCTTCAGTAACGGAGCGCCGT
>WNGK01007774.1_pt1 | contig 26879 bp, 25 predicted proteins | sample 5400601 | NCBI WGS metagenome assembly WNGK01 (sample SAMN13153376, study PRJNA577476) | soil metagenome | isolation source: 60 cm soil or saprolite under Garry oak tree replicate 1 | place: USA:California | collected 2016-06-15
CTGCGCGCCAACGTCCATGACCACGATGTCGCCGTCTTCGATTCTGCGCGAGAGCTTGTCGTAGTGCAGCGCGGTGGAGTTCGGGCCGGCGCCAACGATGGGGGCGTAGCCCTCCGCTTCCGATCCGCCCCAGGCATGGATTTCAATCATTTTTGCCGCCACCTGGTATTCGTAGTGCCCAGGGCGCATCAGCTTCATCGCCGCGAAGTGGGAATCCAGGGACAAGTCAATCGCTTCCTTCAAGAAGGCGAGCTCGCCGGGTGACTTGATTTGGCGCAGGGCCCCAATCTGAGCCCGAACGTCCTTCAGCTTGGCTTGCGGCGCAGCGAGCTGCAGCCATTCGATAACAGCTTTTTCGTGCGGGTAGCCGCCGAGTTCTTTTTGATAGGGAAGAATCGTGTAGAAGTTCGCAATCGTCCTCGCAAGATTCTCGACAGCGGCACGCATTTCCTCGAACGATTTCACGCTGGAGAAACCCGTGCGAGCTTCGATGCCGGGATCCGAAGGCGACATGCGGACGCCATTCCATTTTTCTTTTTGCGGATTTTTCACGGGAAGAAATAGAGTTTCGCGCAGTTCGTTCGCGGAATCCCCGCCCTTGGCCGGGGGAAGAATCAGCAGGCCGGCGCCTTCTTCGTTGTGGCCGGTGAGGTAGTAGAAATTCTCCTCCTGCTCGAAGACGTAGGTCTGGGAGACTTCTTCGCGGCCCGTGAATCCCCAAAGAACGATCGGCCCATCCACTTGTGACGCCAGCTTAGCGCGGCGTTCCGCGTAGACGCTATTGGGTTCGCGCTCGCGGCGCTCCTGGGCTTGTACAGCAGCGGTGAAGCAAACGAGGCAGAGCAATCCCCAGAAAGCCCGTATTGCTGAATTCGATGGACAACGGGATCCCACCGGCCAAAGGCGACCACTCATTCGCGCACCTCGGAACCATCAGTTCGTTCTTGCACCCACAGGGCATGTGGGTTAGCGGCGTGCCACTTACAGCCGGGCGATTGTAACTGAAAGAGGCGGGCCGCCGAAATGGTTGGTTCATAACGCCCCCACTCCGGTTTTTTTGGCAAAGAGTATGGAATCGTTTGAAAAGAAAGGAGTTGAGTTTTCGCTGAGCGCGAAATTGTGCAAAAGAGTGCGCAAGAGTATGAAGAAAAGGGGATAGTGAAATAGAGGAATGGGCCGGAGACGATGGCGTGTCGGGAGTTCACTTTGGCAGCGCGGCCGGAGAACGCTGGGCAAGCGGGCTGAAATGAGAGGCAGCCCCCGGGGGTCTCGGATGTGTGGCAAATGCGGGACTTACAAAGGGGCGTTTTCGGATCTGTGGCAATGGCTGGACTTACGGGCGAATTCTCGGAAGTGTGGCAAGGAAACAACTTAGGAGATAGGGAGCGATGCGCATATCCCTTCCCCACTGTGTTCTTATAAAAGATTGAGACGACAGGATTTAGGGGGTGGGGGTCGGCAAAAAGATTGAACGGTAAGGATTTAGCGGACAGGGAATGTCGGGAATACCCCCTACCCGCACTGCTTTTGAAACGATATGATTCCAAAAGGGTTAGAGGGTGGTGGTTGGTAAACGATATGATTTCATGGGACTTACGGGGCAAGCGAAAGGATATTGAAGGAGTGGGAAGGACCGCGTGGCGGAGGCGCATGGCTCGGAGGGCACAAAGGGACAGTCCCGACTTAATAAGGCCATTATAGCATATGGGTACCGTATGTCAAGAATTACTTTAAGTGGTTTGGATGCTATGGGATAGCATGGAGGCGAGCAAGAAAACGGAACGTCAAAAGCCCTACACGCATACCCCGCGTATGGGCCACCCAAATTCGTTTCACGATTTATCGTCCGTGCCACCCGCCCGCACACCAAAAAGTGTCGAAGAGATTAAAAGCGGAATACCACTGCGGTCGAGAACTGGAAGTTATTCTTGATGGCGCCCGGTACCGGGAGTGTTGTGGTCGGGTTGCTCACTAAACTCGACCGGTAATCAATTATCGTGTCACCAGCATCGTAACGAATCGAAGTCTGCGGGAAACGTAAAACTCGAAAGCTCCTCCGACGTCGAAGCAAGGGTCGATGCGCCTTCCAAAGGGCAGGCTCATGCTCTGCGAATGTCCTCTAATTACCTGCGAATAACTGTTGAGGCCCGGTCGGAATTTTGCAAAAACGCCAAACTTGTTCCATCGCTTTCCGGCCTTGACACCGGCGAAGGCCTGGAAGATATTGCCGCCCTGATAGGCTGTGGTCAGATTCGGGGTCTGAAAGGGAGATGCTGCGGCCTCAAATTCTATCGCGAGGAAAGACTTTAGATTCCAGGTGAACCTGCCACCGAACTCAGCTTGGTTTTGCTCGTTGATAGGGGGAGAGTAGGGTACTCGCAGGAAGCTAAACACAGGGCCGACTTCAAATCTGGTGGGCCGCTCCTGGGATTGCGCACTTCCACATAACAGAGCGACACCGAGCAGTCCAAAAACTAGTACGGCGCGCATAGTTATGCGCATTGCGGAACCTCCTAGACTAGAGAATCGCGTCATGGAGCAGCGTTTGCATTTGTTTATGCGGGTTCAGCTTCATTGACGCACGTACGAACCGACGTAAAGCATACCATCCGTTACGGAGAAAATCGGGCGTGCGTCTGCCCCGTTTTCGCGAATGATCCAGAGCTCGGAGGCGGATGTCTGATTATTGTAGAGGGTGAAAGCCAACGTTCCGGAGGATCCTCCCCAAATTAGGCCCGCAGTTCCGGGAGTCCGAGGCGCGAGCGAACTCGTTTGCAGAATTATCCTCCGGTTTAAAGTTTGCCTATCAACGATCTCAAGACCGTTCCGTGACCAAATAGCGAAGCGGCGGCCGTCAGGCGAGTATGCCGCCGATGCGACCAATTCCTCAGGGCCGAAAACGACAGTTGCTTCGCCGGGGGGAATGGAGACCCTCATCAATGTGGGTAATTCTATTCCGGCTGCGGGCTCAAGTCTGATGATGCGCTCGTGGGCGGTAATGAGCAGTGGGTAAGTGAGTGATCGTCCGTTTGTTTACAAAGAGAAAGCTGGGGCTCCCCGCGGGCCTCAGTAGAGGCCCGTATTGACTACCGTCGGCACATACCAGGTTGTGGCGATCGTCCTCCGCCAGGAGCAGTGGCACTGCGGCACGAACGGCGCAAGCCTGGAAGCGAAGAGATACCATTTTCGCGGCTCGGCGAATCTAATCTTGCATGCGTATACGAGCCGGAATCATCGCGTTTGCCAGCGTCGTCCAGTCCATATTGTTCTTGACGCACTTTTTCATTTACAAGACGTGGATGTTTGCGCCGGCAAAGAATGAGACCTCCGCGCAATGGCTAAAGATAACCGTGGGAGCCTTGTCGGCCAGCTTCCTGGCTGCGACGCTGCTGGCGTTTCGCTACTCTAATCCCACGGTACGAACTCTCTACCGCATTGCTGCCGTGTGGCTTGGAATTGTCAGCTTCCTATTTTTTGCAGCGGGTGCGTCGTGGGCAATCTTTGGCGTGACGCGGCTTGCCGGTCTGGATGTGAATTTCCATGTGATCGTGGAGGTCTTGTATGCCGCCGCAGTATTGAGCGGATTTGCCGGACTGCTAAATGCCGGGTGGACGCGCATCCGGCGAATCACGGTGCGGCTCGAGAATCTGCCGGAGACGTGGCGCGGACGGAAGGCGGCGCTCGTCAGCGATGTGCACCTCGGGCATGTCCGCAACAGCGGCTTTCTGCGGCGAATTGTCGCCAGGGTGATGAGAGAGAATCCGGACGCCGTGTTCCTGGCGGGCGATTTGTACGATGGGACGGCAATCGATGCGGCGAAAGCTGCGGAACCTTTGCGCGATCTGCGAGCGCCACACGGCACGTATTTCGTTGCGGGCAACCACGAACAGTTCGGCGACGATTCCCGATACCTGCAAGCGGTCAGCAACGCGGGAGTGCGCGTGCTGCACAACGAGAAAGTAGACGCAGATCAACTACAGATTGTGGGCGTGCCCTACAATCACGCCGCGCATGACGAGCATTTTCAGAAGGTGCTGAGGCAGATCGGGGTAGACCGGAATCGCGCCAGCATCCTGCTGACGCATGCGCCGGACCGGCCGCACATCGCGGAGAAAGAAGGAATTTCGTTGCAAGTTTCGGGACACACGCACGTAGGGCAGTTTTTCCCGTGGACGTGGATGGCGCGGCGGATTTACCGCCAATTTGTGTACGGTCTCAGCCGGGTTGGAAAGATGCTCATCTATACCAGCAGCGGCGCTGGAACCTGGGGACCTCCGCTGCGGCTGGGATCCAGCTCGGAGATTGTCTTCTTTCAGTTTGAGTGAGATGAACGGTCGCGCCTGCGGGATGACCAGCGGAAGCGCGATCAGCCGCGGAAAAAATCAATCATCAATTCACTGACGCGGGCGGGTTCTTCGTGCTGGAGCCAATGCGTGGCGTTGGGGAAAGTGAAAAGCTCCGCGTTCGTGCAGTAGCGCAGGCTTTCGTGGGCCATTTCCGCCAGGAGAAAGGCGTCGCGCTGGCCCCACAGGATGCGTGCAGGGACGCGTACCGTTTTGTCTGGAAATTTGGCGCGAGTGTGGAAGAGGGCGCGATACCAGTTGATCATGCCGGTGAGCGCGCCGGGCTGGGACCAGGCGGCGCGGTACTGGGCGAGATCTTCCGTGGAGAAAGTGCCGGGGCGGCTGGAGCGGAGAAGCGATCGCGAGCCAATGTGAAAGTTGAAGGCTGAGAAAAGGGCTTCCGGCAGCCAAGGTAGTTGGAAAAAGAATATGTACCAACTGCGGAGGAACTGGCGTGGACGGGTGCTGAGGAATTTGCGCATCACCGAAGGATGAGGGACGTTGAGAACGGCGAGTTTAGTGATGCGCTGCGGATGCAGGAGAGCGGTGCTCCAGGCAACGGCGGCACCCCAATCGTGTCCGGCAAGGAAGATTTTTTCCTGGCCGAGTTGATCGGCGATGGCAATAACGTCGGAGACGAGTTCAGTTAAAGCGTACGATGCCACACCGGAGGGTTTGGTGCTGAGGTTGTATCCGCGCTGGTCGGGAACGATGACGCGAAAGCCCGCCGTAGCCAGCGGCTCGATCTGCCGGTGCCAGCCATACCAGAATTCCGGAAAGCCGTGAAGGAGTACGACGACAGGACCGTCTTTGGGGCCAGCAGCAATCGCGCCCAAGCCTACTGCGCCATTTTGGAACGAGAGGTTTTCCACGGAGCGTCCGCGCCGTCCATGCAGTGTAGCTTTGACGGCGACGTGGCACACGCAAAAAGCGAAACGATACCAACCTGAGCGTCAGCGCAACTTAAGAGAGTCAGAAGCCCGGGGCGCCGGAAGTGGCGGGACGCATCTCGGGAGCGTTGACGCCGAAGCGGAGGCGCGCGAAGTAGGTTTGGCCGAGCGACATGCAGCCGGTGTACAAGTAACCCCAGACAAAGAGTACCAGGAAGGGGACGGTGGCGTAGTTCTCGTTGGCGATGGCGTAGACGATGGTCAGTGAAAAATAAAGTCCGAGCAGGACTTCCGCGTAGGGAATCCACCCGGCTTTGTTCTTGTACGATTTTTTCGCAAAGGTGCCTTGCTTGCCTTCGATCTTGAATTTGGGCGTTCGGGCAAACTCGCTTTTTTTGCCGAGTAGAGCTTCAATCACGGCTTGCGCGTTGCGAACGGAAATGCCGATCCCCGTGGCCATGACGAAGGGCATGTAAAGAAATGTGCGCCACCAAGTCTTGGGCCGCAGCTCTCTTTGCGCGACGAGATAGAAGCTAGAGATGGAACACGTGGAAGCAAGGAAGAGCGGTAAATCAATCACCAGCATCTGGAACCAGCCCTGATAGGAGCGCACGATCATCGCGGGCAGCAACAGGGTCGAGAGCAATATCATCAGCGGGTAACTGATGTTGGCCGTAAGGTGGAAGAAGGCCTCGGCTTTGACGTGCCAGGGAGCATTCGATTTGAAAACTCTCGGGAGGATCTTTTTTGCGGTTTGCATGAGGCCTTTGGCCCAGCGCGCCTGCTGGGCTTTGAAGCCGTTCATGTCCACGGGAAGTTCGGAAGCGCACGCGATGTGCGGGAGATAGAGGAACTTCCAGCCCTTGAGCTGCGAGCGATAGGAAAGATCAGTGTCCTCGGTGAGCGTGTCGTGTTCCCAGCCACCGGCGTCGTCAATGGCTTTGCGGCGCCACACGCCGGCCGTGCCGTTGAAATTGAAGAAAGTACCGCGGCGGGAACGCGCGCCATGCTCAACAACGAAGTGGCCGTCGAGAAGAATGGTTTCGACATTGGTCAGGAGCGAGTAGTCGCTGTTGAGATACGTCCAGCGCGTTTGCACCATGCCGATTTTGCCACCGCCATCGGGATTCATGAAATAAGGAATCGTGCGGCGGAGAAAATCCGGCTCGGGGAGAAAATCAGCATCGAAGATGGCGACGAATTCGCCCTTCGCGGTTTTCAGGCCGTTTTCGAGGGCGCCGGCCTTGTAGCCCTCGCGGTTGGCGCGATGGATATAAGCGATCGGCGTGCCCTGCGCGGCGTGGCGCTCCACGCAGGCGCCTGCGACTTCGCAGGTCTCGTCGGTGGAGTCGTCAAGGACTTGCACGTCAAGGAGTTCGGGCGGGTAGTCGAATCGTGAAACGGCTTCGACGAGGCGCTCGATGACGTAGCGCTCGTTGAAGATCGGCAATTGCACGGTAACGCGCGGCCAGTTTGCGACCGGCGGCGGGGCGGGGGGAACATTTTTCGAATACACGAAATAGTCGTAGACCAGCCAGTAGCGATGGAGGCCGTAAATCGCAAGGACCAGAAGGACGATGAAGTAGGGAATCATCATCGCCAGGTCGAAAGCATTGGCGTGGTAGATGCCGGCAAAGGTTCTGTCGGTGAGCTTGTGCCAATAATGGCTAATGGGGTTCTGCGCCGCGAGAACAATCGAGAGTGAAAGGGCTATGTGCACGATTAGAATAATTCCGCTGCCCGACTAGGGTTTCTTTGCCTTGATATTCAAGAACTCCAATTATACGGCATGTTCTTGGCCCAAATGAAGATAGAACCATTTGGTCCGCGGCAGCGCCATTCCGCTGCGTGAACCCAGGTTCGAACACTGCACTAAGGAACAAGAACGATTTTCCCGGCGGCGCCGGGCTCGAGGATTTCTTTGTGCGCCCGCGCGGCTTCGGCGAGAGGCATCTCTTTGCCGACGACCGGGCGCAGCGTGCCGTTCTCGAGGCCGACAATCAGTCCAGCGTGGATTTCGGCTTCTTCCGCGGGAGTGATAGCCCAGAGCGTGAAGCCACGAGATGAGGCACGACGCAGCATCAAGTCCCGCGGGTTAATGGTGATTTCGCCGCGATTGCCGATGATGATCACGCGGCCATTCATCGCGAGCAGCTTCAAATCAGCTGAGAGATTCACGTTGGCGAGCATTTCAAGAACAATGTCCACGCCGCGGCCCACCGTGGCTTTCATTATTTCTTCCTGATAACCGGCCTTACTGTGATCGAAAACTTGATGCGCGCCCTCGCGCTTGACGAGATCGACGCCCTTTTGTGTTCCGGCGGTGCCGAAAACAGTGAGGCCCATGGCGCGCGCCATTTGCACTGCCGCGCTGCCAACTCCCCCGCTCGCGCCGTGCACCAAGACGGTTTCGGCAGCATGCGCCTGCGCGGAGTGATGCAGCGCATGATACGCGGTCCCATAGGGAACCCACACTCCGGCGCCCTGGCCAAAGCTGATTTTTTCTGGTAGCGAATGCACCTGCTCTTCCAGCGTAAGGGCGTATTCCGCGTAAGCGCCCGTAACAGTTTTCGCCGTGTAAACGCGGTCGCCCGGCTTCACTTTTTTCACGCCGGCGCCAATCGCCTCGATGACTCCCGCGGCGTCTGAACCCGGCGTGTAGGGAAGCGGCGGTTTAATTGCATAGGTTCCCGCGCGCATGTAGGTATCGTAGGGATTCACACCTGCGGCATGGATGCGCACGAGAACTTGCCCGGCCGCGGGTTTTGGCGTGGGGACTTCTTGGAGCTTCAGAACCTCGGGTCCACCGAAGTCATGAACGAGGATAGCTTTCACGATGCCTCTCCCTTTTGTCGTGGTATAGAAAATTTGGCGCTCTGAACCTTTTCAATCGCACGCCGAGCTGAATCCCGGCCGCTACAAGCAAGAAATCACATGCTGCGGGCCTCAGAAATGGTCGTCGGCGACGACCGTGGCCACTTTTTTGTCGACCAGCCCGGCGGATTGCGCCCATGCCGTGGTCTGCCAATTGTCTTTGCCTTTTTTCTGCGGAATCCAGGGCGGCAGCGACTGGTTCAAGTAATTGGCCAGCGCATGGATGTAGGGCTCGTACATCTTGCGAAACTCCGCGAGCTTGCGGTCGGCTTCCTCTCCGTCATGCAGTTTCATTCCATGCTGCGCGAGGATGTCGCGGATTCGACGCAGGTCCTGTTCAGGCAGACGATCGTGCGGCAGCGGCTTGGGCGCCGTGCCGAAGACTTGCGAAAGGTCAACGACGGCGTGACGCGCAATCGCGAAAGTAAGCTCCGCCTGTTTTTCGCAAGCGCCCTCGATGCCGACCATGGCCAGCGCACAAGTGTCCAGAATCGCGGTGAGCGAAGCGATCCACGATTGGTTGTCGTGCTGCGAGCGAAAATAGGCGAGCACGGGATAGGAGAGATGGCTTTCCATCAACTCGGCGCACCAAAGCTCCCACTCCTTGAGGAGAACACGGAGGGCATCCTGGCCGTGGACGTAGCTGTGGCGGCGGAGGAGTTCGCCTGCGGTGGGCGGCGTGCCAGCGCGGGAATCGAGGAGGGAGATATTCACTTCGCGCCTGGAGAACGAGCCATAGATGAAAGGCAGATAGCCGATCACAGCAGCAAGAAAACCGAAGCCAAAACCCGCTTCGGAGACGACCAGGGCTCGGGCCAGGCCGGAGCGGGGAATCACGTCACCAAGGCCCAGCGTAAAGAACGTGGTGCCGCTGAGATAGATGTCCGTCAGAAAGCCGGGCTGGCTGCCGGTCATTACCACGGCGGACCCGGCGCCATATTGCATGAGGCCAAAGCCAAGCACGAGGCCAACGGCCCAAACTCCGACGAGAACGAGGAGCGAGAGCGGCCCATAGAAACCCAGCAACGCTTCACGGGTTTTGCGCGTAGGGATGAGGCAGATCACGAATTTCCATGTGGTCCAGGTGGAGCGGTAAAAAAGGCGCGCGAGGCGGAACTTTCGCGTGACGCGGCGCGGCAGAATGATGGCCTCGAACGCGTCCCAGAGCACGATCAGAAAGATCGCGACACCTGCAGCGAACGGTCCCGGAGCTGGAATCATGTGCGGCATTGTACCTGTTTGGGCTTTCGATGAGAACGTTCGAAAGGGCGTTCTGCGGGGATGTCGTCGGAAGGTCCCGCGAGAACGTCTGAGTCCTACGATTCCAACCGTGCGGTGACGCTGATTTCTGCCTTGAACAGTTTCGAGACGGGGCAGCCGGTTTCGGCGGCTTTCACGGCGGTTTCGAACTTGGCCTTGTCCGCGCCGGGGATTTGCGCGACGAGATCCAGGTGGCTTTTCGTGATGGCGAAGCCGTCCGGGAGTTTTTCGAGCGAAATCGTTGCCGTTGTTTCGAGCCTGCTCGCAGTGATGCCCGCGTTGCCCAACTGTGCGGAAAGTGCCATCGTAAAACAGCCGGCGTGCGCCGCGGCAAGGAGCTCCTCGGGATTTGTGCCGACGCCGTCTTCAAAGCGTGTGCTGAAGGAGTATTGCGTCTTTTTCAAGACTCCACTGCTTTGCGCTGCATGGTTTCTCTCCTTTGGCTCTTTCGTTCGTTTTGAATTCACAGGATTCGATTCTCGGGCCCGGTAGAAGGGTATATTCAGAAAATGGGCTTGTCGAGAAAGTCTTGTAAACCGGGATGAGCGCCGTCCTGCAAGAAGTTGCACATCGGCCCTGGCCTTTGCCCGTTGGACCGTGGGTGATGGTGCAGAGCTGGCACGACTTGCTTTTCGCGCATTGGCCGCTCGACGGCGCAGCGTTGCGCCCGCTTCTTCCTTGGCAATTGCAAATCGACACGTTTGAAGGGCAAGCCTGGCTCGCGGTAGTTCCGTTTCGCATGACTGGTGTACGGTTACGTGGGACGCCGCCCGTGCCATGTCTCTCGGCATTTCCTGAATTGAATGTCCGGACTTATGTGACTTGCGAAGGAAAGGCCGGGGTGTGGTTTTTCAGCCTGGACGCGGGCAATGCGCTGGCTGTTGCCATTGCGCGGGCGTGGTTTCACTTGCCGTATTTTCGAGCTCGAATGAGCTGCACAGACCGGGACGGCTGGATTCAATACGAAAGCGAGCGAACGCATCGCGGAGCACCGGCCGCATCTCTGAAGGGCCAGTATCGCCCCGTCGGCAAGGTCTTTTCCTCGCAGAGCGGGACGCTGGAGCATTTCTTGACCGAACGCTATTGCCTCTACACGGCCGATGAACGCGGCCAAATCATTCACGCCGAGATTCACCATCCGCCGTGGCTATTGAGGGCGGCAGAAGCCGAGTGGACGGTAAATAGCATGGCGGCAGCAGCGGGAGTTACTCTCCCCGCGCGAAAACCGCTGCTCCATTTTGCGAAAAGGCAGGACGTGGTCGTGTGGCGGCCGGAGCGCCTCGGCTGAATCGCCGGAACGCATTTTCACCACTTATGAAAGACGAAAAAGGCGCCGAGGATGATGCACGCGAAGCCCGCGACGTAATTCCACCGGAATTTCTCTCCCAGATATGTGATTGAGAATACGGAGAACACCGAGAGCGTGATAACCTCCTGAATCGTCTTGAGCTGCGCGCCGTTAAATTCGTAAGAGCCGAAGCGGTTCGCGGGCACCTGGAAGCAGTATTCGAAGAGGGCGATCCCCCAGCTAACCACGATCACTTTCCAGAGCGCTTCGCTGCGGAATTTCAAGTGGCCATACCACGCAAAAGTCATGAAGATGTTCGAGATCGTGAGCAATAGAATCGTTCGCATTTCAAAAAGGCGCTCCTCGCGAGTTAGTGTAATACAGCCTTAAAACGGGCAAGGATTCACCTAAGTTACAGGTCCGATAAGCGTTTAGTGCCAGATTCCACACAACGGTCCTTCCGTTCCCTTTCCCGCGCTTGCCCTCTTGGCTACTCTCTGGGAATGTGGTGTGACAATCGTTTGTTTGCTGCTCGCGGAAATTGGCAAGATTTTCCGGAAGATAGAGAGGATTGTGTGCGTATGGGATCGTACAGGCTCCTTACGGTTTTTCTTGGATGGATGCTTCTGCTTTCAGCGGCTGTTCGTGGCCAGGAAAAAACCGTGCTGGTTGAGACCGGATCCAGCATGCCGGAACCGCTTATAAGAGCTGGATCGACGAATTTCACAAACAACAGCCCTCCACGGACATCCGTTACATGGCCACGGGAACGGCGGAGAGCGCCAGAGACGTTCTTGCAGGTTCGGGCGATTTCGGCGGCGGGGACGCGCCGATTCCGGAGGCCCAGTTGCGGGCGGCGGGGCGGCCGATTCTTGAATTGCCCGCCGTCTTGATCGGGATTGTAATCATTTACGAACTGCCTGACGTAAAGGGCGAACTCAAGCTCACGGGGCCGATGCTGGCCAATGTTTTTCTCGGAAAAACCAAATCATGGAACGACCCGGCGATCGCGAAGCTCAATCCGGAAATGAAACTGCCGGAGGTTCCGATTCAAGTTCTCCACCGTAACGAAGGCAAGGGCTCCAATTACATTCTTTCCGACTACCTAGCCAAAGTGAGTCCTGAATTTCTTGCCGCCGCGGGGCGCAGCGAATCGCCGAAATGGCCTGTTGGCCAAGCCTTCCAGCGTTCGCAGGATCTGGTGGCGAAGCTGCGTGTCACACCCGGCGCAATCGGATACACGGAACTAAACCTTGCCGCCGGTTCGGCCGTCCGCATCGCCAGCATCAGGAATGCGGCCGGTGAATTCGTCAAGCCTTCCGCAAACTCGATCGCCGCAGCCGCAACCGCCAGCGGCAGCAAAATGAGTAATGATTTCCGCATCTCGTTGACGAATGCGCCCGGCAAAGAAAGCTACCCAATCAGCAGTTTCACATGGCTTTACGTGCCTGCTACCGCCAAAGATCCCGGCCGGGGCAGCGCGGTGGCCGGCTACTTGAAATGGGTTTACAGCAGCGGCCAAAAGATCGCCCAGGAAAAGGGATACGCGATCTTGCCCGCTGAAGTCCTGGACAGAGTCGTGGCCAGAGCCGCGAGCGTCCACTGAATCCAGACCGCGAATAACTAAACGTTTAGAGTGAGACTTATGAGGTCCGTCCGCCCGGGTGGCGGAAGGGGCGGCATCTTTGAGCGGTCGACGGGATGATAGAGCGTGTCGCGCTCGACAGGAACACGGCCGGCCGCGCGGATGAGGCGCTCCAGTTCATTGCGAGGCGTGAACTCGGACGTTTTCGCGCCTGCATCGTGATAAATCTTTTCCTCAACCACCGTTCCGTCTAGGTCGTTGGCCCCGAAGCGCAGCGCGATCTGCGCGATGCTCGGCGAAAGCATGATCCAGTACGCCTTGATGTGTTCGAAATTGTCGAGCAGCAACCGCGATACCGCGATGTTGCGCAGGTCGGCGTAGCCCGTCGGCTTCGGAATGTGCGAGAGCGCGGTGTTGTCCGGATGAAACGCCAGCGGAATAAACGCCACGAACCCATGCGTTTCATCCTGCAGCTCGCGCAGCTTGACGAGATGGTCGACGCGTTCCTCTTCTGTTTCAACGTGCCCGTAGAGCATTGTCGCGTTGGAGTGCAAGCCGATCTCATGAGCCTGCCGCGCGATGTTGAGCCACATCTGCCCGCTGACCTTGTGGTCGCAGATAATCCTGCGCACCCGCGGATGAAAAATCTCCGCGCCGCCGCCGGGCAGCGAATCGACTCCGGCCTCTTTTAGCTTCAGCAGCGTCTCTTTGGTGGATAATTTTGCAATGCGCGCGAAGTAGCCCACCTCGACCATAGTGAACGCCTTCAAGTGCACGCCGGGACAGCGCTGCTTCAGCCCGCGAATCATTTCCAGAAAATATTCAAACGGCAAATCCGGGTGCAGCCCGCCCACGATGTGAAATTCCAGCGCGCCTTCCCGCGCCCCCTGTTCGGCGCGGGCGTAAATTTCTACCAGCGAAAAATTGTAAGCACCCGGCGCGCTGGGATCGCGGCCAAACGCGCAGAGCTTGCAATGCGCGACACACATGTTGGTCGGATTGATGTGCCGGTTGACGTTGAAATAGGTGACGTTGCCGTGCTTTTTCTCGCGTACGTGATTCGCCAGCCAGCCCACGGCCAGCAAGTCCGGCGAACGGTACAGCGTGATGCCGTCGTCAAACGCAAGCCGCTCGCCCGCGAGAACTTTGTCAGCTATCGGCTTCAATCGGTGATCGGTGATCGTAAGTTCGCCCATTATGAATCCGCCGAAAATTTCAAACGCGCCAAACCGCAGCTGCAGCGCCCCAGAACAGCAGGAACAACATACTAATATAGCCGTTCACGGCGAAAAACGCAGCGTCCAGCTTGCTCAGGTCATCTGCTTTGACAAGCCACCCGAGAAGCGCGATCACGCCGATGTGCATCTCTCGCGCAATCAACAGCGCCTTTGAAATCCCAAATTTCCTGGGCACAGAGAAAAGTCCCGCGCTTTTGTCGTACTCAATATCCTGGCACGCGTAGAGCACGTCAAATCCGCCAACCCATAGCGTAACCGCGGCGCATAGGATCAGCATGCGCGGATCGAGGCCGCCCGTTACGGCGATCCACGCGGCGGCGGGCGAGATGCCCAGCGCAAATCCAAGAAACAGGTGCGACCAGTTGGTGAAGCGCTTGGTGAAGGAATAGAAAAACAAGATGGCGATTGCCAACGGAGCGAGCTTTAGCGCGAGCGGATTCAATTGCCAAGCCGCGATGAAAAACACCACGGCGGCAACAACCGTGAAAAGCCATGCAAATTGCAGCGTCAGTGCGCCCGTCGGCAACGCGCGCTGCTTCGTTCGCGGGTTTTCGCGATCGTAGCGAAGATCAACGATGCGGTTCATGGTCATCGCCGCGGAGCGCGCCGCTACCATGGCGACAACGATCCACAAAATTTGGCGCAACGAAGGCCAGCCATGACGTGTCCAACGCGCAGCCAGCAACGCGCCCGTCAGCGCAAAGGGCAAAGCAAATACGGAGTGCTCGAACTTGATCATCTCGAGCACGGTTTTGATGCGGCTGGCCATTGCTGAATTTCCCGCTACCTCACGCCTCCGCTTTTTTCGACGCGGGCGTGCCTGCCCAGCGGTACATTTTTTCCTGCGCCAACCCAATTTGCGCCAGCACGCGGCAAACATATTGCGCAACAAGATCGTCGATCGTTTTGGGGTGGTGATAAAACGCTGGCACGGCAGGCATGATCACGGCTCCGGCCTGCTGCGCGCGCAGCATGTTTTCGAGATGAACCCGATTGAACGGCGTGTCGCGCACACAAAGAACCAGCTTCCGGCCTTCCTTCAGCATCACGTCCGCCGCGCGCGACACCAAATCGTCGCTGATCCCACTGGCAATCGCGCCCAGAGTCCCCATCGAGCACGGAATAATCACCATGGAATCCACTGCGTAGCTCCCGGAAGCGATGGAAGCGCCAACGTCTTTGTTCGGCAGCGCGTCGATCTTCGCAACCGGGTGGCCGAGAATGCGGCTCGGGAGCTGCTTCAAGTCACCGGAAGTAATGCCCAGTTCTTCCGCAAAGAGCCGCTGGCCCGCTTCCGTGATCACCAGGTGAACACGGCCTACGCGCGAATCCTCTTCGAGCAGCGCCAGGGTCTTTTGCGCCAAGATCGCTCCGCTGGCCCCGGTCACACCTATGGTGACAATCTGTTTTTGTGTGTCAGCCATGTTTTCTGCGCAGGTAGAATTAGTCTCGCAGCGGCGTTTCGGCAAGTCAAGCTAAGGCAATCGTCCTCTGCGGTGATAGAATTCGCGGCGGCCGGAGATTATGAATCAAAGTGAATTGTTGAAAATACTGGAATCCGTGAAAGCCGGCGAGCTCGCGCCGGACAAAGCCATCGAGCGCCTGAAGCATCTGCCATTTGAAGATCTCGGCTTTGCAAAGGTGGATCATCACCGCGCTCTGCGTCAGGGTTTTGCCGAAGTGGTTCTCGGAAAAGGCAAGACCCCGCAGCAAGTTGCGGAAATTGTGCGCGCCATGCTGCGAGAGAAAGACTCGCGGCACAACATCCTGGTGACCCGCGCCGACAAAAAGATTTTTGCAGCCGTGAAACGCGCAGCGGGAAAAAACACGCGTATCGCGAAGTTTCACGAGTTGTCTGGCGCCATCACCATCGAGCGCAGCCATGAAATCACGGGCAAGGGAACCATTCTCGTCATCTCCGCGGGCACCAGCGACATCCCCGTCGCGGAGGAGGCGCTGCTCACGGCGCGTATGATGGGCAACCGCGCCGAACCTCTCTACGACGTCGGCGTAGCAGGCATTCATCGCTTGCTCGAACACCGCGAGAGCAAGCTGGCTCAAGCTCGCGTGATCATCTGTGTGGCTGGAATGGAAGGCGCGCTTCCCAGCGTCGTCGGCGGACTCGTTGCCGTTCCGGTCATCGCCGTTCCCACGAGCGTCGGCTACGGCGCGAGCTTCGGAGGCGTCGCCGCGCTGCTCGGCATGCTCAATTCCTGCGCATCCAACGTCACCGTCGTCAATATTGACAACGGCTTCGGCGCCGCCTGCGTCGCCTCGTGCATTAATCGCTTGTAATGGGTTTTTCTTTCACGCCTTCAGCAAAACCTTCATGACCCCAGATTGCCGAGCAAAGCGAATCGCTGCGGGCGCTTTTGCCAGTGGAAAAGTTCGCGTGATGAGCGGCGTCGGATCGAGTTTTCCGGACCGCAACAGCGCAATAGCTTTGCTGAACGGCCCGCAGCGCGACCCAACGACGGTAATTTCTTTCACCACGATCGGCCAAGTTTCCACCGGCGCCCCTCCGTGAAATGTGGACTTGAGCACGAGCGTCCCGCGCGGCTCTGTCATGTGCTGCGCCAGGGCGAGGCCGCTTGGCGAACCGGTAGCTTCGACAACTAGCGGAAAGGTTTCTCTAATCCGATTCAGGTCAGATGCATCGCCTCGCACTTTCTTTGTTTGAATTTCAGCGCGGCGGGCCAGCGCCAGTTTTTTCTCGTGCCTGCCATACATCACCACGCGCGGCATGGCGGTACGCAACACGCGTGCGATCAATTGCGCGAGCTTGCCGTCGCCAAGGACGGCCGCGGAGCGAAAGTTCTTTACGTTGACTTGATCGAGGATTTCGCAAGCAGCGGCTAGCGGTTCGACGAACACGGCCTGCTCGTCCGTGACGTTTTTCGGAACGAGGTGCAGGTTTTCCAGCGGCAAAGCCAAATATTCTGCAAACGCCCCGTCGTGGTTCACGATCCCCAGAACCGTCCGCCGCGCGCAATGCGTTTTCATCCCCCTGCGGCAGAAATCGCAGATCGGTTTGAAGCCATGAGCGGAACAAGAAACGTTGATCTCTCCGCAAACGCGCCGCCGCAGCCATTTTTTCTTCGCCGCCGCGGAAACTCCGTGCACATCCGCGACCTCGCCGACAAACTCATGTCCCGGCGTCCCGCGAAATCCGTGATAGCCGCGCAGAATTTCCACGTCCGTGTTGCAAATTCCGGCAAGGCGAACGCTTACGAGCGCCCAACCAGGCAGCAGTTTGGGCAGCGGCTCTTTCTTGGCTACAAGTGAGCAGTCTTGAACGACGAACGCGAGCATTCAACCCTTTTCAACCATTAGTGCAGAACAGCAGCCAGAGTCTTAATCAACAGCGGCTCCTGCTCGGGGAAGACGGTACGCAAGTCGAGAATAAGGCGGTCGTCTTCGACGCGAGCGATGACGGATATGCCCGTAGGAGCACGGCGGAGGCGATGCTCGAGCTTTGTCGCCGAGTATCGTGCGCTCGCGATTCGGATGACTTTTGTGGGAAGAGATTGCGAAGGCGTGGAGCCGCCACCGGCAAGAGAACTTCCATCCGTGATTTCAATCTCGACTTCGTCAAGAGGCAGTCCCGGGCGCAACTCGCGGAGGAAATTCTCCGCACGCCGCTGCAATTCCTGCGGAGTCGCCCGGATCATTCGAATGGCCGGGATTTCGTCCCAGGCTGCGCGAAGATAGGCCCCAAGAGTGGCTTCCAGCGCTGCGATTGTCAGTTTGTCCACGCGCAGCGCGCGAAACAGTGGATAGCGTCGGACGCGGGCGATCAGATCTTTTTTCCCGGCGATGATGCCCGCTTGCGGCCCGCCCAGAAGCTTGTCGCCGCTGAACAGCACGGCGGAAACGCCCGCGTCAATGCTTTGCTTCACCGTGGGTTCGCTGACGCCGTATTCCGAAAGATCAACGAGGCAGCCCGAGCCGAGGTCTTCCACGAGCGGCAGGCCGCTGCGCTGGCTGAGGGCCACGAGTTCTTCAATCGCAGGCTTGTCGGTGAAACCGGTGACCTTGAAATTCGAAGGATGTACGCGCAGCAGGACGCGCGTTTTTTCGTTGATGGCGTTTTCGTAGTCTGCGAGGTGCGTGCGATTGGTGGTGCCGACTTCACGAAGGATCGCGCCGCTCTGCTCCATAATCTCGGGGATGCGAAAGCCGTCGCCGATCTCGATCAGCTCACCGCGCGAAACAATCACGTCGCCGCCCCGAGCCAGCGCCGCGAGAGTCACGAGCACGGCCGCCGCGCAATTATTGACCACAATGGCCGCTTCCGCGCCGGTCAAGCGCGTTAGCAACTCGGCTGTATGCACGTCTCGTTTGCCGCGTGCGCCCGCTTCGAGATCGTATTCGAGATTGCTGTATTGTGCAGCGCTGCGGCGAAATTCTTCGATCACCGCCTCAGTCAGCGGCGCTCGCCCCAAGTTCGTATGCAGAATCACTCCGGTGGCATTGATCACCGGCTGCAGCGAGCGCGAAAGGATTCGTTCCACTTCGTTGCTGATTAGCTCTTCGACGGACGCCGCGTTGAGGACCACCGCTGTCCAATTCGAATCACCCGCGATGCGCGAACGCAAATCCGCCAGCACCGCCCGCGCGACCTCAACCACCAGGTTGCGGTCCACGCGTTTCGAGAGCGACGCCAGCCGCGGCTGTAGCATCAATTCGTCCACGGAGGGAATCTGCCGCAGCAGTTCTGCCTGTTCTGCCGAAATTGTTCTTTTGCCCGGCGCTTCCATTCGAACATTTCAGCACAGTGCCGGCCGCCGGGCAATGCCGGCGGCCCTCTCCTCCCGTCCGCTGCAGGCGACAACCAGGCCCAGCCAAGGGCAAAGTGCGGTGGCGCATTCGAATCGCCGCTCATTCCTCCGGTTGACGGTTTTCTTCCATACTCTTAGCATGGAGGGTCGAGGTCTTTCCCCGCGCATGGCGACCATTGACGAAGAGTTGGGCCAGCTCGAACGGGATATCCGTCAGCTGAAAATCGAATACGACCAGTATTTCGGCGGCGGCAGGAAGCGTCCGCCCACGGAAATCGAATGGCGCATCGATCTGATCGTGAAGCGCTACGCCGAACGCGGCGGCGAACTGAAGTTCGCGCAGCGATTCCGCTTCAACAACCTCTCTCAAACCTACGCGAAATACAAAGATATTTTCCGCAAGAGAACCGCGCAAAAGGAAGAAGGGAAAGTTCAACGGCACTTCGGAGCCGCGGCGAGGGAGATCGAGGCGACTCGCGCGAAGAAAGAAGCCGAAGAGCACGCGGCTGCGGCTGGTGAATCCAAGGCATTTCGCATGACTTGCTCCGAGCCGGAGCGCGAATCGGACAAGGTCGACCAGTTGTACTATGCGTTTTTGCAGGCGAAACAGTTGGCCGGCGAACATACGGGAAAGATGTCACGCTCCAGCTTCAACGATTTCGTGTTGAAGAAAACGAAAGAGCTGCAAAAGCAGAAGAATTGCCGCGACGTCGAATACGTCGTGGAAGTGGTCGAAGGCCAGGTCAAACTGAAAGCCCTCGTGAAGTCGTAAGTCTTTTCCCGCGTTTCCCGAACGGTTTGTACTTCCCCTATTCGCGCGAGCCCCTTACACTGTTCTGCTTTCCTCATTGTGGAGGCATCCATGGCGGTGCGGCGCGCGCTCATCAGTGTGTTCGACAAAATCGAGATTGTGCAATTTGCGAAGCGCTTGGCCGCGCTGAAGATCGAGATTCTCTCCACGGGCGGGACCGCCAAGCTGCTTCGCGAAACGGGAATCGCGGTGCGCGACGTTTCCGATTTCACCGGCTGGCCTGAAATGCTGGGCGGACGCGTGAAGACACTGCACCCGAAAGTGCACGGCGGGCTGCTTTTCCGGCGCGGGCACGCGGAAGACCAGAGGCAGGCGGCGGAACATGGAATCGCGCCCATCGATCTCGTGGTGGTGAATCTGTATCCATTCGAAGCGACGGCGGCGAAAGCGGGACTTACGGCCGAAGAGCTGATTGAGAACATCGACATTGGCGGGCCCACGATGTTGCGGTCGGCGGCCAAGAATTTCGAGAGCGTGACAGTGGTGACGGACCCGGCGGATTTCGGGCGCGTGGCGGGTGAACTCGAAAGCGCGGGCGAAACGTCGCTGGCGACCCGGCTGGAGCTGGCGCGAAAAGTTTTCGCAACGACTGCGCGGTACGACGGCATGATCGCGATGGAATTGGAACGGCTGTCGGCTGCTTCGGGACGTATGGCACTGGAGGCGAAACCAGTACTGCCGGAACGATTGCACATCGCTCTGCGGAGGCAGCAGGAATTACGGTATGGGGAAAATCCCCACCAGGCCGCCGGGCTGTACGTGCCAGCGGGGCGACTGCCGGGAGGATTGGCTGCCGCGAAACAACTGCAGGGCAAGGAGCTTTCGTACAACAATCTCGTCGATCTGGAAGCAGCACGGAGCCTGGCCGCGGAATTCAAGAGTCCAGCGGCGGTGATCATCAAGCACAACAATCCCTGCGGAACGGCGGAGCAGGCAACGCTGGTTGATGCTTATTTGAAAGCGCTGGCGTGCGATCCGGTCTCGGCGTTTGGGGGGGTGCTGGCGTTCAACCGCACGGTGGATGCCGCGACCGCACAAGAGGTCGCGAAATTGTTTGTGGAATGCATTGCCGCGCCCGGTTTTGCGGATCGCGCGAAAGAAATTTTCGCGGCGAAGAAAAATTTGCGGCTGCTGGAGCTGCCGGTCGGCGGCCTCGAGCCGGAACGTGAGATGCAGTTGAAGCGCATTCTGGGCGGAATGCTGGTGCAGCAGCCGGACCTCGGTCAGGTCAAAGACGATGAGTTGCGCACCGTGACGAAGCGCGTGCCCACGGCGGAAGAGATGCAGACGATGCGCTTCGCGTGGAAAGTGGCGAAGCACGTGAAGTCCAACGCGATCGTGTTTGCAAAAGACGGGGCGACGCTGGGAGTCGGCGCGGGACAGATGAGCCGCGTCGATTCGGTAAAAATCGCAGTCATGAAGGCGCAATCCTCGCTGGTAGGCACCGTGGTTGCTTCCGACGCCTTCTTTCCGTTTCCAGACGGAGTCGAAGAAGCGGCCAAAGCTGGGGCGACCGCAGTGATCCAGCCGGGAGGCTCGGTCCGCGACACCGACGTCATCGCCGCCGCGGACCGGCTCGGGCTTGCGATGGTGTTCACTGGCATGCGTCACTTTCTCCACTAAAGGGCGAGCGGTGGATCCTTTTGCCCCGGCGCGGCATCCATTGAGTAGCAAGTGATGATCGAAAACGCAAACTGGGAGGCGAAACGATGGCCGCCAATCGCGAAGGGATGAAGATTGTTCTGCAAGTCGGGGCCGAACTGCGCATTCGAAACAATGGCGACGTGACTATGGATAACCCCGAGCTGGAGTTGGCCGGCGATGATAGGGCCGCCGACGCGGTCCTGCTTTACCGCTTCGACCAGGAAACACGGGAACACGTCCTGCGGCTGGTTGAGCCGGTCGCGGACCACAAACATGTGAAAGTTCACCGGGCCAACGATTGAAACATCGAATTGAGTCAGCCGCTTTCAACGTTTTTCCGCCAGTCTGCATCCTACCTGTGGGGGCGCCCAAGCTCTGGAAACGTCTAGGAGTTTGTCTTTTGACCGCGTTTCGGCCGCATGGGATAATTTAAGTTTCTGGGGCTACGATGAACCTTCGACATATTACTCTCTCCTTAGTATTGACGGGCGTTTCCGGTGCAGCTGCCATGGCGCAAGCGCCACAAGAGCAGCTTATCGACCCGAAAACCTCCCCTTCCGCAGTAGACTCCGCGCGCGCCGACGCCTACTACAACTTCACGATGGGTCACATCTACGAACAGCAATACGAAGCCACCAGCAGCGCGGAATACGCCACCAAAGCCATCGAGGCGTACAAGAAAGCGTATGCGTTGGATCCCAAGTCGCAGGTCATCGGCGAGCGGCTGGCGGAGATGTATTGGAAGGCGCAGCGGATTCACGATGCGGTAGCGGAAGCCCAGGATATCTTGAAACGCGACCCGGACAACGTGCAATCGCGGCGGCTGCTGGGGCGAATTTACCTGCGGAGTCTCGGCGACGTAAATGCGGGCAATGCCCAATCAGAGACCGTCAGCCGCGCCATCGAGCAGTACCGCGAGATTAACCGGCTCGATCCTTCGGACACGGAATCGGCGCTGTGGCTGGCGCGGCTGTACCGGCTGAAGAACGAGCACGACAAGGCGGAGCAGGTTCTGAGGAGCATCCTGAGGACCGATCCGGAAAACGAACCCGCGGTCGAGCAACTGACGCAGTTGCTGATGGACGAGGGCAAGTCTCCTGAAGCGGTCACGCTGCTGGAAGGAATCACCGCACGCTCGCCCTCGCCGGTGCTGTTGGATCTTCTTGGAGACGCACACACGCAGGCGCATGAGCTGCCGAAGGCGGAAGAGGCTTACCGCAAAGCCGCGGAACTCGATCCTTCGGAGCTGAGCCACCAGCGGGGGCTGGGGCAGACCTTGCTGGCGGAAGAGAAATATGCCGAGGCCCTGAAGGTTTACCAAAAGCTTTCGGATGTAATGCCGGACGATTCGGACGTGTATTTGCGAATTGCGCAGATTTACCGCGAACTGCATCAGCTCGATAAGGCGGAAGAAAACCTTGTGAAGGCGCGGCAGTACGCACCGGGTAGCCTGGAAGTCATGTACAACGAGGCGATGCTGTACCAGGCGCAGGGGCGCTATGAGGATGCCATTCGCGTTTTGTCGAATGCGGTGACGGACATCAAGGGGCAGGCCCCCCCGCCGCCGTCGCGGCGGCGATCGCTGGCCATCCTGTACCAGCAGCTCGGACAGCTTTATCGCGATACGCAGAACTATCCGGCGTCCATTTATACCTTCGAAGAATTAGGGCATCTCGGCGAAGAAGAGGATCGCCGCGCGCGGATGATGATTATGGACACCTACCGCGCCGCAAAAGATTTGCCTAAAGCGCTTCAGACGGGCAAGGAAGCGCTGGCGAAATACCCGGCCGATCCCTCGATTCGAACGAGCAATGCGCTGCTGCTTGGCGAAAACGGACAGACCGAAGACGCGGTCAAGATGTTGCGAGCGCAACTTCATGGCGATGCGGGAGATCGCGAAACGTACCTGAACATCGCGCAGGTGTACGAGCGCGGGCGGCGTTACAAGGAAGCCGAACAAGCCGCTCGAGCGGCGGAAGTGCTACCGGGCCAGACGCGCGAAAACGAGATGGTGTGGTTCCTGCTCGGCGCCATCTACGAGCGGCAAAAGTTTTTCGACAAGGCTGAAGAGCAGTTCAAGAAAGTGCTTGCGGTGAATCCGAAAAACGCTCCGGTGCTGAATTATTACGGCTACATGCTGGGCGACCTCGGAATTCGGCTTGACGAAGCGGAAACGCTGGTTCAGCAGGCCTTGAAGGAAGACCCTTACAACGGGGCGTACCTCGACAGTTTGGGCTGGATTTATTTCAAAGAGAACAAACTGAGCGCTTCGGAGAGCACGCTGCGCAAGGCCGTGGAGCGCGAAAGGCACGACGCTACGATTCATTCGCACCTCGGCGATCTCTACGCGAAATTAGGCCGGGGGGATCTAGCCGCCGCGGAATGGGAAAAATCGCTGGTGGAATGGCGGCGCTCGCTGCCCGCGGACATGGAAGCCGATAAAGTGGCGGAACTCGAGAAGAAGCTCTCGCAATCGAAGCATCGCGTGGCGCAAAAATCCACGGCCAGCAACCCCAAGCCGTAGTCCAGCGCATGCCCGAAGTCCGCATTTCCGCGTTCGCAAAAATCAATCTGCGCTTGGATATCCTTGGCAAACGCGCCGATGGCTTTCACGAATTGCGGACCATTTTTCAGACCATCTCGCTGCACGATGAATTGCGGCTGCGCGCGTCACGCAGCGACGGAATTGCACTGAGCATCGAAGGGAACCAGCCGCTCTCCTCAGAACCTGCGGAGGAAAATCTTGTGTATCGCGCGGTGGATGCGGTGCGGCGCGAGCTGAAAATTCGCGGCGGTGTGGAAATCGAGCTGAAGAAAACGATTCCAGCGGGGCGGGGGCTGGGCGGAGGATCCAGCGATGCTGCCGCGGCGCTCCTGGGATATCTGTGGCTCACAAAAAAGAATCTGACGCCTGCGCGACTGCTGGAAATTGCCGCGTCGCTGGGCGCGGATGTGCCGTTTTTCCTGCTGGGCGGGCGGGCTCTCGGGGTGAACAAAGGCGACGAAATCTATCCTCTGCCGGATATTCCGAAATTGCACTTGCTGGTAGTTTCGCCAAAAGAAATTCATGTGCCTACGCCGGATGCCTTCTGCTGGCTGGAGGCCGAACCGCTCGCATTGACAAACTCTGCCGGAACCTCTAAACTCTTTCAGTTCTGCGCTCTATCTTGGAGTACGCAAGGAAGCGGCCTTTCGAATGATTTCGAGGGACCGGTTTTCCGGCGTCATCCCCGGCTTGATCAAATCAAGCAGGAGTTGCTCCAAAGAGGAGCTGCGGAAGCCTCGCTGGCGGGTAGCGGTTCGGCGGTGTTTGGAGTTTTCCCGAGCCCAGCGATGGCGCGCCGAGCCGCTGTTGGGTTTCCGCACGATCAGGCCTTCGTTTGCGAGACCGTCTCGCGCGACAGGTACGCTCGTTTGATGCGCATCGCAGAGTAGTCTGCAAGCGTGTCGTGGATTCTGCCTCAGCGTCTCTTCGTGTCTATCTTGTTATGGAAGATCTTTCCGGTTCGGCTGTAGGCAAGATGGTGTGGCCACTGAGTGGTCACGCGGAGCGCGAGCGCCGTGAACGACGACCGATTTAAGATTTTCTCAGGGACCGCGAATCCGGTATTGGCGGCAAGCATTTGCAAGGAATTGGATGTGCCGCTGGGTAAGGCGCTGCTGGGGCGCTTCAGCGACGGGGAGATTTATTTTCAGATTCTGGAGAACGTTCGCGGCGCAGACGTGTTTGTCGTGCAGCCGTGCCATAACCCGGTGGACTGCCACCTGATGGAACTGCTGCTGATGATCGACGCGTTCAAGCGCGCGTCGGCCTGGCGGATTACGGCGGTGCTGCCCGATCTCCGCGAAGCTGGTGGCGGATTTGCTGGAAACCGCGGGCGCGAGCCGGGCCCTGACTTTGGATTTGCATGCACCGCAGATTCAGGGATATTTCGACGTGCCGGTGGATCATCTGTACGGTTCGCCCGTGCTGGTGGAACATTTCCGGCAGTTGAAATTGCCGAATCTGACGGTGGTTTCGCCGGATGCAGGCGGCGTCGAACGGGCGCGGTTTTTCGCGAAAAAGCTGGACGCGCCGCTGGCCATCGTGGACAAGCGCCGCGTGGATGTGGACGTAAGCGAAGTGATGCACCTGATTGGAGACGTGCGGGGACGCAGCGCGCTGATCGTGGACGACATCATTGATACTGCCGGGACATTGGTGAAGACGGCGGAGGCGCTCCTGCGAGAAGGCGCCACGCAGGTATTTGCCGCCTGCACGCATGCCGTGCTTTCCGGTCCGGCCGTGGAACGATTGGAGAAGTCGCGGATCACCGAAGTCGTGGCCACGGATTCCGTGCCGTTGACGGAAGCGGCGAAAAAGATGGGCAAGATTCGCGTGTTGAGCGTGGCCGATTTGCTGGCGCGAGGGATTCGCTCGATTCACGAGGAGACTTCCATCAGCGAATTGTTTATTTGATTCTGCCGGACAGACATTGTTGTCTGTCCGCGAAGAAATGGCAGGAAGAGGACAGGCAAGAATGCTTGTCCCGCCCGGAATTCAAGAAGGGAAGAAGGACATGGTAGAGAAGGCAGAGAAGATTGTAGTGGAAGGCGCGCCGCGCAGCACGCGCGGCAAGAACGAGGCGCGGCGGCTGCTTCCGAGAGCGGGCACAACACCCTGTTTCAGGTGAATCTTGGCGGCAAGCACGAACCCGCGATCCTCAAGGATTGGCTGGTGGATCCCCTCAGCGGGAAATTGCTGCACGTGGATCTACTTCGTGTGGCCATGGACGTTCGAATGAAGGTGATGGTTCCCGTGCACACGTTTGGCGAGCCTGCCGGCGTGAAGGTGCAAGGTGGAGTCTTCGAGACTGTTACACGCGAAGTGGAAATCGAATGCTTGCCGGCGGACATTCCGACAGAGTTCCGCGTGGACGTGAGCGGCTTGATGCTCAACGCGCAATTGCGCGCGAGCGAATTGCAAATGGACACGGCCAAGATCAAATTAATCACCGAGCCAGAACGTGTTCTGGCTCACGTCGTCACGCTCAAGGTCGAAGAAGAGAAGCCCGTGGAGGCTGTGGCAGCGGAAACGGCAACGCCTGCTGAACCGGAAGTCATTAAGAAGGGCAAGAAGGAAGTGGAAGGCGAAGAAGGCGCAGAGGCGGAAGCCAAGCCCAAGGCGGAGAAAAGCGACAAGGGCGAGAAGGGCGAAAAGGGCGAAAAGAAAAAGTAACGCGCGTCCTGCGCATTGCGGGCGGCTGGAAAAAGGTCTATGCGGCTCATTGTCGGACTTGGGAATCCCGATCCGGAGTATCAGTGGACGCCGCATAACCTGGGTTTCATGGCGGTGGATGAACTCGCGAATCGTAGCGGGATTCGCGTGCAACGGCCCGAGGGCAAGGCACTGGTGGGCCGGGGAAAGATTGCGGGCGAAGAAGTGATCCTCGCAAAGCCGCAGACGTACATGAATCTCAGCGGGATCTCTGTAAGAGATCTGCTGGGAAAGTACGAACTGCACGTGCGGGATTTGCTGCTGATGTGGGACGAGGCGCAACTGCCGCTGGGCACGATTCGAATTCATCCGGACGGCAGCGCGGGAAGCCATAACGGCGCGAAGTCCGTGATCATCTCGGTCGGCACGCAGGAATTTGCGAGGCTGCGGCTGGGTTGCGGGCCGGATCATCCGCTGAGCAGCCGCAAAGAATACGTGCTGCGGCCGATGAAGAAGGCGGAGCTGGAAGCAGCAGCGGAAATGATCAGCGAGGCCGGTGACGCCGTGGAGATGATCCTGACGCAGGGAATCGACGCGGCGATGACGAAGTACAACCAGCGAAAGCCGTCGGAGCCGGAAGAGCCGGAAGAAGAGTAAGAATAAATTTGCCGGGCTGCGCGCCCGGGATTGGTTCGAAGCAACACCGATTCGTTCGGGGTCAAAAGAAAAAGAGGTCATCATGGAAGAGCGTTATTACGATTTGGTTTTCATCGTGCGGCCAGCGACTCCGGAAGAAGAAATCAAGAAAGTGCTCGCGGTCGTCGAGCACACCGTCGCGGAGAAGGGCGGCAAGATCGAGAAGACCGAGCACTGGGGCACGCGGAAGCTGGCGTACCGCGTGGCCAAGCACCGCGAAGGAATTTACGTCCACCAGGAAATTCGCACCACCCACGGCGAACTGATTGCGG
>WNGK01001291.1_pt1 | contig 26871 bp, 27 predicted proteins | sample 5400601 | NCBI WGS metagenome assembly WNGK01 (sample SAMN13153376, study PRJNA577476) | soil metagenome | isolation source: 60 cm soil or saprolite under Garry oak tree replicate 1 | place: USA:California | collected 2016-06-15
TATCACGACTATGAAGGCGTCGCGCTGGACGAGGAGGAAAAGCCGCGTTTGGTCGCGGACCTCGGCAACAAGGTGTTCATGATCCTGAGAAACCACGGCCTGCTGACCGTTGGCAAGACTCCGGCCGAAGCGTTTCTGGCGATGTTCACCCTGGAGCGGGCGTGCCAGATTCAGATACTCGCACAATCAGGCGGCTCGGAATTGTTACCGGTGCCTGCGCCAATCCTTGGAAAGGTGGCAAAGCAGTTATCCGCCGCCACCGTGGGAATGGGCGGTCAACTCGCGTGGCCCGGATTGTTGAGGAAGCTCGATCGGATCGATCCGTCGTACCGTGAGTAGCGTTTCTTGCGCAGTGGCATCCTTTCTCGCTCAAAACTAAACCGGTGCGTTTTCGCTTATCAATATTCCTGGTCTGCTGCCTCGTTTGCACTGCATTCGTAGGCAGCGTGCGAGGGCAGACGCCTTCTGGTCAGGATGAAGATGTGATCCGGACCGAAACGGATCTCACCAATCTTCTTTTTACTGCCACCGATAAACAGAATCGCTACATTACGACCCTGCAACAGGAAGACATTCGCGTGCTGGAAGATGGCGTGCCGCAAAAGCTCTTCACTTTTCAACGCGAGACGGATCGTCCCCTTGCTATTGCCTTCTTGATTGACGTGAGCGGTTCCGAGGAGCGCACTCTGCCGGAAGAGAAAGCGGCCGCCCGCTCGTTTATCGAGAGTGTAGTTCGCTCCAGCAAGGATGAAGCAGCGATAATTCCCTTTAGCGGATCCGCGTTTCTCGAACAGGGCTTGACCCGTGACGTGTTCAGCATCTATCGCGCCCTCGAGCGCGTCGAGGTCGCGGTGCCATCGTATACCGGCACCGGACCGCGGATCGGCGGCATCGCGTCTGGTCCGGGCATGATCTGGCCGCGCGAAGGCGCGACAGCGATTTGGGACGCTATTGTCGTAACGTCTGGAGAAATATTAGCGCGGAGTCAGGGCCAAAGGCGGCGCGCGATTATTCTGCTAACTGATGGGCAGGATACCAACAGCCAATTGAAAAGAAGTGCGGCGATAGACCGAGCGATCGAGTCAGAAACGGTGATCTACGCGATCGGCATTGGCGACAGCAAATACGAGGGCGTCGATCGTGATGCGCTTCGCACCGTTGCGGAAAACACGGGCGGACGCGCTTTCTTTCCAAAGAAGGAAGCTGACTTACGTTTGGCAATGGAGCAGATCGAGCAGGAACTCCGTTCACAATATCTAATCGCATATTCATCCACCAACAAAAGGCGAGACGGCACGTATCGGCAGATGCGCATCGAGATCATCAATCCAGAGTTGCGCAAAGAACAACTAAGACTCCGCTACCGTCCGGGTTATTTTGCTAAGCCTCTGTCCCGGGTTAAGAGCGCATAAGTTCCGGATCTCTGCGATCGGGCAGCGCCTTACAGGTATTCAGACCAGGCGCGTCGACGCTCAACTCCGTGCCAGCTACCTGTCCTCGATGATGTTGCCAATGGCTCAGCTTAGAGTGAAAGCGTTGCTCTCGTTGCTCGTTGCGTCGCCACTAATCGCTCCGGGCCAGGCAAGTCAGCAAGGGCCGGCGGCGCAGAGCCCGTCTCCCATGGTCGATCACACGCGGCCGCACCCACGCATTCAACAGACGGAAACGACCGGCCGCCGCGTGGATTTGAAATCGCTGAAAGGCGCGAAGCTGTTCCTTGGACCACACTTCAACCCAAAACGGCCGGCGCCTTTGCTGGTCCACTTTCATGGCGCGCCTTGGTTGATCGAGTTGCACATCGCTCGTTACTTGCCGCGCGCCGCACTCATCACGGTGCAACTCGGCGCCGGCTCAAACGCCTACCGTCGGCCCTTCGAGCAGCCAGACGTTTTTCAGGCACTGATCGTTGAGGCGTCACGCGAAGCCGGCATCAAACGTGGCTGGTCTTCCGTCACGCTCACCGGCTTCTCAGCCGGCTACGGCGCCGTGCGTGAGATCCTGCGGCGGCCCGAATATTTCGCACTTGTAAACAACGTCCTGCTGCTGGACGGCATGCACACGAGCTACTTGCCAGAGGGCAAGCTCCTGGCCGATGGCGGCACACTCGACCCTGCGGGGCTGGACGCATTTGTAGCGTTCGCGAAAGAAGCAACCGCCCGTAGAAAGACTTTTGTGTTTACGCATTCGGAGATCTTTCCCGGCGCCTACGCCAGCACGACCGAGTGCGCGGACTATTTGCTATCGCAGTTGAATCTCAAACCGAAACCCCAGTTACGTCAGGGTTCAATAGGCATGCAACAACTGAGCGCTGTAGATGCGGGAAGTTTTCACCTGCGCGGCTACGCGGGAAATTCCGCGCCGGATCACGTAGATCATCTCCAGGCAATGCCCACCTGGTTTCGCTTGTTGCACGTTAGATAGATCAGAGGCGTTCGAACATACGACGACTGTCGACCACTCATCACTCATTACTCACAGATTCAAGGTTTGAAGTGCAACACAACGCTTGGTAATGCCTCGGTAGTCTTCTGACTTGAACTGCTTCACCGCAAAGCGGTGGTGTCTCAGAGCCCAGGGTTGCCGCGGCAACCCTGGGTTACAGAATTTGATAGCCAATTCAACCGCAACGCGGTTGTGTCCAACTGGCGCAACCCGTTCCGGGTTGATAACAATGTCCACTTGCTTACCCAGGGTTGAAACAACCCTGGGCTTTGAGACAATAACCGCTTCGCGGTACCACTGCCTCTTTATTGTCTATGAGAGTTACACTTCAAAGTTGAATCCGCCACTCATTACTGCTCATTCAGGCGTGCAAAGCGAGTTTCTTGATCACGACTCGATGTGAATCCAGGCTTCTTCATCAGCAGCGTGTACCTATGATAACAGCGACAAGCGGAAACGGGGAGCGGCGGTGATGAGAATTGCGGATTTCGGATTGCGATTTCGATTTAACGCTTGACTTTCCATTCAAGGAATCAACAATAGCTTTCCGGTGGTCTTTCTGCCTTCCAGGTCGCGATGGGCCTCTTGCGCTTTGGCGAGTGGGTAAGTGTTATGGATCCGGAGTTTCAGTTCGCCGGCGATGATCATCTGCATTACATCGCCGGAGCGCTGTTCCAATTCCTCGCGCGTCGCGGTGTAGTGAGCGAGAGTCGGACGCGTGACAAACAGAGAGCCTTTCTGTGAAAGCTTGATGAGATCGAAGGGTGGCACGGCGCCGCTGGAGCCGCCGAACAGAACCAGATAGCCGCGCGGACTGAGGACGTTCAGATCCTTGTCGAAGGTGTCCTTCCCCACGCCGTCATAGACTACGTGGACGCCTTTGCCGTCGGTCAGACGCAGGGTTTCGGTCTCAAAGTCGGCTTCGGTGTAGACGATACACTCGTCCGCGCCGGCCTCGCGCGCGAGTTGGGCCTTCTCTTCGGAGCCGGCGGTTGCAATTACGCGCGCGCCGAGTTTCTTACACATCTGGACCAGCAACCGGCCCACGCCACCGGCAGCCGCATGAATCAGCGCCGTCTCGCCGCGCTTGACCGGATAGGTGCTGTGGCAAAGATAGTGCGCAGTCATCCCCTGAAGCATCGCAGCAGCGGCGTTATTCAAATCTAGCTCTGCGGGCACATGGACCAAACGATTGGCGGGAACGGCAGCGTACGCGGCGTAACTTCCCAAGATCCCGGTATAGGCGACGCGATCGCCGGGCTTTACATTGACTACATCAGAACCTGTCGTCGTAACTACACCCGCCGCTTCCATGCCAACGACGAACGGAAGAGGCGCAGGGTAACGGCCCTCGCGGAAATACACGTCGATGAAGTTCACGCCCGCAACTTTGATCTGGACCACGGCCTCATTGGGCTTGGGCTCGGGAATAGGAAGATCGATGAGGGCGAGCGCTTCGGGACCACCGACTTTGGAGACTTGAATGGCTTTCATATCCGTGAACCGTAAACTGCGAATCGTGAATAGATCAATTACAGTGACACCTGGGTAATGTCTTAGGTTGAAAATTCTTCTCTGCGTCGCCTCTTCGTGCGCCGCGCGCGTTACAGAGGTCGGGCTTCGCTCCTACAATCGAAAGCCCGCCACCACCTCGAGCACGGTATCGATGTCGGCGGGGCTGACGTACATGTGGGCCGACAGGCGCACGCCTCTCGCGTCGTTTTGCGCGCGCACACGGATCTTTCGCGCCCAGAGCGCGTCTTGCAACGCCTTGGCCTTCGCACCTTCGACGCGAAATGTTGTGATGGCCGCCGCGAAACGCGGATCCGCTGGAGACGAAAGACGCGCCGCTGGAATGCGCGCGAGGCCGTCGCGCAAACGCTTCGTTAGCATCGCGTCCCAGCGCTCGATCCGCGCCATGCCGACCCGATCGATGAACTTGAGCGCAGCCATCAATCCATCGACGACGGGAACACTGCCCGTGCCGTACTGCATGAAACGAAACGCGCCTTTCTCGTGATCATTCCACGCGGTGCTTGCGAGCGTGGTCCAGAAACGATCCTGGACATCACGACGAAGGTAGAGAAAGCCGGTGCCTTTGGGCGCCAACAGCCACTTGTGTGGACTGGCCACGTATGCGTCGCAGCCCAGTGCACGAACGTCTACTTGAATTTGGCCCACTGCCTGAGCGCCATCGACGAGCGCCAGTGCTCCATGTTCGTGGGCGAGCGCGCACAACTCGCGCGCGGGCAGACGGACACCCAGGCCCGACGTGATGTGGCTGAACATGACAACCTTTGTGCGCGGCGTGATCGCCTCTGTAAAGAGCTTGACCACTGCCTCCGGGCCTACTCTAAGCGCGGGCTCGAGCACTAGCTCCTTCACCACTATCCCGCGGCGCTTCGCCAGCAGGCGCCAACAAGAGATGCCGCCTGTGTGTTCTTGATCGGTCGAGATAACTTCGTCGCCGGCGACCAGGTCGAGGCCGTGTGCCAGGAAGTTCATTCCCATCGTCGCGTTCTGTGTCAACGCGATCTCGTCCGCGGTCGCGTTGACCAGCTTGCCCACGATGGCGCGAAAATCAGTGAGTTGCTGATAGCCCGTAAGCGGCTCGCCGTCCGGATGTTCGTAGGGCCAATCGGCAAGTTCCGTCTCGAGACGGCGAGTGCCGTTGACAACCGCGTCGACGACTTCGCGCGGCGAGGCGCCGAGCGTACCCGTGTTGCAGTAGGCAACACCGGCGGGAATGAGGAAGTGGCCGCGCGCTTCTGCAAAAACCGCAGCGTCGGGATCCTGGGCGGAAGGAACGAACAAGGCGCTCGACGGTTTCAAGTCACCGGCTTCGGTTTTGAATTCATGCGCTCCTGTCGCGGCTCCAAGAACCGGCGCCACACCGGTCAACAAGCCGGAGGCCGCAACGCCGGAGAGAAATGCGCGTCTTCCGAGTTGGTCAGTCATTCAGCACCTCCCTAATTTGTGAACCATGAACTGCGAATCGTAGATGAAAGCTGATGACTAAATTGTAAATCGGGCATCGTGAATCGTAAATAGGGATAGCTCGCGACAAGCCCGTTGGCCGCTGTTATACTCAGCGCGCGAGTCGGCGCAACGCTGCACAGATCGACAAACGACCACTGATGCGAATACAGGCATTTGAGCGAAAGCACGAAAGACTGGCGCCCGTATCCGTCTTTGTTAAGAGACTCACAGCGTCGATTGCGGTAGCTTGGGCCTTGATCGCGGTTGCTTTGTTCATCGGCGTATCGGGTTATCATTGGATCGCGGGATTTGGCTGGATCGATTCCCTGCTGGAGGCATCTATGATTCTCGGCGGAATGGGGCCAGTCAATCAACTGAGCAATCCTGGAGCGAAAGTCTTTGCTTCCGCGTACGCACTTTTTAGCGGGTTGATGTTCATCGGCATAATAGGCGTTGCGCTCTCGCCGATTGTTCACCGGATGCTGCACAAGTTTCACCTTGATGAGAAAGGCTTGAAGAAATAGTCAGTGTAGCTGGAAAAAACGAAAGGCGGGAGGCGCTTCGAATTGAAACGCTTCCCGCCTTTTGGCCAACGGTCTGGGGAGACTATGGCGCCAATGGTATGGTTGCCGAACCCCCGTCGTGCATTCGATCGCGAAAGTGTCCTTCCATCCGTTGCATCAACTCGTCGGCTTTGGTGCGCTGCTCGGGCGTCAGCACATCGTTGTAGATCTTCGACTTCACGCGTTCTCTTGCGACGATCAGTTCGGTCATCGTTTGCCCTTGCTGCGCGGCGATGGTCCGCACTTGCGCTTCATCGAACTTGCCGTTAGCGGTGGCCTCGTGCAGTTGCTGGCGGTTCTTTGCCGCTTGAGCAAAGAGTGGCGCCACGTTCTGTCGCTCGGCTTCGAGAATCGATTTAACCTTTGCCTGCTGCGCGTCGGTCAGATCCAGCCGCCGCGCGATGCGGGCCGCGATGCGCTCGGTGAAAGAAAGATTACGATTCCCCCTTGCGTGTCTGACCGCATATACGCTGCCGGTCAGCACCAACGCTACCAGACCGGCGATAATCAAAATACGTCTTTTCATTTCCTTACTCCTTGTTGTTCCTTCCCCGCGCACTTCAAAGCGCGCTCTCTGTCAGTTCTAATACGAGCGATTCGCCAGCGCGCACGTAAAGAGTTGGTCAAACCAGCGTAAAGTTTTGTCAACGCTGCGGCCGCTCGACCTGATGGATACGGCCGAAAGTACTAACGTCTTAAGCAAACGAACCAGGATCATCGAGGCCACCAGCGATAAGAGAGCGGCGACACTTGTGAGCATCATCGCCTCAATTAACAACTGCCAAATTGCCAGCTTCAGTGTTTCCATCATTCACTTGCTCCTAGAAGCTGAAGCGAACTGACGCCTCGATCAGGCGGTTGTACGCACCTGAGGCGCCGCCACGGCCGCCGCCAAAGCCGCCGAAGTTTCCAAAGCTCGAGTTGGGAATTCCAAATAGCGGCGAGCTCAAATTGCCAGTCGGATTTCCAAGATTCGCGTGGTTCAAGATGTTCTGAAAATTCAGGGACACGGTTAGGTTGTAGCGTCGGCTCGAATCTCCACCGCCGCCGAAGAAGCCGCCGCCGCCGCCTCTTTCTCCACCGCCGCCACCGCCGCCTCTCGGGCCACCCATACCACCTATTCCACCCATGGGGCTCATGCCGGGTCCGCCGCCTGCGCCGCGCCTCCCATCTCCGCCGCCCTGGCCTTGTCCGCGGCCGCGTGCCGAGGCGTTGCTCGTCTCTTTACCAAAGCCGAACGTTTTGCTGAGTCGCAAATTCGTCGTCAAAGAGCCAGTACCACGGCCGAAGTTACGCGGGATGATCTGTCCGGTGCCATTTGGATCGCGATCAAACGCGCCCCAGGGCGTCACAATCACGCTGGGCTTTGTAAGATCCGTCGCGAATCTCGGTCGTTCGGTAAATAACGTGTCGCCGTTCAGATCCGTGCGTCCCAGAGTGATATTAAACGGACGGCCCGAGGTGACAATAACAAAAGGATTCATGGTAACGCCCCACGGCATCCGGAACGAGCCCGTGAGGACAAATCGATGGCGTATGTCTTGTGAGGACGGGCCATACTCGCCGCTCAAGTCGTACGAATTCGCCGGGAAAGTTCCTGACCCATCGGTATCGCTTCTGGCCCTGCCGAGAACGTAAAACGCATTGATGTTCGAAGTACGGTTGAAGCGATGACTCATGTTAACGATGAACTGATCCTGATTGAAGTGGCCGCTCGATTCATACTGAAAGACATTGCCGATATTCCCCAGCGGGCGCACACCGCTGTTGGGCACCTGAGGATTAAACGTTCCGGGCAATGGCGCGTTGATCGCCCGGGCGCGCAAGAGGTGCAGCGTTCGCGCGTGGATGTAACTTGCGGCAACGGTGAAAGTGTGTGGCAACTGCCGTTCGATGCTGATTACTGACTGCATCGTATATGGCGCCTGAATGTCGCTCGCCAGCTGATACTTGCTAATCGGCGTTTGGAAACTATCAAGCGTTGCAGTCGAGGGGATAGTCGGGAAGAAGTCCGGATTCTGAACGATATATTGTTTCTGCGCCACACCGTTTACGCGATTCGCTGTCAGTGTCAGGCTTTCACTAATGCGGTCGTAGAATATGCCAAAGCCACCGCGCACAACTGTCTTTGGCTGCTGGCCGCCTCCGACACCCCAGGCAAAGCCAATGCGCGGAGCGAAGTTATAATTGCTGCTGATGTTGTCCTGGTTTTCATAGCGCAGCCCGAGGTTCAAAGTTAGATTCGGACGCGCCTTCCAATCGTCTTGAGCGTACACGCCTACGTCGAACTGGCTTACTCCAGCCTGTGGAGTTCCCACGGCAATGGTGAACTGACTGGCCCCCCCGCCATTGGCGCGGATTTGCGCTGGGGTAAGTCCTTGTTGCAAGCCCAGGAGTGTTTGCCGATAAGCGTTGATGCTGGTAAAGGTGAACGTACCGCCAAAGTTCTGCGGTGATATGTCCGTGATGCTTACGTGGCGCAGTCGCCCGCCGAATTTAAAAGAGTGCCGGCCCAACACCACGGAAGTGTTGTTCAGCAACTGGAACTGATTCTCGGTATTCGATGCCAGACCAACCTGTGAACCACCGCCGGTAAACGAGTCGGCTACGTTGAGCGTGGGAATGGAGTTATTGCCGTTCGAGTTTGAGACCTGATGCTCAAATTGAAATCTCGTTTCGTTAACGATCTTCTTGTTAATGACCGCGGTTTCCGTCAAGTTCACACTCTGTTCCGTGCTCCCTCTGTCATACAGACGCGTTATCAGGTTAAAGCCGCCGACGCCGGTTACGTTAGTAAAGTGCGTGTAGTTGTAGCGCGCTACCAGAGTGTTGTTCGCGTTGAGTTGGTAATCGATACGCGGGCTAAAAGTGGTCCGCCGGTTAGGAGTCGGCACAGTTTGGCTGAACGACGTGATGTTCAAGTTTGGGTCGAGAATGACGGCGTTGATGACCGCATCGTCATCGATATCGCGCTTCTCAAAGTCCACGAAGAACGAAGCCTTCTTCTTTGAGATTGGACCACTGAGATTACCGCCGTATTGCCGCTGCAGATAAGGAGGACGGTTGGGCGCAAATGGATTGCGCGAATTCAGCGCCTGGTTGTTAAAGTTGAAAGATGCCTGGCCGCGAAACTTGTCGGTTCCCGGCTTCGTCAAAATCTCGATCCGGCCCATGCCCAGCCGGTCAAACTCAGCAGAAAAAGGATTCTGGTTGATGCGAACTTCGCGAATGGAAGCGAGCGGCGGCAGCCGTCCTCCCGTAAAGCCATCGACGAAGATCTGGCCGCCATTCGGACCAGCCGATGGTCCCGCGAGCGCCTGCAGTGCAGCCGCGAGATCGTCAGGATCATCGGGCAACGACTCGAGATCCGATCCCTTTAGTACTATTGCGCCGGCGTTGTTCTCAGGCTCAGTGCTCAACGACTGACTATCGCCACCAACCGTCACCTTCTGCTCTTCGATCGTGACCTTTAAAGTGATATTGAGTGGTTGGCCGCGTCCCGCGGTTACGCTTACGTCTGCATTCTCATAAGGAGCAAAGCCGGTAGTCGAGGCCCGAACAGTGTATTTGCCGGGCGTCAAGCCGTTAATTACAAACTGCCCCTGGTCGTTGGTCGTCGTGGTCTTTTCTTTTCCAGTGGCATCCACGGCGACGACGGTCGCGCCGACAATTGCGCCGCCGAGTTCGTCAAAGACCTGTCCTCGGAGGGTCCCTGTGGCTTGCTGAGCGAGGGCAGCGCTGGCGCACAGCGCGACAATCAGTAACAATTTCATTCTGGAGAGCTCCTTTTGACTTTGCTTTCTAAGCAAACGCGCGGCGGATACAACTAGAAACGTGCGCCTTCATTTGCATCAGACGAAATTGTATCCAATATTGGCGTCAAAAGTCTGTAAATTCAATGTAAAGTTTTGTCAGCAAAGCATTGCGGCCACTTGACACTTCTTTACGCAAAAACGTAAGGCAACTGCGGTAGAATGTGTTGTTTAGATGACTGGGGATTCTGAGGTGTAAGACACATTCATGGAACGAGTGCTGGTGATAGACGACGATGTTGGCCTGTGTGAGTTGGTTGAGGAGTACCTGGGGCCCGAGGGTTACGAGGTAGAAGCGACGCACAATGGTGAGCGCGGCATCGACCGAGCGCTATCGAACGACCATTCGCTCGTAATTTTGGATGTGATGCTTCCGGGAATGCACGGCTTTGATGTACTGCGACGAATCCGGGCCAAGTCGCGCATACCGGTGTTGATGTTAACAGCCCGCGGTGACGATGTGGATCGAATTGTCGGGCTCGAGATCGGCGCCGATGACTATTTGCCGAAGCCTTTCAATCCACGCGAACTCGTCGCCCGGATTCGGGCTATCTTGCGTAGAACTCAGCCTGACGAGGCGCTGACTGGTGGTACGCGCGAAGCGCTGGTCGTCGGCGACATCGAAATGGACACGAGTACGCGCGCGGTGCATCGCTCCGGTGAGGCAGTCGAGCTGACCGCGGTCGAATACGATCTGCTGGAACGATTGCTGCGCTCCGCCGGACAAATCGCCAAGCGGGAAGAACTCGTCAAAGAAGTATTGGGCCGCGAACTCTCGCCCTTTGACCGCAGCATCGACATGCACGTCAGCAACCTGCGCAAAAAGTTGGGGCATCAACTCAACGGCATGGAGCGGATCAAAACAATTCGCGGCGTCGGCTACATCTATGCCGCACCGAGCGGAAATAACGCTGCTTGAAGATTTATGCGAAGTCTTTTTCTCAAAATGTTTATCTGGTTTTGGTTGGGGATGATTCTGGCCATGGTGGCCTTGTTTTTTGCCTTCGCCGCCATGAGACCCACTCCATCGAACCGACCATGGCGCGATCTCAGCCTGATGGGGTCGACCGCGCAGAAAGCCGCGGAGACTTACGACCGCGAGGGAAAAGCGGCGCTGGCCGCGTATTTGAAAGAATTCGAACAGAACAACGGCATCGATTCCATTCTGTTGAACGATCAGGGCGTCGAATTGTCCGGTCATGCCGTTCCCGCCGGCTGGCCGGAATTAGCGAGCCGCGCCGCAAAGAGTGGCATCGCGCAATTCAATGTTTCCAGCACCGCGCTGGTCGTGGCACAGCAGGTAGTAACACCGCTCGGTCACCGCTACGTTTACGTTTCCCGTCTGCCTCGCACACCATCCAGCTTCAACTTTCGCGCGCTGGCGCTGCGACTGATTGTGGTTTCGCTGATCGGTGGTGTGCTCTGCTACGGACTGGCCCGGTACTTGACCACGGATATTCGGAAACTTCGCGAGACAACGCACGAATTCGCGGATGGAAATCTCGGCGCGCGCGTTGGTGCGAAACTGGTCAAGCGGCGCGACGAGATCGCGCAACTCGGGCGCGACTTCAATCTGATGGCTGAACGTTTGCAATCGATGGTGGCCGCACAACACCGCCTGCTGGGCGACATCTCTCATGAGTTGCGCTCGCCGCTGGCGCGCATGAGTGTGGCGCTCGAGCTGGCGCGCAAGCGCTCGACTTCCGAAGCAAGGAGTGCGCTCGATCGCATCGAGCGCGAGGCCGAAACCCTGAACGAGATGATTGGCCAACTGCTGTCGCTGACTCGTCTCGAAAGCGGCACCCCGGGATTGAAGCGCACGGAAGTCGATCTCGCCAGGCTCGTACGGGATGTGGCCGATGATGCGGATTTCGAAGCGCGCAGCCGTAATCGCTCAGTGAACGTTGTCTCCTGCGACGAGTGCTCCACAATAGGGACCGAAGACCTTTTGCGCAGCGCCGTCGAGAACGTCGTGCGCAACGCCGTGCGCTACACGGCCGAGGGAACGCAAGTGGAGATTGCGCTGCAAGCTCGCAACGGAGCCGGTGACCACGCTGCGGTGATTACCGTGCGCGATCACGGGCATGGCGTGCCGGAAGAGCTGATCGAGAATATCTTTCGTCCCTTCTACCGAGCTGAAGATGCGCGCGATCGGGAATCGGGTGGCAGCGGTCTGGGCCTCGCAATCACCGCGCGCGCAGTTCGCCTCCATGGCGGCACCGTTAAGGCTACCAATGCAACGGGTGGCGGACTGGAAGTCACAATGACTTTGCCAATGTCGCCGAACGGACAATAATTATCCCCAACACGCCAAGAATACTAGGGGTAGGACAAACCGTGGCGTTTACCTGGTTTGTTTCCTTGGTGCTCTCGGCGTCTTGGCGGTTTGACTGTCGCTAGCGCGCGATTTGGCTCACAACTTCAAACATCTCGCGCGTACCTTCCCGCACATTCTTAACAGTTATACGTTCGTTGTTGCCGTGCACGCCTTCGTTCTCTTCAACCGTGGTATAAACCGGCGCCCAACCGTAGCAAGTAATACCCAGTTGTCGGTAGAGCTGACTCTCGGTGTAGCCGCTCAGCATTTTCGTCGTGATTAGCGCTTCGGGATGATGAGCTTTCGTCACTCGCGAGATGACATCGAACAGCTCGGTATTTATCTGCGCGCTGTTTGGCGGTTTGAACGTATTGACTCTTTCGATCTTGATGGTGTCATCACCAATCAATTGCTTGAGCTCAGCGATAAATGCGTCCGGGTCTTCGCCCGGAAGCAAGCGAACGTCGATGTTGCAGGTGGCCGTGTTGGGAATTACGTTAGTTTGTTTGCTGCCGCTAAGCATCGTCAGCGAGATGGTGTTGCGCAACATGAAGTTGTATTCCTTGTTGCCAGTCAGCTCTTTGACAAACGCCGGATCTTTCAACGCCTCGCCAATGTTCGCGAACTTCGACCGCCAGGGCTCTGGCTGCAAAGGCGCCACGTCGTGAAAAAACTTTTCCACTGCGGGCAGCAGTTTGATCGGTGTCTCGTAATTGATGATTTTTGCCATCGCGCGCACCAGGCGATTGGGCGCAGAATCGGCCATCGGCCGCGAACCGTGCCCCGGTTGGCCGGTGGCAATTAGCTGCAACCAAAGTGGCGCCTTTTCTGCTACGTCAACGCCCACGAATTTCACCTGGGAATTCTCCAGCAGGTTGTCCCCGCCTTCAGTCAGCAGGTATTCCGCCGTCTTGAAGAGATCTGACTTTGTCGCAATCATCCAGATCGAGCCTTCATCCTTTACTTCTTCATCAGCAGTAGCCAGAAAGATCACGTCGCGCGAGAGGGCCGGCTTTTCTCGGGCCAGGATGATCATCATCATCAGGTGCAGCAAGCCCTCGTTCTTCATATCGAGAGCGCCCCGCCCATAGATCGAGCCATCGATGATCTCCGCGGAGAAAGGATCGACGCGCCAGGCCGATGGGTCGGCGTTCACCACATCCATATGACTAAGCAAGATGATCGGCCGCTTGGATCCATTACCCTTCAAGCGCGCGATAATGTTCGCCCGGCCTGGCTTGTATTCAAATATCTCGCTTTGTATTCCCTCTTTATCAAAGATGGCTTTGAAAAACTTCGCCGTTTGGATTTCATTGCCGGGCGGATTTGAGGTGTTGATGCGCAAGTATTGACGCATCAGGTCGACCGCCATGTCCTGATAGGGAGGCCAGTTGATTCGGTCTCCAATCGTTTGGGAGCGAAAGCGAGTTGTTGCCGGCCAGCAAGTGAGCACGAGTAATGCAAGCGAATAACTTGTCACTAAGCGTCGAAGGAAGACCCCCATGTTGACTTCTCCTTTCGGGTTATCGAATCTCCAGGTCCGCCACCACTGGTACATGGTCTGATGCCAGCGTATTAACCACCCAGGCTCGCTCGGTGCGCACGCCGCCATTCGCGCGATAAAGAATGTAATCGATCCGCTTCGCTGGCTTGTCCGCGGGATAACTCAAGCCCTCGCCTTTCGCGTGACTCCGAAACCACGCATCTTCGAATTTCGGCATCATCAGCTTATATGCGTCTCCCTTTGGCTCTTCATTGAAATCACCAACAACGATCAGCGGGCCCGTCTGATCTCTCAGAAACTCAAGTAACTGCTCGGTTTCAAAAACCCGGCCGTCCTCGTACTGGTAATCAAGATGCGTGGTCGCGAAACTCAACGTTCGGTTGTTGACCTTGACTTCAATCCGAATCATGCCGCGCCGCTCGGCTTCTCGTTTGTTCTCGTATTTGCGATGGTCAACTTTCAGAATTGTAAAGCGCGAAAGGATCGCGACGCCATATTGTCCGCCCTGGTAATCGAGATTGTGAGCAAACGCGTATTCCATCTTCGTCATTCGCGCAAGCTCGGCGATCTCGTCCAAGGCTTCGGTCCGCTTTACGCCGCGATCGACCTCCTGCAAACCAACGAGATCGGGATGTTCCTGGTTGATCACGTCGGCGATGCGCTGCAGGTCCAGCTTCTTATCCATGCCTACGCCGACGTGGATGTTGTAGGTCATCACGCGCAACTTTGCATGCGCGGGTGGAGAAGACGGCACGAGAGTAGCTGGAAAGGCAAGAACGAGTAGTGCAATCGATAAAGCACAAATGTTCCAAGGTCGACAAAGCATTTGATTCAAATCAATCCGACAAATATTCCCTAAGGTGTCAGCTCCGTTAGGAGCGCGATATTTATAGAAAAGGCTGTTGCTAAGAACTTTCTTCCACACAGGAGTGGAATGTTTGGCATTCCGCTCTTGTGTTGGATTCTGCGACGAGACGTACCCGACGCTATAAACATTTCGTTCCTAACGGAACTTCAAAACCGCAGCGGAAGCATCGCGGTTTCTCGCCTGTGGTTTTTTCCTCTGGTGTAACTGACGCAGGCATTCTAACATGCCAATTCTTTGTCCAGGACCATTGTCAGCATCTAAGCATGAGTTCCACATCCCTTCACGGCATCATCCTGTTCGCCGCCGCGTTTGTCGCCAGCGTAATAAACGCGATTGCCGGCGGCGGCACGCTGATCACTTTTCCACTCTTGATCTGGTTTGGCGTCGATCCAAAGTTTGCGAATGCCACCAGCACGGTCGGGCTCTGGCCCGGATTCTTCGGAGGTCTTTTCGGATTTCGCAAAGAGCTGGAGAAGAGTTCAACTATCCTGATCCGACTGGGACTCGTGAGTGTTATTGGTGGCTTCGTCGGAGCGCTGCTGCTGATAGCTACTCCTTCTCCTACATTCGCGCGTCTGGTGCCTTTCCTGATTCTTTTCGCGACGCTGCTATTCATGGCGCAGGGAACAATTATTCGACGGCTGCAGTTGCAGCCGTTAGCGGCTGAGCCGCATGCCTCCTGGTGGCTCGGCGCGATAGTTTTTCAGTTCTGCTCATCGATCTATGGCGGATATTTTGGCGCCGGCAATAGCATTCTCATATTGGCCGCGCTGGGCCTGCTTGGCTTGCACGACCTTCATCGCGCCAACGGCATCAAGAATTTTTTAGGAATCTGCATCAACATCGTCGCGGTCCTGAGCTTTGCGATTTCGCATCTCGTGGTGTGGCCTGCCGCACTGGTGATGAGTATCGGTGCCCTTCTCGGTGGTTACTTCGGAGCCAGCATGGCCGTGCGCTTCGGGCAGGTGTGGGTGCGAAGAGGAATCGTTTTTGTCGGCTTTGCGATCTTCTTTGCCATGATCTGGCGGCTGCGGAAGTGAAATCTTGTCAGAACCGCCTGCGGTAGCGGGCGGTTGAAGTTTCACCAATGAGTGAGCGAGCGCTTAGGTTGAACCACCCGCTACCGCAGGCGGTTCTGACAGGCAGTCCCAATGAAGGACAAGAAACTTCCACGCGAATTCTACACGCGAGCAAACGTCTTAACGGTCACGCGAGAACTCCTCGGAAAGCTTTTGGTAGTCCCCGCGCCTGATGGCACACGCGTTTCCGGCATCATTGTGGAAGCCGAAAGCTATCGCGGACCGGAAGATCGCGCGTCACATGCCTACGGCGGTCGCCGCACCAACCGCACCGAAACGATGTACCAGATCGGTGGCAGGGCTTACGTCTATTTTGTCTACGGCATGTACTACCAATTCAATGTCGTAACTAACGTCGCGGAGATTCCGCACGCCGTACTGATTCGCGCGGTTGAACCGGTCGAAGGCATCGAAGTGATGCGCAAGCGCCGACACAATCAACCAGATCACAATCTCACCAACGGTCCGGGCAAACTCTGCATCGCGCTGGGGATTGACCGCCAACTCGACCGCGCCGATTTGCTCGGCAATCAAGTTTGGATTGAGGAAGGTGAAAAGATAAGCGCCCGGCGCATCGCCTCCGGTCCTCGCATCGGCATCGACTACGCAGAAGAATGGGCCGCCAAACCCTGGCGCTTTTGGATTCGCGATAATGTCTTTGTCAGCAAGCGCTAATCGCCGCCGTATTTGATCTCGAGCCGGCGGATGCGATAGCTGGCGGCGATCAATACCAGGAGTGTCACGACGAGTAAGCCGGGTATGGCCAGCCAGGCTGGAGTTGGCTCCGCGATGACCGCGAAGGGTGTTGCTTCTGGGGCCGGGACGGGCACGAGCGAGTTGAGGTAATGAATGACGCTGATCTTTTTCAACAGCGGCGGCAGCAGAAAATTGATCGCTTCCCAACCGTAGAGCACCAGCGCGGGAATGATTGGATTGCGAAAGAATAATCCGACCACCAGAAAAAACGCGCCGTAACCGACACAAGCCAGCACTGTGATGCCGACATAAGTAAGCAACTCCCCTAGTCCCGGACCTTCAAAGAAAAAGCGGCCACTCTCCGCAGGAAAGTGTGGGAAGTAGAGCAACAGCATCGAGACCACAGTCGTCATTGTGAAGAGAATGGCCGACGTAACCAATCCCGAAAAATATTTTCCCACCACCAGCACCTCGCGACGCACCGGTGACAGAAAGTAATAGTGCAAACTGCGATCGACCAGCTCGCCGCGAAACAGGTTCATGAAGATCCAGGCGCAACCAAAGAACACGACGGTCCGCAAAATCAGTCCGCCGTAAATCCACGCGAAGATCCTACCAAGGTTCGCGAAGTTTCGAGTCGGCGTGGTGACCAGCACCAGACTGCCCAACATGAAGATCGGCAAAAGCGCCAGCAGATAAATCAGAATCGAGCGTTTGCCGAGGAAATTCTTCCGAATCTCAAGCCGGAAGATCGCGCGAATCTGCCGCAGCCAGAGGGCCCACGGAAGACGCTCTTTCGTGAACTTTTGCTCAGGAATTGTATCGATGGTTGAACTCATTTATTGTTTTCGCCTCAAACCTCAAAATCGTAGGTCCGACAAAACTCACCATAACGACTTGGCTTTCTCTGCGCGATCTCGGCGTTCTCTGCGCCTCTGCGGTGAGTAATGCCACTCGAAGAATTCACCGCGGAGACGCAGAGAACGCCGAGATCGCGCAGAGCGATGTTCACGAAGCGCCTCCCTCAGATCCGATCAGGTATTGGTAAACCGCGCTCAGGTCGTCGTCAACCGGCATAACCGATTCAATATTGATCTCGCCATCGGCAACGATACGATTTAGCAACAAGTAGAATTTGTCTGCGTCGCGCGTTTTGATAAACAGTCCGCCGCGGTCGTCGTGCAACCGCGCTTCGACGACATGGTCCTGGGCGAACACGTGCGCCGCAAGCCTGGACGGCTCGTCGCAGCGAATCAGAATCTGCATCGGATGCTCTTCCATCTCGTTGCGCACGCCACTGATGTTGCCCTCCGCCACCACGTAGCCGTTGTTCAGCAGCACGACGCAGTCGGACATCATGTTGACTTCATGCAGAATGTGACTGGAGATGATCAGATGCAGTCCGTCCGCCGCCAGCTTGCGAAACAACGCTATGGTCTCGGCCCGAACCATCGGGTCGAGACCGTTCAAAGGTTCGTCGAGAATCATTACGGATGGTTGATGGGCGATCGCCTGCGCCAGACGAATACGTTGGCGCATTCCTTTGCTGTAAGCTGCGACTTTGCGATCGGCTGCATCCAGTAGGCTGACTCGTTCGAGCGCGCTGACGGCCATTTCTTCCGCGCGGTTACGTTCAAACCCGTGGACCAACAGAAACGACTTGATAAACTCGCGGCCCGTCAGCCCTCTGGGAAACGAATCGAATTGAGTGCAGTAGCCAACTTTGCGGAAAAGCTCTTCCGGACGGGCCGTCGGGACGCCAAGAATCGTCACTTGGCCTCGCGTCGGTTGCAGCAGGCCAGTCATCAGATTCATCAACGTCGATTTTCCCGCTCCGTTTGGACCAACGAGACTGGTGATGCCCGGGGCAATCTGCAAATTAACGCGATTGACGCCGAGGATCTCTCCGTAGAACTTGGAGACATCGTCGAAGATGATCAGTTGGTCAGATGTTTCCGTCATCTTAAAACCCGAACGTTTAGAGGCGGGCGTTGCCCGCCGTTTCGACGTCGATTGCAGAGATTTGTCATATCTCTTCAAGATTGAACCGGCGGGCAACGCCCGCCTCTAAACGGATCGAACTGTGAATATCAACGCACCACTTCGTACGCTTTCACCTTTCGCGACAACAGTGCCAGACAAATCGCGCAGAGCAAGAAGAGTGCAAACCAGGAAAGCCACAGCGGCGGCTCATTCAAAATCACTTCGCGCGCCGCTCGGCCATCAAAGTCAGTGATGTGTCCGGTGGTGCGCACGAAAGTGCCGAACAGTCCCGCAGTGACATTCCGCCGCAACGCATCAATGCTGATCAGGTGTCCCCATCTCGTCGTGAAAATCTGGTTTATGATTTCGGCGAATACCGAAGGGATCAAATACAAACCGATCAGCGCCGCACTCGCCGCCATCCGCCACCTAACCCAGGCGGAAATGGTTTGTGAGAGCAGCGCCAGCATCAATATCCACGTCACGCTGGCGAGAAAGATCGCGCTGGCGATCCACAGATTTTCAGAAAACCAAGTGAAACCTTCGAGGTATGACTGAAACAAAAATAGCAGCAGTCCCGGCGCCCAGGTAATCGCCGACAGTAGAATCAACACGACACACATCTTGCCGAAGACATACTCGGCGCGCGTAAACGGCCGGCACAAATAGAGCGGCAGCGCATTGTTGGTCAAATCGCGCGCCACCAACGGCGGCCCCACCAGCAAAGTCAGCAAGAACGCAAAGATTCCCTGCACTCCGACAAAGGCTTCGAAAAACGAAGCGTCGATCGGTATTAAATCTCTGGCCTGAGCTCTAAAAACGCCCAGAGCCTGAGTGTTGTGATGCAGATAGATCAGGATCGCCTCGACCAGCAGCGGAATAAAGCAAACCACGAAGAACGCCGTGAACAGCTTTGACTTGAAGACGCCGCGATAGGCATGGCGCGGGATGATCAGGAAGCGGCTCCACTCCGGAGTCAACACGCCTGCGTAACGCCGGTAAGTGTGCTCATAAACTGCCATGACCGTTCTCCATCGCTTTCAAAAAGATGTCTTCCAACGAATCGCGCTTGTAATTCAACCTGCGGATCTGCACTTCATGCTCCGCGGCAATGCGATAGAGATCGCGAATCTCGATTCCTTCATGCAGCACTAATTTCACGCGGTGCTCGCCGGTCAGCGCGTACTCGCATCCTAACGCGCCAATTGCCTTGGTAAACGTCTCGTGGTCGCCGCGAGTTTCCAGCACAAGAAACTTGCGATTCGCTTTGCGCTCTTCTTCGAGATTGCAATACGTGGCAATACGGCCATCTTTCAAGATCAGGATCTCTTCGCAGCATTCCTCAACGTCACGCAGCAGATGCGAAGAGATCACAATGTGCGCCTGGCCGCTGTCGCGAATCTCGCGCACGAGTTTGATCATGCGCGTGCGTGCCGGCGGATCGAGCCCATTCGTCGGCTCGTCAAGAAAGATCAACTTCGGACCATGAACGATCGCCTGCGCGAGTTTCGCGAGTTGCTTCATGCCGAGCGAATACGTTTCGAGCTTTCGGTAGCGAGCTTCTCCGAGACCAACATAAAAGAGGGCCTCGTGCGCGCGTTCGAGCGCAGCCTCGGAAGGCAGACCGGACAATTCCGCCATCAAGCGCACGAAATGCACACAGCTCATCTTTGCTATATAGGAATCGCGTTCGGGCATATAGCCGACGAGCGATTTAATCTCTTTTGCATCGGTGATGATGTCCTCGCCGAAGATGCGGGCATGGCCCGATGATGGTGGATGAAAACCGAGGAGCGTGTGAATCAGAGTGGTTTTGCCTGCGCCATTCGGCCCAAGCAGGCCGATCGCGCGGCCACGCAGTTGACCGCGCAGATCCTGCAGGATTGGCCGTTTGCCAAAATGGACGCTCAGGCCATCGAGTTCGATGACTGGCGTTTGGATCAGAGGTTGAGGAACGATCTGTTGATCTTCTTTCAGTGCGGCTACCACAACGGTTCCTTTATGCGCCGGATGTCCGACAAACTTTATAGGAAGCTCTGATCAAGTACCGCGAAGCGGTAACAACCTCCAGCCCAGGGTTGCCGCCGCGGCTACCCTGGGTTTCAAATTTCAACGCGCCTCAACCCCAATGGGGTTGTGTCCTCTTACACTCCTCTTCCCAACGTAGCCGCGGAGCGGCAACGTTGGGCTGGAGGTCGCTACCGCTTTGCGGTATCAAACTTTGCATCGCTACCTGAATGCTACACCACAGGCATATTTATACGCTTCGCTCCTGATAGTGCCAAACAAACCCGAGCCCGAACGCTGCGCCCATCAATACGAATGCGCCGATGAATGCAAACGCTTCAGTAGCTGCTAAAGTTCTGCCAATTGCGAGCAGGCCGATCAAAAAGACCGGGAGATTCAGCACCAACGCGGAAGCGAGCGGAAACACTGCAGCCGGTCGACAGCCGCCGAGCCTGCGTCTCAACCAGAAGAGCGAAGGCGCATAGGCAAGAGAAAAGATCAGCGCAGCCGTCATCAGGGACATTAAGGTCGCGCCTTTGACGTCCGTCATGCTCAGGCTTTCACCGTCCAAAGCGGAAAAAGTCAGCAGGATGGCTAACAGACCGAGTAGCCACGATCCGATCGAGATGGAGATCAGTTTCATGATGCCCTCCGAACGAATGTAGGGGCGGACCTACGTGTCCGCCCTCATCAACTAATGTAGTTTGGATCACTGGGCGGACACGTAGGTCCGCGCCTACAATCCGCGCTATTTCTGCGGTGCCTTCTCGCGCATCCCCTGTTGCAGGATGTGCTGGATCTCAAACGCATTGGGCATACCGAGCAACGTCGCCGGACTCAAACCAAAAGGGCCGCCTTCTGTGTTAGCCGCAAAAGTGATGTTGTCGCCCTGCGCATACGCATACGCCAGTGTCGGCGGCAGGTTAGCGGCCATCTGCTTGATTGCTTGTTGTTGTTCCTGCGGCAGATTATTCGCGGAGCCGGCAAGCCGGTCGGCGAGGGGCTGCATCAGCGGCGCAAGGTTGTGATAAAAGACTGCCGAGAAGTTTGCGTTTCCGTCAGCCGGCAACCCCGCTGTGAAGCGTGACGAGCGAAGCAAAGTCGAACCACTATCGTGCGTCTTCACCGAGCCCTCGACCAACGCGCGGGTGGGACCAACGATCAGGTAGCCATGCGCATACGTGTAGTTCACTTCCACGCCGAAGTTCGCGGATTTCAGGGTGTAGTAAGTCCGTCCACCAAAGTCGCCGTTGTCCCATACGAGACCGGTCCGGCCGTGACTGGCGGCCTCTTTATTGATTTCGCCCACCACGCGTTCGAAGGTTTGCTGCAGATGCGCGGGATCGTTCACCTCAAACACCATCTTCCACGAAGGCGTCGGCAGAATTGGACCATCGATCGCAAATGCGAACTCTCCACCGAGTGGCGCTGCAAAATCTTTGCGAATGTCCAACCCATGATTGGCCTGCTGCTGATCGAGGTTCTTGCGCAGATCCGGCGATACGGTCTCGATGACTCCAAACAAATCGTCAACCAGCGCGACGGGATTCTTGACCACGAATCCGGCAACAACATTAGCGTCAGGCGAGATGTAGTCCAGCGAGCCCATCGGTCCCGGCGCCGCCAGCCACGAAGGGATGCCGCGCTGCGCCTCGTTAAAAGAGAGGACGGCGCGCGTATGAGTTTTGCCGTCGCTTTCTTTCTGATCAAGCACGAAGTATTTCAGATTCAGCACGCCGATCTGCTTCAAAGCACCTTCATGTTTTTCCGCGTCCGGGCCCTGCGCGCGCTGTGGCTTTGTTTGCGCTATCACACGTTCAAGATTGGCGGCCACGACGAGGCCAGCGCCTTCCTGATAGACCTGAGCCACGCGCGCATGGAATGGGGTAGCAGTGAAACCGCTCGCTCCGCCTTTCTGCACGAGCGCGGCCAGATTCTGGAGTTCTTGCAAGTTTGGACTCGCAGCAAACAGATCGTTCCGGATCCAGACGTGAAGCTGCTCGTTCTTCTTTTCACTTTGGTCAGCGGCGGATGTTGTCGCAGCAGTCAGTGGATTATCAACAAACTGAATCTGAGGCCTGGTGCGCGCCCCTGCTGAATACTTCGCAATCTGCTGTTCAAGGAATTGGCGAAAGCCGGCCGAATTCTTCAGCTCGGCCAGGACCAGCGGCGAAGCCGGCTCGCCTTTCTCGTTCATGCTGACGGAGACAGCAATCTCGTCGCCAAGATAGTCGCCGAATTCGCGTACCGTGCTCATCACCTGATCCATGTTCGGGCCCCGGCGCGTCCGCTCCTTTTCCCACCACTCACGCAACGCCGGATTCTGATTGATCCGCTCTTGCATGATGCGATTCGATTCCGCCAGGGTCGCCGTCAGATTCGGCAGCGCGGCATAGAAAACCGTGTTCGCGGGCATGAGATCGAGCAGATGCGTCGAGTTGCGCACGCCCGGCATCGCGACTTTGGTTAGCTCTTTGTTGAGGGCATTAAGGTCAGTCAAGGCTTGTGCATAGCGAGCGGCATTCCGGCTCCACGCCACTTCGTCTTTGACCGGAATCATCCCGATGCTTGGATTTGTCGTCGCCTGTTCACCCGCGCGCACGACCCGGTCACTGCCCGCGTGGTCCAAATGAACTTCGCCTTCAACCACCGACACGCGCGCGCCTTTGGTTCCGTTGTTGACGGAAAAAACAGTTCCCGTAACCGAAACGCGGGCGTCTCCAGTATCGACGAAAAGATGCTGGCCATTTTGTTTCGCAGCTTCAACGACGATGTTGCCGCGTTCGAGATGAATCGTTGTGCCCTGCGCGTTTCTCGTGATTGAAAACTCGGATCGATCCTTGACCTCAATCACCGATCCGTCGCCCAGGCGAATGAACGCGTGCGCATCTTTCGCTGTGCGAATCTTCTCGCCTTTTTGCAATCGCTCGCCGGCCGTGACGGGCGAACTCTTCGTATCAGCAATCTGATAGACCTGACCCTCGGCCGCTTGCACCGTAGCTTCCAGATTATTGCCAAAAGGCCAGTAGCGCTGGATTACCGGAATAGCCAACACCCCAAAACCAATCACCAGCACAGCGGCAATACCCCAGCGCAAAATCACCGGCTGGATTTGGTAGCGGCGGGCTGCGGTCGCTTGTTTCTTCGGCGCGGCGCTGCCGGTGCGGGCGTCCTTCATCGCACGGCGGCAAGGGACGCACTCGTGTGTGTGGTCCACCAGCAACAGCGAACGCGCTTCGGACAGCGTGCCGGTCAAATAGGATGGAATGAGCGACTGAAAGTCTTTGCAACTCTCAATGCGTTCAACCGGCAAGGTAGCTTGCAGTGTGGCTGCACCTTCGGCAGAGAGCCGCGCCCAAACACGCTCTGCCGCCGCATTCACCTGCGATGATGCGGGCATATCATTGCTAATTTCGTTAGCTACTTTGTCGAGGATGGAATCAAGTTCCTTATTGCTTTTCATGATGTTTCTCCAGATAGCGCCCAATCTCTTTTCTTAGTTTTGTGCGAGCCCGATGCAGCACGACGCCGACCACCATCTGCGAAGTGCCCAGCAACTTCGCAATCTCGCGATTGTCACGACCTTCGTAATAACGCAGCACGAACATCTCGGCCGCGGTCGGCCCTAAACGCGAGACTGCTTGCCGAATCAGTTTTTGCAACTCGCGATCGACGTGCTGCGACTCGGGATTCTTTGCGTGATTGTCGATCAGTTCAGACGTCATGTCTTCGAGTCCCACCGATTTCGCCCGCGTGCGACTACGCATCAGATCCAACGAGGCATTAATCGCCGCGCGTGAAAGATAAGCTTCGGGATTTTCCGAGAGGTTATGACTCTCGCGGCCTTTGACGAGCCGGAGGAAAACGGTTTGCAGGACGTCTTCGGCGTCGGCTGCGCTGCCCGTAATCCTGTGGGCCGCCCGAAAGACCCGCTCGTGGTGTGCGCGGAAGAGAATCTCCAGCTCTCCCGGCGGGTCGGGAAACGGTCTCAATGGCTTAACTGCTGCCTGCACCTGGCTCTCCTTTTCATTGTCACCACTCATAAAACGAGCCTCAGTAGGATCTATTAACAACCATGTCAAGATTTTGTGTAGGGCCGGACCTCGGGTGTCCGCCCTTGTTGGATTTGTTGAGGAGCGATGAAGATGATCTTCCGCCCTAAATGAAACGGGCGGACACCCGAGGTCCGCCCCTACATTTGGTCAAATAACTTCATTCTTAAACCGGCGGGCCCTCACTCGCGTCAAACTCTTGCATCTCTTTTCGCCACTCAGAACCCATACGGCTCTGCAAGATGCGCAGGCAGCGGTTCCACCGAAGTATCGCATCGTCATTGCCATGAGGCCTGATCGCTTCGGCTTCTTCAAAGCAGCGCATCGCTTCTTCAAACCCGGGCAGGACCGTGTGCGCCATGCGCCCGGCATTCAACTGCGCCTTCGCTTCGCGTTCATGGAGAATCCCCAAATAGTACAGTCGCTCGTATCGGTCGTTCAGCGTGCGAAAGGCGCTTTCGGCTTCCGCGTAACGATCGGAGGCGTCGCCTTTGAATTGATCTGTGATCGCGAGGCCAAGCAAACGCAATGCGGTCTGATTGTCGGGCTCGACGGCCAATATGTCCCGGCAGATCGATTCCGCTTCGCCCGGTTCATTTAGATTCCGATAGAGCTCGACTTTGGCAATCGCTTCCGGAATGCCTTCGCGAGAAATAGGTTTGAGCTTTAGTTCCAAGCGGCCTCCTTTCTTTCCTGCTGTCCATGAACTTTAGGTTGTCGTTGGTTTCTAAGTTAGTTTGCCTGGGAACGACAAACTGAAGTTTGTCGGACATTTTTGAGCGATCAAACCTCGACTTCGATATCGTCGCCTGACAAACGGGTGTTGTATCTGGCAACGTTTTCTCCGGGCGGAGGGCCAAGCACCTCGCCGGTCGTTACGTCAAAGACGCCTCCGTGCCACGGACAGGTGACGTGTGTTCCTGCCACCTCACCTTCCGACAATGGACCACCGACATGCGTGCAGGTGTTGTCGATAGCATGAAAAGCTCCGTCAATATTGAAGAGCGCGATCTCTCTGTCATTGAGTTCAACGCACTTCGCCCGACCGGGAGCGATCTCACCCGCCTTCGCTACTTTGATAAATTCTCCCATTCACATCACCTCCCGAATTCCTAATTACACCTTCCAAGCTCGCGCACGATTCCATACTTGTCGTTGGACCCTATCATTGCTTCCCTCGCAGCTTCCGCAGAAACCAGCGCACCGGATCATAATACTCGTCAACAACGCGTTCTTTAAGTGGAATAATCGCGTTGTCGGTAATGTGAATGTCCTCGGGGCACACTTCGGTGCAGCCTTTGGTGATGTTGCAGAGGCCGATGCCGAGTTCGTCTTTCAGCAACTCAGTGCGATTCAATCCGTCAAGCGGATGCATCTCTAGTCCCGCGATTCGAACAAAAAAGCGTGGACCGCCAAACTGTTCCTGCTTGTCGTGATCGCGCAGCACGTGGCAGACGTTCTGGCACAGGAAACACTCGATGCATTTGCGAAACTCCTGCACGCGATCGACGTCGCGCTGGTCCATCTTCCATTCCACATTGGGGCGCGGCGTAAATGGTGGAATCTTTTTGTTGACTCGATAATTCCACGAAACGTCGGTAACCAGATCTTTGAGCACGGGAAAACTCTTCATCGGCTGGACGGTGATTGGCGCATCAAGCGGCAGGGCATCAAGCCGGGTCTTGCAGGTAAGCCGCGGGCGGCCATTCACTTCGGCCGAGCACGAACCACACTTCCCGGCTTTGCAATTCCAGCGCACGGCCAGGTCGGGCGCGTGATGCGCCTGGATGTAATGGAGCGCATCGAGCACAACCATCCCCGGCGCGATCGGCACTTGGTATTCGACCAACTCGCCACCATCGCGATCGCCACGAAAGACTTTGAAGGTTGCGTCAGACATAAGTCATTATCGTTTAGAGGCGGGCGTTGCCCGCCGGTTCAACGTTGATTTCAACCTCCCCACAAATATTGTCGATTTCGAGGCCGGCGGGCAACGCCCGCTTCTAAACAGTCACTTCCCCTCCTCGAGAATCTGCTTCAATTCGCCAGGCAGTTCGGCAATCGGCGATTGCGTTAATCTCATTCTGTCTCTATCTCGTGTCACGATATTATTCTGCGTGCTCCAACGGTCGTCGTAGTTTGGATAATCGATCCGGCTGTGCGCGCCGCGGCTCTCTTTGCGCTCGAGCGCGCTCAAGGCCACCGCCTCCGAAACCGTCAACATCGATTTCAAATCGCGCGCTAAATGCCAGCCAGGATTGAACAGCCGCGAACCCTCGACACGCACATGCTCGGCGCGTTCTCTTAACTGCTCGATTTCCGAAAGGCCCTTCTTCAAATCGCCTTCATTCCGAAAGATACCAACGCAGTTTTGCATTACCTCTTGCAAGTCGCGATGAACATCGTAGGAGCTCTCTCCATCCGCGCGCTCAAAGGGAGCCAGCATTTCTCTTGCTGCTTCCTCGATCTGAACGTCGTCTATTGCCGGTGATGCAACTTGCTTCGCATGATCTGCCGCGGCAATACCAGCGCGCCGGCCAAAAACCAAAAGATCCGAGAGCGAGTTGCC
>WNGK01001901.1_pt1 | contig 26868 bp, 16 predicted proteins | sample 5400601 | NCBI WGS metagenome assembly WNGK01 (sample SAMN13153376, study PRJNA577476) | soil metagenome | isolation source: 60 cm soil or saprolite under Garry oak tree replicate 1 | place: USA:California | collected 2016-06-15
CGTCGTTATGTGTCGCAAATGGCCCCACCTGCACGTGCATCAGCGCGTCGATCGGATCGCGATGCACGGAGACGGCGTACCCGTGCTTGCGCAGCGCGCTCACCAGCACATCGGCATCCTCAGGATGCGACACCGCCGCGATCTGCACCATCCAGGTTCCCGACTGTGTTCCTGACGGCACGGAGCTTTGCGTCAGCGCCGGTTTTACCACGGTCCCAGTCACCACGGCTGGCTGCGTCCCCCCGGATTGCCCGGGAAGAGCTGCCTGCACCACCGAGGCAGGGGTTTGGACACTGGGCGACGGCGGCGCGGAACTCTGCGCAGGTTTCGTGGAGATCGGTTCGCTCTGCGCGGGCTGACCCGAATCCGAGGTCTGGTTCGCGGAATCTTCTGTAACGCTCGCCGCCGGCGCTTGGGCCGCCGTCCGTGCCTGGAAACTGTTTTGGCTCGGTGCGGGCTTCGACTGGACCGCCGGATTCTGCGCAGTCCCCGCGGCTGACGCTGCTGTCGAAACTCCAGCCGTGGGGGTCGCCGGGGTCGTAGGCGAGCCGTGCTGCCCAACTGCATATCCAAACACGAAACACACGCCGCACAGCGTGAACAACCCCAGCCCCAGCAATGCCAGCATGGTTGGCCCGAGGGTAAGTTCTCTGTCGCGCCGCTTCTCCAACGGCTCAAGTGCTGTTCCGCCAAAACCTCTTTGCATAATCGGCTCTCTGATGCAAGCCTGACGTGCGCGGCCTGTACTAAGTTTCAGGGACGAGTGAACTCGGCCCGGATTTCAGTCCTTTCCCCTAGTGTAGGCTGGGCGAGGCGATTTCGGGTACCTCATCTGCAAGCGGGCCGAACTTGCCCGGGCAACGGCTCGGCGCCCCTGCACTACAGAGACCCTTCATTCGACGAGCAAAGCGCGTCTCGCCCACTCCGAAATCTTCGCTATGGCTTCTCCACCACCGGCGCAGGCGCGGCTGACACGCTCAGCTTATTCAGCAGCGACAGCAACTCCACCGGCAACGGGAAAACGATCGTAGTGTTCTTCTCTACGCCAATTTCGGTCAGCGTCTGCAGATAGCGTAATTGCAGCGTGAGCGGCTGGGTAGCGAGCAGCGCGGCGGCATCCACCAGCTTTTGCGCGGCGTTGAACTCGCCCTCGGCGTGAATAATCTTCGACCGCTTTTCGCGCTCCGCCTCAGCCTGCTTGGCCATCGCGCGCAGCATCTGCTCGGGCAGATCCACCTGCTTCACCTCGACCGAAATTACCTTCACGCCGAACGGTTCCGTCCGCTGGTCGATGATCGTCTGGATGCGCAAATTGAGCTTGTCCCTGTGGCTGAGCAGTTCGTCGAGCTCTACTTCGCCCAGCACCGACCGAAGCGTGGTCTGCGAAAACTGTGAAGTCTGGTAGACGTAATTGGCCACCTTGATGGCGGCGTCATTCGGATTGACAACGTACAACGTCACCACGGCGTTGACCTTGAGAGTGACGTTATCCCGCGTGATCACATCCTGCGGCGGCACTTCCAGCACCTCCTGGCGCAGCGAAATGCGGACCATCTGGTCGATCGGCCGGAAGACAAAAATGATGCCCGGCCCCTTCGGAGGATTAATCGCGCGCCCCAGGCGGAAAATCACCGCGCGCTCATAATCGCGCAGAATCTTGATGGAGTTAAGCAGGTAAAGAACGAGGATCGCGAAAATTACAAGGATCGGAATGGGCAGAACATCAACAGACATGGGATCTTCCTTTTCCTGAGCGGAGTGTCAGGCGGAATTGTACTCCTGCCTTGCTCATACAGCGTTATGCGGCGGATCCAGTGGCGTCACGCGCAAAAGATATTGTCCGCGGCCGGTGACGCGCAGCGGCGTGCCCTTGCCGACGGCCTGGTCCGCCACAGCGCGCCAGATCTCGCCATCCACCAGCACGTGGCCCTCGGGCGTGAGCGGCTCCATCGCCGATGCAAGGTGGCCGATAAGCGCATCGAGCCCCAGGCGAGTCTTCAGACGCCGGGCCCGCACCGCCAGCCGGACCAGAAACGCAGTGATGGCTCCGAATGCCGTGCTGAGCGCCAGCGCGATCCATGGGTTCACTGCCATCTCCGGAATCGGCGCGGCCACCAGCGTCAGCGTCCCCAGCGTGAGGCAAACGATGCCCGCGATCGCCAGCGCTCCGTGCCCGCCGAACTTCGCCTCCAGCATCAGCAGCACCATCGCCGCAACCAGCAGCATCACCGCCGTGTAGCGAATGGGCAGCAAATCGAGCGCGAAGATCGCCAGCAGCACCATCAGCGTCCCCAGCGCACCGGGAACGATGGTCCCCGGCGTGTTGAATTCGAGATAAATCAGCAGCGCGCCGCCCACCAGCAGCAGCAGCGCGATGTTGGGATTCACCAGCCACCCCAGCAAATCTTCACGCAGCGTCGGCCGCACCAGCTCAACGCGCGCGTTGGCAAGGTGCAGTGTCTGCTTGCTCCCGTCCATCCGCGTAATCTCGCGTTTGTTCAGCTCCGCAAGAAGCTGCGCCTCATTGGGAGCGGTCACATCGATGAGATGTTTGTCGAGCGCCTCTTCTGCTGTATAGGCATGGGAGCTTTGCACGGCGGCGAGCGCGGCATCAATATTGCGGTTGCGATGGATCGCGAACGAACGTAGGAACGCCTCGGCGTCGTTCTCCACCTTCTGCGTCATGGCGTCGTCGGGCTTGCCGAACTCGAATACCACGTGCGCAGCCCCGGCATTCGTGCCCGGTGTCATTGCCGCCACGTCCGCCGCCTCCAGCAGGAAGAATCCCGCCGACCCCGCGCGAGCCCCCGCCGGAGCCACATACACAATCACCGGAACGCGCGAACTGAGGATGGCGCCCGCCATGTGCCGCATCGAATCCACCAGCCCGCCCGGCGTGTTCATCTCAATCAGCAGGGCGGCGGCGTTGTCGGCATTTGCGCGAGCGATGGCGCGGTCGAGCTGCCCTGCTGTCACCGGCTGGATCGTATCGTCGAGAACGATCTTGTCGACCACCGGCTGCTGGGCGCGAGAGGGAAGTGCGCCGGCCAGCAGCGCAACCCCCACAGATGCTCCGAGCGCACTCCGAAAAAGTCTTAGGGCGGTCCGAGCCCCCGCACTCAACCCGTTTCTAGCTGGAAGCATTTCGTGCTCCTTCGGGGCAGCTACTGCTTCACCTGTCCCTGGCGTGCGCTCACCTGGCGAAGGACATCTTGGGCGGCCTGACTAGTCGGTTTCAGCTTGAGCGCCTCGCCGGCATAGCGGGTCGCATCGTCCAGGTGGTTGGCGGCCACGTCAAGGCGCGCCAACACCAGATACGCATCCGCGGAGGGTCGCAGTTCCAGTGCCGCCTGCGCCTCTTTGCGTGCACCCGAAGTATCGCCGGTGCGCTCCCTCACTTCCGCCAAGCCCTCGTGGGCGTCCTCAGCGCGATTATCTGTCGCCACTGCCGTCTGATAGAGTCGTTCCGCTTCCAGCAGCAGGCCGCGCGACAAGTAATCTCTCGCCTGGGTCGCCAGCGTATGCGCACGCTGCTCGGGAGTCAATGCCGCCAGCCGCGAGGCCTCCATCTGGTCCAGCATCACCGCGGCCTGGCGAAACGCAACCGCATCGAATCCGCGCACGATCCGCTCCAGCGGCTCCGCGGTCGACACTCCTGCCGGCTGCTTCCACGCGGCCTCAAGCTCCAGTGCTTCGCTGTCGTTGGGCCGCATCTTCAGGTACTGCGCCAGCTCTGCTCCTGCTCCCCCGCTATCGTTATGCCGCTTCAGGCTCACAGCCAGGTTGAAGTGGTAGTCCGCGGCGGTGGGGTCGGCAGCCTCGGCCTGGCGAAACAGCGCCGTTCCATCGTGCCCTTGCCGGCTGATCGCCACTCCCTGGTTATTCAGCACCGGCGCCAACGGCAGCACGCGCGCCACGCCCCCAAACGCGCCCTCAGCCTTGCCGTAATTGCCTGAGAACATCAGCGACAGCCCACGATAGAATCCCGCCTCCAGCGCATCGGCATCCTTGCCGGTCACCTTCGCAAACCCATCCGACGCCTGCTCATACTGCTGGCCGGCGTAGTATTCCCGGCCCAGCGCCATCCACGCGGAGCTGAAGTCCGGACTTAGCTTCACAGCCTGCTGCAGATGCCTCAACCGCTCCGTCTGGTCCGGCTCCGTAATCCCGCGAATATACTGCTCGAACGCCGCGAGCCGAAGATTCGCGCCCGCGGCCACAAACGTCTCCTCGGCCCCGCCGAACCCGGGATCCAGCTGCCTGGTGAGCTTCCATGCCAGCGAGTCGAACACCGCGATCAGGTTGTGCATCTCGCCGCTTGCCCGGATCGGCGCACCCATCTTCAGGTGCGGCACGTTCACAATCTGCGCCTCGGCCTCAATCTGCGTGCCTTCCGTCCAGTAGCTGCCCACGATGATCGAGTCCACGTCCATGGTCTGCGACAGCTTGAGCGCACTCGCCCGCGAAGGCTGAAATCCCTGTGGCAGCCCCAGGTGATCAAGGGCATACAGCCGGTCGGCGCGGCTCAGCGGAGCAAACCCCGCGGACGCAAACCGGCTCGACAGAATCTCCGGCGCGGCCTCGCGAATCCACTCGAGGCTCGGTTGTCCCGTCTTGTTATCAAACGGCAGAACCAGCAGAATCCGCCCGCGTCCCGCCGCCGCATCTGCGGGAGCCTGCGCAAGAGCGGCAAAAGATGCAGCGAGCGTAACCAACAAAGCGAATGCCGCCAGCCGCGAAGCCCGGCGTAGAAATTGGGAAAAATGAGGGTGCACGACAGCCTGATTATAGGCGTTTAGATCCTGTCGAAGCCCGAACATGCTCCCAGAACCCAATTGCGTGTATGGAGATCGGGGGTGAATATGCACCGCAGTGTGATCTCCAGATGGCGGGGTTCAGCTCCCGCCTTCAGAACTCCAAAGATCTGTCATTCTGAGCGAAGCGCTTTTCAGCGGAGCCGAAGAACCTGCTTTTTGGGACTTCGGCTATCTCTGCCGCTTTGAAGGATCGACCGCAGCACTCTACTGTGATTTGGTCATGGCAATTGCGCCCTCGCCTCAAACTGCCGATTAAACCGCAGCACCCCCGCCCACATCCCGTCGTCCTGCGCCTTCCACGCCACCGTCCCACTCAACCGCCGCGCAACCACCTCCGGCGACAAATCGTGGTGTAGCCCGAAGTATCGCTCGTCGAGCGCCTGGCTCCGCGGCCCAAACACCACCAGCGGCGGCGGATCGAACTTAGTCGAGAACACCAGTGCAGCCGAATAACGCCCCGGCTCCGCGGCGGCACGCTCAATCTGCGCCTCGGAGAAGTCGTCGATCGCCCACACGTCCCACGGCTCCTTCACATAGCCGAGTTCGGGCCGCTTCAGGTAGTCGGTCACCGGCCACGCCGACAGCACCGTCGCGCCGGGATACAGCTTCGTCATACGCGAAATCGCCGCCTGGTGCAGCCGGATCACGTGCGCATACGCCAGGTTGTCTTCCGGCGCAAACCCGTATTGCGGATTCACAAACAGTCCCGCAACAAACGCCGCCCCCGACAGCACCGCCAGAGCCTGCCAGTACGGCACTCGCCGCTGAAACGTCGACACGGCCAGCACAATCACCAGCGGATACATCGGCAGCAGGTAACGGCAAAGCAGCGCTCCGCCCAGCACGCTGAACAGCAGCGCGTTCGCCGCCAGCAGAATAAAGATGCGCCTGCGCACGCCCGCACTCAGTCCCGCGCGATCGTTTCCCTCGGCATCCCGTCGCGGCGGCAGCATCAGCGCCGCTAAAGTCAGCAGTGTCGGCACAAACATGTTCATGTGCCCGAACAGATGCAGCAGTCGATGGCCGAACGCCGCCAGCATGCGCAACGGCGTAAGCGTCTCCTGCGCGTTGTAGCGCAGAAACTCAGGATTGCCGAATAGAAACCCTGTCTTCGCATAGTGCCACCCGTACCACGCGGCCAGCGGCACAACGCAACTCAACAGCCACGCCGACTCACCAATCAGCCGCTTCCGTTCCGACCCCCGCGAACGAAGAGTCGCCACCAGCCAGCACCCCGCCAGCGTCAGCGGCACCACAACTGCCGTCTCCTTCGAAAGCACGGCGAGCATGAACCACACCGCCGCCACCCGCGGTCTGCGGTCGCGATCCGGCAGTGCGTACACCAGCCCCCAAAGCGTGCACGCCGCCGCGAATATGTCCGCGTGCGCCAGCGTGCTCTGCGTAAACCAGATCGGATACAGCCCCGTGAGCACCGCGGCCCAAAATGCCACGGCACCAGACCCGCTTAACCTGAGCGCCAGCCGCCACACGGCAAGCAGCCCCAAAGCCGCCACCATCAACACCGCCTCGCGCGTGACTTCTGGATAAAATCCAGACGTCTTCCACCACAGCGCGAGATAAATGCTGGGCAGCGGCGGGTGCGCGTTGCTCACCGTTGTCGAGGGAATCAGAGACCCGGTGCGAAAGAAGTCCCACGCCGCAGGAATGTAGTACCCGGCCTCGTCCCAGTAGTAGGGCAGGCGCAGCAGCGTGAAATGTGTCAGGTAAAGTGCGGCAAAGATGACCGGAAAGATCATCCATAGCGGAAAAGGGGCATCAAGGCGCGGCGGCTCGAACAGCTTTCTCCAGCGCAAGCGATTCATCCTGCCTAGTTTACGCGACCGCGTCGGGCCAGCCCCTCTGGCAAACTGCTCAACCAAATCGAAGCAAATGATCCGTCACTTAGTCTTGGTCTTGCGCGGCAGCCGCACGGTGAAGCGCGTTTCCCCCGGCTGCGACTCAACGTCGATCTTGCCACCGAACTTCTGCGTCACAATGCGATGCACAATCTCCAGGCCTAGCCCGGTTCCCGAGCCTTGCGGCTTCGTCGTGAAGAACGCCTCGAAGATATGCGGCCGCACATCCTGCGGAATCCCCGCGCCATGATCGCCAATTGAAACCGCCAGCCATTCCGGCTCCGTCCATGTGCTGATTTCGATCTGCCCGTTCGTCGGCGACGCATCCGCTGCGTTGTCGATCAGATTCGTCCACACCTGGCTCAGCGCCGATCCGCGCGTGGCGATCGTCGAGGGCGACGCCCCAAAGAGCTTCTCCACCTTGATCTGTTTGATCCGCAGCTTGTGTCCCAGAATCGTCAGCGTGCTCTGCAGGCTGTCGTGTACGTCCAGTTCCTGCGAGGTCGTCTTCTCGTCGTACGCAAACTTCTTTACCGCCATCACCAGTTCCGAGACGCGCCCGATACTCTCCTCGATCGCGCACACCTGCGACATGCTCGAAACCAGTGCACCCAGCCAGTTCAGTGCGTCGGAGAACGATTCCGGATCGAAGTAAGCCCGCGCGCAGTCCAGCTCCTCGGTGTCGAATCCCATCGATACCAGTGCCGGTCCAATTGAGTAGGCGTTTGCCACGCCCGACCGGCTCAGCCATTCGCTCATCGCCTCTTCCGCGTCGGCCTGTTCCAGGCTGCCCATTGCCGCCATGCGGCAACTCCTTACCGTGTGCTGCAGCAGACCCTTCATGCATTCCAGCTGTTGCAGCGTCTTGGGCCTGTCGCTCATGCGCAGCCCTATCTCCTGCAGCCTCAACAAGTTCTCCCGCAGCAAGGCCGCGGAGCGCTTCGCCGCCGATCCCGGATTGTGCAATTCGTGCATCAGGCCGGCGGCTAGCGTGCCTAGGGTTACCAGCTTCTCGCGATGCAACGCTTCCACTTGGTAGGCCTGGAGGCGCTCCGTCATGTCGCGCGTGATGGCCGCGCGCACCGCGGGGCAGCACGCCATCAGGTTCCAGAACTGAGCTTCACTGAATCGCGCCACCACCGACGGTTCAGACGCGACAACGTGGAACGTCGACACCTTCTTGCCGTGCATCAGCGGCGTCTCGCCGAACCCCTCGCCCGCTATCGCGTGGCCAACGGTGGTCATGGTGCCGTCCTGCTCCGGCCTGTCCGCACGGAGCTTCCCATCCAGCACCACCGCATACCGTAGCGGCGATTCTCCCGGCGCGGTCAGCGTCGCGCCCTCGCTCAGCCGCACCAGTTCAATCGTCTCCACGCCCTGCCAGCTATCCAAATCCGAAGCGGCAAAAGCAGGGAAGCTGCGCAGCCTGCCCACGATTTCAGCGAATGCCACGCTCTCCACCTGCACTCGTTTTTCGCTCTCCGTCACTGTTCCCGCGTCCTCGAGCATTCCACGCCCTCGTCCCAGTCGTACCAAAACCCCTGGTCATCAATCTCTAAGTCTTTGTTGCCTGGTCGCTAGCTTGCCTTATCTTTTCCCTAGTCCCTAGTCCCTAGTCCCTAGTCCCTAGTCCCTAGTCCCTAGTCCCTGCCTTTAAAACGCCGCCAGATACTGATGCACGAACTGCACTGCAATCGATCCCTCACCCACCGCCGAAGCCACCCGCTTTACCGATCCGTGCCGCACGTCCCCGGCCACAAACACGCCCGGAACGCTCGACTCCAGCAGAAATGGCTCCCTTCCTTCGCGCCACTGCGCCGGAAGCTTTCCACCATCCACGCGCAAGTCAGGTCCCGCCAATAGAAACCCCTTCTCGTCCCGCAGGAGTTCCTTGGGCAGCCAATCGGTCCGCGGAGCCGCCCCAATAAAAACAAACAGCGAACTCGCCGGAACCTCTTGTTCGCAATTCGGCCCCTTCAGCCGCAGGCTCTCCAAATGCTCCTCGCCCTTGGCTTCCAGCACCTGTGTTCCGGGTCTTACCACAATATTGGATGTGCGACCGATCTCATCGATCAAGTATTTCGACATGGTGGCCTCTAAACCCTGTCCGCGCACCAACATCATCACCTTATGGGCATATTTGGCGAAGTACAGGGCCGCCTGCCCCGCCGAATTCGCCCCGCCCACCACGTACACATCCTCGTCCTTGCACGAGGCCGCCTCCACCAGCGCGGCGCCGTAGTAGATCCCGCGCCCGGTCAGCCGCTCCGCCCCCGGCACATCCAGCTTGCGATATTGCACGCCCGGACAAAGCAGCACCACGTGGCTCGAAACCTCCCGCCCATCCCCCATCTGGATGAACCGGTACTGGCCGTCGATCCGAAGCCCCGCCGCGCGCTGGGTAATGAATTCCGTCCCGAACCGCGTCGCCTGGATCAGCGCCCGGCGACCCATGTCGGCTCCCGTGATGCCTGCGGGAAACCCAAGGTAGTTCTCGATTCGCGATGTGGTACCCGCCTGCCCACCCGGCGCTTCGGGCTCGATCACCAGCGTCTTCAGCCCCTCGCTGGCGCCATACACCGCCGCCGCCAGTCCCGCCGGCCCCGCGCCTACCACCACCAGGTCATAGAAGTCCTGGCTGGCCTGCACCTTCAGTCCCACCCTCTGGGCAAGCTCGTCAGGCTCCGGCGCCTTCAGCACGGTCCCGTCGGCAAACAGCACCAGCGGCAGCACGTCCGCCTCTATCTTTCGCTCCAGCAGAAGCTTCGCCGCCTCGTCCCCCGTCACGTCAAGCCACCGATAGGGCACATGGTTGCAGCTCAGGAAGCTGCGGATCTCATGATCCCGCGCCGACCACCGGTGCCCCACCACCCGCAAGCCCTCGTAGGGAGCCCGATAACCCGCCTTCCAGTCGTCCAGCAGATCGCTCAGAACAGGGTAGAGCTTCTCCTCCGGCGGATCCCACGGCTTGTTCAGGTAATAGTGGATACGCGCCGCGTTGATCGCCTGGATCGCCGCCTCCGTGTCCGCATAGGCCGTCAGCAGCACCCGCCGCGCATTCGGATACACCTCGCGCGACCGCTCCAGGAACTCCACACCGGTAATTCCCGGCATGCGCTGGTCGCTCAGCAGCAGCGCCACGGGCTCCTCGCGCGCCTTCACCTGGCTGAGGGTGTCCAGCGCCGCCTGCCCGCTCGCCGCCCGCATCACCCGGTACTCGGACCCATATTGCCGCCGCAGGTCCTGCACCACGGCTTCCAGCACATTCACGTCATCATCAACAGCTAATAAGATTGGCCTTGCCATGAACCTACTCTAATTCCCCCGTCAACCCGTCCCTGGCTCCATGTCTTTCACCGCCCCTAGCCCCTGGTCCCTGGTCCCTAGCCCCTAGCCCCCAGTCCCTGCCTTTTCATCCCCCGTTAGTAACCCTAATTAGTTATTCCCTTTTCCTTCCATTCCAAGTTAGTCTCTTGGGTATAGACCAGTAGAACTTGATTCTTTGCAGGTGTATCGCCCCGGAATTGCTACCGGAGAAGGGCAACGCTCCCTGATGGTTTGTCTGAAAACGGCACATCCGCATACTCTTTCGCTCCACGCTGCCGATACTCAAAGGAACGGAGGTACTCTGCAGCAGAACGGCGGACTCCAGGTGCGTCATTCAAGCGAAATCAGCCGGGAGGAATCTCTTTGCGCGCGAAAGCCCTCGTCGGGCAACTCCATTGCGTGCAACGGCTCCGCCGCGGCGGATTACAGGTTTGGGGTGGCTCGAACCGGCGGCCACTGTCGGCAATTCTCGCAGCGCTTGCAAAAGACCGGACATGTTAAGATGAGGCGCAATTCAAATGAATAAGATTATTCTTGCGGATTCTCAGGCTATCTTCCGCGCTGGCACAGCCAAGGTGTTGGCGACACACGACGAGTTGCGCATCATCGCTCAATGCGCCGACCTCGACCGGCTCCTTCACGCCATCTCAACCTTTCCCGGCGCCATCGTGCTGTTCGCCGCTTCGCTCCGTCCCGACCTGGCCCGTATGCGCAAGCTCCTCGATGCATCCAGCAGTCGCGGCATCGTCATCGCTGAAAACTCCGACTCCGCCAGCAACTATCTGCAGCTCGGTTTCCGCGGCGTCGTCTTCCGCAATGTCAGTGGCAACTCGCTCGTCGAGTGCGTCCGCCGCGTCGCTGCCGGTGATACGTGGATTCCGCCGCAACTCGTCGTCGCCGATTCCGCCGAAGAAGACCTGGTCGGCTCCCGCGTCCGCGATCGCCTTACCCCCAAGGAGATGCGCATCGTCGCGCTCATCGTCCAGGGATGCAAGAACCGCGAAATCGCCTCCCGCCTCAAAACCACCGAGCAGGTCATCAAAAACTATCTCCGCTCCATCTACGACAAGACCGGCGTCAGCGACCGCCTTGAGCTCGCCCTCTTCACCATTCACCATCGCGCCCTGGCCGCCGCCGCCAGTGAAGTTGGCAGCAAGCTCGAAGCCGAGGAGCAGGCCGCTCCCTCCGCAGTCGCCTAGACCGGTTCCGCAGTTGATGTAGCCGTTTCGAGCGATTGCGGGAGGCGGCGTTTTCTCGACGAAAACGCCACTCAGCGGTGGTGCGTTCCGGACACGTTAACTGCGGAACCGGTGTAGCCATTCGCGGGCAGCTCTCTGGGCTGCCCGATAGCTGCGATTCCCCCAATTCAGGATCCGCGAAGCGGCCCGAAATCTATGGAATCCCATAAATATTTCATCAATATATGTAATCTAATCAGCGAGAAAATCGTCGCTCCGGCTTGTCATCCACCTATCTATATTTGATTTCAAATATATACGGTGAAAATTGCGTTTGGCCGCGCAATTGCATCACTGTTACCAATCTTCCCGGCCTTGCGCCGCACTTTTGACCTTGGCCCTACGACAATTTCGAAAGCGTTGCCTCATTCCTAACGCTTTATTCGACAACCGTTCGTATCCATAACCGTTCCAGGATTGATGGCATATTCAACTTCCACCAGAGGACTCGGTAGCTATATGACAAAACGATGCTGTTTGACCCTGCTTTTCCTGATTGCGCTGTTCGCCATGCCGCTTCATCTGCTCGCACAGGCCACCGCGAGCGGAGCCGTAACGGGGACCATCACGGATCCCACCCAGGCCGTGATCAGCGGTGCCGCGGTCACCATCGTCAGTGTGTCCACCGACGCAAAACGCACCACCACCACCACTTCCTCCGGCACCTACCGCTTCGATCTCCTCTCGGCCGGCAACTACAAGCTCACCGTGTCGAGCACCGGCTTCTCCACGGTCACCGAGAACTTCGAACTGATGGTTGGGCAGACAGTGAGCGCCAACATCGCTCTCCATCCTGGCGCCGCCACCCAGACCGTCGAGGTCGCTGCGGAGAATCCGCTGATCGACACCACCAAGACGAGCGTCAGCGCTGAAATCACGCCGAACGAAGTGCAGCAACTTCCGATGGTGGGCCAGGATGCGGCCGACCTGGCTTATCTTGCGCCGGGCGTGAAGCAGACGGACTCCTACGACCCCACGAAGAACCGCTACGCGATCCTCTCGGTCAACGGCGACGGCGGCCGCAACGTGAATGTGACTGTGAACGGCGTCGACAACAAGGACAACACCGTCGGTGGTCCGGTGATGCAGCTTCCGCTGGAAGCGGTGGAGGAGTACTCCATCAGCACCCAGCGCTTCTCGGCGGAGAACGGCCGGTCGGAAGGCGCAGCCATCAACATCATCACCAAGCGCGGCGGCAACCAGTTCCACGGTACCGCCGTTGGTTTCTTCCGTGATACTGCTTTGGACACGGACGAGAAGGACGCGAGCGGAACCGGCGGAACCAGCAAATCGCATCCGGATTACACGCGCCAGCAGTTCGGCGGGGCCATCAGCGGCCCGGTCAAGAAGGACAAGGCCTTCCTGTTCTTCGCAATCAACCGCGAGCGCGAGCACCAGACGCAGGCGGAAGACACCACATCCTACAGCCAACTGAAGGCAGCCCAGCCCTTCTTTGGAGCGCTCGACAACCCTTCGGCGACAATTCCGAGGCCGTTCTTTGAGACCCGCTACAACGGACGCGCGGACTGGACCTTCAGCCCGAGAGAGAGCGCCTATCTCGCCTACAACTCGCAGGCGAACAACAGCCTCAACGACCAGTCGGACGGCACCGGCGACTTGAACAACGGCAACTTTACCGTGAATCACCTGCAACTGGCGAACCTTACCTTGAACTCCCTTCTTTCGGACACCACCGTCAACACCGCGACTGTCGGGTGGCAGTACTGGAACAACCTGATCGCCAGCAAGATCAGCTCGCCGCTGGTCACATTCCCCAGCGCATCGTTTGGCACCAACATCAACGTTCCACAGCAGTCGTTCCAGCGCAAGTGGCAGTTCAAGGACGATTTCTCCAAGGAGGTCGGCACGCACACCTTGAAGGGTGGCGTGGATTACATCTGGAATCCGGTGGAGGGCGGCTTCTTCGAGTTCAGCTCAACGCTGGAGATCGACTTCGCCGCGAATCCGAGCACCATTCTTGGCGATCCCGCAACCTATCCGCAGGGATTTAAGACTCCCGGCGCCGTCGTAGGGATGGATATTGCCAACGGCAACCCCGACTTCATTGTGGCCACCAAGCAGCTTGGCTTCTATGCGCAGGATGACTGGAAGACGACCCGCCGCCTGACGCTGAGCCTGGGTCTCCGCTGGGACAAGGATTACAACATGATTGGCGGGTCCGACATCCAGCACAGCCGCACCTACCTGGATCTGCGCACGGTCAACAGCCCCATCTCCAATCCCTACGTCAGCAGCATTGCCAAGGACGACAACCTGGACTTCAGCCCGCGCGTTGGCTTTGCCTATGACCTGACCGGCAAAGGCAGCCATGTGGTGCGCGGTGGCTTTGGCCTCTACTACGGCAACGTCTTCCAGAACATCCCTTTGTTCATGGAGCAAATGGCCAACCCGACAGTCTTCCAGACGGTTCTCAGCCTTTCAAGCCCGACGGACCCCGTACCAGGCACCGGCAAGGAGCTCGGGGATTGGCAGTATGGCGTCGACGCTATGCCGACCATCCCGCCGCCAGGGACTCAGCTGGCGTCTCGGAGTATCGGTCGCCTGATGGACCCGAAATATCGCAACCCGGTAACCGAAGAGTTCAACGGTGGGTACACCTGGGCGGTAAACCAGAAAACCGTCGTGGAAGCGGAATATACGCATGTCATGGGCATCCACGAGAACAAGACAATGAACAGGGATCAGAGGATTCCGACGGCCGGTAAATGCTGCACTCGTCCGCTCGACGCCCCATACTTCGCATCGTCGATTCCAGATCGGGTACCGGCTAGCGTTCGGGTCGACTCGGCGATCGGCCGCGAGCACTATGACGGCATCAACTTCAGCCTGCGTTCGCGTGTGGCATCGCGGTTGCAACTGACGGCGAACTACACTCTGGCCTGGGCGTACGGGTATGGCACGGGCGGCAGCTCGTTCCGCAACTACCCGAGGCTCACCACCGCGCCGTTTGCGAGCTGGGAGTGGGGGCCCTCACCGAACGATGAGCGCCACCACATCACGGTGGCCGGGGTAGTCAACCTGCCCAAGGGCTTCGAGATCGCGCCGATTCTGCAGTACGGCTCGGCACGACCGTTTGGCCTCACCAACTCCAGCAACACGCTCAACACAGGCGGTGGAACGGCGGTCAGCGTTGTGGTGCCGACGGCAGATCCAAAGAACTACTTCGCATTTGCCGGGAACAACACAGGGGCGCAGAACTGCTTCTACGGTGTCAACAACACCTCGGCAAGCTGCACCATCGTGAAGTACGATCCGCTGCGCGGCGATCCGTTCTTCCAGTTGGATACGCGGCTTGGAAAGACGTTCAAGTTTGGGGATAAAGCCAACGTACAAGTCATTGCCGAGGCCTTCGACCTGACCAACCGCGCCAACTACGGCAACAACTTCGGCAACAGCATCGGCTCAAAGTCAACGTTCAATCACCCGGTGGGCTTTATCTCGCCGAGCTCGGTGATCATTCCGCGTGCGACGTGGGGCGAACTCGGCGCCCGCTTCACTTTCTAACCCCAACTGCTTTGGTTCAAAACGCGGGGCAGGCTCACATCGAGCCTGCCCCGTTCTCTTTCTGCGTCCCGTTTCGGTAGCTGCGGAGCTTCTGAAGGCGGTGCTCCCTCAAGCGTCGCCGGAGCTTGCCTTCCGGGTTGCAAACCACTGTATTGACGCGCACTCGCGCCATCGCTATAGTTGACTCATTTCATTCCCCGATCGCGTTTTCTCACGATCCTGGCCGCGTGAAGCCAATAGAAACGAAATGAGCCATCGTGAATTGAAGATGGCAGGTCGAGGCTCCCAACCTCGCGTTCGTTTTGCAGTCCGCGCAAGGCCCCTCAGCAAGGCCTCTCCCGGAGGTGCGCACCATGACGCCGGTAGCCGACGAAGAGAAGACCCTAACCGAGTCCCCGCCCGCCCCCGAGGGCGATGCCGCGGAAACATCCGTGTCTCCGAATGACGCTCTGGTGGATGCTCTTCGCCGCTTTGTCCATCAGGAAGCCCAGCAGCCTGCTCAACCCCAAAACAATCTGCCCCCGCCCAGACTCAAGAAGCTTCAGGCAATCATCCTTCTGGTGATCGTTCTCGATATTGTTCTTCTCTACGGGCAGTTCCAGGAATTATTCGAAAACCCGCTCTTCAAATTCGCCCTTCAGGCCGTCCCCTGGCTGCTCGGGGCCACCGCCTTCGCCTATTCCGATTCCGTTCGCAAGTGGGTGCTGGAGCAATGCAAGCATCCGGTGATCGGCGCGATCGCCGTCTTCGTCGCCCTTCCGCTCCTCATCGTGCGGGAACCGGTATTCTCGGCCGTGGCCAGCGTCCCCTTCGCCTCCGTCGCCGTGGTGAAAGATGACCCCAACGAGAAAGTGGACGTCAAGGGCGTGGATGCGACACATGTCCGCATCACGGTCCCGGACCTTCTCAAGGTCTACCGTGTCAAGGTCGCGGACGAGTCAAAGTCCCTTCGTCCCAAGGATTTCCCGCAGGCTCTGGGGCGCTGGCGAATGGTTGTGGGGACCATTGAGCAGTTTCCCCTCATCAAACAGATGTATCCCGACTTCTCTATCCCGCTGACGCCCCTCTATTCGGTGATGTCCCAGGGAGCCGATACCCAGGGCACGGTCATCGTTGAAGGACCATTCGGAAAGGCGTATCTGGCCGAGCTTTCCAAGCTCTCTCAATCCAAATGTGCCGAATTCCGGTCGTCTTCCCCGCATGCGAAGGCAATCAGCTGCCGCATTCAGCCCAAAGAGTTCGACGCCTTCCCGCTTCCCCCTGGAAAGTTCACCGTGCTTATGTCTCGTGACGGCTGCAAGGAGTCTCACAAGAGCGAAATCACGATTCCGAAGCAGGACTCTGACCCGCTGTCGTTGGATGACCTATGCGCTCAATAGCTCAATTCCGGAAGCCGCCCTCATTCACTCCTCTCGCCTCTTGCGCTGGGTTTGCCGGCTTTATTTTCTGCGCCTCCTGCCTATGGGCTGCCGGCCCTCTGCTATCCAAGCCGGACGCAGGAGCCGTTTCCGTTCATCCCGCGGCTAAGTCCGTATCCACCGTTCCCACTCCGCCTCCTACGTACTACGTCAAGATTGCCGAGTGCCGGAAAAACGACAAGGACTCCGATGACGACACCGAGCAACTCAGCCGTTTCCTGGATGCCTATAAAAACTGGAGAGGCGATGTCAAATTGTCGCCCAAGAGATTCCTCGACCTCAGGACGAATTGCGAGGACAACAACCTCTACTGCGACGTGGTCAGCATTTCCGAAGAGCTGACGGCCGATGAGATGATCCTGCGGGTCCACGTGTACACCACGCCAGAAGCCCATCGCAACAGCCATGCCTCGCCGCAAAGCGAGAATTCCCTTCCGTGCAAATTGCGCGGCGCCGATGAACAATTCTGCCGCGAGACTCTGATGAAGAGTGTGGTCAAGGAACTCGCCGGGCTTGATAAGATCCACCCTTCACACGAGAAAGGCAATTAGGCGTATGCGCAACATGCAAAAAACGCCTGCGGCCGCCCTTTTTTCCCTCCTGATGTTGTGCGGCCACTTTGCTGCGCCGCAGAAATCTCTGTCGCCTCCTCCGCCTCCGCCGCCCCCCCAGCAACTCCCCGTCTATATCGTCGAATTCACGCAGGCGTTAGGGCCGGAACTTGATCGCGACTTCGAACAGTTGAGTAGATTCACCACCGGCCTTGTCCAGCTCCGGCTCCTCCAGATTCCGTCCGTCACGGTTCGCAGGGTACCGGACGCCCGGCCCTGCAACGGCGCCCAGACGTCCGCACGGCAATCCACCCAGACCGCCGCGGCGGATACGAGTCCATCCGGAGACTTCTATCTGGTGGAAGGCTCCATCAAACCGGATCTCCCCGAAATCACTCTCAACTACTCCGTAAAGAAATGCGAAGCTGGCACCCTGCAGACCGTGTTCCAGGATATCCAGCCCTTCACCCTTGACCGCGCATTTGATGAAATCACAATCGTGGCCCACGCCATCGCATTCAAAATCGAAAGGGTCACCCCGCCCACGCTGGTGGAAGTCCCCCTCTTCACCGTCGCCAGCGACGCGCAACCACCCAAGGGCATGACGGCCGACCTGCAAAAAAGCATCATCGCGGCACTCGAGAGCTCTTCCGGCTACCGGGTCGCGGCTCCGGCCGATTACAAGATCGTTGGTGAGCTCTCCATCCAGAAGCAGCATATCCTCGGAGCCTTGCCGGGCCACATCAGTTCCGTCTCTGCTCAGCTGCGGGTCGAAGCACACGCAAAGAGCTACCCCCTGAGATCCATCCACGGCTCCGGTGACCAACTCCCCAAGTTCTACCAGGACGTAAGCGAAGAGATCGCCCGCCGCCTGCCTGAAGTGCTGGTCGGCGAGCATTACCAGATTTCCGGGTTCCTCGAGGGCATGAAGACAGAGGAACTCATCGACGAAGCCAATCAGTTGCTGGAGCAGTGCCCGGCTGCGACGGCTCAGTGCGGCAGCGCCCAGGACGTTATCACGCTTCTCTCTTCGGCCGCGCGGCAGGATAAGGCCCCCTGGAGGCTTGTCGCCGTCCTTGGCAAAGCCCAGTTGCGGTCCGGCCACGCCGATGACGCGGCTGCATCCTTCCAGCGCGCACAACGCGGCGTCGATGACCAACTGAAGGCCGGCGATGAGATTTCGCTGGCAGACCAGGTGGATCTCCTCAACCAGCTCGGAGACGCGTATCGGAGCCTCAGTCGCTTCGATCGGGCACTGGAGACGTACTCAAGCTCTCTGAAACTGAATAAATCCCAGGCAGCCGTCTACAAAAGTACCGCTAGTTGCTTCGAGAGTCAGGGCGATCGGGTCAAGGCTCTTGAAACTCTGGTTGATGGTTTGAAAACCCTTGGCTCCGATGCCGACGCTCAACTGCTGCACGACTCCGCCAAGGATATGGTTCTTTCCATTCAGGACCCCAAGGTGATCGATCCGGCCGGCAACCTTCTAAGCGACGCTTTCAACGCGGGCGCTCCCGTCGCCAATGAGTACGCGCTCCTGATCGTCCGCAAGTGGTCGCTGGTCCTCGACGGCGGGTGGAAGCCCGAACAGAAAGAAACGTCGCAAAAAGAATTGCAGACCGCCCAGGACCTCCACCTCACGGATCCGGAGGTCCTGGCATGGATCTACGGCACGGCCGCCCGGGTTGCATTACAGAGCGGCAACAGCGCGGGTGTGCGCGACTTTGTTGCCAAGGCAGAACAGCTCGATTCCAGCAAGGTCCCCGCCTTCATGCGGGAGTGGATCGAACGCATCTCGGCCCAGGGGTACACCGAGGAGGCGGAATACCAGCAGGCCATCGACGCTGCAGACCGGGCATACCACATCTTGGCCACCGACCAGGGTACGTATCTCATGGCCGATGCGACCCTCCTGCTCGCCCAGTGCCAGCAGGTGATCTGGACTCATGGCGAGTCGGCGCCCAAATCTACCGAATGTAAACGCGACGACCTGATGAGGTTTGACATTGCGATCGGCGAAGTCAAGCTTACCGCGGCCCAGCAAGAGGAGATTCGGAAGCTTTACGTTGACGCTGCCAGCCGGTCAGGGATCCTGGTCGCCAAGCGCTTCCAGAGCGGTGACTATGTCTTCATGCGAGCCAATCACGCCCTCGGCAAAGATCGCCAGACAGTCGACCAATACCTCCGCCTGACCCAGCAGGACGCGGGCGATCAGTTGGCCTGGAACATCGTGATGTACGTCTGTTCGCAGTATCTGTTCGACTTCGATTGCGCGTTTAAGGCGGCGCAGAAGTCCGAAATGAGCCTTCCCAAATCCGGACCCTCCACCGCCCGCGACTACATCAACATCGCCGAGACAGCCGTGCTCAGTGGAGATCACGCAACGGCTCGCAAATGGCTCGACTTCGCCGCTGGACAGCCCGGCTTGAGCGCGGAGGACACGTCCCTCCTCCACCTCTATCGCCTGTGGACCATCATGTTGGCGGGGAATTCAGATCAGTTCAAGATAGACTTCGACGCATGGCATGATGCGGCCGGTCAATTCCGTTCCCAAAGCAGTAGCATCGGGTGGATCTTTATCGGCGCGCGCATGGCGTTGGCCCGCTCAAAGGTATCCATGGGCGAAAGCAAGGTATCGCTCCTCGTCTCCATGATCGATGCCCTTGAGGATCGGGATTCGGCGCTGCCGGCCTGGCCCCCCAACGGCCTGCTCTGATCCCTCGCCTTGCCTCGTGGTGGGGATTGTCCCTGGCGAAGCGAGGGAGGGCAGGCAGGCGGCCCGCTCTCCCTCGAATTGGCCCGACAAATCGTCGTACCGTTACACGGCCGCAATCGCCGGATCCGTCCAGCTCTCCTCCCCGGTCTCCACGTGCCCCGCTACCTGATAGCGGAAGCTCGCGTCCTGCGCCACTTCGATCGTGAAGTCGTACCAGCCGTGCGTGCTGTTCAGGTTGAAGGTGTGTTCGCCATCCTCGCCCGCCGCCACATCGCTCGACAGCATTTCGCCGGTGTACCCGTTCGTCAGCTTGATGGTCACCGTGCCCGCGCTGCGATTCACCCCTGAGAGTGTGATCGTGTTGTCCTCCGCGTCATACGAAGTCCGCACATCCAGATTCGCTTTGCCCGTTCCGGTAACGCTCCCCTTGAACGCGCGCAGAAATCCATTCGGCCCATACACCGACAGGTCGTACGCGGTCACGTTGTTTGCCGTGATCGCATAGGTATCCGACACCGACGCGCTCTTGCCCACGGTGTAGGTCCACGGCCCCTGAGAGCTGTTGCCGGACCGCACCTGGTACACGGCCGTCTTGCCGTGGTTCCCAAAGTGAATCGTGAACGTGCCGGCGGAGGAATTCGCCTCGCCCCTCACAGACAGCTGATACGGCACGGGCCGCGCCGGACGCACGCCCTTCTCCTGCGCCGGAAGCGCCTGGTTGGCGGGCGGCGTAGGAACGTAATCCGGATAGGTATTCTGGTTCGGCGGAATATAAGCCGCGGTGCTCGGCAGCGCCACGACCTTCGCGTTCGGGCTCTTGAAGTTGAATGCCGAGGTAAGATCGCCCGCCACGGCTCTCCGCCACGGCGTGATGTTGCTTTCGATGAGCGCTGAATTACCCCCGGCATAGCGCGCCTCGATGAACCGGATCAGCGATGTGTGATCGAACACCTCCGAACTCACATAGCCGCCCTTGCTCCACGGCGAGATCACGAGCATCGGTACGCGCACGCCGAACCCGATCGGCCCCGGAATAAACGACGAATTGCCCGGGAAAATCTCGTTGGTCGTGGGAACCGTTGAGATGCCCTGGGCTCGGCTCGACGGCGGAGTCGGCGGCACCTTGTGATCGAAAAGTCCGTCGTTCTCGTCCCAGGTCAGAAAGAACGCCGTCTTGCTCCACACTTCCGGGTTCGCCGTCAGCGCCTCGAGAAATTGCGCGATGTACCACGCGCCGTAGTTGGCTGGCCAGTTGGGATGCTCGGTGTACGCCTCAGGAGCCACGATCCACGACACCTTCGGCAACTTGTTCGCCATCACGTCCGCGCGGAACTGGTCCACGAGGTGCGGCGCCACTTGCGGATTCGATCCCGTCAGCGTGTTGATATCCGTGCCTTGCAGCGCGCCTTCAAACAGGGGGCTGCCCGGCGTCGAGTTCTGGTACTGGTGGAAGTACAACAGCGAGTTGTCCCCATAATTTCCGATGTAGGGAGGACCCCAGCCCCAGTACTCCGCGGCGGTCAGTCCGAGGCCCTTGTCCTGGTAAATCTTCCAGGAGATGCCGGCCTTGACCAGGCGCTCGGGATACGTGCTCCAGTCATAGCCTGCCTCGGCGTTGTTGAGAACCGGGCCGCCCCCGTTGCCGTCGTTGCCCACCCAGCCCGTCCACATGTGATAGCGATTGGGATCGGTCGGCCCCAGCAGCGAGCAGTGATAGTCGTCGCACACCGTGAAGGCGTCTGCCAGCGCGTAGTGGAACGGGATGTCCTCGCGGGTGAGGTGCGTCATGGAGGTCGTGCCCTTCTGCTCTACCCAGCCGTCGTATACGCCGTTGTTCCACGCGATGTGCGTCTTGTCCCAGCCGTGGTCAGTGTCTTCAATAAAGGCGAGGCCCAGGTTGGAAACATCAGGCCGGAACGGCAGCAGGTAGCCGCCCTTTCCATCGGGCTGATACCACACCGGGTCGCCATTGGGTAGCTTCACCACCCGCGGGTCGCCAAAACCCCGAACGCCGCGAAGCGCTCCAAAGTAGTGATCGAAGGCGCGGTTCTCCTGCATCAGAATCACGATGTGCTCCACATCCTGAATGGAGCCTGTGCGGTTGTTGGCGGGGATTTCAAGCGCGCGAGCAATGCTCGCAGGAAGCGATGCGGAAACCGCTCCTGCACTGAGCATCTGCAGGAACGTACGGCGATTGGTTGTCACGGGGGACTTACCTCCTTGGGGAAGACGCGATTCCGCGCCCGACTCCCGACCATAGCCCCCGATTGTTTCCGCCACGTGACCGCAACATTGCAATTTGGTGACTCAATAATCCTCACCAAACGCCGATAGTTGTAGGCCTGCAATCTCAGATGAGAATAGAATTTAAGGACGCAAGCCCTCAAATTGCCCACGGGTGTCCGCCCTCTCGCCTGCCGCAAACGAGAATCCGACGCCTAACTAGGAATCAGCCACGGTAGCCGCCGGGGAGAATCGCTCTGCAGCCTGCACGCCCATCAATTCGACGCATCCACGCGATGGCCCTGGCCCTCTTCGCCTGCGTTGCAGGAGTGTGCGCCTCGTCTGCCCGCGCCGCAGATCCCACTCCGCTCACGACGCTCCACGCCATCCACTCTCTCTCCAATGCTGACGCCCGCGGCGGACTCCCCGTAGCATTCGAAGCCACCGTCACCTACTACAACCCAAGCGACGTCGACCTCTTCGTTCAGGATGGCGACGAAGCCATCTACGTCGAGACCAGGCAGAATGAAAATCTGCTCCCCGGCGACCACGTCCTCGTCCGCGGAAAGACCCGCGACAGCTTCAACTCGGATGTGCTCAGCGAGAGCGTGACCGTGCTTCATCACGGCGCGGTCCCACCTCCGGTCCCCGCTGACTTCGAGCAGTTGATCCGCGCCCAGCGCGACTGCATGCGTGTCGTTGTCCGCGCCACCGTTCGCAGTGCCAACACCGTCAACTTCGCCAACATGCACGGCACCTACCTCAAGCTGCTCATGGACGGCGGCTCCATCGACGCCACTATCGTGCAAACTGACACCGCCGGGCTCCGTGACCTGCAAAGCTCAAGGACCTGCTTGACGCCGACGTCGAAGTAACCGGCGTCGTCTCCGGAAAATTCGACAGCAAGATGCAGCTCGTCGGCATCCTGCTTGAAGTTCCCGCGCTCTCCGACGTGAAGCTTCTCAAACGCGCCGCCGTCAACCCTGACTCGCTCCCCATCACCCCAATGGACCAGGTTCTGGCCAGCTCTTACGTGAACGACGGCACGCACCGTGTCCGCGTGAAGGGAACCATCACCTACTATCAACCGAGTTACGCGGCCGTCCTTCAAAACGGTAACCAGAGCATCTGGATTTCCACTCGTTCCAGCGTTCCCCTCCGCATCGGCGACGTCGCTCTGGCCACCGGCTTCCCTGACGCGCGCGACGGGTTCCTCACCTTGAACGATAGCGAGATTCAAGACACCAGCATCTACGAGCCCATCCAGCCGCAACCCTCCACCTGGCGCCAGCTCGCCACCTGGAACACCGGCGATCCCGATGGCCGCCTCAATGACCTCGTCTCCTTCGAGGGCGTGGTAGCGACGGCGGTCCGCGCTGGCTCTCAAGACGAGTTCGTGCTGGTCTCCGACGGCAAGCTCTTCACCGCCATCTATCGCCATCCGCCCGCCAATCGCGTGCTTCGCCCCATGTGGAACATCCCGGTGGGAACCAGAATCCGGGTCACCGGCATCTGCGTGGTCGCCCAGGCCAACTCCATTGATCCCACTCAACGCGAAGTGCCTTTCAACATCCTTCTGCGTTCGTTCGACGACATCGCGATCGTCAGCCAGCCCTCATGGCTCAACGTCCGCAACCTCATCCTTCTCGTCGCGCTCTTGGTCGTGATGCTCTTCGCCGCCGGCGCGCGCGGCTGGTTCACCGATCGCATGGTGCGCCGGGAAAATGCCAAGGCCGCCTACATCGAGCGCCGCCGCAGCCGCATCCTCGAAGACATCAACGGCACTCGCCCCCTCTCCGAAGTCCTGGAGCAGATCACCGAAATGGTCTCGTCCAAATTGAATGGCATCCCTTGCTGGTGCCAGATCGTCGATGGAGCGCAGCTCGGCAATCGTCCCAAAGAGCTCGCTCCCTTCCGCGTCGTCGCCGAGCCCATTCCCGCCCGCTCCGGACCGCCGCTCGGCACGCTCTACGTCGGATTCGATCACCTCACCAGGCAGCGCACCTACCAGTCGGAGACACTCACCTCCGCGGCAGCACTCGCCACCCTCGCCATCGAAACCCGGCGCCTCTTTACTGACCTGGTCTATCGTTCCGAATACGACCTGCTCACCGACATCCACAATCGCTTCTCGCTCGAACGCCATCTCGATCAGCGCATCGAACAGGCGCGGCAAAGCGCCGGTATCTTCGGCCTGGTCTACATCGACCTCAACGACTTCAAGCAGGTCAACGACGTCTACGGCCACCACGTCGGCGATCTCTATCTGCAGGAAGTCTCAATCCGCATGAAACAGCAGCTCCGCTCCGTCGACACGCTGGCCCGCCTCGGAGGCGACGAGTTCGCCGTGCTTCTTCCCCAGGTGCGCAGCCGCGCCGGCATTGAAGAAATCGCCCAACGGCTCGCCCGCTCTCTTGACGAGCCCTTTGCCGCCGAGGGCTACGTAGTCAACGGCTCAGCCAGCGTAGGCATCGCCGTCTACCCTGAAGACGGCACCACCAGGGACAGTCTCCTCCGGGCCGCCGACGCCACCATGTACGTCAACAAGCACATCCGCCACGAACAATCCGGCAAATCCGGCCGCCCCCAGGGCCCCCCCGAGAATTAAGCGGTGCCCTTCTACCCTTACCAAAGAATTTGTCATCCTGAGCGAAGCGTTTTTCAGCGGAGCCGAAGGACCTGCTTTTGCCCTTGCCTTTGTATTTGCCTTTGTCTTTTCTCGCCAAAGCACAACACAGGAGTGCCCCAGAGCCTGTCCTGAGCGAAGTCGAAGGATCCCGTTTCTGAGACCTGGGAAACCTCGAACCCCACCCACCAGAATCGGTCTGCTTCACAGCTCCAACCGCATGAAAACATCGGCCCGCGTGTACGGCATCGGAGGAAGCGTTTCCGGCGGCACGTGCCGGAAGCCGACTGACTCGTAGAGGTGTACTGCATCCGTGAGCTTGGCATTGCTGCCCAGGAACAGCGAACTCGCCCCCATCGTCCTGGCAACGCCGATCGCATGCGCGAGCAAGCGGCGGCCGATCCCTCGCCCGCGAAGATGCGGAGACACAGCCATCTTCGAAAGTTCATAAACACCCGGGACTATCGGAATCAGCGCCACACATCCAACCGGCTCCGCGTCCGCGTACACCATCAGGATGTGACCGCCCTTGCGAAGGATCGAGTTCTCCGGATCACTCAGCGTCTCAATATCTTTCTTCTCGAGAACGAAGTATCGCTTGATCCACTCTTCGTTCAAGGTGCGGAATGCCGAGGCATCGTCCCCGGAACGCAATGCACGAATCTCAATCGTCATTGGAGTTGAGGAAGATTGCGTTGAGGAAGACTGCTGATAAGACAGATCGGCGGCAGTTGTGGTGTGCATAAACGACCTCTGAACACAGTCTGCCTGTGCCTCAACCCGGACGTCCAATATATTGTTCGTTCGGATTATGATCGATTGCATATGGATCAGGATCTGGAACTCCGCCACCTTCGCTACTTTGTAGCCGTAGCTGAAGAGCTGCACTTCGCGCGGGCGGCTCAACGGCTGCACATGTCCCAACCCCCCTTGTCCCAGCAGATTCGCAGGCTGGAAGAAATTCTTGGGTACCCTCTCTTTGTCCGCACCTCGCGGTCGGTCAAGTTGACGCTTGCAGGCGAAACCCTTCTCGAGAGAGCGCGTCGCGCGCTCCGCATTGTGCAGCGCGATATCACCGATGTCCGCAGCGTCGCCGCGGGCGAAGTTGGCACGCTGAACGTCGGATTCGTCGGTTCCGCCATGATGACGACGCTTCCGGTCATCTTCAGGAAATTTCGCGAGGCTTATCCAGGCATTCATCTGCGTCTCTATGAATCGTTCACCTCGCAAGTGTTGGAGGGCCTGCACAACGGGACCCTCGATGCGGGCATTCTGCGCGACAGCGATCCGTTGGACACCTTGAACGTGACCTCGCTCTTCTCCGAACCGTTCGTTGCTGTCCTTCCCGCAACCCATCCGTGCGCGCGGCAGAAGAGCATTTCACCGGGCATGTTGCGCGACGAGCCGTTCGTCTTCTATCCCCGCACCGCGGGAGCCCGGGCCTTCGAGAAGCCCATGACGATGTTCGAGGAATATGGCTTTCGACCGCATATCGTGCAGGAGGCCTCGCACTGGGTGTCCATCCTTCGCCTCGTGGGAGCCGGACTTGGAGTATCGGTCGCTCCAGCGTGTGTGCGGAAATTCTCTTCCACTGAAGTAGTATGCATCCCGCTGCGAAACGCAAAGGTTTGCAGCAACATCGAGCTGGGCTCAATGCGGGGGGACGCCCGCCCCATCGTCGAGCACTTCATTCAAATAGCGATCAACGAACAAATGCGCTGAAGACCTTCCCCCCACAAGGTTGTGCTGTTGTCTTTGCATTTGCTTTCGTCTTTGCATTTGCATATGTTTTGCTTTTGTCTTTCGCTCCCCACCCCCACAGATTTGTCATCCTGAGCGAAGCGCTTTTCAGCGGAGCCGAAGGACCTGCTGTTGCTTTTGCATTGTTGTTGTTCTTGCCTTTGCTTTCGTCTTTGCATTTGCATCTGTTTTGCTCTTGTCTTTCGCTCCCCACCCCCACAGATTTGTCATCCTGAGCGAAGCGCTTTTCAGCGGAGCCGAAGGACCTGCTTCTCAGGAAGCAAGCTCAGCATTAAATCTCCGTGCCCCATCTTTGCGCCTTCTTTCTGGCGCAAGGGTGGGAAACCACAAACCCACGCCGCGCTCGCTGTTGCCTTTGTATTTGCCTTTGCCGTTTCTCCTCAACCCACAGAGTCATGCACCTCCACCCTCCCCACGACGACGAAGAACAGCATAGACACCAGGAGCCCCCGCCAGAAACCACAACGCAATCACCGGATCGCAAATCGCGCAGCCCAGGGACGATGTGGGTTCGAATGGTAGAAGAGGGTTGCCGTACATGTGATGCAGGATGTCACCCTGCGTGCAGCAGCCAGCCAGACGCGCGCGGCGTCCGCGGTAGCCTGCGTTCCCCAGCCTGACACCATTGAAACGCCTCTAGGACTCTGAGTCGTCGCAAAGGTTCGCCTTATGGCGTGTCAATAGGCAAATGTGAGACTTCAGTTCACAATGCGATACTTGGCATGTAATCACCGCAAAATCAATCACCTGCAGCAACCAACTATTTTCATTTTTCCACCCCTCCATTAGGGATTAATTCGCACAACCTGT
>WNGK01005363.1_pt1 | contig 26846 bp, 18 predicted proteins | sample 5400601 | NCBI WGS metagenome assembly WNGK01 (sample SAMN13153376, study PRJNA577476) | soil metagenome | isolation source: 60 cm soil or saprolite under Garry oak tree replicate 1 | place: USA:California | collected 2016-06-15
GAATTTTATGCATAGAATCCGCGCATCAGCACTGAACGGAAAATGCGATTTTTACTGGGCTCCGCGATAACTTCGCGGGAGCCTTATTCGACGCGCTCTCTATGACCTTCGCGCCTTCAGCGCATCACCATTCGGGTGACCCACGGCAACCCGATTCGGCAGGCGGGATCTGCGTGGACCATGAATCTGTGCATAGTTCAGGTTGTACAACGGTCGGAACACGGGCTGCCGCTGTGCCGAATCACCTGCGCAATTCGGTTTGCCGGGCCGGTTGCGCCTGCGTTACCTGAATCAGCGAGCGGTTTCCTACGTGCACGAAATTCAGTTCACGCGCAGACATCAAAGCGTTTACCGAGTCTCGTACCCGGGAGCGCGGCACGAAGTTTCCGAAAAAAGATTCCAGTTCCGCTTGATCCGCGGAGATGACACATTCCAGATACTTCGAGAGCAAGGCCGATAGCGCCTCGCCCAGCGAACAGTTTATTCCTGCAGACACCGCCTCTGGAGACCAGCGTTGCAGCACGTCCCATGACGCGCCGTCGCGCGCGTCGTAATCCACGCGAATGATGCGCAGCTTCGACCATAGTTCAGCGAGTGATTTGTCGAGCGCAGCGACGGAAATGCCCTTGCCGACGTCTTCCAACAGCTTCGCTTTAGAAATTGGGCCTTTGCGATGAATGATCTGATAGGTGTCGCACGCTAGCTCAGAGTATGACGACCTGGGCCCGGGTTGCGGTGGCTGCTTGGGATTACGCTCCCCCATCAGGGTATAGAAATAAGGAAATACCGAAGCCGACACCAGCAGCGCGTTGTTCTCATCGCCGAGGTTGGCTTCGTACGCCGACTTGTGGCGCAGCAGTCGGATCATCAGATCGGTGGCATCGCGCGCCTCCGGATCGAGGAATGCCCGGTGCCGGGGCAAGCGCTCGTCCGATCCGTACCATGCGCCAATGAAAGTTGGCACCAGCAGCGGCGGCCGTGAAGGATAGGTCAGGCAGAATCCGGCGGATTCGATAAAACTGCGCGCGTCTTCAAGCGTGCGAATGGGGACGCCATTGAGGCGCCACTTCTCACGGCGAAGCTGAATGAGTTCGTCCGAAGTCATGGAATAAGCTATCAGCCATCAGCCGTCAGCCGTCAGGTAAAGCCTCTTGTTCTCGCCGGCACGAGCAAATCCAGGTCCGCCGAACCAGGCCCCAGCGGCCAGAAGATTTTCCTGATGGCTGACGGCTGATGGCTGATAGCTAAATTCTTTTAAACGCCCGCTGAATGTCCTTCATCGAGTATCGCAGAACTACGGGCCTGCCGTGCGGGCAGGACATGGGGCATTCTGTTTTCGCGAGTTCGGCCAGCAGCCATTCCATCTTATTGTGTTCCAGCGCCATGTTGACTTTGATGGCGGCGTGGCACGCGATGGAAGCTGCGATGCGGCCGCGAATCTGCTCGAGGTTCAGGCGTTGCTCTTCGTGTGAAAACTGGTCGAGCAGTTCGTGCAGCATAGACTCGACTTCCGCGGCCTGCACCCCAGCCGGAGCGATCTTCACCGCAATGGTGCGGGCGCCGAACGGTTCGGCTTCGAAACCGTTCTTCTGCAACTCGTCGGAAATTTCTGTGAAGATAGCCTGTTGCCCGGGGGTCAGTTCGATCACAATCGGCATCAGCAAGCGCTGGCTCTCGACCTGCTGCCGGGCGCGCCGGCGAGACACTCTCTCGAATAGAACTCGTTCGTGGGCGCAGTGCTGGTCAATGATCCATAGGCCATCGTAGTTCACCGCGAGAATGAACGATTCGCGCAACTGGCCCAGCGGCTTGAGGGAGGCGAGAACGGGGGTCACATCTCCGGTAGGCTCGAACGCTTCGGCCAGAGATTGGTCTGCGAAAGGCGGTGCGCAGCGGTCTCCGCCGAACGTCTGCTCTCGTGTAAATGCCTGCTGCGGAAATCTCGCGACCGAAACCACCGCATTCGCGTCGACCGTCATTCCTTCCGAAAAATGAAAGCGCTCGGTGATCATCGGCTGCGACGGAGCCTGCAGAGCAAATGCATCCGGAACCGTGGCCCCATAGAAGTTTGGCATCGCGCCAGCTTCGGCTGCTGCCCGCGCTCCTGGTGTCAGCGAAGGATTCGCTGTCGGATGCGCGCGAATTTCAGTGACAAACTGCGGGACCGGACGGGCCTTCATCAAAGCAGCCCGCACCGAATCGCGCAGAAAGTCGTGCATGACCGTCTGCTGGCGGAAGCGGACTTCGGTCTTCGAGGGATGCACATTCACATCCACTTCGGCATTCGGCATTTCGAGAAACAGCAGCACCACCGGAAAAACCGTCTGCGGCAGAATGTTGCGATAGGCATCGGTCAGCGCATGCTGAATCAGGCGGTCGCGAATCAAGCGTCCGTTCACGAAGGTGTAGATGGAATTGCGGTTCAGTTTCTGGAGCTCGGGCTTGGAAATAAATCCGTGCAGGCGCAGGCTGCCGGGATCAGCGGGCGGAGCGCTGCCGTTATCTTCTTCTGCCTGCTTGCGGCGCCATGGCGGAGGCTGGGGAAGTCCAATGTGGGCCAGTGGGGCTTCGGCCGCGACCGAGATCAACTGGTCGAGAACATCTTTGCCAAAAACCTGGTAAACGCGGTCGCTGTAACTGGCGACTGGAGGCGCGACCAGCACCGCGTTGGTGGCCGAATGCAGCTCAAAGTGCTTGTCGGGATGTGCCAGTGCGTAGTGCGTAACCAGCGAAGCAATATGGGAAAGCTCGGTGGACTCCGCCTTCAAGAACTTCTTGCGCGCCGGAGTATTAAAGAAAAGATCGCGAATAGTGATGGAAGTTCCGGCCGGCAAGCCCGCTTCTTCCACGCGAAAGATCTTTCCGCCAGTGATCTCGACGATGGTGCCCGAGTCCTGATCGGCGGTGCGGGTCTCGAGCCGCAAGCGGCAAACCGACGCGATCGAGGGCAAGGCCTCGCCACGGAAGCCCAGAGTCGAAATATTCAGCAGGTCTTCAGCATTCTTGATTTTCGAAGTCGCGTGACGCTCGAAGGCCAGCAGGGCATCGTCGCGCACCATGCCGCAGCCATCGTCGGTGATCTGGATGAGCTTCTTGCCTCCGGCCTCGATCTGAATCTTGATTCGCGTGGAACCGGCGTCGAGAGCGTTTTCCAGCAGCTCCTTCACCACCGAAGCGGGCCGCTCGACGACCTCGCCTGCAGCGATCTTGTTGGCAACGTGCTCGGGAAGGACGTGAATGCGGCCCATGGGCTTCAGTTAAGTTTGGCAGATGAAGGCAGGGAAGGCAAAGTAGCGAGGGCACGGAGGGCTCAGTCCCGCAAGTAAAGACACCGGGGCTGAGTAGCGCTGAGTAGCTGGGAGACAAGCGATTTGGCTACCGATTGAGGTACTCTGGGAATAGCGTGGAGGCTGTTATGCAGAGCTTACAGGTCATCTGGCGCAAAGGTGAATGCCACTGAATGATGGTGGAGAAACGAATCCTTTGTCGCCCCTCTTGCCGGGACAGAGTTTAGCGGCGGATGGCTCACAGGTCCGCTGCTAAACTTTCACATTCTCGGAGGGCTTCTACTCGCCCCGGCGCTTCTTCTGACGTTCTTCTTTCGACGAATCGCTGCGGCAATCGCTATCGCAGCTTCTCTGCTCTGTCTGCCGCTCTACTTCTACTTTGTCGCTCCAGGCGCTTTCCGCTGGGTTTTCAGGAGAGCTGAATTCTCGGTGCCCGTAGAAGCGAGTTTCAACTGGAACACATGGATGGTTGCGGAAATAGTCACCCTTGCGGTTACTGCATGCGTTGGTCTGTCGCAGTTTTTCGGCCGGAACCTGGAGTCGACCAGATGATGCCGGCGAACAATTTGCGAAACTGACCTTTCCGGAATAAAATAGTGCAATGTCCCCTCTCTCCTGGGCGCATCCCCTAGTAGCTGAATGGTTCATCAAAAAGTTCGGCACGCCTACCGAGCCGCAGGAGCTAGGCTGGCCACATATCCTTGCCGGACACACCACTTTAATTTCGGCGCCTACTGGTTCCGGCAAGACGCTGGCCGCGTTTCTCGCTTGTATTGATCGCCTGGTGCGCAAGGCGCTGGCGGGCGATCTGCACGACCGGACCGAAGTCCTCTACATTTCGCCGCTCAAGGCGCTGGGCAATGACATTCAGAAAAACCTTGAAATCCCGCTGGGCGACATTCTGCAAATGGCGGGGGAGCGCGGGCTGCTGATGCCGCAGGTCCGCACTGCGGTCCGCACCGGGGACACGCTGATGCACGAGCGCCGGGCCATGCTGAAATGTCCGCCGCACATTCTAGTTACTACGCCAGAATCACTCTACATTCTGCTGACCGCGGAAAAAAGCCGGGCCATATTGCGCGACGTCGAGACCGTCATCGTGGACGAAATCCACGCGGTTGCGGACGACAAGCGCGGGGCGCATCTGTCGCTCTCGCTCGAACGGCTGGAGGCGCTGACTAATCGTCCGCTCGTCCGCATCGGACTGTCCGCTACCCAGAAACCGATTCAAGACGTCGCGCATTTTCTGACTGGGAACGGTCGTCCGGATCCGGTCGTCGTCAACATTGGGCACAAGCGCACGCTCGATCTGGCGGTTGAAATTCCGGCCACACTGCTGGGTCCGATCGCGAGCAATGAGATGTGGGAGGAAATCTATACCCGCATCGTTGAGCTTTCCGAGCAGCATCGCTCGGCGCTGGTTTTTGTGAACACGCGCCGATTGGTGGAGAGGGTTGCGCATCATCTGGCGCAGCGGATTGGGGAAGACAACGTCGGAGCGCATCATGGAAGCTTGTCTCGAAAGTTGCGGCTGGCGGCGGAAAAGAAGCTGAAAGAAGGACAGATAAAAGTCCTAGTTGCGACGGCTTCGCTTGAACTGGGAATTGATATCGGCACTGTGGATCTAGTCATCCAGATCAGTTCGCCACGCGCGATTGCGGTGGCGTTGCAGAGAGTCGGGCGGTCCGGCCACTGGCGCGGCGCTGTTCCAAAGGGAAGATTCTTTGTTACGACCAGAGATGATCTGCTCGAGTGTGGGGCTTTGGTTCGTGCGATCCGGCACGGCGATCTCGACCGGCTGATGATTCCCGATTCGCCGCTGGATGTGCTGGCGCAGCAGATTGTGGCGACCTGCGCGGCGGGAGGTGGCAATGTCAGTGTGGCGCGGACACTCTTGTCCGCGAGTGCCGACAGTGAGGGAACAGCGGCGAGCTCTGATTTCCTGCCCGACACGCGGACAGGAGTGTCCGCTCCACACGACTTGGGATGGGACGAAAACGATCTCTTCGCACTCGTTAAACAGGCTTACCCCTATCGCGATCTCACGCGTGAGCTGTTCGATTCAATCATCGAGATGCTCTCCGAAGGCATTGCTTCCCGGAGAGGCCGTTACGGCGCATATCTGCATCACGATCGCGTGAACCACAGACTGCGGGCACGGCGAGGCGCGCGGCTGGCTGCGATCACCAGCGGCGGAGCCATTCCTGAGACGGCATTGTTTACGGTGGTCGCCGAGCCTGAAGGCATCATGGTTGGCACGCTGGACGAGGATTTCGCGGTCGAGAGCAATGCTGGCGACATCATGCTGCTGGGGAACACTTCGTGGCGCATCCGTCGCGTGGAGGGGAAGTCCGGTCGCGTGCTGGTGGAGGATGCGCATGGCGCGCCCCCCACCGTTCCGTTCTGGCGAGGAGAAGCTCCCGCGCGCACCGAGGAACTTTCATTTCATGTGGCGGAGCTCAGGCGCGAGATCAGCGCACGCTTGCATGGGATTTCTCCCGTGGCGCTGTCGCCCAAGACCCCGCAGGTTGCCGACACGGTTGCATGGCTGGCGCAAGAATGCGGACTGGATGAATCCGCCGCCACCCAGTCGATCCAGTACATTCTCGAAGGTCGTGCCGTACTCGGCGACGTTCCCACCCAGAGCACCATCATCGCCGAGCGCTTCTTCGACGAAGGCGGCGGGATGCAGCTAGTCCTTCACGCTCCCTTCGGCGCGCGCATCAACAAAGCCTGGGGACTGGCGCTGCGCAAACGCTTCTGCCGAAGCTTTAATTTCGAGTTGCAGGCCGCGGCCACTGATAACGGACTGAATATCGCACTCGCGGAGCAGCACAGCTTCCCGCTGGGCGACGTCTTTCATTTTTTGAACGCGGAGACGGTGCAGCCGATTCTTGAGCAGGCTGCGCTCGATTCTCCGATCTTCGCAACGCGTTGGCGTTGGGACGCCAACCGCTCGCTCGCGCTTCTGCGCTTCCAGGGCGGGAAGAAAGTTCCGCCACAGATTCAGCGCATGCGTTCCGACGACTTGCTGGCCTCGGTTTTTCCCGACGTGGCGGCCTGCCAGGAAAACATCGTTGGCGACATTCAGATTCCTGACCATCCTCTGGTGAAAGAAGTGATGAAAGACGTCCTCACCGAGGCCATGGACCTCGAAGGCGTGAAGGAACTTCTGCGCCGCATGGAGAATGGCCGCATCCGCTGCATCGCGGTGGACACGCCGGTACCGTCGCAGTTCTCGCACGAAATTCTGAATGCAAATCCTTATGCGTATCTCGATGACGCTCCACTGGAGGAACGTCGCGCGCGTGCGGTCGAGATGCGGCGAATTCTGCCGGAGTCAGTTCTCGAAGAAGTCGGCCGGCTGGATCCGGCAGCCATTGAGCGGGTGCGAGAAGAAGCCTGGCCCGACGTGCGTGATGCGGACGAGTTGCACGATGTACTGCACACGCTGATTGCGTTCCCGGTTTCTGAGCCTCGTTTCGAGTCAGGCCACGTGGGGATGGGCACCCTCGCCCGTCCTGTCGAGCGAAGCGCGACTTGGCAGAGTTACTTCACCCACCTGTCGGCGCAGAGCCGCGCGCAGGTTGCAACGGTTGGCAATCGTCGTTACTGGATCGCTGCCGAACGCAGGAAGGCGTTCACCAAGCTGTTCGCGGAAGCCGAGTTTGAAGGAGCAGCGCAGGAAATTGAAGTCGCAGCTATTTCTTTCGATGACGCTCTGCTGGCCTGTGCTACTGGCTGGATGTCTCACATCGGGCCAGTTACCGCTGCCGACCTCGCGGAGTCGCTGGGTTTGTCGGCGACGGAAGTTGAGAAGGCTCTGCTTCGGATGGAGGCCACTGGCGCGATTCTTCGCGGGAACTTCACTGGGCAAGCCGGACGGAGTGCACCTTCGGCGGACGATATCGAGATTCGCTCGACCGGACATGCGGGGGCGACTATCCCTACTTGGCCCCAGGTGGCACAAATACACGAATGGTGCGACCGGCGGCTGCTGGCGCGCATTCACCGGCTGACAGTGGCGACCTTGCGCAAGCAGATTGAGCCGGTCACGCCGGCGCAATTCATGCGGTGGCTGCTGCGCTGGCAGCACGTCGCTTCGGAATCGCAAGTGCAGGGTGAACGCGCGACGCTCGAAGTGCTTCGCCAGCTCCAGGGATTTGAAGTCCCCGCCAATGCTTGGGAACGACAAGTGCTGGCGCGGCGCATCGCAGATTACGATCCTAAGTGGCTGGACCAGCTTTGCCTGACCGGAGCCGTGGGCTGGGGACGGCTATCGCCGCATCCGGCGACGATCGAGTCCCCGAATGGCAATGGAGAGAAATCCAGTCGGCGGCGGGTGATCCCGACCAGCGTTGCGCCAATTACGTTTTTCGTTCGCGAAGATGCGGATTGGATGACTCCGCACGACTCCGTCGCAGGCGCGCAAGGTCTCAGTGACACGGCGCGGCAAGTGCTCGAATATCTGCGCCAACGTGGAGCGTCATTTTTTGCCGACATCGTGCGGGCGACGGGCAAGCTCAAAGCCGAGATCGAAACTGGCTTGTGGGAACTGGTCGCCGGCGGCGTGGTCACGGCTGATGGGTTCGACAACCTACGTTCGCTGATTGATCCAAAACGCCGCGCCGGGCAGGGAAGCGGCCGCACCACCCGCCCACGGCACAGTACGGGACGCTGGGCCATTCTGCATATGGATTCTGCGGTGGAACGAGATCGCGTGGTCGAGGCCACTTGCTGGATGATGCTGAACCGCTACGGAGTCGTCTTCCGCGATCTGCTGGTCCGCGAGGCCAATCTTCCTAAGTGGCGCGAGTTGCAGATCGCGTTTCGCAGGCTGGAAGCTCGCGGCGAAATTCGCGGTGGCCGCTTTGTGGATGGATTTCTGGGCGAGCAGTTTGCCCTGCCCATAGCGGTCGAATCGCTGCGCGCCACGCGCAAGCTTCCACCCAGCGGTGAAGCGGTCACGATCTCCGCAGCCGATCCGTTGAACTTGGTGGGTGTGATTGTTCCCGGTGACCGGGTTCCCGCGATCTCAGGCAGAACCGTCAGTTATCGCGACGGCGTCGCCCTGGAAGACGAGCCAGGCTTGCAGACCAGAGTCGCCGCAATTTGACGCAAAAATATCGGGACATTGTAAGGGGGCCCTCCAAAGTCCCGATATGCCCCATCCGGCGAGAACTTCAGCGCTTCCCCACGCTACTAACCCCGGCGACGAGTTGTTGAGTTGTTAACTTCTAGCATGGCTTTCAGGACCTGCTGTTGAGCCGATGAGTTTTGTTACGAAAACAGGACAAGACATGAGAACAACAAGCTACGGGAGCTGCATTTTCAGCAGTGTAGCCGGATTCAGGTACACTCCTTGCCAGCGGATGGCGAGATGAAGATGTGGCCCGGTAGCGCGCCCCGTGCCCCCACTCAATCCAATAACCTGCCCAGGGTCCACCGTGTCGCCTTCTTTTACGCTGAACTCCGAAAGATGAAGATAGAGACTCAGCAGCCCCTGGCCGTGGTCAAGCACCACGCAATTCCCTTCGAAAAATAGCGGTCGGGCGAGGAGAACTGTTGCATGATTCACTGCATGTACGGGTGTCCCCGCCGGGACCCCATAGTCCAAGCCCAGGTGCCTGCTCTTCACTTCCTGATTGATTACGCGCGCCGTCCCGAACACATCGGAAATGGCCGCGGACACTGGAGGCAGGAAAGGCCCCGCCCACAGCCGCTCTGGAGTCTCTACGGCGAAGGTCTTCTGTTTCACGTCCTTGTCTGCCGCAATTTCCCGAAGTTGTTCGGGGTCCGGTTCGGTGAACTGCTTCGCTACCTTGATCGTGATCTTGGGATAAGCGGCGCGGGCAATTTTGATCTTGACGCCAATTTCCGCAAACTTTCCGGTGGCGAGCGTCTCTTTGACCGTCAGATCGTAACGTCCAGGAGTCGTTTCCACCGGGACCCCGGCCAGCGCGTACCAAAACCTTCCGTTGCCCGACTGAAAGAAAACCAGGCTGTGTCCTAACCAGGAGGCCACAACCGACTGAACCCTTACCGGAGTTGATACCTGGAACAAAACAGGAGAGCCATTCACCACCTTCGCGGGCTGCCATCGAACCGGGGCGGATCTCGCCGTCTGACTCTGTGCTGGCCAAGTCACTAGGCTCAGCACGGAACAACCTAATGCCCGATAGGCTCGTTTTCTCCAAAACGTCGCCGTTACTTGTAGGGAAACCATTTACTGAATCGTAATCAGCAGAGTTCTGGATGGCAAAAGGTAAATGGGTGCGAGACCATTTCCGAGCAACAACAACCCTTGTCGTTCCGGCTCGTCGCCCTGTGCTAGTATTACCCGGCGAAGCGCCGGTTAACTTAAGCAGCTAACCGGTTTTTGACGCGCCGGATGCTCGCCATAGCGGATCGTAATGAAAGATACTCTGGGAGTCTTGCTGGCTGGAGGAGCGGGGGAACGCCTCTACCCACTCACCCGCGACCGCGCCAAACCTGCCGTGACCTTCGGCGGGATCTACCGCATTATTGATGTGACGCTCTCCAACTGCATCAACTCCGACTTGCGCCGGGTTTACATTCTTACCCAGTACAAGGCGCTCTCCTTGAACCGCCACATTCGCGAAGGCTGGAACATTGTGGGACGCGAAATGGGAGAGTTCGTGGAAGTGCTGCCGCCCATGAAGCGCGTCAGTGACCAGTGGTATCAGGGCACGGCCGACGCGGTTTACCAGAACATCTATTCCATCGGCTCCGAGCAGCCCAAGCATGTGCTGATCCTCTCCGGCGACCATATCTACAAGATGAATTACGGTTTGATGCTGAAGCAGCATTTGGATTCGGCGGCGGATGTGACTTTGGGTACCATCCAGATTGATCCTGACGAGACCTACCGCTTCGGGGTGATTGACGTTGATCCCGACAATCGCGTCGTCGGTTTTCAGGAAAAACCGACGTTCACAACGTTGCGCTCGCCCTACAATCCGGAGAAGGTTTCGGCATCGATGGGAATTTATCTTTTCAACACCGATGTGTTGATTCCAATTCTTCTCAAGGACGCTGAAGACGAGCATTCCAGCCATGATTTCGGCAAAGATATTCTGCCGAAAATGGTGGACGACTATCGCGTTTACTCTTTCGACTTCGTGGATGAGAACAAGAAAGAGGCGCTCTACTGGCGCGACGTTGGCACGCTCGAGGCATACTACGAAGCCAACATGGATATGGTCTCGGTGTCGCCGGTATTTAACCTCTATGACTCAGCCTGGCCCATCCGCACCCATCAACGGCAGTATCCGCCAGCGAAATTTGTTTTCGAAGAGGCGGGACGAACCGGGCAAGCCCTGGACTCCATTGTTTCCGCGGGTTGCATCGTGTCCGGCGGCACGGTCCGCTACTCGGTGCTGTCCCCCGACGTGCGAGTGAATTCCTACACCGAAGTGGATTCCAGCATCCTGTTCTCGCACGTCAACATCGGGCGACATTGCCGCATCCGCCGCGCCATTGTGGACCGCGACGTGCACATCCCGGAAGGCACCACCATTGGATTCGACCCCGACTCCGACCGCCAAAAGTACTTTGTCACTGACAGCGGAATCACGGTAGTGACGCGCGACTACTCGATGTTCGAGAACCCGGTCACTGTGGATTACTTTACCAGCGAGTGAAATGGGACAACCCTCGGCTTGCCGGGCCTCTACTTGGCCACGGCGAGATTGTTGGTCACCGAAAAAACCCCAGAAACGCCATTGGCGCGTATCCCCGCCAAATTCTTATCAGCCTCGTTATCCACTACGCCTTCGAGGGTGACATGTCCGTTCTTCACAATAATGCGAATGGGCTTCTGTACACCCAAGGCGTACTTTTGCAGGGGCTCATACCCGTAGATAGCGCGAAAAAGCGTGAGGCGTAGCCGGTCGTCCATGGGAGAAACCGGAAGCACTTCGATCTGGTTATCAACCTTCTCCACACCCTCAATCTTCTTCACCACGTTCTCGGCATCCGACTTCAGGGTTGGCCGGGCGACTTGTCCCATCAAGGTTACGTTGTAGCCGTCAACCTTGTATGCGAGATTATCGAAGACACCCAGATAGGGCAGCATAAGCAGTTCGTGTCGAACCTCTTTCTGGATGCGTTCCACTGCCTTCTGCGACGGTTCCTGTTGCGGCTGGCTTGCTGCCACACTGCAGACAGTGGCCAATACTGCCAAAACTCTGAAAGCGTACCTTGTTTTCATAAGTCGTTCACCTTTCTTTGCTGCTGTGCTCGGCGAGGTATTGCCTCCACACTTTATATCCGATGGGTATTGTTCGCGAAGGTTTGCCAGTTCCGTCACGAAAACTCGTTTATATCCTCCCTTCACCTGGCGAGGGGGCCTAAGGCGTCAGAACTGGGGGTTTCCAGTGTCTGTGTTAGAGTCAAAATTCTGTGGCCACCGCCGCTATCTTCACCCAAAGTCTTACTCGCCGCTTTGGCGACTTCACCGCCGTGGAAGGAGTAAACCTCTCCGTCGCCCCGGGACAGTTCTATGGCTTTCTCGGTCCGAACGGCGCGGGCAAATCGACCACCATCAAGATGCTAACCGGACTCATGGCGCCGACAGCGGGAACCATGCAGATCCTCGGCCTCGACCTTGCCACCCACCTCGCTGAAGTGAAGGGCCAGATCGGAGTGGTGCCGGAAGGAATGGCGCTGTTCGGCCGGCTTCCCACGGTATGCAGAAAAAACTGGCCATGGCAGCGGCGGTGATTCACGGGCCTAAAGTGCTTTTTCTCGACGAACCATTTGAGGGCGTGGACGCTATTGCCTCGGGTACGCTGAAGGCTATGTTGCAACGGATGATCGCGCGCGGGGTAACCATTTTTCTTACGTCTCACGTATTAGAAATTGTGGAGCGGCTTTGCACCCATGTCGGAATCATTAACAACGGGCATCTGGTCGCGCAGGGCTCGCTTGACGAACTGCGCTCAGGAGTGTCGGACGGAAGCACGGCACTGCCAGGCGACAAAATGACTTTGGAGCAGTTTTTTTTGCAAACTGTCGGCGGATCGCGCAGCCGCGAGCAGGAACTCTCATGGCTGAGCTGAAGCCGGCATCCAGCGGGCAAATGCGGGCGATTGCCCTATTGCGCTGGCAGCTTGTCATCAATTCGCTGCGCTCGATTCGCGGGCGGTTGAATCTGGTGTCGCGCGTCTTCGGTGGATTGCTGGTGCTGGCCACCGGAGTCATCGGCGGCTCCGTTTTTTTTCTGGCCGCGGAGTGGGCAACCGCCGGGGACAATCGCAACCTGCAATGGCTCGCGCTGCCGTTCTGGATTGTTTTTCTCTTTTGGCAGCTTTTTCCCGTGATGGCAACCGCTTTCACCCAGAACATCGATTCCGACGCCCTGCTGCGTTTTCCCATGAGTTATTCCACCTATTTTCTAGTGAGGGTGATCTACGGCGCGCTGGATATTGCCACAGCGTTGAGCCTCTTCTGGCTACTCGGGCTATTTCTCGGGATAAGCTCGAGCGATCTGCGACTTGTCCCGTGGGCGTCGCTGGCGATTGGGCTCTTTGTCGTCTTTAACATTCTTCTCGGCAGAATGATCTTTGCCTGGATCGAGCACTGGCTGTCGCGCCGCCGCAGCCGCGAAGTCCTAGGCGTGATTTTCTTGCTCACCATGGTTGGTTTTCAAATGGTGGGACCCCTGCTCGGACGATATGACGGGAAACCCACGCCGCAGACCTTGGGCATAGTGGCGAAACTAATTCCGCTCGAACAAGTACTCCCGCCCGGCTTGGCGGCTTCGTGTTTGACCAATGCCGCTCAGGGAAGAAATTTGGCCGCGTTGCTTTCATTCGTGCTGCTCGCTGCGTGTGCGGGAGTCGCGGCCTGGGTGTTGCATCTGCGCTTGCGCAGTCAGTACTTGGGCGACAATCCATCGGGAGCAGAGAAACGCCGGGCTCACCAGGATAAAAGCGCGGTCCGCCGCGGCTGGCAGCTTCCGCTGTTTTCCGGACCGGTATCTGCGATTTTCGAGAAAGAACTGCGTTACCTCTCACGCAGTGGCCCGATGCTCTTCACTAAAATCGCAGATACCGGTCCGGAAAACAGCGGTATACAACAACTTCGGCGGAGATGGCGGCGGTATTCAGTTTTTCCTGTACTCCCCGGTTTCATTTCGCCAAATCGTGGTGGCAAAAAATCTTGCTCATTTGGCGATCGTGGCGACTGAAGTCTTTTTTCTGTGGCTGGGGGTGCGCATCATCTATCGGCCTCCGGATCTTGCGGTAGTAGCCCTGACCTTTGCCTGGTATTTATTTGCCGCACCTCTCAACTTTACCGCCGGGGACCTCCTTTCCATGTACTCGCCGAAGCGGATTGACTACGCGACTTTTGGGCGCCAGCGGGCCTCGGCGAGCACCGTGTTTGTAAGCCTCGGAGTGCAATTGCTGGTGGGCGGAATGGGAGTATTGGCGGTTTTTTTGGCGGCACACTATGGGAATCTCTGGATTGCCAGCTTGGTCCTGCTAGGGTTGTCCATTCCTTCAATTTCCGGCTATCTTCTGCTCCTCAGTCGTATAGACCGGATCGCAATGAATCGTCGGGAGGTTCTTGCAACAGAACTATGCCGCACGTGACTAGTGGTTCAGGTCCTTATCAAGGGAACCAGAAGGCCCTAGCGAACGTATGTTGTTAATGAAGGTGTCGCCGCGCCCAGCTTTCGGTGGCAAACAGCCACGATATTCAGTTCTGCGCCACTCCGGGAGGAAACATGCGCAAGATGGCCAAACCCGTTTTCTTTGGGATACTCCTGCTTGCTGCCACAAGCGCCAGCTTAGGTCAGGGTTCAACATCGAAGGACACCCGGGGGTCGCTGTTGATGGTTTTCAAAGACGGCCATCGCCAGACTTTTCCCGTGGCCGACACCACTAGGATCGAATTCAAGGGCGCAGACATCGTGGTTTTCAAAGATGGACATCAGCAGAGCTTTGCGCTGCGGGACGTCCAGAGCTTTGAATTCGACATCTCTGCGACCGCGGCGTTCCCCATGGGACGGAACCATTTTGTCGGCAAATGGAAGGTGGGGGAAGGCAACGGCGGCCACTTCTTTATCACCCTCGACGCCGACGGCGAAGCCCGCAAGACTATCGGATCAAGCCACGGGACATGGACGGTGGTAGACGGCGAGGCCCACGTGGCTTGGGACGATGGCTGGCATGACGCCATTCGCAAGGTGGGAGCGCAACACGAAAAAGTCGCGTTCGAGCCCGGCAAGTCTTTCTCCGACGAGCCGAACAATGTCACCGATGCCGTGAACACGACTGCTCAGCCCATCTGAGCAGGCCCCTTGACCGAAATTTCATAGCGCCGAAATGCCATCGTTCGCTCCAGGGCGGGTAGCGCATCCCTTCGGCTCCGCTCGGGGAGGCTCTGCCCTTACATGTACAATTCCTGGATCTCGCCGGGCTGAACTTCCAGTGCCGGTTGCGCGTATCTTTGTGCGGAGACGGGTTGGGGCTGGTCTCAAATGAACCCGCCGCCACCAGCCTTCAGGATAACCTGGTTTACTTGATGACTGACGGCTAAGATCCCAATCCGCAAGAATTCCCGGGGAGTGCAATTTGGAAGACGCCCATGTGGCTGCTTTGCTGGTCCGTCGCTGCGTTTCGGGCGACGCCGCAGCTTGGGAGGAGATCGTCCAGCGTTACAACCGCCGTATTTACAACATTTGTTACCGGTTTGCTGGATCGGGCGATGATGCGGACGATTTGACCCAGGAGGTCTTCATCAAGATGTATCGCACCCTCAACTCTTACGATGTTGAGCGCGGAGCCTTTATGACCTGGGTGACGACGATTACCCGTAATCTTCTGGTGGATCATTTCCGAAAAACCAAACACGAGCGCGTTACGGATTCTCTGGATACGGTTTCCTCGGATCACGAAGACGCGATACCACTCTCCGAACAGATTCCCGACCGTGGGCCGGCGCCGGATTCGAGGGTGCAAAGCCGGGAGGCGGGCGAAACCGTCCACCTAGCCCTGCAAAAGCTCTCCCCGGAGCTGCGCGAAGCGGTGATTCTGCGGGACTTACAGGATATGGACTACCGTGAAATCGCTACGGTACTCAGAGTTCCCGAAGGTACCGTGAAGTCAAGGATTAGCCGGGGACGTGCGGAACTTGCGCGCCTCCTCCAACGTACATATAGGCAGGTAATGTAATGAAGGAAAAAGAACATAACGGGATGCGGTGCTCAGAGTTCGACGCTCTGCTGAGCCAGGCTATTGACGGCACCCTCTCCGGCGACAGACTTGCCGCATTCGAAGCCCACGGGCGGGTGTGCCAACTCTGTGGCCCACTCTTGCACGAAGCCGAAGCCGGCCATGGCTGGCTGAAGTCTCTGGCGGAAGTAGAGCCTCCGGCAGATCTGGTCACCAACGTCTTGCTCCGTACAACTGGCGTGGTTACGTCGCGCTCCCATGATCCGGCCAGGCCGACCACTGTGACCTGGGTGGATCGGTTGCGCGACTGGGCGGGAATGATTGCTTCTCCCGTGGTGGCGGCGGCCCGCCAGCCGAGATTCGCCATGTCATTCGGAATGGCGTTCTTCACTTTGTCGGTTACGCTGAGTCTTGCGGGCGTGAGGTTGGGAGATTTGCGTCATGTTGACCTTCGGCCCAGCGCCATCCGGCGCAATTACTACGAGACTTCAGGCCGGGTGGTGAAGTACTACGAGAACATTCGCTTTGTGTATGAAATCCAGGCCCGGGTGCGCCAGTTTAAGGAGGCTACTGCCCCTGCGCAACCGCCACCCGGGCAGAACAACAACGACCGGAAGGACAAAACCAAGAACAATACCAGTGGACAACCCGAACAAAAACAGGAACGTAACTACAGCCAGGAAGGGAGCCAGCCAGTGTTTGCCTCTCTTCCCGACGATCAACCTGTAGTGCATGGGGCCACGTACAGGAGGTTCGTATGAACTGCGCCAACCATCAGCAAACTCCCGCGGCGGCCTATTGCCGCACTTGCGGCAAACCACTCTGCACCAACTGCACCCGTCCGGTGATGGGCGTGATTTATTGCGAGAACTGCCTGGCGGAGAAAGTTGCGGGTACTGCGCCTCCGCCGCCTCTGTACCCACCTCCTCCTGGATATCAAGCGCCGCTGCATCCGGCAAACGCCGGGCCCAATCCGGCATTGGCGGGAATCCTGGCGGGATTTTTCCCGTTCGGAGTGGGAGCGGTTTACTGCGGTCAGTACGCCAAGGGATTGGCTCACCTCATCATTTTCGTTCTTCTAATCGTCGGAGTTAGTAATGCCCATAGCGACGCAATGGGAACCGCCTTTGGTATTGGGATCGCGGCGTTTGTTATCTACCAACTCATCGACGCCATCAAGTCAGCGAAGGCGATTCAGGCAGGTCAGGCTCCGCCCGATCCCTTTGGCTTAGGGACAATGTTCAGCGTAGGAGAACGGCCCGATTTCACTCGGGGTGTGCCCACCGGCGCTGTGGTCCTAATCGGACTCGGCGTGCTTTTCCTGTTACACAACCTGAACATTTGGTTCCTCGAGGTGGACACGCTCTGGCCCGTCCTTTTGATTGGCCTCGGATTGTGGTTGTTTGCAAAGCGAAAAGCATGTAACGACCGCGGCGATTACCGTCATCGGAGTTTTTCCGGTCCCGCGGTGTTGATCACGGTAGGCGTGCTTTCGTTGCTGAACAACCTGCACGACCGCTGGTGGGGTGTTCCCGGATGGGGACGTACCTGGCCGGTGATTCTGCTGGTGATCGGTGTGATCAAGCTCATGGAACGAACAGGTCATGGCGGCGATGGTTCATCAGCAATGATTCAAGGTCCGCCGCCGAGTAGCGACGTTCCTCCCCAGCAACAACCTCCGAGCGAAATAAACAGCGAGGTAAAAAATGGTTAGCGCCGCACGAATTCCGCCTCCGCCTCCGCCTCCTCCTCCCATGAGGCCGCGGCAGCCACGCTCCTTCGCCGGCCCAATTGTGCTGATTGTTATCGGCATTTTCTTCCTGCTGGGGAATTTGGGGATGATTGCGTGGCATGAGCTTGGCTACTGGTTTGCACACTACTGGCCGTTGTTGCTGATCGTCTGGGGCGTGATTAAGCTGATCGAATACCAGAATGCCAACCGCGCCGGCATACATCCCCGGGGAATCGGCGCGGGTGGAGTGATACTCGTCATCTTCGTGGTAATTATGGGATTGACCGCAACCGAAGCCTATCGCGTGAACTGGCAAGAGTTGCGCGATCAAATGCATATTCAGGGTGACATCCCATGGTGGGGACATAGCTACGACTACGCCGACACAATGCAACAGGCGTTTCCCGCGGGTGACAGTCTGCGCGTGACCAACGAGCGCGGGGCCATCAACCTAACCGCCTCCAATGACAACACCATTCACGTTACGGTCCACAAGCGGGTGAACGCCGAACGGCAGCAGGAAGCCGATAACTGGAACAAAGGAACGCAGCCACAAATCAGTCTGAGCGGTGCAGTGGTGACCGTGAACGCGAACACGCAGGGAGCGGGTGACCACTGGGTTAGCACTGACCTGGACATCGCCATCCCCCGCAAGGCATCAGTTGTGGCTTCGAACCGGCACGGCGACATCAGTGTCCTGGGCCGAGACGGCAATGGCGAAATCACCAGTCAGGACGGCGACGTTTCAGTTACCGACCTGAACGGCAATCTCACGTTGAACCTGGACAACAGTTCGGCGCGAGTGTCGCAGGTTGGCTCCGACGTGACCGTGCAAGGTCGGGGCAAGGATATTTCGCTGGAAGACGTGAAAGGCACAGTCCACTTGGACGGTGATTTCATGGAAAGCGTGAAACTGACGCGCATTGCGAAGGCGGTTAGCTTCAAGTCCACGCGTACGGATATAGATTTCACGAAGCTCGATGGCTACCTGAATCTTGACTCCGGAGATCTGGAAGCTTCCAGCCTGACCGGTCCGCTGCGTCTGCGGACGCGCTCCAAGGACATCATGCTGAACGGCATCACCAGCGACGTGCATTTGGTGAACGAAAACGGCGCCGTCGAAATCCATTTGAACAAGCTGGGCAATCTGGAAGTGACGAACGCAAAAGGCGACATCCGGATTTTTCTTCCGGAAAAATCTGCTTTTCAGGTGGACGCGCAGGCGCGTGACGGAGAAATCCAGTCTGACTTCCCTGAATTGAAGATTAATAACGGCGACAACCGCGCAAATGCCTCTGGCTCGGTGAACGGCGGCGGCCCGCACATGGTTCTGAACCTTGAGCACGGTAGCATCGAAATCCGCAAGGGCGTGGCGATTCCACCTCCGCCACCCATGCCCAAACTGCCGAAGTCGGCGAAGCCGCCGGAAGTTCCGGGGGAGACGGAGAACTAGGTTCGGATTCGTAACTGCGGCGGTGCGGCGCCAGAATCCTCTTGACCAGTTAACATGGCTGCGCGTAAAACCGCCAGCGGCACGCAAATCAAACCTGCGGGTGTTCGATTGCCTCTGATCCCGCTGTTCATCGTCCTCACACTCGGTACCACCGACCTCTCTGCACAGATCTCCACTCATAGAAATCTTGACTGGCCGGTGTACGGCGGCGCCCTGGAAGGCGGCCACTACTCGCCGCTGGCGCAGATCAACAAGTCGAACGTCAAACAACTGCAAGTTGCGTGGATGTTCGACACGGAAGAAACCGGCGGCCTGCAGACCAGCCCAATTGTGGTCAATGGAGTCCTCTACGGGCTGTCGCCTTCGCAGAAAATCTTTGCGCTGGATGCGGCAACCGGCAAGCTCATATGGAAGTACGACACGGGCATCGTCGGCACGCAGCCTGACCGTGGCCTCGCCTATTGGAGCAGCGGGAAAGAGCGCGGCGAGAAGGAAAACCGGCGCCTCTTCGTCGGCGTGATGAACTTTGTTTACGCCCTCGATGCCGAAACCGGGCAGCCAATCGCGACTCTTGGCGATCACGGAAGAATTGATCTGCGCCAGGACCTGGGCCTCGATCCCGCGACCACATCCATCGTTCTCACCAGCCCTGTACTGGTTTACAAAGACCTGTTCTTCGTGGGAGGCCGCGAACCCGAAACCCTTCCGGCTCCTCCCGGCGACATTCGTGCTTATGATGCGCGCAACGGAAAACTGCGCTGGAGTTTCCACACCATTCCGCATCCTGGAGAATTTGGCTATGACACGTGGCCAAAAGATGCGTGGAAAACCAGCGGCGCCGCCAACAACTGGGCGGGCATGGCGCTCGATTCGAAGACCGGCATTCTTTACGTTCCGACCGGCTCAGCGGCGTTTGATTTCTACGCGGCCGACCGCATTGGCGACGATCTCTTCGCCGACTGTCTGATCGCGCTGAACGCCGAAACCGGTGAGCGGATCTGGTACTTCCAGGGTGTCAGGCACGACCTCTGGGACCGCGATTTTCCCGCACCTCCGGCCCTCGTGACTGTGAAGCGCGACGGAAAAGATGTACCCGCGGTCGCGCAAACCACGAAGCAAGGATTCGTCTATCTTTTTAACCGCGCAAACGGAGCGCCGCTTTTTCCCATCGAGTACCGCAAATATCCTGCCAGCAATATTCCGGGAGAAGTTGCGGCGGAGCAGCAGCCCCTCCCAACCAAGCCCGCGCCGTTTGCGCGTCAGCTTCTGACGGAAGATTTGTTGACCAACCGCACTCCGGAAATACATCAGTGGGCTCTCGAACATTTTCGGATCTTTCGCAGCGAAGGACAATTCGTTCCATTCAGCGCGGGGAAGGACACGGTGGTGTTTCCTGGATTCGATGGCGGTGCGGAATGGGGCGGGCCGGCGTTTGATCCCGAGTCCGGCATCCTTTATGTGAACGCGAACGATCTGCCATGGACGGGAGCGCTGGCCGAAAACACCTCGCACGATTCCAGCGGACCAGGCATCTACCAAAGCCAGTGCTCCATCTGCCACGGCGACAATCGGGCAGGCTCGCCGCCGGCGTTTCCGTCCTTAATTGACCTGAGAAAGACCGGCGTCGGAGGCCGTCTGGGTGCCGAGTCGATCGCGGAAGTCATTCAAAAAGGCCGGGGAAGAATGCCCGCCTTCCCCAATCTTTCCGCCACACAAATCAGCGCGCTGATTGTTTATCTGACGCAAAACGAAAATCAGATGCCGTCTCCGACCGAGCCTGCGCCGCACATGAAATACCGCTTCACCGGATATAAAAGATTCCTCGACCCCGAGGGCTATCCGGCGGTTGTGCCTCCGTGGGGAACGCTGAATGCGATCAATCTGAATACCGGGGAATATGCGTGGAAGATTCCGCTGGGCGAGTATCCCGAACTTGCCGCGAAGGGATTGAAGAGTACGGGCACGGAGAATTACGGCGGCCCGATTGTCACCGCGGGTGGCCTGCTTTTTATTGGAGCCACCAACTATGACAAGAAATTCCGCGCCTTCGATAAGTCCACGGGAGAGCTGTTGTGGGAGGTAACGCTTCCTTTCTCCGGCAACGCCACGCCGATCCCCTATGAAGTGAATGGCCGTCAATTTGTTGCCATCGCCGCCGGCGGCGGCAAAGACCCGAAGTCGAAGTCGGGCGGAGTCTATGTGGCTTTTGCGCTGCCGAAGTGAGAGTCAGTAATCTAGGTGCGGGCTTTTTCAGATAGCGATGACGCAGGGCGACCCTCAGTACTCGATTCGACCAGCCGGCGAAGGTGACCAGCCTGGAATCCTGAACTGCCTGGCTGTCGCATTTGAGCCGTATCGCAAGAACTACACGGCTGGGGCCTTCGCGGATACCGTCCTCGACGCAGCAACTTTGGCTGAACGGATGCGGGAGATGCACATCTTGGTCGCTACTTCGGAAGCAGCGACCTCGGAACCGACACCGGAATCAGCCACCTCGGAACCGGCGACATCGGAACCAGCCATACTCGGCACCATTGCCGCCGCGGTTTCGGGTAATGAAGGACATCTGCGCGGGATGGCGGTGTTGCCCGAACTGCGAGGAGCCGGCGTGGCGGCGCAACTGTTGTCGGTAATCGAAGCGTGGTTGCGAAGACAGGGCTGCAAGCGAGTCACGCTCGACACCACGCTGCCGCTGAAAACTGCGATACGTTTCTACGAGAAGAACGGATATGTTCGCTCGGGCAGGACTTCGGACTTCTTTGGGATGACGCTGGTGGAGTATGTTAAGGCGCTGTGAGCGCAGTCGAGGTGTTACCGGCTGGTCAGGAGTCGCGGTAAACTGAAACAGCGGCCCCGTAGCTCAAATGGATAGAGCACCGGTTTCCTAAACCGGCAATTCCGGTTCGATTCCGGACGGGGCCTCCAGCCTTTTGCCGATCCAGATAGTGGCACCTGCCTCCGAAAGCGAGCCAGGGACAACTCCCCCGGCGGTTTGCTCAGGGGTTGCAGGCGAAAAATTCCCTTGACGGAACGTAACTATAACTAGAAGAGCAATATTTCGAGTTCAGAGCTGCTGTACTTGCCCGCCGCATCTCTGCGCGTTTGGGCGCTCAACATGGAATCATGGAACAGGTGCTCCGCGACAGGAGGTGTCCTGGGTGTTGGGCGGTGTCTTCTTTTTCCAGCACGCATCCATGCATCAGGCGCGGACGCATTTTCAGGCGATCCGTGTAAGCTTGCGGAAATTCCCCCCTTGACAGGTAGTGCGACAGCGCTCACAATGCGTCCGGCACAAACAGCCCAGCGTAAGTCTACTAGTCGGGCCCCTTTTACCCCGGGCTGGTTTGGGGTCGCCCTCTCGCAGGTCTCATTTCGCGCTCATTTGACTCATTCTTACTAGAAGAGAAACAAGGCGGCACAACTGGCCCGTGCACTTGCAGAGTCATCGTTCCGCCGTTCCGGAGCCGGGCAAGTTATTGCGTATCGCAAAGAGCGAGTCTGCGGAGGCGCATATGAAACGTACCGCGTGGTTGGCCCTTTCGGTCGTAGGGTTCGCTTCAGTGGCAATCATTGCCGGGTGCGGTGGGGGGGGCTCTCCGGTAATCACCGTTCTCCCGATCACGGTTTCAGTCTCCGCCAGCCCTACTTCGCTGATGGCAACTGGGTCAACCTCGGTGACCGCAACTGTGAGCAATGACCCATTGGCCAAAGGCGTCACCTGGACGGTTTCTTGCAGTGTGGCACAATGCGGTAGTGTTTCTCCTACTGCGACGGCGAGCGGGACGCCCACCACCTACACCGCTCCCAGCACCCCGCCTGCCGGCGACCTGACCGTTACCGTCAAAGCTACTTCCGTAGCCGATACATCCAAGTCAGCCTCCACCAACGTCACCGTCGCGGCAATCACGGTATCCGTGTCTCCGACCGCTGCCACAGTGCAAGTAAATAACACGCTGCCGATCAGCGCCAACGTGAATAACGATCCATCAGGCCAGGGCGTCTCGTGGACCATTTCTCCTGCGGTGGGCGCCGGCAACCTCAGCGGCCAAACGCCTGGCAGCGTTACCTATAATGCCCCCTTGACCGCGCCAGCCAGTGATCTCACGGTGACAGTGACGGCCACGTCCCTGGCGGATTCAACTAAATCGGCCGCTGTAACGATTACCGTTCCCTCAATCACGGTCTCGGTTACGGCACCCGTTTCCTCAGTGCAGGCAGGCACGGTTGTGCAGAATATAGTTGCAACCGTGATCAATGATCCCAGTAACAAGGGCGTGAGTTGGAACGTATCCTGCTCACCGGCGCCTTGCGGAAGTATCTCACCCACTACAACTGCCAGCGGGGCTGCCACCACGTACACCGCGCCGCCAAATCCGCCGCCCTCCGATTTGCAAGTGACTATCACCGCCACTTCGGTTGCGGACGCCGCAGCGTCTTCCACCGCGACCATCACTGTCCTCGCAATCTCCGTGTCAGTCACGGCGCCCGCGACCACAGTGCAATTTGGCCAAACTGAGCCCAATATCGTCGCCACCGTGAACAACGATCCAGCGGGCAAAGGTGTAACCTGGTCGATGCAACCCTGCGGCGTTGCTCAATGCGGCAGTATTTCGCCCACTTCCACTGCGAGCGGAGGCGCTGTTACTTACACCGCGCCGACGGCTCCCCCCGCCAGCGATTTGCCGGTCACGATCGTGGCTACGTCGGTGTCGGACACTTCCCAACAAGGCTCAATAACCATAACCGTGTCAGCCATCACGGTTTCCGTAGCGATCTGCACAGATCCGAGTTGCGCCGTGACAGCGCCGACCGCGATCATTCCAGTGAATGCAACTGCGCCGTTAAACGCGACCCCAATTACTGTCACCGTCAGCAACGACACTAACAACCAGGGTGCCACTTGGACGTTGACGCAGGGCACAACCTCCTGTTCGTCGGCATGCGGCACAGTCACGCCTACCAGCACAGCTAGCGGCACCCCGACCGTATATGCCGCTCCCGCAATGGTTCCGGCGAGTCCTACTGTGACCATCACCGGGACCTCGGTAACGGATGGCACCAAAATGGCCACAGCGACTATTACCCTCACCGCCGGCACCGTCAAGCTGATTCCCGCGAGCCTAAATTTCGGTAGGGTAAAAGTGAGCACCACCATACACCCACACGTGACCAGGACCTCAACTCTAACCAACACGGGCAGTTCGACACTTGACATCACCAGCCAAACCACAACGGGCGGCCCATATTCGGTCAGCGCTCCCTGTCAAGGGAGCGTAGCCACGAACGTTGCCTCCGGAAGCTCCTGCACCATCGGCGTGACTTTCCACCCCACCCTGGTCGGTACCTACACCGCGAATCTTTCCATTGCCGATAACGACGTCAGTAGCCCACAATTGGTACCGTTGTCCGGCATAGCATGCAACAATTTCCGCATCTGCTTTGGCGGGGCAGCGATCCGATCAGCCTTAGCGAATAATCGCATAGCAGCAGTTCCCAACCCCACCGGACCCAACAAAGTTGGAACTCGGATGCTGGATCTAGTGGACGCAACGCGTTCCGATCCTTATCTGCTAAATGGCGCCAAGCGTGAGCTGCTTGTGCGCTTCTGGTATCCTGCGGCTCTTACCCAGGGTTGCCAGACCGCCGCGCAATATACCTCGACGGGCGTCCTGAATTACTTGGCTCAGCTCCAGCGAGTCACCCCGCCACAAATCAAGACAAACAGTTGTCAGGACGCGTCCATCACAGCTGGCACGCATCCAATAGTGGTTTTCACTCACGGATACACTGGCACGTTCACCGATTACACCTTCCTTTTTGAGGACCTCGCCAGCCGTGGATACGTCGTGGCGTCAGTGAATCACACTTTCGAGGCAACGGCTGTCCAGTTCCCCGATGGGCGGCTGGCCAAGTCGGTTCTAGGCAGCCACTTCGGAGACAGGCTGCAAATGGACGAACAGTCAACTTCTTTTGCCGTCGCTGTCCGTTTAAACGATTTGAGATTCGTCGTGGATGAACTCCAGCGCTTGAACGCCAACACCACCAGTCCCTTCACCGGCAAACTGGATTTGTCCCGCGTCGCCGTTGTGGGCCACTCGCTGGGCGGAACGACCGCGCTTCTAGGCGTTGAACTAGAGCCGCGGTTTCGCGCGGCCATAGCCATTGATGCTCCGACTCCGGGCCCATTGTTCAGCCCAACCGACAAGCCCATCTTGATGCTGGTTGCAGGACGCGATTGGGACAAGGACGCGTGCCGTCTGTGGAGCCGACTCACTGGGCCACGGCTGGCCCTGAATCTCGAGGGTTCCGAGCACCTCACGCCCTCTGACGCAGTCTGGCTGGCCAATGGTGCAATCAAGACGGGCACCGTGGGAATGGAAAAAACGGTGGCCGCGATTCGGAACTACATTGCAGCGTTCCTTGACGTGAATCTCAATGACAAGCCGTTGGATCGACTCCTGACGGGCCCCTCTTCGGACTACCCGGATGTGGAGGTAACTACGAGCGCGAAATCACCGTGCGGCGAAGCGCAAGGCGATATCCACAAGTGAAAGGTGGCAGAACGGGCTTTGAAATCCTAGTACCAAGTGGCGCTGTCCTACGCGATTTCCTCGTCAGCGGCATGTTCCCGGCGGTGCGGGCTGCGAATCTGGATCCGATCGAAGCGCTGCGCTACGAATAGAATAGGTTGGCTTTCCTTGGGCACCTTCGCACCCTTTGTGGTTGACGGTCTTAGATCCTGACCTCCGCCAGAAACTCGGGGGCCTTCCGCGCCTTGACCAACTGCTCAAATCCATACGCAATCTTCAACAACGCGGGTTCGCTCCAGGCGCGCCCAAAGAATGAAATCCCGACGGGCAGGCCGAAGACAAATCCCGCAGGTACGTTGATGTTGGGATAGCCGGCCACGGCCGCGGCGTTTGAGCTGCCTCCGACAGCGTGGTCACCGTTAGCTAGGTCCGTAAGCCACGCCGGGCCTCCGGTCGGCGCCACGACCGCGTCGAGATGGAACTTGTCCATCACGCCATCAATTCCATGTTCGCGCGACAGGGTGTGATTGGCGGCCAGGGCGGCAACATATTCTTTGTCGGTGAGCGGACCCTTCTCTTGAGCCTTCAGAAACAGGTCTTGCCCGAAGTAGGGCATTTCTTTGTCTTTATTCCCGTCGTTAAATGCGATGACGTCGGCGAGCGAGTGCAGCTGGGCACCAGGACGCGACGCCAAATAAGCATTCAGGTCCGCCTTCAGTTCATACAGCAGCACCAGCAGTTCAGTGTCGTCGAATTTTCCGTGAGATTCAAGATCGGCGGGGTCAACGATCACTGCGCCGGCGGATTTCATTTCGGCAATGACGCGGTTCATCAGCTCATCTACGGCATCGCTGAATCCGAAATACTTTCGTGCGACACCGATGCGCACACCGCGCAGCCCGTTGGGATCGAGGAATTGGGTGTAGTCTTTCTGCATCTTGCTGTCAGCCTCGGCGGTTGCAGCATCGCGCGGGTCCGAGCCGGCGAGCGCGCCCAGCAAAATCGCCGCATCGCGCACCGTTCGCGCCATTGGGCCGGCAGTATCCTGGCTATGGGCGATGGGAATAATTCCGGCCCGGCTGATCAGGCCCAGGGTTGGCTTGATGCCGACCAGCCCGTTCGCAGAAGACGGGCAAACAATGGAGCCGTCGGTCTCGCTTCCAATCGCAACCGTGCAGAGACTCGCCGAAGTCGCGGCGCCTGATCCGGAGCTCGAACCGCAGGCATTGCGATTGAGTGCATAAGGATTCTTCGTCAGCCCGCCGCGGCCGCTCCATCCACTGGTGGAATGACTGGAGCGAATGTTTGCCCACTCGCTCAAGTTGGTTTTGCCCAGGATGACCGCTCCTGCGTCACGCAGTTTTCGCGCTACGCGTGAATCCTGCGCCGGCCGCGAACCTACAAGGGCCAGGGAGCCGGCGCTGGTCTGCATGCCGTCGGCGGTGTCAATATTGTCCTTGATGAGCACTGGAATCCCGTGCATTGGGCCGCGGGTGCCTTTGTCCTTGCGCTCTTTGTCGAGCGCTTCGGCGATGGAAAGCGCGTCGGGATTCAGTTCGATCACGCTGTTCAATCGCGGACCCCGCTTGTCGATCTCATCAATGCGGGCGAGGTAAGCCGTGGCCAGGGTATGCGCCGACA
>WNGK01001730.1_pt1 | contig 26827 bp, 20 predicted proteins | sample 5400601 | NCBI WGS metagenome assembly WNGK01 (sample SAMN13153376, study PRJNA577476) | soil metagenome | isolation source: 60 cm soil or saprolite under Garry oak tree replicate 1 | place: USA:California | collected 2016-06-15
AGATCGAGGATTTTAAATTTCTCACTAAGCGCGACATGATCGAGCACTTTGCCGGCGAGCTTCCCCTTCTTGCCCCACTCTCGAACGATTTTGTTCGCGCTCGGATCCTTGCCGATCGGCACGCTTTCATGCGGAAGATTTGGAATTTCGAGAAGCGGACCAACCGTACGGTCCAGCAAATCTCTCAGCCGGGAATAATCAGCAATGTAATTCTTAATTTCTTCGGCGCGCTCTTCTAAAGTGTCAGTCGATTCTCCGCGTGATCGTTTTGCGCCGATCTCCTTACTCAATTTATTTCGTTCAGCTTGCAGCTGCTGCAACTCCGTCTCTTTTCGCCTTCGTTCAGCGTCTTCCTTTAAGATCTCGTCGACTTTAGCCTCATCGCCCCCGCCGCGGGTCGCGAGTCGTTCGCGAACAAAATCCGGCTTTTCGCGAAGCAGACGAATGTCGAGCATGGCGCGATTGTAGAGGCCGCCATCGCCATCGGCAACTGTAGCCGTCCTCCTCTGAGCGCGACGGCGTTCGACTTTTTGAATCGCGCTTCGGAGAGCGAAGCGGCTACAATCAAAGCGTGAAAAACGATTCCCCCCGCTATGAAGATCTGCTTGCTTCTACCCGTGTCCGCGAACACGCCCTTTTCCTTCCGCTGCGCACGCCGAAGGAACTCGAGTTGCAAGCGCGCTGGTTCGCCGGCGATTTTGGGAAAAATTTTGTCAGCTCGACCGCTGACAAGATCGACATCGTCCAATTCGGGACCTGGAATCGCGAAGCCGGCCCTGATTTTTGTGATGCCGCCATCCGCGTGAATGGCAGAGAACCGCTGCGCGGCTGCATCGAGATCGATCTCGTCGACCGGAATTGGGATTTGCACGGTCACTCCGTTAACCCCGCGTTCGAAGAAACTGTGCTCCACGTTTTCGTCGACAAAAGTGACCGCGAATTTTTCACGCGCACAAAATCGAACCGAAACGTTCCGCAGGTCCAGATCGACCCCGCGATTTTGCCGGAGGCGTTCAGCGCCAATATTCCGCTTGCACGGCCGGGACGGTGCCAGGCGCCGTTGGGAAATTTGCCGGAAGAGCGGGTTCGCAGCGTGCTCAATGCCGCGGCGCAATTTCGTTTACAGAAAAAAGCCGCGCGCATCCGCGCCAAGATCGACAATCACGGGCGCGATGAAGCGTTGTTCCAGGAAATCGCGGGCGCGCTCGGCTACAAAGAAAACAAACTGCCGTTCACGTTGATCGCGCAGCGGCTCTCATTAAAGTCGTTGCTCGGAAAAATGCCCGACGCTGAAGCGATCCTTTTCGGACTCGCGGGTTTTCTCGAGTCGCCGGATCTCGCCGTCTACAAAAAGTCCGCAAAAAATTACGTCCGCGAACTATGGGACCGTTGGTGGCCGCATCGCGACGAATTACAGCGCCTGATCTTGCCGCACAAAGCATGGCACGTGAGCGGCACTCGCCCCGTCAATCATCCCCAGCGTCGGCTCGCGGCATTGTCGATCTTGGTGCGGGATTGGCCGGCATTTCGCCACTCGCTAGGCAAACAAGACGCGGCCGCCGTCGAAAAGTTTTTCGCAGGCTTAGATCATCCATTTTGGAAATTCCGCTACACGTTAACGGCGCCCGCTTCGCCGGAAGCGATGGCGCTCGTCGGTCAGTCGCGCATTGCGGATATCCTGGCCAACGTCGTTCTGCCGTTTTGGCGCGAGGAGGATGTCGATTGCTGGCCGCAATACGCGAAGTTGCCGGCGCGTTTGACCAACCGGCGGCTCGAAACCGCCGCCACGCGCCTGTTCGGGAACGATCCTGGACGGCGCGAATTCACAAAAACCATCGCGCACCAGCAAGCGCTTTTACAGATTTACGAAGACTTCTGTTTACAGGATAATTCTGATTGCGCCGACTGCCCGTTCCCCGAGCAGATGGCGAAATGGAGATAACAACGAAAACGCCGAACGCCCAACAAATGCCACTCCGGCTCAGAGCTACATCCAACGTCCAATGCAGAGGAGCGTACACGCTGCTTGAACTCCTTGTCGTCATCGCGATCATCGGCACTCTCGCCGCATTTGCTGTAACTGTATTGAGCGGCATTCAAGAGAAAGCGCGCATTACGCAAGACATGAACAACCTGCGCCAGATAGCGCTCGCTACGCAGACATATCTGAACGACAACGACGGCGCCTTTTTCTTGCCCACTGGCGGGACAAGTCCATGGATGAATTCATTGCATCCGAAATATCTTTCGAACTGGAAGATTTTTCAGTCGCCGTTCGACAAGCGTGCTCCGTCCGAGAATAATACGACGGCGCCGGTGAGTTACGGTTTCAACGCGAATGCGCAATCGAGCGGCGTTTCGCTGCTCAGCGACAAGATCACGAATCCAAGCACGTTTATACTGTTTGCACCGGCACAGGGCACTTTAACGACCGTCAGTTTTACCGGGACCGCTGCAGCCTCGGTGACAGTGGACAAAGCGAGCGGCTCTCAAGGCACGGCTCTTGGCGGGACGCATAACAATCGAAAGCGAATTAATGCTTGTATGGCCGATCTTCACGTCGAAAACACGTTGTGGACTGTTTTCATCAACAACACAAACTCCTCCAGCGATCCATCAGCCAGCCAGCGATGGACACCATGACGTTTCTCTAACAAAAAGCATGCACGCTTTACCTCGATCTTTTCGCGGCGGAGGCTTCACGCTCATCGAGCTGCTCATTGTCATCGCGATCATCGCGATTTTGATCGGCCTGCTCTTTCCGGCTTTCAAGGGTGTGCAAGACCAAGCCAAAAGGACCCAAGCCAAGAATGATCTCACCCAAATCGTGACCGCAGTAAATGCGTACTACACCGAGTACGGTAAGTATCCAGTCTACTATGCCACTCCGCCCGCCACTGTGACAGACTCCGATTTCAGCAACAGCGGCGCCTCCGTCATCAATGGGGGCGATACTTTCACGAACATGGGTGACAATAGTTTGGTCGTCGATGCCTTGCGTAATAACCTTAGCGCTACAGGTACCAACTTGACATGGGTGCAAAATCTGAACACACGCCAGATCTCATTTCTTCAAGTGCCTATCGCAAAGGTTGCCAATACTCCGAAGTCAGGCGTGGCTCCTACTACCTCCACGCTTCCCGGAACGTGGTATGATCCATGGGGTAATCCGTATCGAATACGCATTGATACTGGGTATAATAATATGGTTGACGGGCCCTACGCCGCAAATGCGGGGACAACGCCGACTAATCCTAACGTGTCCGCGGGCAAACGAGTTCTACCGATAAGAAAGTAGGAACCGCTGACGACGACGTGATTTCGTGGCAGTGATTGTTGTTTCGGTTGCAATCGAGAATCGGAAATCTACAATCTGCAATTCCGTCGCGGGTGTAATTCAATGGTAGAATGGCAGCTTCCCAAGCTGCACACGGGGGTTCGATTCCCCTCACCCGCTCCCGCCTTCGCTTGGCGTAGCCTAAAATGAAGCGGGAGCGTCCGCCGAAGCCTTGTGCGAAGGCGGACTTTTCAAGAAATTCGGCTATGGCGGGCAAGCGCGCGTTCTCAAAGCGCCACTTCCAATAGTCCCTTCTACGGTCTTCCACCGAAGAATTTCTTGAAAGACTGGAAGAGTTTGTTCGGGATCTCGCCAGCTTTTTTTCCAAAGTCGTTCAGCTTTTGCGCGAATTGCATTTGTTCGCCGCCGTGAACTTCGCAGGCGGCGGCCGGAACTTTGTCAGCCGGAAGATCGATTTCGTAGGCAGTGCCGGCCGCTTCGCACCCCGTGGTCGCGAGGTGATTGGAGAGCGAGCAAACCAGCGCGTGCTGCATCGGCATGGTCGGCTGCAAATCTTGTGGCGGGTAAATCGTCGCGCCTTTGTTCATCACTTGCACCCAAACCGGCAGCGCCAGCGCCGCGCCATAGCCATGCGGAATAATTGTGACCGGTTGATCGAATCCAACCCAAACACCGCAGGTCAACGTCGAAGTGTAGCCAACGAACCAGGCGTCTTTGTAATCGTTCGTTGTTCCGGTTTTTCCGGCGGCCGGCAATTTGAAGCCTAACGAACGCGCCGCTGCGGCCGTTCCGCGCGTGAGAACTTCTTCCATTAACTGCGACGTCATCCACGCCGCGCTTGCGTCCAACGCGGGTACGGAAATATGCGATGCCCGATAAATTGGCTGATGCTCGGCATCATCGATCCGCTCGATGATGTACGCCTGCTTGCGCACGCCGGCGTTTGCAAAAACGGTGTAAGCAGCGGTTAGATCCTTCAGATTTGTTTCGAACGAACCGATGTAAATCGCCGGACCGCGTGGGACATTGTCGCTCAGATTCAGGGTCGTTGCGACTTTTTGGACGGCGTCGAGCCCCGCGAATTGTCCGACACGCACGCTCATGGTGTTACGCGAGTGAATCAGACCGTATGAGCAAGGTTGAATGCCGCCGTACGTGCCATCGGAATTTGCGGGAGACCAGGTTCCGGCGCCGTCGATTTCGCCGAGTTGAATCTGACCATCGCTGATGGATGCGCCGGGAAGCAATCCCTCGGAAAACGCGACGGTGTAAACAAAAGGTTTGAAAGCAGAACCGACTTGTCGATTCGCCGGTGGTAGCGCGCGATTGAACTTGCTTTGCGAATAATCGCGCCCGCCGACGAGCGCGCGGATGCCGCCGCTGTTGTTGTCGATGCAAACAATTGCGCCTTCCAAATACGGCATCGCCGAATCTTCGCCGTTCTCCGGCGGATGATAATTCGCCTTGAGCGGATGATTAAAATTTCCTTGGTGCTCGATCTTGGTGAGCTGGGTCTCCAGCGCCTGCTGCGCCGTGTTCTGCACAGTCGGATCGAGCGTGGTGTAAATAAACAAACCGCCGTTGTCGATCTGGTCCTGGGTTAGAATCAGGTTCAAATCGCGCTGGACCGCGTCCATTGCGTAATTTTCCTGGATCTGAAGCAGGCGCCGCGGATGGGCGTTCACTTTGGCGAGCTTGGCTTGCGCCGCCTCCCCGGCGGGAAGTTTTCTTACATCGACCATCCGATCCAACACGGCATTGCGCTCGTTGGCAGCGCCTTCGGGATTTTTCAGCGGCGAAAAACGATTCGGGCTTCGAATTAATCCGGCAAGAAGCGCCGCTTCGGGAAGATTCAGTTTCGACGCGTTCTTGCCGAAGTACGCCTGCGAAGCTGTTTCAACGCCGTAACAACCGGCGCCGAAATAAATGCGATTTATATATAGCTCGAGGATCTGCTTTTTCGTGAACTCGTGTTCAATTCGGAATGCGACCATGGCCTCGAGGAACTTGCGACTGACGTTGCGGCCGCCGAGCGGAAGACTGTTGCGCGCGAGTTGTTGCGTAATGCTGCTGGCGCCTTCCTTGGCTGAGCCGCTCAAAATATCACGGACCAGCGCGCGAAAAATGCCGCGCCAATCAACGCCCGGATGTTGATAGAAACGCGTGTCTTCACGCGCCAACAACGCGTCGATGAAAAGCGGCGAGACTTCGTCGAGCGAAACGCGCAACCGGTTCGCGCCCGCGAGACGGCTGTAGATTTTTCCATCGAAATCGAAGACGGTGTTGCGCTCTGGCATGGCGCCAACTTTTTTCATGTCGAAGCTCGCAGCCCACGCGCCGTAAAAAAGAAGCAGCGCCAGACCAACTCCGGCGATGAGGACGAAGAGCGTGATCTTCCAACCGTAACGAAAAAGTTTACTGCGCTTTTTCCCACGCGACCGGAACCAAGCCAAAAATTTCATGGAGCAGGAATTGCAATCTAATCAAAGATCGATATCTGCCAAAATCAGTGCGTTCAAAGCAATTCAGCGTGTCATCCTGAGCGGAGCGAAGGATCTCCCAAAAGCTCGAGCGTCGCACTATTTATTTAGTGTGATCTTCGCTTCGACTGTGAGATTCCTCGCTTGCGCTCGGAATGACAATCACCCGAGCAGGTCGCCGTAGCGTTTGGTGGCCAGCTCCAAACAACGACCGAGAATCTCCGAGGAAGTTTGCAGTCGGAGTACTTCATCAACCAGCTGCTGACACTCCGGCACGGCCAAACTTCGCACTGCCATTTTCACTCGAGGAACAGACCTGGCCCCGACACTCAATTCGTCAATGCCAAGGCCGAGCAAAATTGGGATCAGCGCAACGTCGCGCGCCATCTCGCCGCACACTCCGACCCAAATTTTGTTCGCATGCGCGGCATCGGCAATCATTTTTAACAGTCGCAAAACGGCCGGGTGGGTCGGCTCGTAGAGATGCGCGATGCGCTCGTTCACGCGATCGACTGCGAGCGTGTATTGGATCAAGTCGTTCGTGCCGATGCTGAAGAAATCAACTTCATGCGCGAGGGTATCGGCAGAAATCGCCGCGCTCGGAATCTCGATCATCGCGCCCACTTCCATCTTGCCACTTTTCTTCTCGCCAACTTCGCGTCTGCATTCGTCCAGGACAGCTTTGGCGTGACGCAATTCCTCCAAACCGGAAATCATCGGGAACATGATCTTGACGTTCCCGACTGCGCTCGCACGTAAGATGGCGCGCAGCTGCGTTTTGAAGATGTCGATGTTCTCCAGGCAAAAACGAATGGCGCGCCAACCGAGGAACGGATTCAACTCATCGCCGACATCGATCGTGCCGACGGCCAGTTTGTCGCCACCGAGATCGAACGTGCGAATGATGAGCGGGTTCGGCTTCACCTGTTCGGCCACTTTTCGATAGGTCTCGTATTGTTCCTCTTCGCTCGGCAGCGTGTCGCGATTCACGAAAAGAAACTCGGTCCGATAAAGCCCAATGCCTTCGGCGCCGTTTTCGGCAACGGCCTCGACGTCGCTTGGCAGCTCGATGTTTGCGGAAAGAACAATGTGGCGGCCGTCGCTGGTGGTCGATGTCGTCTCGCGAAGCTGCTTTAGTTCTTTGGTGACCTGACCTTTTCTGACCTCGATCTCGCCATAGTAAGAAAGTGTTTCCGGCGTTGGATCGACAATCAGCACGCCGGTGTAACCATCGAGCAACACGTGCTGGCCGGACTCGAGTTTCTCGGTCGCGTCGTGCAAACCGACGACCGCCGGAATGTTGAGCGAACGCGCGATGATCGCAGTGTGCGAAGTGCGACTGCCCAAATCGGTGGCAATGCCGAGCACGAGCTGGCGATTCATCGTCGCGGTGTCGGATGGCGTAAGATTGTGCGCGACCAAAATGTGCGGCTCGGCCGCGGATAAAATCGGTTTCGGCGCCTTGCCCTGCAGATTTCGCACAATGCGCCGAGTCACATCCTGGATATCGAGCGCGCGTTCGCGCAGATAGGGATCGTCGATTTTACTCAAGGTCTCGGCGTAGTTGCTCGCCACTTCCTGAAAAACCCATTCGACGTTGCAACGCTCTGTCTCGAGCCGGCGCAAAACTTCGTCGATCAAAGTGCGGTCTTCGACGACGAGCAGGTGGGCGTCGAAAATGGCAGCGTCTTTGGCGCCGATCGCTTCCGCGATTCTTTGCTGCATCTCGAGAATCTGCACACGCGTTTGCACAAGCGCGGTCTCGAACCGGGCGATCTCGTTTCCAATCTGCGACGGTTCGATGTGATAACGGACAACGTCGTCGAGATCGTCGCGGACGACATGAATGACGCCGTGCGCAAGTCCAGGCGAGACGCCCGCTCCGCGAAACCGAATTTCTTTGTTATCGCCGCTCATCCGCGTGCGATTCTATAGAGAAATCAATCTTCGTGGAAGCGCGCATTGATTAATTCCTCCAATTCGGCCATTGCCTTGTCGGCGTCTGGCCCTTCGCAGCGGATGTGGAGCTTCGATCCCTGACCGGCCGCGAGCATCATCAATCCCATGATGCTCTTGCCGTTGACTTCTTCGCCTTCCTTGGCCACCCAGATTTCAGCGCGGTAGCGGCTGGCAATGCGAACGAACATCGCGGCCGGGCGGGCGTGTAAACCGAGCCGATTTATAATCGGCACGTCCTTTTCAATTCTTTGACTAGGCGAGACATCGCTCGCTCGGCGACTGAGCAAGCCCATTATGTCGATCTTGGCTTCATTAAATTGAGCAACTTCGTGTTAAAATCGACGGCGCTGTTTTGGCCGAGGCCTTTCAGCTTTTGGTCCATCGCCGCCACTTCGATCAGCCGAGCGATATCGCGCCCCGGTCGCACCGGAATTGTTACGTGCGGCACCCTTAATCCGAGAATTTCATACGATCCGCGGTCGATCCCGACGCGATCGATTTCCGTCACGCTCTCCCATTCCTCCAGCGTCACGACTAAATCGAGCCGCTTTTCAGTCCGAATACTGCCGATGCCGAAAACCGAAGCGACATTGATAATTCCGATGCCGCGCACCTCCATGTGATTGCGTGTAAGGTCGGGCGCAGTCGCCATCAATTCGCGTCCTTCCAATGAAGTGATCCGCGTCACGTCATCGGCAACTAAACTGTATCCGCGCTCGATTAATCCCAGCGCGGTCTCGCTTTTGCCAATCCCGCTCGCCCCGCGAATGAGCACGCCGATGCCGAGAATGTCGACCATGCTGCCAAACTCAGTCACCGTCGGCGAAAAATCGACTTCAAGCGCGATCGTCGCCGCGTTGATGAACTTCATCGTGATCATCGGCGTCCGAAAAATCGCGATCTTTTCTTCCGCCGCCGCGGCCAGGAGCGGAGGATCGAGATGGAACCCGCGGGAAACGACGATGCACGGAATTTTTTGTGCGCAGAGGTCGCGGAAACGTTTCAGTCGGACTTTCGGCGTTAAACTTTTCAAATATGAGTGTTCGGCAGCACCGAAAACCTGCACCCGTTTCTCCGCGAAGTAAGTGTAGAAACCGGCAAGCGCGAGACCTGGCCGATTGATGGTCGGCTCGCGGATCTTCCGGTGAAAACCGACCCGCGGCCCCTCTAATTTCATCTGCAGTTTTTCGGCGTGCGAGTTGTAAAAGCTTTCCACCGTCACTACCGGCACAGTTTTTTCCCGCTGATTGCGCGTCGATGAAACTGTCGCTGCCGCTGGTTCGCTCATTGAACGGTCTAACTTCTAACGCGAATGCAGCGCGATTTCCAATTCACAACTGCGCCTTCATTTCGAATTGGAGGGCAGGCGCATCGCCTGCCATTGTTTAGATCGGCAAGCGAAAGCGCTTGCCCTACAACAGTTGTCGATTGCGCGCGAATGCTTACTACCAAAAGTCTCAAACTGATTCCGCATGTTCCGAGACATCTCGTCGCCTTAATGGAAAACGAGGCCGCCTACGAAAAGCTCTCGGGCATGCGCGTTGCGGAACGCGTGCGCGAGTTCCTTTTTTCCGCTTCTCCGGATTTTTTGGCGCAACTTCAGACCGCGACGGAACCCGATCCCTGGAAAATCGGTTTCGCGATTGTACACAAGATCGACAATATCGTCATGGGAATGTGCGGTTTTACTGCGCCACCGGATTCCGGTGGCGTCGTCGAAATCGGCTACGGCATCGCACCGAGTTATCAGGGAAAAGGTTACGCCAGCGAAGCTGCCCAAGCCTTGGTCGACTTTGCATCCCGCGACGCCCGCGTAAGAACAGTTCGCGCGCACACGCTTGCGCAAAACAATGCTTCAACTCGCGTGCTGGAAAAATGCGGCTTAAAAAAATGTGGCGAGACGCTCGACCCTGAAACCAATACTCCGATCTGGCGCTGGGAAAAGGACGCTGGCGCAACAATTTGATTCGCTCTCTTTTTTAATTTGGCACAAGGCCGGCAGAATAGGTCGAACGTGTCCGATGGCGGGACGGTGGCGGCTACGCCATCTTCTTTAGCCACGGTTTTTATCTTCAGGGATCTGGGCGGGGCTGGAATCGCCCGAAGTGCGCGTTGTCTGGCTCCATCAATATACCGACCGCGCTTTTCCGATCGATGCGCGTTTTATTGGATGCCCGGACATCTTTACCGTGCACGGTCCGAGGATCGGAGAAGACGCGGCACAGGTTAGCGCGGGCGTGACCGTCCAGTTCAATCCCATGGTAGCGCTCTACGCCCACTACGACGGAATCTTCGGCCGCGATAATTACGACAGCAACGCCATCAGCGGCGGCCTCTCGCTCAGCTTTTAGCACGCGACGCCGTTCTACTTGCTGAGCTCGAGCATCCGTAGAATCGGCAACTCAGCGCGTTTACGGATCGATTCCGGCAGAGTGATCTCGGGCTCCATATTGAGGAGCGCGCCGTGCGCTTTTTCCAGCGTGTTCATTTTCATGAACCGGCATTCGCCGCAAAAACAATTGTCGGTCGGCCCCGGAATGAATGTCTTGTCGGGAATTTCTTTCTTCAAGCGGTGCAGCATGCCCGCCTCGGTCACGACAATGATCTCGCGCGCCGGCGAATTCTTGCAGAACGCGATCATTTTTTCGGTCGAACAAACTTCGTCCGCCAGCATCCGAACCGCGTAAGTGCATTCAGGATGCGCGACGACCGGCGCGTCGGGGTATTCTTCGCGAATCCGATTGATGCTGCGCGCGGTGAATTCGACATGCACGTAACAGGTCCCCTGCCAGAGATCCATTTTGCGGCCGGTCCGCTCCATCACCCACGCGCCGAGGTTTTGGTCGGGAACGAACAGAATATGTCGATCTTCCGGCGCCGCGCGCACGATCTTGTCCGCGTTGCCGCTGGTGCAAATGATGTCAGACTGCGCTTTCACGCCGGCGCTGCAATTGATGTAAGCGATCACGTAATAATTCTTGTCGGCGTGCCTTTTCAAAAACTCGGCCAGTTTTTCCGGCGGACACGATTCCGAAAGCGAACAACCGGCTTCGAGATCGGGTAAAATCACTCGTTTGGTCGGGTTAATGATCTTCGCCGTTTCAGCCATGAAATGAACGCCGCAAAAAAGAATGACGTCGGCATCAGTTTTCGCGGCCTGATAACTCAGGCCTAACGAGTCGCCGACGAAATCGGCCACTTCCTGCAACTCGGGAACCTGATAATTGTGGGCCAGGATGACCGCGTTCCGCTCGCGCGCGAGCTCGCGGAGCTCTTGTGCCAGGTCACTGCTACTCCGGCTCAAAGTGCCAGTTCCGCTCGAACCGAAATTTACACCCGGGGCTACCATGAATTATTATCGCGGAAAATGAGTGCTTCTCAAATCTACCGGCTCGGTTTTATTGGCGCGGGCAAACTGGCGGGTTCGGTCATTCGCGGTCTAATGCGCGCTAAATTTTGCCCGCCGGGCGAAATCATCGCGAGCGAACCAAATGAACAGACGCGCACAGCGTTGCAAAAAGAATCGGAGGTTTCGGTGACAGCGGAAAACGCAGAGATCGCAGAGAAAGCCGAAGTTATTTTCATCGGAGTGAAGCCGGCGATGGTCTTGTCGGTTTTGCAGGATCTGAGCGACAACCTTCAACATAAACTTCTTATTTCGCTCGCGGGAGGCGTTCGAATTTCAAGCATGGAGAAAACGGGAAGCGCGCGGTTCATGCGCGCGTTGACCAATACGCCGTCAGCAATTTGCCGCGCCGCAACCGCGATCGCGCGCGGAAGTCGAGCCGCTAACGAAGATGTCGATCTTGCAAAAAGGATTTTTGGCGCAATCGGCGTGGTCGTTGAAGTCGAGGAGGCACAGATCGACGCCGTCACTGCGCTGAGCGGGAGCGGACCGGCTTTCATTTACACAGTGATCGAAGCGCTGGCCAAAGGCGGCACAAAAATGGGACTGTCCGACGACGTCGCGCTTGAACTTGCAGCCCAAACTACACTCGGAGCAGCTGCGTTGATGCAGGAAAGTAAAATGTCGCCGGAAGACTTGCGGAAAATGGTCGCTACGCCGGGCGGCACAACCGCGGCCGGACTTGCGATCATGGAAAAGCTCGGGACAAGCGAGAGTTTGATCGCTGCAGTCGAAGCCGCGACCAAGCGCGGGCAAGAGATGGCGGACGAAAACAAATAAATTGTGGTGGCAGGCGTCTCCCGGAACGGATGCAGCCGAAGACGGCCGCCGCCACAGAGAGAGGCTTACAGAAGAGCTTTTCTCATCGTGTCGATCGGCGCTTCCCGTTGAAACCAAATCTCAAACGCGAGCGCGCCCTGATGAAGCAACATCGACAATCCATTGGCCGCGCGTGCGCCGGCTTCAGTTGCGGCTGAAACCAACGGCGTGCGCTCGGCGGAGTAAATTGTGTCGTAAACCATCACATGCGGCGCGAGCAGTCGTGACGGAATCGGCGACTGATCGCCACGATTTAAACCAATCGGTGTCGCATTCACGACAAGATCGACATGTCCGATTTGAAATCGGATCGCTGCTTCTTCCGACGGAATCGCTTGTAAACGCGCCACCGGCCCGAGGACCTTTGGGCCGGTAAAGAAATCGCGCAGTTCGTCGGCAAGCTTCTGCGCTTTTTCGAAAGAGCGATTGGCAATGACCAGTCGCTCGGAATTTTCCTTCGCGCATTGGAGCGCGATCGCCCGCGCCGCGCCGCCAGCGCCGAGCAGCATCACCCGCAGGTCGCGCAGATCGACAGAAAACTCCTCACGAATCGCGCGGGCAAATCCGCGCCCGTCGGTATTGAAACCGCGCACCTTGGCACCTTCGATTTTGATAATGTTGACCGCGCCGATGCGTTTCACATTGTCGTCAGTCAAATCGAGCAAATCAAGCGCTGCAATTTTATGCGGGACGGTCAAATTCACGCCAACGAATTCTAATTTGCGAATAAGACTGAGCGCTTCGCGCAGTTCGTCAGGCAAAATGTGAAAGCGCGCGTACAGCTTGTCGATCTTGCAATGCTTGAGCGCGGCGTTCTGCATTTGCGGCGAAAGCGAGTGCTCAACCGGATCACCAAAAACTCCAAGTCGGATTGGCGGATCGGTGTCACGCCAGCTCTGCAAATCGCTCAGCGTATAAACTTCCTTCCTCGGCTTTTTTTTCATGTCATTCCGAGCGGAGCGAGGAATCTCACACAGACTCGTAGAACGTTCTCAGTTATTTGCGTGATCCAGGCTTCGACTGTGAGATCCTTCGCTTCGCTCACGATGACAAAACGTCGAGCGCGGTCGTTCATCTCGCTAACCGCGTCATCATTCGGTCGAAGCGCTTGAGCACGCGCTCTTTGCCCATCACTTCGAGCATATGATAGAGACTTGGTCCAACGCCTCGCCCGCTCACTGCCACTCGCGCGGGATGAACCAAGTCGCCGGTCTTGCAGCCAAGCTTTTGGGCCAGGGATCTGAGAGTCGATTCCAGCGTCGCGAGATTCCACTTCTCGATCTTGGCGAACTCGCCGCGCAAAGCTTTCAAACACGCGGCAGCTTCCGGCTTTCCAAAAACTTTTTTTACCGCCTCGGAATCAAATTCGTAATCCTCCGTAAAGAAATACGAGGTCCATTCCGGGACATCTTTGAAAAGCTTGATCTTCTCCTTCACGATCGAGAGCACTTCGCGCAGGTATTTTTCGTCCGAGATGTCGATCTTCGCGCGTTCCATGAATGGTCGCGCCAATTCGATAAACCGCTCGAGCGTCATCTGCGCGATGTATTGGCCGTTGAGCCAAAAACACTTGTCCAAGTCGAACGCGGCGTTGCGGCGATTTATTTTCTCGAGTTCGAAAAGTTTGACGACTTCGTCGATGTCGATCTTTTCCCGATTGTCCTTCGGCGACCAACCGAGCAGGCAAAGATAATTGCGGACGGCTTCCGGCGCGTAACCTTGCTCAATGTAAGTCGCGACTGCCGCACCCTCGTCGCGTTTGCTCATCTTGGAACCGTCCCGATTCAAAATGAGCGGGATGTGAGCGTAGTTCGGCGGCGCCACGCCGAGTGCGCGAAAGATCTCGATATGCTTCGGCGTGTTAGAAAGATGATCTTCGCCGCGAATCACGTGCGAAATTTTCATCTCGATGTCGTCGATCACGTTCACAAAATGAAAGATCCATGAGCCATCCGGTCGTCGGATCGTCATGTCAGGATGCGTTCCCGGATTGGTAAGATCGAAATCGATTTTGCCGCAGACGAGATCGTTCACGACCACGTGCTCGCGCGGTGAACGAAATCGCAAAGCGCCCTGGTCTTGGAAGATGTGGCCGCCGTCCTGAAGCTTTTTCAGATAGCGTTCGTAAATTTCAGTGCGCTGACTCTGAAAGTAAGGACCGAAATCTCCGCCGAGGTGCGGGCCTTCCTCCCAATTGATGCCGAGCCATTCGAGGCCTTCGTAAATCGCGGCCGCGGCTTCCTCGGTGTTCCGTTTGAGATCGGTGTCTTCGATTCGCAGAACCAATTTGCCACCATGATGACGCGCAAAGAGCCAGTTGAACAAGGCAGTGCGCGCGCCGCCAATGTGCAAATAACCTGTGGGCGATGGGGCAAAGCGGACGCGGATTTCGGAAGCCATGGAGCAATTAGATTAGCAAGCGCTGTAGCGGTGGTCTATGACCGTCGGTCGAATATGCGGCGCTCATAGAGCACCGCTACAGAAGAATTCACTCGATAAAAATTTTGCCGGCACGGCGACGAACATGCCGATTTTGTGGAAGATTAACTTTGGCGACACGCGCATCGTGATCGAGCAACGAGCGTATATCTTCCACAACGTCGAAGCCGGCGTTTGTGATTTGCCGCGCGCGCAACCATTTCAAGATCTCCCGGCGCTGCAGCGCGACCGGTAAATCGCGCAGTTGCTCGACCGCAAGCTCGGAATCCGTTGTGTCCGGCAACTGATCTTCGATCCAGCTTTCTTCTTCCGCAGCAATTACGGCCGCGCGCCAAATGCTTTGGCGAATGTTTCGGCCGAGCGTTTTTTCGAGATAAGGAAGGATTCGCCAGCGGATCCTATTGCGCAGCGGCACGAGATTTTTGTTGGATGCATCTTCGCGAAATTTGAGACGATGTTGGCGGACATAATCGTTGATTTGGCTCCGCCAAATTCCAAGAAACGGTCGGACAATCGTAAGATCGACATCTCCCATGTGCCGATTTGAGATTTCGCGCATTGCCGACAAACCGCTTGTTCCGGCACCGCGAAATAAGTTAATCAAGAAAGTTTCGACCAAATCGTCGGCGTGATGGGCGAGGAAAATGGTTTGCGTGCGTCTTTGTTTCGCAACTTGTACGAAAAACTTGTAGCGCGCTTCGCGCGCCGCAGCTTCGATCGACATTTTTTGTTTCGCCGCGAGCACGTGCACGTTCGTTGATCCCATTTCAAGATCGGCATCGCACTTGGCGGCGAGCTTTTCGACGAAGCGCGCGTCAGCATCGCTGGACCGGCCGCGGAGCTGATGATTCAAATGACAACAAATTAATTTCTTGTAGCCGCCAGCGACGAGGAAGTGCAGCAGCGCAGCGGAATCACGCCCGCCGGAGACGCCGATAAGGTAACGCCTGTCGGGCGCGAACTTGCGAAGAAAATTTTTATTTTGAATCTGATTCAACGCGACCTCGCATCCAATGTTCGAAGACTAATGATAATGCCGAGTGACTTTAGACAAAAGCAGCGCTCGGCGGCGTCTTCGGAAGAAAAGGGAAACAGTTATGAATAAAAAATCGACTTATCGGCTGCTGGTGCAGTCAGAAGAAAAAAGCAGAAACATTTTGGAAATCGCGCTCTACGGGCTGTTCGCGGTGAGCGCGGTAGCTGCGATTTGGCAATTTGCCGAGCAACCCAACGTCCTGCCTTTGGACAAGGTTGGAACAGCGGCTCAGGAGCATGCTGAAGTGCAAATTGTCTCGTAAAGCAAGAGCCATTTCTATTTAATCCTAACTATACCGATAACCGGACAACAGTTTTCGCGCCGAAACGTTGTTTGACCCTGGACGACAACCGAACGCTGGCAATACGTTCGATACATGATCAAACAAATTCAGTTTGTTGGCCTGCCGGTCACTATCGACGGTCGCCACGGGGGAGAATTTGACAATGAATGAACGTTCATTCATTGTCCTGGCTCAATGTCTTTGCCTCAATCCGATAGCGGCCTCGACCGCAGAACGCAGATCCTTGATGCGGCGGTAGTTTGCTTTGCCAAACGCGGCTTCCATCAGGCGAGCATGCACGACATCAGCGCCGAAGCCGGGATCAGCGTTGGTCTGATCTATCGCTATTTCCAAAACAAAGAGGCGGTGATTTCAGCCATGGCCGATCGGCATAAACAGGAAATTCAGGAAATCCTGGAGCGCGCTCGGCAAGCACCGGGATTACTGGAGTCTCTCGAGGTCCTGTTCACGGCCCACTGCGGCGAAAAGGAACCACAAGTGGTTTCCGCTTTCGTGGTCGATCTTTTCGCAGAGGCGAGTCGCAACCCGCACGTCGCGGAATTGGTGCGCGACGTTTGTGAAACCTCGATGAACGGCGTGACCGATTTGATCGCGCGGTCGCCCGAAGCCAAGGCCACCAATTTAACTCCTCGCGAAATGGCCGAACTGATTTTTGCCGTGAACGACGGCATGTTAATGCGCAATGTGCTCAAAATCGGTTCGACCTCTGAAGAACGACTCGAGCAACAACTAAAAGTCGCGCGCAATTTGTGGCGGCTACTATTTAAGGAGAGGACCCAACCAGCTTATGCATGACATGGCCAAGTCGAACATTCCGGAACAACAGCAAAAGGTGGCGAGTCGAAAGCTGCGCGGCTGGATCTACATGGTTGGTTCAGTGCTATGTCTGATCGTGGTCGTTGTAGCGCTGAAAGCGCTTGGTGCCGCCATACTTATTTTGTTGATTGTCGCTTTCACTCTCTTGGCGGCCTTGTTCGGAATGATTGCGATCAATCGATTTCGATCGAGACGCACAACGGCCGGTGCTGTGTTTGCCGTACTCGTTCTTTTTTTGGTAATAGTCGACGTCAAGTTGCTTCAATTCCTCAAGATGAGTTCGTCGCCGATGGTCATGCCGGCGACCACTGTGACGAGTGCGCCGGTGAAGGAGGAAGATTGGGCGCCAATTCTTTCGGCAGTCGGATCGGTCTCGGCCGTGCAAGGCGCCATGCTTTCGACTGACCTCGCCGGCACGGTGGGCGAAGTGAAATTTGAAAACGGAGCGATTGCGAAAAAGGGAGACGTTTTAGTCAGACTCGATGCATCATCGGAAGAAGGGCAGTTACGAACGGCGGAAGCGGATTTGGAATTGGCCCGCAACGATTTGGCGCGCACGCGAGATCTGGCTGCGCGCAAAGTGATTTCGAAAGCTGAGCTCGACGCGGCCGAATCGAAATTCAAACAAAAAGAAGGCGCGGTCGGAAATATGCGTGGGCTAGTTGCGAAGAAAGAAGTTCGCGCGCCGTTTGATGGTCAGCTCGGCATTCGCCAGGTAAACGTCGGGCAAATGATCAATGCTGGTCAGCAAGTTGTCGCGCTCACAGCGCTCGATCCGGTTTATGTCGATTTTGCCTTGCCGCAACAGGAGTTATCAAAACTTTCTGCTGGCTTTGAGGTCCGGGTGCGCACCGACGCGGTGGCCGGCCGGGAATTTCAAGGCAAACTTACCGCCATTAACGCAATGGTCGACACCGTCACTCGGAATGTGACTTTGCAAGCAACGCTCGAAAATCCCGATCACGCCCTTCGGCCTGGAATGTTTGCCAAAGTCGAAGTGATGCTGCCGGAAAAACATAAAGCGCTTGTCGTTCCGGGCTCGGCGATTTCATACGCGCCGTTTGGAGATTCGGTTTTTGTGATCGAGAAAAAGAAGGACCCGAAGAGCGATAAGGAATCGCAGATGATTCGTCAGCAATTTGTTCGAGTGGGCGAAGCGCGCGGCGATTTTGTGTCGATTGTCGACGGATTGAAGCCGAATGAGACGATCGTGAGCACGGGAGTTTTTAAACTGCGCAATGGAATGCCGGTAACGATCAATAACGACCTCGCGCCGAAGCCGCAGGTGAATCCGACGCCGGTGGATTCGTGACCTAAAGATCGACATGAAATCTTTCACCGATCTTTTCATCAAGCGGCCGGTGCTGGCGATGGTGGTCAGCTTCGTCATTCTCATCGCCGGGTTGCAGGCGATGAAGACGATCAATGTTCGCCAATATCCGCGGAGCGACATCGCGGCGATCACAGTGACGACGGTCTACGTTGGGGCCGATGCAGAATTGGTCCGCGGATTTATTACAACGCCGCTTGAGCGGGCAATCGCAGCCGCGGACGGCATCGATTACATCCAATCACAAAGTCAGCAAGGCCAGTCGGTCATCACCGCGCGGCTAAAATTAAATTACGACGCGAACAAAGCGCTCAGCGACATTAGCTCGAAGGTCGATGCGATTCGACGCGACCTGCCACCGGAAGCCGAAATTCCGGTGATCGCGATTCAAGCGGCCGATTCACAGTTCGCCTCGGCCTATCTCAGCTTCACCTCTGATATCCTCCAGCCAAACGAAGTGACCGATTATCTGGTTCGCCTCGTGCAACCACGTCTGACTGCGGTCGGCGGCGTGCAAAAGGCGGACATTCTTGGCGGACGGACGTTTGCCATGCGCATTTGGATGAAGCCCGAGCGGATGGCGGCATTGAACATCAGCCCGGCGGATGTTCGCAGCGCGCTCACTCGGAATAATTATCTGGCGGCAGTTGGCAGCACCAAAGGTTCGCTCCTCCAAGTGAATCTGACTGCCAACACCGATTTGCACACCGCGGACCAATTCAGACAACTCGTCGTGCGTCAGGACAAAGGCACACTCATTAGATTAGGAGACATCGCCGACGTCGTGCTCGGCGCGGAAGATTACAACACCGAGGTGCGGTTCTCCGGCCAAAAGGCCGTCTTCATGGGTATTTGGGTGCTGCCGAACGCGAACTCGGTTGACGTAATCAAGCGGGTGCGCGTGGAACTGGACCAGATCAAGAAAGAACTGCCTACCGGCATGACCGCTGAGATGGCCTACGACGCGACCGCCTACATCAACGACGCCATCCACGAAGTCGTAAAGACTTTGATTGACACATTGCTCATCGTGATGGTCGTGATCTTCCTCTTCCTCGGATCTTTCCGATCCGTCATTGTGCCGGTCGTCGCGATTCCAATTTCGTTGATCGGCGCGTTGTTTTTAATGCAGCTGTTCGGCTTTACCCTGAATCTCCTCACCCTGCTCGCGATTGTGCTTTCGGTCGGATTGGTGGTCGATGACGCAATCGTTGTTGTCGAAAATGTCGAGCGTCACATGCGCGAAGGCCTGTCGCGAATGAACGCGGCGTTGGTCGGCGCGCGCGAATTAATCGGGCCGATCATCGCAATGACGATCACTCTGGCCGCCGTTTATACGCCAATTGCGCTGCAAGGCGGATTGACGGGCGCGCTGTTCCGCGAGTTCGCACTCACTCTGGCGGGGGCAGTTTTCATTTCCGGTGTCGTTGCGCTTGTTCTCTCGCCAATGATGTCAGCGAATTTATTGCGCGCCGAACATGTCGATTCTGGGTTCAGCGGCTGGGTCAATCGGACATTCGATCGGTTTCGCAATTGGTACGGCGATCATCTCGATCGCACATTGAGCGCGCGGCCGGCAGTTTATGTGGTCTGGGGCGGGATCTCGCTCCTCGCAATTTTCATGTTCCTGGCAATTCCAAAAGTGGCGACGAAAGAATTAGCGCCAAAGGAAGATCAGGGAGTGATTTTTGGGATCATTACCGCGCCGGCGAATGCGACCATTGACGATACGATTCGTTATGCCGACGCCGCCGGCAAAGTGTTCAAGGATATACCGGACACGCGTTTCACTTTTCAGATTACGTTTCCGAGCAGCGGTTTTGGTGGAATGGTATTGAAACCGTGGGGCACGCGTAAAACGCCGACGAAAGCGTATCTGCCGGTCGTGCAGCAAAAACTCGGCGCGATCCCAGGCATTCAAATGTTCCCGATCATGCCCGAAGCGCTTCCGGGCAGTGATAATTTTCCGGTCAGCTTCGTCATCGCCTCGACCGCGAGCCAGGAACGCATTCTTGAATTGGCCAAGCAAATTTTCCTGAAAGCGATGCAGGCCCACGTATTTCAGTTCGGCGACATTGATACCAAGATCGACCAGCCCCAGGCCCAGATCGTTTTTGATCACGACAAAGTGTCGGTAATGGGTCTCAATATGCAGCAGGTCGGCGCAGACCTTTCCGCCAGCATCGGCGGCAACTTTGTCAATCGCTTTAACATGGAAGGCCTGAGTTACAAAGTGATCCCGCAAATTAAACGAGTGGACCGATTGAATCCCGAACAGCTGAAGAGCATTTACGTCACAGGCCCCAACAATCAGCTCGTACCACTGAGCACGATTGCGACCATCCAGCATAAAACCGTCGCGCGTTCGCTCAATCGCATGCAGCAACTTAATGCGGTGACAATTAGTGGGCAGCCGGCGGGTTCGGTGGACGCCGCGTTAAAGTTTCTTGAAGACGAGGCGCACAAGATTCTGCCGACAGGTTACGTCATCGATTACACCGGCGGCTCGCGCCAATTAAGAATTGAAGGCAGTAAATTCGGCGCGGTGTTCGCTCTTGCCATCGTCCTGATTTTTCTAGTTCTGGCGGCGCAGTTCAACAGCTTTCGCGATCCGTTTATCATTCTATTTGGCTCCGTTCCGCTGGCGCTTTTCGGCGCGGGCATCTTCATGTTCCTAAAGATGCCGTTCGGAAATTTTTTCACCGACGGTTGGACAACTTCTTTCAACATTTACTCGCAGGTAGGACTCGTGACACTTGTCGGCTTGGTGTCGAAGAATGGAATTTTGATCGTCCAGTTCGCGAATGAGTTGCAACGAAAGGGCATGGCAAAACTGGCAGCGGTCGCGCAAGCGGCGCGGATTCGTTTGCGTCCGATCATGATGGTCAGCGTCGCAACAGTGGCCGGTCACTTTCCCCTTACCCTGGTCACTGGCGCCGGCGCGGCCGCGCGAAATTCAATCGGTCTTGTGCTCGTCGGCGGAATGACGATCGGAACGATCTTTACATTGTTCATTGTGCCATCGCTTTACATGCTCATCGCGAAAGAGCATCACGAAAAATCTTTGGCCGACGCCGAAGAGGAACCGGCTGAAGATGTCGATCTTACGCCGGAGTACGCGCCGGCGCTGACTCCAGACGGAAACGGTTGGAAGCAAGGGTGAGCGCGCGCGCGCGCGCGCTTAAAACTAAAAGCGCAACGTTGCTCCGGCGCGCGGGTTTAATCCGCGATGCGCATGGGTTTTTCTGGAGCTGGGCGACTCTGCCCGGCCGCCCGCGCCAATAAGTCGTCATCGACGCCGGCAACAATCAACCAAAGGAAAGAAGATGAAAACTACACTCGTATCGTTTAAAACCGCGTTGCTCACGGCAGCCACATTATGCGTAAGCGCGGGATTCGCCCGCGCCAGCTTCGACTGGGAAAATCTCGAAGGCGACATTCCTGGCGTCGCAGAAATCACCGATTCAAATGTGATCAATCCATGGGGAATCGCGCTATCGCCATCAGGCACAATTTTTGTGGCCGACAACGGCGCTGGTGTCGCGACCGCCTACTTTCAAAACGGCACCCCTGCGCCCAACTTCAGCAATCCTCTCGTCATTACAATTCCGTCGAGCGCCACGAATAGCGACGGCGCGAATCCGACCGGGACGGTGTGGAACACAACGGCAGTTTTCAAAGTCAGCAACGGCACAAACTCGTTGCCCGCCAAACTCATCTTTGTCAGCGAAGACGGGATGATTTCCGGCTGGAATCCTAACCTCAATAACACTCAGGCATTCCAAGCAGTCGACAACGGCGCAAGCGGCGCTGTTTACAAAGGCGCTACACTCGGTGTCGCCAATAGTCAGAATTATCTTTACGTGACGAACTTTCATTCCGGTCACGTCGAGACCTACAACGGCAGCTTTATCCTCCAAGCCGGGTTCCCGTTTGCCGATCCAAACATCCCGGCTGGTTACGCGCCGTTCGGAATCCGTCATCTCAACGGCCAGATTTTTGTCACTTACGCAAAGATCAACCCATCCAACCCGAATGACGATCTCGCTGGCGCTGGGTTTGGTTTTGTTGACGTGTACAACACCAAAGGCCAATTGCTTCGCCGGCTCGTTTCAGACGGCCGGCTCAATGCGCCTTGGGGTCTTGAGATCGTCAACGGCGCGCTTTGGGTCGGCAATTTCGGCAATGGCCGCATCAATGCTTACGATCTGAACAGCGGTAATTTCGTCGGCACTCCGCGCGACATATTCGGAATTCCGCTCGAATTTGATGGCCTCTGGGGATTGCTCCTCGCCAACGGCAAACTATTTTTTACCGCCGGTATCGCCGACGAAGATCACGGCATGTTCGGCGTGATCTTCTAGACAAGGTCGGCCTCTCCACAGAATTGCGGCTGAGATCGGCGCGACAAAGGCGTTCGACGCGGTTGATTCGTGAACGCGCCCTCCCGGTTGTTCCGAAAAGTAACAACTTTGTTACTTTTCTATGCGCCCTGCCGCCCTGGGGCGGTGCGATTCTATGGTGAAGTAGCGAAGTGTGCCAAGGGGGCAGTACTCACTACTTCGCTATTAACTGTCAACAATTAGAAAAGAGAATTCTATGAAAACAAACCGCAGTCTAATCATCACCGTTCTGCTGACACTGACGTCACTGGTTCTGGCCGCCACAATTGCGCGGGCCGACAGCTACAGTTGGCAAAATCTTCAATCCGATATTCCGGGCGTCGCCCAGCATACCGATCCAAATCTGGTCAATCCCTGGGGTATGGCGGCAAACTCGAGTGGTTCGGTGATTTGGGTCAGCGACAATGGCACCGGCGTTTCCACACTTTACCAGCAAGATGGCTCCGCATTGTCATTGGTCGTCACGATTCCGACCTCCAAACAAAATCGGGGCACCGCAAACCCGACCGGTATTGTGCGCAACAGCACGTCATTCTTCAAGGTCATGAAAAACGGGAATTCGCAACCAGCTCGATTTATTTTCGTGAGCGAGGACGGCTCCATTTCGGGCTGGAACCCGACGCTCGACGGCACCCACGCCATCATCGCGGTGGATAATGGCACAAACAAAGGAACGAACCGGGCGATTTACAAAGCAGCGACGCTGGGCTTCGCCAACGGGCATAATTTCCTTTACGTGACCAATTTCCATTCCGGGCGTGTCGAGACTTACAACGAAACTTTTCAGCCTGTCGCTTTCCCATTCACCGATCCGAACCTGCCCGCGGGCTACGCGCCGTTTGGTATTCGCAATTTCAATGATGAGATCTTTGTAACCTTCGCCCAGCAGGATGCCAAACACGAAGATGAGGTGGCTGGGTCCGGTAAGGGTTTTGTCGATGTGTTCGACACGAGCGGCATTTTCCTTCGTCGCCTGGTTTCGAACGGCAATCTGAATGCGCCGTGGGGACTTACTCTGGTGGAAGGAGACGAGCTTTGGGTCGGGAATTTCGGCGACGGCAAGATCAACAATTACGATCCGGTAACGGGCGCTTTCCTTGGAACGATCAGCGCGGCGGATGGAACGCCGCTCGTCTTTGACGGGTTGTGGGATCTCCTCACTCTCGGTAGCGGCGTCTATTTCACCGCCGGGATTGGGGACGAAGAACACGGACTGTTTGGTTTAATCACCGAGGATTAAGCAGGTCGCCGGTCGTTGTAACTGCCGCCCGTCACCGGCGGCAGTCCGCGCGCCGTGCCTGCCCTGAGCGCAGTCGAATGGATCCCGTTCCCCACGTTCCCAAAAAAAGCGCGGTCCCGCGGACGCGGGACCGCGCTGCTGAAGCTGAGGAACTTTCAGTTTCGTTTTATTGACTTCCTCGCTTGCGGGTGCTCCTAAAAGCAACCGCGATGCCAAGGTAGGGGGGGTTCACCGAACCGCCCTCTCCATTCCCCCGAAATGCCGGCGATCGAGGCCAATCGCCCCTACCTAAAATTAAACGTGCTACGTTCTTCGACCTCGGCATATTCGCCGGCAACTTATGAACCGCAAATTCCTTGCGCCTTTCATCTTTGCGCCGCTCGCGCTCATTTTCCCAGCCGATGCGCCGACCCAATTTAAATATCCACCGGCGCCAAGCGCTAATCAGGTCGATGATTATTCCGGCGCCAAAGTCGCGGATCCTTATCGTCCACTGGAAAATCCGGACGCGCCCGAGTCGCGAAAATGGATCGAAGCCGAGGACAAACTCACCCTCGATTTTTTGGCAACGATTCCGGAGCGGGATGCGATCAAGAAACGGCTGACCGAAGTTTGGGATTACGAGCGGTTCGGAGTTCCATTCAAAGAAAAGAACCGTTACTTCTTTTCCAAGAACAGTGGGTTGCAAAACCAGAATGTTCTTTACACCACAACGAACTTTTTCGAAAAGCCGCGCGAACTGCTTGATCCAAACGTGCTCGCCAAAGACGGCACAATCGCATTGGGCGGAGTGGACGTGACCGATAACGCCAAGTTGATGGCTTACGGTCTCGCGACCGCGGGCTCCGATTGGCAGCAATGGAAAGTGCGCGACGTCGAGACCGGCAAAGATCGACAAGATCTCCTCGACTGGATCAAATTTTCGAACACGTCCTGGAAAAAAGACGGTAGCGGATTTTTCTACAGCCGCTACGACAAGCCGGACGAGAAAAACAAACTCCGCTCGCAGGTTTTCGGTCACAAAGTTTTCTTCCACCAACTCGGCACACCGCAGTCGCAGGACAAATTGATTTACGAGCGGCCCGATCAAAAGGAATGGCTCTTCAACGCCGAAGTCACGGACGACGGGCGTTATCTCATCATCACCGTCCAGCGCGGGACCGACCCGAAGAATCGCATCTTTTACAAGAATCTGGTCGATCCAAATTCCAAAGTTGTTGAGCTGCTCGATAAAGCGGACGCCGAATACAGTTTCATCGACAACGAAGGGCCGGTTTTCGCGTTCCGAACAAATTTGAACGGGCCACTCGGCCGGATCGTGACCATCGACACGAGCAAACCGCTCCCGCCGCGGATCGACGAGCTGGTGGCGGAATCAAAAGACAAACTCGAGGAAGTCACGAGCGTCGGCGATCGTTTCGTCGCACTTTACCTGCACGACGCGCACAGCGCGGTGAAACTGTTTAAGCTCGACGGCTCACGGGACGGCGAGATCGCGCTGCCCGGACTCGGCACTGCCGCCGGCTTCACCGGCAAACGCAAAGAACGCGAGACCTTTTATTCCTTCACCAGCTTCGCCACGCCGACCGAAATTTTCCGTTACGATTTCGACAAGCGCGCGAGCCAAGTGCTCTTCAAACCGAAAGTAAAATTTAACCCGGACGATTACGTGACCGAACAGGTCTTTTACAACTGCACCGACGGCACACACGTGCCGATGTTCATCTCCTACAAAAAAGGAATGAAACGCAACGGTCAAAATCCCACTTATCTTTTCGGCTACGGTGGATTCGACATTTCCATGACGCCGACGTTCGCGCCCGCGAATCTGGTTTGGATGGAAATGGGCGGCATCTTCGCGCTCGCGAATTTGCGCGGCGGCGGGGAGTACGGCGAGAAATGGCACGAAGCCGGAATGTTGCACGTAAAACAAAACGTGTTCGACGATTTCATCAGCGCGGCCCAGCACTTGATCAACAATCATTACACGTCGACACCGAAACTCGCGATCGGAGGCAGCAGCAACGGCGGTTTGCTGGTGGGCGCTTGTTTGACGCAACGCCCGGATCTTTACGGCGCCGCGCTCCCGAACGTCGGCGTGATGGACATGCTGCGGTTTCAAAAATTTACCATCGGCTGGGCGTGGACTTCGGATTATGGCAGCGCGGATAAACCGGACGACTTTTCCTTTCTTTACGCCTATTCACCGCTCCATCACATCGCCAAAGGCTGTTGTTATCCCGCGACCATGATCACAACAGCTGATCACGACGATCGGGTCGTGCCCGCGCACAGTTTTAAATTCGCGGCGACACTTCAAGCCGCGCAAGGTTGCGACAAACCGACTTTGATCCGGATTGAAACCAAAGCCGGTCACGGCGCGGGCAAACCAACGACCAAAATCATCGAAGAAACCGCCGACCGCTGGGCTTTCCTCGTCAAAGAGCTCGGAATGAAAGTGGCGAAGTAGTCCCTGTAGCGGTGGTTTATGACCGCCGAAATCTTAACCGCGGATTACACGGATTCCCGGACAGGAGGAGCGCGTTATCCGCGAACAGTCGTCGCCGCGGTGATGTCGATGTTAGAATAACGCGCCTGCGGCACAGACTTCCCATCCGCGACGGAACGCGCGATCCACCTCGTCTCCAAAAAGAGAAAAGCGCCGAGAGGATTCACCCCTCCCGGCGCTGTTTCTCTACTAACTCGAATTGTCTCTGGCGTTACTTCGTACCGAACTCGAACAGGATCGAGCCATTCGCCAGGTTGATGCGGTAGTGGTAAGTCGTGTTCTTGGTCAGGTTGCCTGTGGCCATGTTGAAGATCCAAATGCCATTGCTATAGCGGAACTGGACATCCGGAACATCGGTGATGGCAGTTTCGTTCACGTTATCGATCGTGCCGCGCACCGCGCTTAGCAACGTTATCGTGCCGTTGTTGCCAGCCCCAAACACCGCATTCCGGTCGGAGATAGGCATCCCGCTAGCGTCGCACAGCGTGAACTTCACCGGAACGGTGCTGCCGACCTTCCAGACGCTGCTACCTTCCACATTGATCGGCGGCAAAATGACGCCTCCCGGGTTCGGCCCACTACAGGCCCCATACCCAATGGTATCGGTAATCGTCGTGTTGCCGATGTTGTTGTAGTTGGCAGTGCCGGTAAACAACCAATAGTCTGTGTTGTATACGCCCGGCAGGGTGTGCGACGTATTGCTGACATCAACGGTGCCGACGGTGGCTCCCATCTCGCCATTCACGCCCGTGATTGAGGCGACAGTGGCCGTGTGCGATTGATAATCG
>WNGK01001882.1_pt1 | contig 26822 bp, 29 predicted proteins | sample 5400601 | NCBI WGS metagenome assembly WNGK01 (sample SAMN13153376, study PRJNA577476) | soil metagenome | isolation source: 60 cm soil or saprolite under Garry oak tree replicate 1 | place: USA:California | collected 2016-06-15
GGAACGCAGGCCGCCAGTTCCTCCGGCGCCCGCCCCTGCGGCGCCGGCCTCCCGCAATGCCGGTTCTCACAACGGAAGCGACCCGCAACAAGCCACTTTACCGGCAGTTGCGGCTCTGCCTGAATACCCTTCTCTGGAACTGCGAGGATTTTCGGATATCGACTTTTCGGGATCGGACCAAAAAGGAACAAACAGTGGATTCAGCGAGGGGCAGTTCACGCTGCATTTGGTGTCGGCGCTTGCTCCGAAAGTAAACTTCTTTAGCGAAATAACGCTGAGCGCCCGCCGCGATGCCGGACTGGGAGGCGCACCGGGCTTCAATCCCGAAGTTGAGCGTTCCATCATCCGTTACGATCAGAGCGATGCGTTCAAAGTATCCTTCGGCCGCTATCACACACCCATCAATTGGTGGAATACCACCTACCATCATGGCCAATGGCTCCAGACGACTGTCAGCCGTCCGGAAATGGTGCAGTTTGGCGGCCAGTTTATTCCGATTCATTTCGTCGGCGCTCAAATTGAAGGTACGATGCCGGCCCGCGGGTTGAACCTGAACTACAATGCCGGCGTTGGGAATAGCCGAGGGCCGATCCTGAGCCGGCCGGCGGACTTCGGCCCCACAAATAACACGAAAGCCTGGCTTGCCAATCTCTCGGCCAGACCAAGCCATGCTCGTGGATTGCAATTTGGAGGATCTGTATATCAGGATCGTATCGACTTGTCGCCGGGACAGAACTTCAGAGAATGGATTACGTCAGGACATCTTGTGTGGACCCGCGAGACGCCGGAAGTCATAGCGGAAATCGCCAATGTCACACACCGGGATCTTGCGGGTCTCCTGCCGGTATCCCATAGCCAGGCTTTTTATATCCAGTCGGCGTATCGCTTGCCCGTGGCGAACCGAGTCTGGAAGCCGTACTATCGTTACGAATATATTCATATACCGAAATCGGATGTGCCGTTTCGCACGGTGCCGAGCCTGAGCGGCTCGACCATCGGCATACGTTACGATCTGACCGAGTTCGCCGCCCTGAAATTCGAGTATCGAAATTTCCGGCGGCCGCCGGATTCGACACGAGTTAACAGTGCATTTATTCAAACCAGTTTCACTTTCTAGACTGTTCAGAAAATGAGACGTTTTATCCGCTTCGTAATAATGATGGGATTACTGACGGCATGTTGCGGGCTGCTCCTCGAGGCTCAGGGGACATCGGGGGGCGACATCGCCGTTGTTGTTAATGCGGACGTGCCGATAGGAAACTTGAGCTTCGATGACATCCGAAGACTGGTGCTCGGCGACAAGCAATATTGGCCGGGAAACTTGCGAGTCACATTGCTGCTGCGTGCGCCTGTTGCCCGAGAACGAGACGTGGTGCTTCGCAAAGTCTGCGACATGAACGAAGCCCAGTTCCGCCAGTACTGGATCGGAAAAGTCTTTCGCGCTGAAACAGCCTCTGGGCCCAAAATTGTTTACTCTAACGATATGGCGCTCAGCCTGCTTTCGTCGCTGCCCGGCTCTATGGCTTTCATGGATTCCGGCGCTGTTCCAAGGAATTTGAAGGTCCTCCAAATCGATGGAAAGCTTCCCGGGCAGCAAGGCTACCCGCTGCGTTGACAGGATATTCTGAGATGGCCGGAAACATGCAACGCTTTACCGTGATTCTCACAATCATTGTTCTTTCTGCCTTACCCGCAACCGCCGCACAGGCCGGCACGCCGGTAACTCTCCCGGTCGAAGTTGTAGGCGAGAACGGCACGACGTCGAGCGTTACTGTTGAAATCCCAACTCCCTTGGCGCGCCAGGTTCGCTCCCTTTGGATCGAAATCCATGGTTTGAGTTACGCCGGCATGGTGAGCGTCGAAATCAACGAGGGCAACTGGGTGTCTTTGAATAACGATACCGTCTCGGTCGCGGAGCCTGGCAAAAGCTATGGAGGAATTGGCGGAGGTTTCCCCACGCTGAAGGTCACTCTGCCTCTCCAGGAGGGAGCCGTCGTCGGGGGCACCAATATCATACGGTCGCCGCCGTTTCGCGATTCCGCTTCCTTACTGGCCGGCCGGCAGTTCTGGCAGAGCGCGACACTGACAGCAAGTGGACTCGAGGATGCCTCGCGCATTCGCGCCCACTGTTCCGACTGTCATGCTTACGATGGCCGGGATCTCAAATACTTCGGATACTCGAACGCGTCGATCGTTGCCAGGTCCAGGTTTCATGGCCTTTCGACGTTGCAGGGTCAGCAGATCGCAAGCTACATTCGCTCCCTGCCCGTTCCGAGCCCGGGGCGTCCATGGAATCCGCCTTATCAGCCGGGCCCCGGATTGGATGCTCAACCGGTCGCCAACTGGGCAGCTGGAGCAGGGCTTTCATGGGTGCTCGACAGCGACACCGCAACGCTTCCATTCGTCTTCCGGCCGAAGGGTGATTTGGCCAAGCAGCCGGATATCGGGAACGCACCAGAGAGTGCGATCGTTGCGGCAATCACACCTGATGTGTTTCGGCCGGATGGAAACTTGAATCCACGCGAAATTCCCATTTCCTTACAACTGCCGGACTGGAACCATTGGCTGCCGCGAGTGCATCCTGTGGACGCCTGGGGCCCGGCTTTCGAAAATAGTGAATTCTCCGAATTGTACGGCTCGACTGATTACGCTTCGAGTGGTGGCCGGAGAGCGCCTCGCACGTCCAGGCAGTCGTTGCGGGGCATCCTGGCGTCGCCGGATTTGTCGAAGCTTATCTCGTCGGGCCGCATCATTGCCTACTTCGAGAAGTGGACGAACGCAAGGCGCGCATTGCTCAAACCGTATGTGGAACGCGCACCCGTCGAGTGGTCGCCTGATTTGGCTAATAAAGCGTATTCAACTCAGCTTTGGCAGCTCGTGAAGGCCTGGGAGATCACTCAAGAATTTGGCCTTGAAGGACGGGGGCGGGAGTTGTTCGGATCTAGCGGCGAATCGCGGACCTGGTTCAATGCGATTCCGGCGGCGACAGCACCCTCGGCCGTCAACATTCCGGATGGACCTTCGGGTATGGGCGGGAGTGCATTGACGAACGAGTACTTCAACGCGTCTTGGTATCAACTGCAGGTGCTCCTCAACAGCGGCAATCACCGGCATCGGGGCCGCTCCCCTGTTGACTGGCTATACCTCATCGGCGGTCTCCAGGATCTGTATCGAGAAAGCCGGAGACCGGAACCGGCGCGGCTGCTGGTGACGTTGATCAAGGCGATGCAGTCTACCGATCCACGCATAGGACCGGAGGACCGGGCGCAAGGCTGGCGTCCCGATCAGAGTGTGAATCCGACCATCATGGTAAATGAAGCGTGGGCGCCGATGTTTGAAGCGCTTTCCCGCGAAGTGAGGCGTGCCATTACGGAGTCGCTGCTCGCGGCATGGCTGGACAAGAACCTCCAGTATCCTCTCGGCCGGTATTTCACCGTGGGATTGACGGAGAACAGCTACACTCTCCCGGCAAATTACGGCGATATTTCCGGTCCCAATGTCTGGGATGCTACACCGTTGTTCATGGCGGCCAATGTAAATCCTGAGGTCGTCACTCGGCTTCAAAAATGGGGCGCCGCTTACACCGCTGTGGCCGCGCGGTTTCAATACTCGCCCAAGAGTCCTGTTCGAAGCAGAGAAACCGGAAAGCGGTTCTAAATCGCTGTCTTGACAATCGCAGCAGGTGATCGTTAGCGCCAGGGCATTCAGCTACTACAACATCTATGAAATGGATACAAAAGCACTCGAGGACAAGGCGCGCACGCTGTTCTCCGAAGCAAGCCTCGCAGCGTCGACCACCGATGTAGACGTTACCGCGTACGATCAGAAGGTGATTCGAGATTATTCGCGCAGAGATGGCAGCCTCAAGACAATCCCTGCGCAACACAAGAAGCTGGAAGCTATTCTCAGGCATGTCGTGCGCAGCTTCGATGTGAAAAAGCGATACAGTGAAAAGCGCGTGAATGAAATTCTGCGCCGTTATCATGGTGACACAGCAAGCTTGCGCCGCGAGCTGGTAGAAAATGGTTTTATGAAACGCGAAGGCGGCTGCGGAGAGTACTGGCGGACGGATCGAACTCTTGATGAATAAGAAGTACCAGACTTTCAGCGAGTTTTACCCATACTATCTATCCGAGCATAGCAACCACATATGCCGGAGGTTGCATTTCATCGGCTCGATATTCGTGCTTGCGACTGTCGTTTACGTGATCACGACGCGTTCATGGTGGGTCTTGCTCGCGTGCCCGATTTTCGGTTACGGCTTTGGTTGGGTCGGTCATGCATTGTTCGAGAAGAATACTCCGACAACTTCGACATACCCGCTGTATAGCTTCTGTGCTTATTGGGTCATGGTCGGAGATATTTTCGTCAGACGTTTGAAATTTTAGACTAGCGCGTCAGCGGCCCTGCACTACACTCGGGCGCATGGGACGCGCATTCGGATTCATTCTTGTGGTGACCGTTGTAGCAATGGGAGGATATCTCTATACGAAGCAGGCGAAGTCGGTAACTTCCGTCGGCTCCAATCCGCAAACAACGGTTGAGGTGACCGGTGTACGCAATGATTTACTCGCTATTGCGAATGCGGAGCGCCGCTATTTTGCTTCGAATGGAAAATACGTCTCGCTTGACGAACTCCGAACGGGCGGTGACATCAGCGTTCCGGCTCGCCCGAACTATTCCTACTCGGCTCAGACCACCGAGTCCACCTTCAAAATCATCGCTGTTTATTCCGGCGCCGACGCCAAAGCGCCAAAACGCATCACCGTCGATGAGACTATGGCGATCACGACCGATTAATCTGTCTGGATACCGAAGCAGTCTTCAGATAATCTCCGTTTTTGTGTTGAAATTTGCAGGTCTGGGTATTGGACTGCTCGGAGAGGCCAACGGCGACTTGTTCCCGATGGTCGATCAGTGCCGCCGCGCCGTCGCCTGGGTGTACCGGAACGCGGCTACCTTCGGTGGCAACCCCGATGAGCTCTATCTTTGCAGCCGATCGTCGGGCAGCCATCTCGCAAGCTTTTTGAAATTCCCCTCTCAAGGTTACTTCGATCGATTTGTGTGTTGTAATCTACACGCAAACGGCTCTGGCAATCCGATTTTTAAGGTTCTCGTATAATTTTCCAAGAATCCACCAATGGCTTGTACCCTCACTAATCGGACTGTCAGCACAGTTCGGCTGTCATACGATCAATCAGGGCTTCTTGTTCGATCCAAGTGTTTGATAGCTGTTCTTTTGTACCTTCAGTCGCCATCGGACAGTAAGTTATCGCAAGCACACTCCTCGCGTCGAGAGCGCAGAGTCCACAGGGAGAACGTCAGTCATAGACTGCTGAGACGTTCCCAGGCAAGCCAGTTGGTCACAGATCCCTTGAATGGACCCTCCAACTTTGCCAGACTTTCTCGTCGTGTCGAACGGGCGCATAGTTCCTGCGAATCCGCTGGACTTCATTAAGGATTGCCTTAGATTAAGGCGGATCTACTGGACATATCACGTCAACATGCGAATGGCGGGAAGGTACATTACCAGGGACGACATTCTGCAAGCGATCGATACTTATGAGGTGATCGAGTCATATCCAGAAGACAAGTATTTGCCGAGTTACCTTTTGCTGGGAAACCACGCAGGTTCTGTATTCCACGTTCTTTTCGCTCTCGATGTGGACGGCAACAATGTCAGAATCGTCACGGCGTACAACCCTGATCCAACGGAACGGCAAACCGACTTGAGAACGAGGAGAAAAACTCCATGAAATGCAGAGTCTGCGGCAGCACCCTGGAATCGACGATAACTGACCTGCCCTTTAAAGTCACAGAGCGAACGATCGTCATTCTGAAGAGCCTGCCGGTTGCTCAATGCCGGCGCTGTAGTGAATACCTCATTGAAGATTCGATCTTTGCCAGAGTGGAAGAACTGCTCGCCAAGGTTGATACTTCCGTCGAACTCGAAATTATCGCTTTTGCAGCGTAATCGTCGCTCTAACTTGACAATTACATTTTTCCAAGGGGATGTCTTTCGGGCAACGCAGCAACTAGAGGTTCACTGTAGGCATGCTGAACCACTAGAGCCGGATCGTCCACAGGCAGCACCAGTAATATATATTTCACATCACATGTACAATTGCATAAAAGTACTGCCAACAGCGAAGCATTTTCTGGAGGGCGAATGTGGCGAGAGCGAGTTACCGCACTGACGGTAGCATGCATTCTTTATTTGAGCCTACCCGCGATAGTATGGGCGCAGGCGACTGCTCAGATCAGCGGTACGGCAAGAGACGCCAGCGCCGCTGTGTTGCCTGGCGTGCAAGTGACGGCCACACAAGCCGACACGGGCATTTCAAGAATGACGGTCACGAATGAGAGTGGCTTCTACGTGCTGCCGAGTCTGCCGCTGGGACCGTACCGACTCGAAGCTGCATTACCGGGCTTTCGGACCTTCGCACAGACCGGCATTGTGCTCCAGGTCGGCAGCAGCCCCGTCGTCGATGTGAAGATGGAAGTGGGTGAAGTGGCGCAGAGCGTCGAGGTCCAGTCAGACGTGGCGCAGGTCGAAACGCGTAAGGTCGGAGTCGGAACAATCGTGGAGAATACGCAACGTATTCTGGACCTCCCGCTCAACGGCCGGCAACCGACAGACCTGATCTCGTTGGGCGGCGCGGCCGTGGTGCAGAACGTCGCACCCGCGTACACGATAAACGGCGGCGTCCAAATCTCCGTCGCCGGTGGTACGTCCTTCAGTGTGCAATATTCTCTGGACGGGGCTTCGCATCTGGATACGTGGTTTGGACAGAACATGCCGCTTCCGTTTCCCGATGCGCTACAGGAATTTCGGCTGAGCACAAGCACGCAAGACGCTTCGGAGGGGGGGCGCACCGCAGCTGCCGTGAATGCCGTGACCAAATCCGGCACCAATTCGTTCCACGGCGACGCTTTCGAATTTTTCCGCAACGGCAAGCTGAATGGACGCGACTTTTTCGCGGCTGCCAACGACCACCTCAAGCGCAACCAGTTCGGTGGTGTGCTCGGCGGTCCGATCAAGAAGGACAAGTTGTTCTTCTTTGTCGGCTACCAGGGCACGACGATCCGCCAAACGCCGAGCAATTCGGTCTCGTACGTACCCACGCCCGCAATGCTCAGGGGCGATTTTTCCGCTTACATTGCGAATAGATGCCCCGAGGCGGCGCGTATTTCTCCGACGGTACTCAGCCCCGCAAATCAACTCACAAGGCCGATTAACCCTTCGGCTGCAGCCTTGGGCGCTCTACTGCCCAAGCCTCTCAATGAGTGCGGTCTAACGCTTATTGGAAATCCATTGAGTACGAACCAACTGCAGGCTCCAGCGCGGATCGATTATCAGCTTACGGATAAACAGACTCTGTTTGGGCGTTATTTGATCAGCCGCAATGAGACGATTCCTCCCTATCAGCTCCGGCCCGATAATCTGCTGACAACCAGGGGAACCGGTAATGACGACACGGCGCAGTCGTTGGCTCTGGGCCACACCTATGTAATCAGTCCGGCGCTGGTCAACTCCTTCCGCCTGTTCGCAAATCGCATGGGAGTGACAAATCAGTACAAACCGTTCTTGAACCCGGGGCCGGCGGCACCCCAAGTAGCAGGCCTTCCCAGTCTTGGAATCCAGCGCTTCACGAATTGCCCCGGACCGGGCCACGCCTGCCTTCCAGGCATGGTGTCGCTGGTTGTATCCGGAGATTTCATGGTGGGCAATCCGGCTTCGATCAACATGGTGTTTCTGCACTTCACCAACTTCGGACTCAATGAAGACGTGAATTGGGTTCGCGGGCGGCACCAGATTTCCTTCGGCGGGCACTTAATGCACTTGGTTGAGGTCGAGGACGGCGACGCGTGGATTCCCGGTGTATTTACTTTCGGGACTCTGAGTGTAGCTGCCGGAGGAACGGGATCGCCGATGGCCGATTTTTTGACCGGAACAGTTGGAAACCTTCACCAGGTCAGTTGGAACCCGAACAACAACACCCAAAGCTTCTTGAACCTGTATGGGTCCGATGTCTGGAAGGTTAATTCTCGTCTGACTTTGAGCTATGGTCTCCGATGGAATCCCTACTTGCCGTTGCAATGGATGGGTGGCACGGCCGAAAATTTCAGTCTCTCGAACTTCTACGCCAACGTTCGTAGCACCGTTATTCCGAGCGCGCCGCCGGGCTTCACGTTTCCCGGCGATCCAGGTTTCGAAGGCCGTTCAGGTATACGCCCGATTTTGAAGCAATTTGAACCCCGCATTGGTCTTGCGTTCGACCCGTTCGGCGATGGAAAAACGGCGATCCGCGCCAACGGCGGAATCGCCCATGACTTCTTGCAGGCTTTTCCGTTTCAGAATTCGCCTGGGGTTGCACCGTTTGTCAAAGGCCTGAGCCTCGATGGGCCGCTGAATTTCAGCGATCCTTATTCGAATGTTCCAGGCGGAAATCCGTTCCCGTATATTTACACCAAGGGCACGCCTTTTCCGACCTTTCCACCATATCAAGGGTTCTACCCGTACCAGCCGGATCTGCCGAACACACAACAACAATCGTGGGGTTTGTCCATCCAGCGGCAAGTGACCCCCAGCGTGTTCGCATCGGCGAGCTATATGGGCACGCATCTGATCCACCTGTGGGATGCTCTCGAGCTGAATCCGGCTTTATACATCCCAGGCACCTGTAGCGCCGGACAATATGGCCTGACCGCGCCCGGCCCTTGCAGCCAACTCTCGAACGTGAATCAACGACGGCTGCTGGGACTGACGAATCCGCAGGGCGCGGGAACCATTTTGGGAAGCATGGATTCCTTTGATACCAGCGGTACGCAAAGCTATCACGGTCTGCTGCTGACAGCGACGTACCGAAAAGGGAACACGAGCCTCTCAGGCAACTACACCTGGTCCCACTGCATTGGAATGCCGATCATTGGAACAACGAATATCGGCTCTACATATGAGCACGCACCGTATCAGAATAACGGCTCCCAGAACCGGTATCTGGATTACGGCGATTGCTCCACGTCGGCGGTGGATGTCCGGCATGTTGCCAACTCAACACTTGTGACGAGCACCCCGACTTTCTCGAGTACCTGGAAGAATGGGATCCTGGGCGGGTGGCATTTCGGGACGATATTCACTATACGCAGCGGCGTTCCGCTCACGCCAAACGTGGGTTTCGATGCCGCCTTGAACGGCTTTTTTGCTTCCAGCGGCAGTTACAATTACGTCCAGCGGCCAAATCAAGTGCTTTCGGATGTATATGCGGCCAATAAAGGTTACGCCTGCCCGACGGCACCGTGTGTCACCTGGCTGAACCGAGGGGCGTTTGCAAACCCGTCTCCCGGTACGTACGGGAATATGAAATTCGGCACCATTCGCGGACCGAAATTCTGGGAGTGGGATCAATCCATTTACAAGGACTTTGCTGTTGCAGAAGGTCAGAAACTCCAGATCCGGGCCGAAGCGTTCAACGTGACAAACAGCGTTCGTTTTGCTCCCCCGAACATGGTGCTGACGAACGGTCTGTTCGGTAATATCACTGCCGCCTATTCGACCATCGGTTCAGCAACCCTAACGGGAAGCGGGGGAAGAATCATACAATTGGCGCTCAAATACGTGTTTTAACTCGGCGTTGGCGCCTATGGAGGTCACGATGCGATTTCTGACTGCTATTGCATTAACAGTTATTGCACTAGTAGGAAAAGCCGCGCTCTTACCTGGGGAAACGACCGCCCCCGTCACCTTTAATAAAGAGGTCCTGCCGATTCTTCAGAAGAACTGCCAAACCTGTCATCGGCCTGGCCAGATCGGGCCGATGTCGTTTTTGACGTATCAAAGCACGCGTCCCTGGGCGAAAGCTATGAAAGCGGCAGTCCTGTCCCGCAAAATGCCGCCGTGGTTCGCTGATCCGCAGTATGGACATTTCGCCAACGACCGCAGCTTGAAGCAATCCGAGATTGAGACGTTGGTGAAGTGGGTCGATGGCGGAGCACAGGAGGGTGAAGCGAAGGATGCACCGCCGTTGGTTCGGTGGCCGGATGACGGCTGGCAGATTAAACCTGACGTCATCGTCAATGGCCCTGACTTTCACGTTCCCGCCGATGGCCTGGTAGAGTGGACGTGGGTCGCGATTCCGAGCGGATTCACGAAGGACACCTGGATTACCTCAATTGAATTCCACCCCAGTGATCTTTCGATAACCCACCACATCTGCCTCCAGATGAAACCTCATACGTCCGGCGTGGAGTACAACGTACCTGTATGGGACGAAAGGCCGCGCGATCAAAACGGGCTGGAAGCTCCGCGACCAAAAGGATCTAGCATCCCGCGCAACAAGGTTTCGCGGTTGACGGCGGGAGGCGAAATGATGGGCTGCTACGTTCCAGGTATGCCCATCCTCGACTTCCGTGAGCTTCATGCGGGAAAGCTCATACGAGCGGGTACGGATTTTGTGTTCGTCTTTCATTACACGCCCAACGGCAAGCAAGTTGACGCCCACGTACAGATCGGCTTCACCGTAGCCCATGAACCACCACAACGCAAATTCGTGACAGTGGCCGGCTCTTCGGAAACGGATGCGGTCTCTTTTGCGATTCCTCCCAATGCTCCGAATTGGGAGAGCCCGCCGATGATTGCGAACTTTCTAGAGGACGCCGAATTGGTTTGGATGATGCCGCATATGCACCTTCGCGGGAAAGATATGACGTACCAGGTCAAGTACGCCGACGGCAGATCCCAAATCGTGCTGAACGTTCCTCATTACGACTTCAATTGGCAGCTTGGATACCAATTGGCCGAGCCGATCAAGCTCCCAAAGGGAACCAACCTGATCGCTGCCGCGCACTATGACAATTCGGCGAATAACAGGTTCAATCCCGATCCGAATCAAACGGTTTATTACGGGGACATGACCTGGGAAGAAATGATGGGTCCCTTTTTTGGCGTCCTGGTCGACAAGAACGTCGATAGCAAGAAGGTGTTCAAATACATCCGAGGTAGCATCGGCAGTGGCGCGTAAGTATTCGAAATCGTGGAAGAGGAAGCTGGAAGCGTGGGCGTTGGCCTTGGCCGTCCTCGGCGCAGCCGCGGGAGTGCGGTACGCCCCGGCGCAAGACCGACAGCCCAACAGCCGTGATCTCGAGGTTCTCCAGGTTCAGCCGAATTTTTACATGATTGCTGGGGCCGGTGGGAACATCGGTGTGCAACTCGGCCCAGCAGGAATTGTTCTCGTTGATACGGGCTCAGCGGGAACGAGCGACAAGGTCCTGGCGGCAATCAAGAAAATCTCGGACAAACCCATCCGCTACATTATTGATACCAGTGCCGACCCCGACCATGTCGGCGGCAACAGCGCTTTGTCCAGGGCGGGCCTGTCGATCATCTCAGGCGTAGTCGGGAACCCAGCGTTCGGCGAGGACGTACTTGGCAACAATGGCGCGGCGAGCCTGCTGGCGCACGACAATGTGCTGTCGCGCATGAACCCGGGTGATTCTGCAGAGTGGCCGACGAAGACCTACACCTCCAAGTTTTACAAAATGTCCCTTAACGGGGAGGGCATTGAGACCTTCCATCAGCCTGCGGCTCATACCGATGGGGATAGTTTTGTCTTGTTTCGCCGGTCTAATGTCATTGTTGCTGGGGACCTGTTCGACCCGACGCGTTTTCCCGTCATCGATACGGGTAAGGGCGGCAGCATTCATGGCGTCATCGACGCTTTGAATCGGTTACTCGAACTGACGATACCGCCATATCCGCAGCCCTGGCTGTCCGAAAGAACGTTTGTGATTCCAGGGCACGGCCCAGTATCTGATTCTCACGATCTGCTGGAATATCGCGACATGGTTGTGATTGTCACGGACATCATTCAGGACATGATCAACAGGGGTATGACACTGGAGCAGGTTAAAGCAGCAAATCCTACTCGCGGCTATAACGCACGATACGGCGCGAATACCGGCCCATGGACGACGGAGATGTTCGTGACAAGTGTCTATAAAGGTCTATCCGCGAAAGGGCGCTGATGAAGATGGTGTTGCCTTTGGAAATTGCAGCGACGCATTCCCCTCCTCGCAGAGGAGGGGAATGCAGCACAAAGTCGTTCGGCCGTGCGCTTCTGTTGTTATCCGTGCTTTCTCTTTGCGTGTGTGTGAGCGGATTCGCCCAGAACGCACCCAGCGCGAAGGCATCTGCGCCGATTGACCCTACGGGGTATTGGGTCACCATCATCACGCCAGACTGGCGAGAACGAATGGTGACGCCGGCCAAAGGAGACTATCTCGCCGTACCAATCACTGCCGCCGCGCAAAAAATTGCTGATGCGTGGGACCCGGCGAAAGACGAGGCCGCCGGCGAACAGTGCCGGTCTTACGGCGCGCCGGCGATTAATGCAGCTCCAACGCGCTTTCACATCACCTGGCAGGATGACAACACGCTGAAGGTCGAAACCGACTATGGAATGCAGACGCGGGTTTTTCACTTCGGGAATTGGAAACCATCAGCCGCGCCCGCGGCGTGGCAGGGGGATTCAATCGCGACGTGGGAGTTGACCGGACCCGCGCCGGCAAAAAAATCGGGAAACTTAAAAGTGAGCACAACGCATGTCCGCCCTGGCTACTTCCGAAAGAATGGAATTCCGTACAGTGCAAACGTTCGCATGACCGAGTTCTGGGACTTTTTCACGGATCCCAGCGGCACCCAACGAATCATGATTACGCAACAAATCGAAGACCCGGAATACCTGTATCGCACCTGGATTACGACCTACAACTTCAAGAAAGAGCCGGACGCATCGAAATGGGATCCGACGCCCTGCTCGTCAAGGTGGTGAGCGATGATCAAATTTAGGATATTCACTATAACGAGTATCATCGTGCTGCTCGGCACGCTGTTAACCAGTGGTCCGGCATTCGCTCAGATCGATCTTTCCGGAGTTTGGGGCTTCGTCCGAGGGCAGTACGGCCAGGAGAACGCCGGTGGTTCCGACATCGGCGACTTTACGGGCATACCTATTAACGACGAAGGCCGGGCGGTCGGGTTAAGTTTCTCCGCCGCTCAATGGTCGGAGCCGGAACGGCAGTGCCAGTATTACTCGCCTCGCTACGTGTCGACGGGACCATTCGCGCTGAACGTCTGGAGTGATACCGATCCGGTAACCGGCAGGATCGTTGCCTGGAATATGGGCGCATGGATCGACAAGGACATCGTTACGGTTTGGATGGATGGACGACCGCATCCCTCAGTCAATGCATTTCATCCTTACAGCGGGTTCGCGACCGGTACCTGGGAAGGTGACACACTGGTCATTCGGACCACGCATATCAAGTGGAGTGTCTTGCGGATCAACGGACTGCAACATAGCGATCGGGCAACAATGACGCAATATATCGTTCGCCACGGAGATCTCCTCTCGATGTTGACCTATTTTGAAGATCCCGTCTATTTATCGGAACCGTTCGTTCTGAGTTCTGTCTGGCAACTGAACCCAAAGGCAAATTCATCTCGCACATCGCCCGCGTGCGAGCCGATTAACGAGTCTCCAAGATTGGAGAATACTTCGATCGTTCCGCACTATCTGCCGGGTAAGAACCCATTCGCTAACGATTACGCACGGTACTACAACTTACCCTTGGAGGCCGCTCAGGGCGGCGCGCAAACCATGTATCCGGAATTCCGGAAGAAGCTCAAAGATGTCTACCATTATGTTCCACCCGAGAAGTGCACGCGTTACTGCTGCGACTCGCCGGATCCTGCCGTGAAATGCATCCGTGACGGAAGCGGCCAGGTACGCTGATAAGCAGAGCGCCTAACGCAACAAAGGAGGGACAATGAAATCGAGACTGCTGGTTGTGGCAGCGGCAGGCGGAAGCGTGTTGGCTCTGAGTTTCGGTCTTTTGAGGCCGACCGCAAAGGCCCAGCAGAGCAGCTCCGCTCCCACCAAAATGTCGGCTGCGGACTTCGAGCGGCTTTTCAAGCAAAACACAAACTGGGGACGCTGGGGCAACGACGACGTGCTCGGTACTATCAACTTGATCACCGAGCAAAAACGAAAACAGGCCGCCGCACTCGTCAAGAGTGGGGTTTCCATTTCCGTCGCGCATGATTTGAGCACGGAGCAAGCCGCCGACAACCCCCGGCCATTAAAACGAGAGGTGGCTCCGAACTTCCGGACCGATACCTATTTTTTCCAGTATCACGGAACCTTTGTTACCCACCAGGATGCGTTATGCCACTACACGTTCGATAACCACGTCTATAACGAACGGCCGCTGAACACGAAGGACTGCTTTCCGGGGATTGACAATCTGAAAAACGGCATAGTAACGCGGGGAATTCTGATCGATATTCCGCGTCTCAAGGGTGTGCCCTATCTGGAGCCGGACGCCGCCATATTCCAAAAGGATATAGAGGCGTGGGAAAAAATGGCGAGCCTGAAAGTTGGGCCGGGCGACGCCGTGATCCTGCGGACGGGCAGGTGGGCTCGGCGTGAGAAAAAAGGCCCCTGGAACGCGATAGCCAATGCCGCCGGATTTGATGTGACTGTTGCCCCCTGGTTTAAGGCGCGCGATGTGGCGCTCGCGGGCGGTGACGTCACGGTGGAAATTCATACGGATCCTCCCGTAGTGGAGGGGCAGACTACACCGCTTCACACCATTCTCATCGCCGGACTCGGCATGCCGATCATTGATGATCTCGATCCGGAAGCATTGGCCGAAATGTGCGCGCGCTTGCGCCGATGGGAATTCATGCTCGTCGTCGCTCCTTTGCGCGTTCCGAATGGCACCGGCAGCCCCGTCAATCCAATAGCGATCTTCTAAAAGCCACAGTTAACCTGGAACACAGGCATGCGACTCTGTCGATTTTTGATGTGGAACGCGAACTAGGCATGCCTGAAAGGTGCGGGAGTTCCCCTCGAATTGTGGTCTGGCGAGTGCTGAATTTCTCAAGAAGGCTAAGCCAAATTCCAGTTTCTGAATCCTTGCGCCAACACAGGCGGGTGCGCGAATATACCTCACACCGAAAAAGAGATTGGAGGCCGATCATGCCTGAGAATCATTCGTGTCTGTATCCACTGGCTGGCGACGGGGAAGTTACGCGAGCGTCTTCGGAGAACGGCGTGATACGCCGGCGCGATTTTATCCGGACCGGCGCCTCGGGGCTTGCCGGCGCCGCACTGGCGGCTGCCGGTTGCAACCGGATATCGGAAAATCAGAACGCGCGTCCCCTCGGTAATTTGCGCTCGGCCACACCGGCGGAGCTTCAGGGACTGGTCGGGGATGGGCGGAGGCGCCGCATTCTGCTGCGAGGAGGCGTCGTGCTCACCCTCGACGCCAGGTTGGGAGACTTCGAGAAGGCCGACATTCTGATCGACGGGAAGACGATCGCCGAAATTGCGCCCAACATTTCCGCCTCCGACGCCGAGATCGTCGACTGCTCGGGCACTATCGTCATGCCCGGGTTTGTTACGACGCACCATCACATGTACGAGACGCTGCAGCGCAGCATGATCCCGGATGGACTCCTGCAGGGCGCCTGGCCGCAGGAAAGCTATAACTCGGTCGTTCAAAACATCTGGACAGCGGGCCGCATTGCCGATCCGCAGAACCCGAGCTCGTTTGTCTGGGATCTCGGCCGCTCGCCTTACGACCCCGAGGACTGCTACATCTCGGAACTGGTGGCGTGTTTGAGCGAAATCAGCGAAGGCATTACGACCGGCGTCGACACGTCGCAGTCGTCTCACACGCCCGAGCACACCGACGCCATGATCAAAGGGCTCATGGACTCAGGACGCCGGATGGTCTACGCCTACACCGGCGGCATCGATCGGAGCGCTCAGGGTATCCCGTACGAATTTCCCGGCGCCATGAATGACACGTCGAAGGGCATCGGCCGCATTGCGAAGATGTATTTCAGCTCGAAAGATCAACTGGTAACCCTCGGCTTCGGCGGCGGCCCGGGGGTAGCGGCGCCCGGCTCCGACTATACGGGATGGCAGCTGGCGCGCGCGTTCGGCGGTTCGCTGCACAACCATAATGTCGGCGGTGCGGCCGTTGTGATCAATGCGGCGGCCGACCCCAGAAACGGCAGCGACTGGTCCGATGTGACGTTCATCCACTGCACGCGCTGGCAGGACCAACCGATTGCCCAGATCAGTTACGGGTCCCACGGCTATCCCAAAGAGAACCGGTCCAAGGCGTGGGAGATCTGGCGCGACCGGGGCGCCCATGTATCGATTGCCAACCTCATCGAGATGCAGATGCGGCACGGGATGCCGCCTTTTCAGGAAGCTCTCGACCACGGTATCCTGCCCAGCCTCAGTCCCGATGTCGACACGAACATGACGACGGATCCGTTCTCGTTGATGCGCGGCGCCTTCTGCCTGCAGCGCGCGCTGGCCAACGACCTCGCTTTTCCGGAGAGCAATCCCGGCGGATTGCCGGTCCCGCAGCTCCTCACGTCACGGCAAGTCATCGAGATGGCCACTATCGCCGGCGCGGCGTCCACTCGACTGCTCGACAAGATCGGCACTCTCGTTCCCGGCAAAGAAGCCGACATCATCGTTCTCGACGCGCGGAGCATCAATACCTGGCCGATAAACAATGTACCGGGCACTATTGTGACGATGCTGAATCCGCGGCACGTTCGAGACGTGCTGATCGCGGGAAAGGTCGTGTTCTGGAAGGGCAAGCTCGTCGGGTGGAACGTCGATGCGCTGCTCGGTCAGATCGAGCAGGCTCGCGACCGCGTGCTCGCACGAATCAACGGCCCCGCGAAAGCCGGATCGCTTCCCGCGGGCAACAACAGCATGACCAATCCGTACCGGGCGAATTTCCTCGGAAGCTGCTGCGAAAAGGGGCAGAACACGTCGGCTCCGGCCTATGTGTTAAGACCCTGACATCCCCCTTCTCGCAAAGGGTGACAATTAACTTGACGCAGTAAACGTGGTCTCCCAATCTGAGATGTGAGTTGGCTTGTTGTGCGATGTGTAATGTATTTGTTTCGACTACCAGATTACCGAATGACCCATTGAGCAAGTTGCGCATTTGGTGGTTTGGTAATCGCACCAAGTACCTTTGACATCGCACAACAAGCCATTTAACAGTTGACATGTGGCGCTGGTCCCCGTGTCCAGCCAAGACTTACGTGTAGATCAGCTCACGGAGGACGGGAATAATAGCTCTGCCAAGATTCTCTTGACCGCGGCGAAGAACCCGCTAATAATCCTGCCAAAACGATCCGAAGGTGAGTTGCACGAAATCGGAGGACGGTTGATGTTTAAGCGAACTCTTGTGGCGTCGGGTGCCGTGGCTCTGGTAATGGTGATTGCGTTGTGCGCGCCGGTCCTCGTTCGAGCCCAGGCCCCTTCCGGCACCGCAACATTTAAAGCGACAGTGACTGATACGGAGACTGCAATTAAGGAGGCGGCCGAGGCGGCAAAGGCGGCTGCAGCGGCGGCTTCAAATTGGACACCACCTCGCACGCCGTGGGGCGATCCGGACCTGCAGGGATTTTATTTGAGTCTCAGTTACACGCCTTTGGAACGTCCGCCCGAACTTGCAGGAAAAGCGTTTTACACGGAAGCAGAAGCTCTTGCAGCTTTCAAAAAAGCCGTCGAAGAAGACGCGGAGGTCGATCCGAGAACTGTTCACTATGATTGGAAAGAGTACGGCATGGACGCCTGGCAAAGCCCGGTCCGGCCAAACCTGCGCACGTCGCTGGTTGTGGATCCGGCGGACGGACGAATTCCCGCTCTGACGCCGGAGGCGCAGAAGCGGCGGGCCGCCGCGCGCGCGAGAAACCCGCAGGTCAGCGTGCAAACCTTGGACAACCTCTATACGCGCTGCATAACCGGGAATCAAGGGCCGCCGAGACTTCCGTTTAATCATGACAGCGAGTCCCAAATCTTGCAGACGCCGGGTTATGTCGTGCTGATCCTGCAGTCGAACAATGACGTTCGCATCATTCCCCTCGACGGGCGTCCGCATCTGCCCCAAAACGTCGGCCTCTGGCTCGGCGATGCGCGTGGTCACTGGGAAGGGAACACGCTTGTTGTTGAAACAACGAATTTCCATCATGAGAGAAACTGGCGGGGAGCCACCGATGGGATGAAGCTGACCGAACGCTTCACGCTGGTCGATCCGAAAACGGTCCGCTACGAATTCACTGTGGACGATCCGGCGACGTGGGTCAGACCGTGGTCCGTCGAGAGTGTGCTTCCGAGGATTGAACCGCCGCTGTATGAGTTCGCGTGTCACGAACAGAATTACGGCTTAATGAACGTGATCAAAGGCGCGCAGGTTCGCGAAGCCGAAGCTGCCGCGCGGAAGAAATGAAGGTCCGAATGGAATTGAATCCGAAATACCCAACGCCGAAATTGGGCGGTCATAGACCGCCCCTACAGTGGGCAATCAAGACTGTAGGCGCGGTCTGTGACCGCGCACTAGCTATCGTCATGATCGTTACGCTGTGCATAACTGCAACTCCGGCGGCCGCTCAAGCTCCCGCCGCTGGACTGTTTCCTGCTTACACGGCGCCGCGGGCAATCGACGGCAAGCCGAATCTCAACGGCATTTGGCAGGCTTTCATCACCGCGAATTGGGACGTTGAGGCGCATCCGGCGCAACCCGGACCTCATCCCGAAATTATGGGGGTGTGGGGCGCGGGTCCCGGAGGGCAGAGCATAGTCGAGGGCGGCGTCATTCCTTACAAACCCGAGGCTCTGGCAAAGAAGAAAGAAAACTTGGAAAAGCGCACGGCCGTGAAGGTCACCAACGACCCGCATCGCTACGACACGGGCGACCCGGAACTGCAGTGTTACCGGCCGGGTGTGCCGCGCGCCAACTACATGCCTTTTCCCTTTCAGATTTTCCAGACTCCGTCGGAAATCTTGATGGTTTATGAGTACAAGGGCGCTGTACGCACCATCTATATGGATCCTCATCGGGAGGCTCCCACCGACTCCTGGATGGGCTGGTCGAATGGGCACTGGGAGGGCGATACACTCGTCGTCGACGTTACAGCGTTAAACGATCACACGTGGTTCGACCGCGCTGGGAATTATCATAGCGATGCCCTGCACGTCGTCGAACGCTACACGCCCATCAGTCCATACCACCTTAAGTACGAGGCCACCATCGAGGACCCGAATGTCTTTACGCGGCCATGGAAAATAAGCTTTCCTCTGTATCGCCGTGTGGAGGAAAATGTGCAACTGGTGGAGTTTAATTGCGTGCCATTCGTGGAAGAGCTGATGTACGCGCCCCTTGGCCTTTACAAGCCACCGAGCAGGTAAACATAGGAGGTTTTCAGATGCGTAATCGAGTCCTCGCGCTATTAGCTGCGGTCGTCATCTTGTGCGCTCCGGTTCTCGTCGCGCAAGCCCCCTCCGGGACAAAAGCATTCGATCCGAAGTCGGTTGATCCGCAGACCGCAATTAAAGCGGCGGCCGAAGCGGCAAAGGCTGCAGCCGCAGCGGCTGCGAATTGGACCCCGCCGCGCACGGCATGGGGCGATCCGGACCTGCAGGGATATTGGCTGACGGCGACCTATACGCCTTTACAGCGCCCGCCTGAGATCGCAGGAAAAGCATTCTATACGGAAGAAGAAGCCCTCGCTGCGTTCAAGAAGGCAGTGGAGTCCGACGCTGAAGTCGATCCCAGAACCGTTCACTACGATTGGAAAGAGTATGGGATGGACGCCTGGCAAAGTCCCGTCCGACCAAACCGGCGGACATCGTTGATCTTTGACCCGGAGAATGGGAGGCTTCCGGCGTTGACGCCCGAGGCGCAAAAGCGCCAGGCCGACGGCAGAGCCGCCGCTCGTGCGAGGAACCCTCAAGTCGGCGTGCAAACGCTCAACAACTGGTACACGCGCTGCATTACGGGAAATAATGCAGGACCGATGACTCGAGGCGGCAACCCCGGATCGGATTCCGCGGCTGGAGCTGCCGGCGTCACGGCGGAAGCTCAGATCTTCCAGGCGCCGGGTTACGCCGTCCTGATCATGCAGTCGAATAGCGACGCGCGCATCATCCCTCTGGACGGGCGTCCTCACCTCGCATCGAACGTCCGCAACTGGCTGGGAGATTCGCGAGGCCATTGGGAAGGCAACACGCTCGTCGTCGAGACTACCAATTTCATTGCGCCGGGCACGAACTTCCTCGGCGGCACGGCGCGCACGAAGCTGACTGAACGCTTCGCGCTTGCGGGTCCGAACACACTGCGTTACGAATTTACGCTCGACGATCCGGCGACGTGGACGCAACCCTGGTCGGCAGAAACTCTTATCCCCAGGATTGATCCGCCGTTGTACGAGTTCGCGTGTCACGAACAGAATTACGGATTGATGAATGTGGTGAAGGGCGCGCAGACGCGCGAAGCTGAAACGGAGGCGAAGAAGAAATGAACTTAAAACATAAGGAGGGATGTCAGATGCGGATGACAATCGCGATAATCGGTATGGCTATCGTTGCCGGTCTACTTCTGGTCCCAGTTCCGGTGAGCGCACATCATGCGTTCTCGGCGGCGTTTGATGAAAATAAGCCGATCAACTTGCAGGGCAAGGTTACAAAAGTGGAGTTGGTAAATCCGCACTCCTGGCTGTGGATCGATGTGACAGGCGAGGACGGCAAAGTGACCAACTGGGGCGTCGAAGGCGGACCCCCGGTCAATCTCTTCCGGAACGGCATCACGAAGACCAGTCTGCCGGTTGGAAGCGAGATCAAGGTGTTCGCGTATCAGGCCAAGAGCGGAGAGAGTAAGTGCGTCGGCGTGTTCGTGGAATACCTCGATGGAAAAAAGGTATTCATGGGCGGCTCTGCTCCGGGCGCTAACGGCCAATCGAGCAAGTGAGTCAACTGTAGCGGCGGTCTATGACCGCCGGCGATCTTCCAATTTGCTGCATCGCCGGCGGTCATAGACCGCCGCTACAGAACAGTTATGTCTCTCCTTCGTCTCTGTGAGTGGCTCGCGGCCACTCCTGGAAGCATCGCGCTCCACGAATCCCGCTATTTATATCTCGTCGTTTTGTCGGTTCACGTTCTGACGTTGTGCTTGTTTGTCGGGACGGCTGCAATCGTGGACCTGCGACTGATGGGCTTGACAATGCAGGGGGTGCGCGTCTCGGAGGTGATGGAGCGGCTCCTGCCGTGGACTGCGGCGGGTTTTCTCCTGATGATCGTCTCCGGCGGGCTTCTTTTTTACGCGGCTCCATTGCTCCGGTATCAAAACATTTTTTTTCGCGCCAAAATGGCCGTGCTGGTCCTTGCCGCCGTCAATGTATGGGTCTTTCACAGCACGGTCGACCGGCGGAGGACGGAGTGGGATTCCGATCCTATCCCGCCTCGAGGCGCTAGATTAGGCGCCGGCGTAGCATTGGTGTTATGGGCAGTCCTCATCGTGCTGGGACGCATGATTCCTTATCAAGTGTATTGGTTCGACTGCAACAAGCAGCCTCAGCCCGCAATCCTGAATTTGCTGGCGGGCTGTATCACGGGTTCACAATAGATGTCGTTGCTTAAGTTCTTTCAATTGCTCCAATATTCTTCGCTGTTGTCTGCGATGCGCAGCTCCCCGTGGATCTTTCCCGTTATCGCGAGTATTCATCTCATGGGACTGGCGTTGATTGGCGGAGCAGTGTTGCTGGTGGACCTTCGTCTCCTGGGGCTTGGAATGCGGAACCAGCCTTTGCCGCAAATCGCACGATACGCCGAACGGTGGTTTGTCGTCAGCCTGGCGATTCTGTTGCCAACGGGCATCCTCCAATTCATGTGTTTCGCCGCCACGAAGTATTACTATCTCACCGCCTTTTGGGTGAAGATGGCCGCGCTGTTTCTCGCGCTTGTCTTTACCTTTGCCGTGCGCCGCAAACTCGTCATGGCAGCCGAGACACGCATGAGTCCACTCCAAAGCAAACTCGTGGCCACAGTTTCGCTCGCACTGTGGGGAGCTGTAGCCATCGCGGGACGAGTGATCGGTTTACCTTAGCTTTACTGCCAGCCGCGTCGCGTTGTTCCCATCGGGCTCGCCCGTTCCGATATGTAAGCGGAGCTGGACGTCAGAAGGTAGAAAGAAATATGCCAATCTCCAAGGGAATTCGAGTAATCGTGAAACGATTTTTGCGCGTGTGGCGGAAGGAGAATTCGAGCAGGCACATTGTGGACAGGGGCGAATTTCTGCAAAGTGATAGCCAGCCCCTGTCGAGTTGGATCAAGAGTCAGATTGAATCCGAAAAATACTGGTTTCACGCGATCGAGTTACCAGGAGGCATGGTTACGCCCGGCTGGAGTAATCCTAGGACAGATAAGCTACCGTTCTTCGGTTTGCCAGACGAGATGCACGGGCTGCGGGTACTCGACATCGGTCACGCTGAGGGATTTTTCTCCTTCGAAGCGGAACGGCGTGGGGCGGCGGAAGTCGTTGCGATTGAAACGTACCCGCCTATGATCCGGAAGTTTAACATTTGCCGGGCGGCATTGGGTTCATCTGCACAATCGTTCCGTGCAAGCGTCTATGATCTGAATCCGAAAACATTCGGCACCTTTGATCTGGTCTTCTTTTTTGGCGTGCTTTACCACCTTCGGCATCCCCTGCTGGCATTGGAGAGGATTCACTCTGTTTGTACGGGAACGTTGTTGATGCAAACTGCTACGAGCGAAGACTCTTCTGAAGTGCCAAAGGCTGAGTTTCATCCTTTTGGCATCCAGAGCGGACCGGCGGACAAGCCATCCTACGATCCAACCTGCTTCTGGTTCCCGAACGTTGCCTGTTGCGCTGCAATGCTGGCGCATACAGGATTTCAGCAAATCGTGCGTTTGTCGCCGGAGGCGGCGGTTGGCGCTGTCTTCAGCGCGAAGGCAGGCGTGCAGTCACCTGGCGCGCCGCCCGATGAGTACAAAGCGCCTTGGTCGTAGAGCCGCCGAGCGATCGCGAGTGCAGATTCACGCGGTTCCAGCAGACTCAATGCATGCGCAGCCTGAATCGCAGCAATCATTAGCCCGAAGCTCTGAACTTCGGATTAGCTGAGGGCGGCAATGCGGAGACGGAATGCGGCTGTCGCGCCGGATTCCGGGACCGCCACAATCCGCGGGAAGATTACGAATGCCAAAACGGGTTCGCCACTTAAAGACGTGCAAGTGACGATGCGCCTGCTCGGACACGGTGAGGTGGCGGGTTCCGCTAAGCGTTGGGCAGTTGCTTCCCTGAGCGCAGCACGACAAGGCCTTCCGGAATGCTGACTCTCTCGGTGATTGTTTCCTCGGTGGTCCAGCGGTCCACGTCTGGCCGGTTGCGGTCACCCGATTTCGACTCGTATTCATAGACCCTACTGCGGGCCGGGCGCCTAGGCTTGATGCCGGTTTGTTGAACCCGGGTCAGCTTCGCCAACACAGGGCGAATCGCTGCCGTGCTTACGGCGGGCCGGGACGATCGCCACCGCGGCCAGCCATAGCAGAATGGCAGGCACGAGAAACACGTTAGTCCAAAACATGCCGGCTGCGGAATCCAGCAGAGCGGCGACCGAGAGCGCAATCCCAAATACCCCGACCGCAATCCCAATGATTGAAACCCACGACGGATATGCTCCGCGTGCACCCCACGTGAGAATCAACGCCGTCGTGCTGTAAAGGCCGTTCGCCACGAATCCGCTCAGCATGACGGCCGCGCGATGCAAAGTGAGGAAAAGCTCTGAAGCGGCGTCTGAGCTGAACGCACGGGCTGCCAGGGGCGGCAGCACACCGATCTCAATAGCCTGGGCACTAAGATCCGGACCGAGTGCGGCGATCGTTAGAAGCACCGCAAAGCGCGAGGAGCGGAAATGGACATTTGCAAAGGTGAAATAGAAGTACAGAATTGCCAGGGCGGCGAGAGTCCAGGAAAGCCAACCCAACGTCCACAATGTGCGGTGATCGATCAGGAAAGAAAACCGTTCTCGCAGCTCCGGCGTCGTTTCAAGCCCCCGGCGTAAGACGAATGCCATACTCAGTGCGGCGATCAAGTGGATACAAAATGCAATTGCAGCGGCGCGGCGAAGTGAACTCAAGCGTCCTCCACCACGAGCCGGAAACCTCGCTTCTCACATTCGGCGCGCAATTGTTCTCCGCTCAACCAGTCCCTATATGAAACAAGACCGTGATATGAGACGCCCTCCAGGAGCCCGGCCGCCATTACAGATGCCGGCAGGACGGCAATGCGTTCCGCACGGGAGTCTGCAACGATGTAAGCCCGTCGTCTAACAGCGCCGGACACTTCGACGCCAATCGCTCCCCAATCGTGTCCCATCCAACCGAACAGGCCCAATCCGCGCTGCAACAGGCTACTCCACTCGAAATTCCACTGTATCTGCAGCAAAGAGTCTTGGGAAAATTTCGTGATCCGGGACATCGACAAGATAGCCGCGACGCTTGCCGACGGGCGATGGAAAAACAAAGTCGCGTGGATCGGACCAACCGACAACGCGTTCCGGCTTTCCGTCGCGCCAGATGAGGAACGATTGCCCTACCGAATGCATCAACGATGCGATCGTGCCCGTTTGCCGCGCCCCACGATTGCCGGGAGCCAGGTGAATGTGAACGGAGTGAAGGGACTTCATTCTATCTGACGCAATTCCCGCGAGCAGACCGGAAAGAGCCGGCACTGTGGACCAACCCGGACAGACGGCACTGGTCAGGTTTTCCCGTTGAGTCACCAGGGACCGCACTTTTTGCACAAAGCCGCGATCATCTGCCAGATCGATGTAGTGAATACCTCCACGCAGACAGAGCTCGGCAAGAGTCGAAGGCAACCTCTGAAATGGGCCGGCCGTGCATATGACAATGTTCATCCCCGTGAGAGCTCGTTCCAGCGAATCCGGATCCCATAAATCGGCAACGACCGTCTCGTACCGGTTTGAACTGATGCAATTGCGGCTCGATACGGTCAGGTCGCAATCCGTGTTGCGCAGCAAGTCGTCAATCAAAAGCCGGCCGAAGTAACCCGTGCCTCCGATGACGAGGACCTTCCGTGAGCTCATCGCGAATGATTATTACTGCGGAAGTCCTTTGCGGCGACGGCAATTATAGTACGCTCGAGTTATGCCCGAGGCCAGTCTTCGATACGTCATTGTCTACGAGCATGGCAGAACGCGCAGCAGCCGCACGGAATACATGTTGGGAAGCCGCAACGCCCATTCCCGAGATCCAAATGAGCGGTACGACCACGTCATCAAACGCGTATTGAGCGGGTGATGATTCGCAGTGGACTTTGCGGTGGAATGTTCGGCGACAATCGCGTAGCTGATGCTTTCATCGTGCGTAAAAGACAGTGTGTATGCTCGAGCACACGCGTATGCCAACAGCAATGTCCCAATGAGAACAAGCAAGAGAAAGATGGAGCGATGAGCACGCTCACCCACACCGTCCATACGGATCACCGCCCAATGAGTTGAAACGCGATGTTGCGCCGGCGCGGGCGCGTATCAAAATCAATAACGTTCGCTGAGGAAAATCAAGAAGAGGGTGGTGACTCATTTTGAAATCTAACCATCGCTTGATACAGGCCGGTATCAGTCGATGCGATCCCCCCTTGTGGTTTCCAGCCCTCCCTAATCCATTTCTGCACTTCCTTAACAAGGTGTTTTAGGTCGGGGGAATAAACTACGGCATAGTTCGTAGCTGCCCATTCTTTCATTTTTTACCAGTCCCGGCGGTTACGGCTCGTAGATGACGCCGTCCGAAATCAGCAAATGATTGCCTCTTTTCAAAAGGCTATGCAGACGACGGAGGGTGTGAAGGACATCCGGACCTGGTCTATGGTGCCTGAGCAGATTGGCGAGCATGGCCGCGGCTTCATGCGGCTCATCGGTTTCGCCTTCTTCGGCGAGCCGTCTCAGCGGTGTGTTTGCCGGTGTGTTTCTCAATGAACGTAGCAGCGTCGTCCCATGCACTCGCGGACCCTAACTAAACGGTCCGCGCATTCGCCGTCAACGTAGACGTCATAAAAAGTTGAACGTGTCGTCTGTCCGAGCCCTCGACCAATTCTGTCTCGGTCTGCCCTCGCGTGCTCTCATGAGCCACCGCAAGCGGCCGCTGTCCAATCCTGACAGCCTCCAGCCTCCTTGCGCTCAGGCGGCAGTGGTTCGCTGCGGGCTTTCTGCCGACGTTTCTCCCACCGGGACAACTATGAAGCGGAGCAGCACACCTTGCCTGGCAGCTTCACCGACACATTTTGCACCAAATTCACGCGCCAGGTTATATGCCTGAGCATTGTCCGCGGTGGTTTCCATCCAACACTCACGGCAACCTTTTTGCCGCAGTACTGCTGTCGTGGCTTCTATCAGCGCTTTTCCCACCCAGATACCAGTCCCGCCCACGAACGATTTTGTCCTGGCTTCAGGCCGAACAATCATAAGCAGCAGGATGGCGGGGACCCGTTGCATGTCAGGTGGAACATCATCTCTCAACTTGGCGATCAGATATCGGCCGGATGGGATAGGCCGGCGAAGGAAAGCCACAACGAGGTGCAACAGCAGACTCCCACCATGTCTCTGGAGGAGGTATTTGAACATCTTGCGGCGGTCGGTAGTAAATACTAGTAGCCCGATGAGCTCGCCCCGCATGAATGCTCCCAGCGCGAAAAAGTAGGGATTGTCCAGATTTAGTCGGTAATACGCCTCTAGGAATTTAAAACCAAGCTTGAGAAATGAGCATCTGGCGACCTCGGGTCCGCCAAAAAACTCGAAATGCATGCTTACCGCGGCGTGCACTTCATTCGGCCGGATTGCCCGGATCTCGAATTGTAGAGGTCGCGTTGCTTTCGCCTCACTCGATATGGAAATGCGGCGATTCATG
>WNGK01003522.1_pt1 | contig 26822 bp, 18 predicted proteins | sample 5400601 | NCBI WGS metagenome assembly WNGK01 (sample SAMN13153376, study PRJNA577476) | soil metagenome | isolation source: 60 cm soil or saprolite under Garry oak tree replicate 1 | place: USA:California | collected 2016-06-15
GGATAAGTTGCCAGCGGGAGATGGTAATCGGGTTTGGTTTCCGGAAATGATCGAAATGTTGCGCTCCCAGTGGAATGAATCGATGACGTTCCCGAGGTTGATCGAGTTGTGCGCAAGCATCGACGAGATGTTTCAACAACGCCGGCCCACAGGTCCAAGCTTGCCGCCGGGTTTTGGCTGCCCAAAATGCGGCAGAATCGTGACGTCCGAAAGTTTTGGTCGACACCGCATCAGCGTTCGCGCCACTGTCCTCACGCTTGGAAGGTTTGGAATCGTCTCGCCGGCGGTAACGAAGAAAATCGAAAAGGAATGGGCCAAATACAGGACTCAGAACGGACTGAACCTGTACGGCTATTCTGAGAAGTTGCGCCTGTTTTGGCGTCAAGTCCGCGACTAAACGGTTTACCCCGAATCCTATCGAATGATTTCTGAGCGCTAGGAATAGGTGTAGATTTATGGCCGATGCATTTCAGTACAGCCAAAGGCACGGCGCATCCCCTGGGCGCCACTCCAGACAAATCGGGAGTTAACTTTTCCATCTTCTCGGGCCAGGCGACGAGCGTGGAATTGCTCCTCTTTCAAAATCATGATGACGCGGCGCCCTTCCAGGTCATCGAGTTTGATCCCTACATCAACAAGACCTTTCACTTCTGGCATGTTTTTGTAGAAGGACTGCCGTCCGGCACTCATTATGCCTTCCGCATTGATGGGCCATCCAGCGTTGAGGCGGGCCACCGGTTTAACCGAAACAAGGTTCTCATCGATCCCTATGCCATGGGCAACACCAAGAGTGTCTGGAACCGCGCGGATGCCTGCGGCCCGCAGGATAACCTGACAACATCCATGCGATCGATTGTCATCGACACAACCGGCTATGACTGGGAAGATGATCGACCTCTCAAAAGGCCAATGGAGGAAACCATCATCTATGAGGTGCATGTGGGCGGGTTCACTCGCTCGAGCTCATCAGGGGTCGCACACCCCGGCACGTTTTCCGGGATCATCGAAAAGATTCCATATCTGCAGGAACTGGGAATCACGGCAGTCGAGCTCCTGCCGATTTGCGATTTCGATGAAACGGAGGTCCTGCGTACTGTGGACGGCAAGCCCGTCCGGAACTTCTGGGGATACAGCACACTCGGTTTCTTCGCCCCGCAGGCCGCCTATTGTGTGAAGGCTTCAGCCGGTTCGCACATGGATGAGTTTCGAGACTTGGTGAAAGCACTCCACAAGGCCGGCATTGAAGTCATCCTGGATGTTGTTTTCAATCACACCGACGAAGGAAACCAGTTCGGCCCGGTTTTCAGTTTCAAAGGCATCGATAACAGCGCTTACTATCTGCTGGATTCATCGGACAAGCACATTTATTCGGACTATACCGGCTGCGGCAACACATTCAACTGCAATCACCCCGTCGCAGAGAAGCTCATCATCGACTGTTTGCGTCACTGGGTTCGAGACACGCACGTTGATGGATTCCGTTTTGATGAGGGATCGATTCTGTCGCGTGGAGAAGATGGGCGGCCCTTGGTTCATCCACCGGTCGTGTGGCAAATCGAACTCGACGAAGAACTGGCGGAGTCGAAACTCATTGCCGAGGCCTGGGATGCCGCCGGCTTGTATCAGATTGGGCGATTCCCAGGCGACCGTTGGGCGGAATGGAACGGCCGCTTTCGGGTGGTGCGGTGGCGTCGCGCTTGGCCGGGAGTGCAGATCTCTATGAGGATGACGGAGAACTACCGGTCAACAGTATCAACTTCATCACCTGTCACGATGGCTTCACCATGAATGATTTGGTTTCTTACAACGCCAAGCACAATGAAGCGAATGGAGAAGACAATCGGGACGGTATCAATGATAACTTGAGCTGGAACTGCGGCGTCGAAGGCGAAGCCCACGATTCCTCAATCGAGACGCTGCGAGAACGTCAGATCAAGAATTTCGCCACGCTCCTGATGCTTTCCCGCGGCGTTCCGATGATCCTCGCCGGCGATGAAATCCGCCGCACGCAGATGGGCAACAACAATGCGTATTGTCAGGATAACGAAATCAGTTGGATGGACTGGAACCTCGTCGATCGGAATCGGCAAGTGTTAAGGTTCTGGAAACGGATGATCGAGTTCCGCAAAAGCCACACCAGCTTGCGAAGCCGCTATTTCTTCAGAGGTCAGCTCAATGAGCGCGGTCTGCCTGACGTCGAGTGGCATGGCTGCCATCTGAACAGTCCTGGATGGTCGGATCCAGATGCCCGCGCTTTAGGGATGACACTTGCCGGTTTCCACGGAGAGGAGGACATTCATGTAATGATGAACATGCATTGGGACATGCAGGATTTTGAGCTTCCATCCCTCGCCGATCGCCGCTGGTTCCGACTGGTTTCTACCGCCGACTCGGCTCCAAACGATATTGCCGACCCCGGCACCGAGAAGCCATTTGATGGAGAAATTTATTCGGTCGAAGGACGAAGCATCGTCATTCTGGTTTCCAGATCACGGTGGACCCCCACCGCAGTCCGTTCCCACAAGGCGACTTCCGGGGAGTTGAGATCGGATAGATAAACCCTTCGGCGTTAATCATTAGTAATCGTGGCGGAACACTCTCAAGGTTCGCCTTTGACCATTGGAGTTCTCCCAGCCAGCGGCCATCCCTCCCCCGTCTTTTGGAGTAATCCAATGAACCCATGTCAAAATGACCCCTGCCTCGAGTGGGGCCAGCAGTTCCGGGCGACGATGGCGCCTTGACTTTGGGCCCGTTTGAGCTACTCTTGGTTCGTCGTGAAAGAAAAGAAAAAGGAGGGCCTATGAACTGGAGCGTTCTTAAAGGACATTGCGGCGGGCGAAGGCACGTGTGGCTTCTGCTTGGGCTGCTGTCGGCAGCCATCCCCTTGGCGGCGGCTACGAACCTGATTTATGTCACGAACAGAGGTGGAACCACCATTGATGTGATCGACGCTCGGACGAACAAGGTCGTGCAATCGATCGGTAACATCGAATCACCCGAGGTGGTTCGATTCTCTCCCGACGGCCGCCTGCTCTATATCTTCAGCAGGGAGGAGGAAAACGCCCTCATCGTCATGGATCGGAAGAGCGGAAAAACGGTCAAAAAGGTGCCGCTCAGCGGGTGGGCCAATGAAGCCCAAACGACGAAGGATGGAAAGCTGATCTTAGTCTGTATCCGAAATACCGGCACAAAGGCGGAGGACGCGGGGGCCTTGGATATCATCGACGCCACCACCCTGGAGAAGGTAAAGAGCATCCCGGTACGAAGAGGGCTGCACGATCTCGCCGTGACCGCGGATGGCAAGTATGTCGCCGCCGGCGCGCCTGGGGGACGTTTTCTAGTCGTCTTTGATCTCCAAAAGATGGAAGCGGCTTGGGAGGTTCAGTACGACAGTGGTGTAAATCCGATAGCAATTGAGAATAACCCCGACGGCTCAGGCCGCCGGATCTTCGTAAACCTTGGCGCTCTGAACAGCTTCTCGGTAGTGGATTTTGCCAAGCGCGCTGAGGTGGCCAGAATTAAGGCCCCTGATGAGCCGACAGGGTTCGGCGCCGGCAGGGGCTGCGAAAGCAACGCCCACGGCATCGGTATCTCCCCGGACCAGAAGACTCTCTGGGTCAACAGCAGGCCGTCCAATTCTGTTTTCGCCTATTCGCTGCCTGATATCAAACTGCTGGGACATGTCTCGTTGCCGGAGCAAATCGTGCCGGGAAAGCCAAGCAGGTCAGGAAATCCGGCCTGGATCACTTTCACTGCTGACAGCAAGACCGTTTACGTTTCCAGCTGCGGAGTGAAGATGGTGACCGCCATCGATGTGCAGAAAATGAAGGAGGTGGCTCGCATCCCGGTTGGGGAGATGCCCGACCGCATCAGCACCTTGAGCTTGCCCTAGAGTGGCATGGCGTTTTGCAACAAAGACACCGGCACTCAGTGATTGGAGCAGATTATGGTTTCTAATGTCCGTCCGAAGAGAATTCTTGCGAGTTTTCTAGCAGCGTCGGCGGTTGCACTTTACGCACCTGTACCATTCGCCGCGCAGGCGCCTTCTGCTTCGCGGCCGTCTCTTGATTATGAGGTTTTCAAGACCCAAGTGGAGCCGATCTTCCTGAAAAAGCGGTGGCCAGACCACGCCCGCTGCTACGTTTGCCACGAGGTAAGCCGTCACGGCGGCGGCCCCCTAAGCCTGGAGAGGCTGTCGCCCGGGACGAGCTTTTGGACCGAGGAGCAGTCTCGCGCCAACTTTCAAGTTGTCTCAAAACTGGTGACTCCCGGCAATCCGCTAACAAGCCTGTTGCTGCTAATGCCGCTGGCGCCGGAGGTGGGCGGCATCGCCGATACCCACCAGGGAGGGAGGCAATTTACATCCCAGGACGACCCGGACTGGAAGACCATGGCGGCGTGGGTTCGCGGGCAAAAAGCAGAAGGCTCCTCCGCGCGGTAGCCGAAAGGTTCCGATGCACTCCCCCCGTTGCCGCTACGGCAGATTGAAGTGCAGAGGGAACCCAGTACCCGCCGTCGTTTCGTCCCGCCGCACCCGCATTCTCCAGCGAGAGGTGAGAACCTTCAGTCAACAGGTGAGAACTGTGACGGGCGAATTGGAGCGGGCCTCGGAGACGCTGGAATTATATCGGCAAGCATACCCGCGCGATTACCGAGCAGCATCGAATCTTGCAAACGTGGACAGCATGCTTGGACATCTCTACGTTCGCAGCGAGCGCGCAGGTCAACGGGTGATGGAGAGCGTTACGCGATTCATCACGCAAAGGCTCAAGCTCAAGGTAAAACGCGGCGAAGGGTTGGCGAACCTACTTCGGCTTCTGCGAAACGCCGCTGGTGCTGATATCTCTCACCGGATGGGTCCGATTGCGATTACGGGCGGCTATGTGGCGGCAGTGGAAAACACCGCGCCGTCGGCGAGCTGCTCTATTACGAGAAGCAGGTCAGTTGACGTAAAACCAGCTATCCGTAGACTGAAAAGGCCCTCAGGGGAACGAGAAGTGACTCATCAACTGACCGCCGGCCGACGGTCCTACGCCGGGACGGCGCTGGAGGCATCAGACTTTCCAGAACCAATCGCGAAATCTCAGGCGGCACCGCTGACAGCGGAACGGAAACTGAAGAAGCAAGATCCATGGCAAGTCGGCCCAGTCGAGACTCGCCTGGCCAATACCTCCGAATCCGCATTGTGGGCATGTCATACTCCTTATCGTACGCGAAATCGACCACCGCAATGAGAGGCGCGGAAAGATAATAATTGGAGACATTTTCCAAGAACGGCCACTTTGACGAAATCTAGTAGCCGCTTGATGTTCGATTAGCCCGAGCGGCACCGCACACGTAGTTTCAAAGTGATGAATGGCTAGGGGGCTGTTAAGATGCTCCGTTCAGGTTCAATTAGATGATGATCGGAAGCAAATTTCTTCATTGCGAAGTACGCAGCTTAGCCGTGACTCTGCTCCGTCCGTCCTCCTATTTGGCGATCAAGTGCGGTAGATCCTTTTCGCCTTCGATGCAGATGAATTCGAGAATATCGGTGCCCAGCAGCAGATGAAATTTTTGCGTGGTGCTGGTCCAGGCTTTGGTATACGCCTTTGGATCGTCGATGGTAGCCTGCATTTCCAGATGCCCAAAATCAGGGCGTCGAAAGCGCTCTGTGACGTGGAGGGCGTCGCTTGCAGGATGTCCTTGTTGCGTGTCGAGCCAGGTCTTGTCGTTAAAACCCGCCGTCTCTACGACCAGAGTATCGCCATCCCACCGCGCCGTCGAGTAACCCAACCAGGCCGCAGGTGCGTCATTTCCCAGTTTCCGGCCGTCCATAAAAATTTGCCGAAAGAGATACAACTGCTCATAGAGGATCACGACGAGGCTAGGCGTCTGAATGATTTTGAAAGGAAAAAGGCCGTTGGTGTTGACTCGGGGAACGCCGTGCGGGAGGCAGCGCGCCAGCGGATCATCGACGTGATCGCGAGTTACCCGTAGCTGCTGCAGTTCCTTCGCCCAAGCTTGCATGGGGACGTCTTCGGGCTTCAGACCTGTCGCGAGGTTCTGAAAGAATTTCTGATCGTCAGGCTGCCAGACTCCAGAGAAATCGGGCCTGCCGTCTTGCGTTTTTGGCGCCGGTCCCGCGAGATTAGGCTTGCCGTCGGCCGTGCGCGGAACTCCGGCAGTCGGATAGTTCACCCATTGAGCGCCGGCCGGAAACGACGTCACAAATAAAAACAGACCCATCGCCGCGCCGGTCAGAATCAGGCAACGAAAATAATGTTTGGAAGGCATCGCGATTCTCGTCAGAATTTCTTTCTGTTCCCCGTCGTTCGGCGCCATTATACATGAGACTGGAGCACACACTATGAAGCACGTTCTAATTGCGCTCGCTCTCGCAGCGACGTTGAGTGTGGCGGTAGATGCGAAAGATCCGGCGCTCGCGCCACTATCGATCGCGCGCCAAGGCTACTTCTTTGTGGGCGGAAAATATTCGACTGTCAAAGACCAACAGGTGATGAGCGGCCAGCTCTACGTCGAGTTTCAAATTCCGAGCAAACAAACCCACGAGTGGTCCATCGTGATGATTCACGGGGGAGGCCAGTCGGGAACCAACTTCACGGGCACGCCCGACGGACGTGAAGGCTGGGCGCAGTATTTTTTGCGGCAGGGTTACGCCGTCTATATTGTGGATCAACCCGGCCGCGGCCGAGCTGCATACCTGGCCGACCTGTATGATGGAGTGACGCCGCCGGCGCTCGACAATGTGCAACGGCGATTCGTCGCTCCGGAGCGCTACAGGCTCTGGCCTCAGGCACGCCTTCACACACAATGGCCGGGAACGGGTGCGCCCGGTGATGCGGTCTTTGATCAGTTTTATGCCTCACAACTGCCGTCGATCCAGGATTTCACGTTACAACAGGTTTTGAATCGCGATGCGATTGTGGCGCTCCTGGACCGAATCGGTCCGGTGATCGTCCTGACGCATTCTCAATCGGGAGCATTCGGCTGGCCGGTAGCGGATAGGAGGCCCGATTTCGTCAAGGCCATCGTGGCGGTTGAACCAAACGGTCCGCCGTTCTTCGACGTCACCAATGTTCCAGCGCCGGAATGGTTCCGCGACTCGGCAACGCAAACCCGGCCGTGGGGAGTCACCGCCGTTCCGCTCTCGTATGCTCCGCCCGCAAACAATACATCGGACCTGGCAATCCTTCGGCAGGAAAAACCCGATGCGCCCGACCTCACGAAGTGTTGGTTGCAGAAATCGCCCGCTCGGCAACTGCCCAATCTGCAGAAGATACCGATTTTAATTATGACGGCGGAAGCTTCTTACCATGCTCCTTACGATCATTGCACGGTGAAATACCTCGAGCAGGCAGGTGTTCATTCCACATGGATCAAGCTGGCGGATATTGGTATTCACGGTAACGGCCACATGATGATGCTGGAAAAGAACAATCTCGACATCGCTGCCGTTATTTCCACGTGGCTCTCGAAGTCCTTACCAACGGCATCCAAAACAACACGGAAATGAACGTAAGTACCTTTTAGAAACATCACGATGGGAGGGATAGTTTTATGACATCGAAAATGCATCGCCGAAATTTTATGAAGGGTTCGTTAGCGATGCTTGCCGCTGGCCAGGAGGCAAGCCTAGCCGCGGCTTCCGCGCAGCAGAAAAATCAGGCAGCGCGGCCGCAGCAAACTCGCAACGGAACGGCCCGGGCGAATTTCTTTCCCGGCTTCAAGTCGATGCGCATTAACACCAGCGGGGCGGCCATCAACGCGGTCGTGGGCGGAAGCGGGCCGCCGGTGCTGCTGTTGCACGGTTATCCGCAGACTCATGTCATGTGGCACAAAGTGGCGCCGGGGTTGGCCGAGCGGTTTACCGTCGTGGCCGCCGATCTGCGGGGCTACGGAGACAGCAGCAAGCCCGCAGACGGAACGAATCATTCCAATTATTCCAAACGCGCCATGGCTAAGGACCAGGTCGAAGTCATGACGCACCTCGGTTTTGAAAAGTTCGCTGTAGTCGGCCACGACAAGGGGTCGGGAGTGGCGAGTCGCATGTCGCTCGACTATCCGGACAAGATCGTGAAACTGGCGGTCTTCGATACGCTGCCCTCTCCCCTCCTCACGTACCGCAATCTCACCAAAGAATGGGCCACCGGGGTATATCACTGGTTCTTCCTGGTCCAGCCGAGCCCGCTGCCGGAAACGATGATTGCAAACAGTGTCGAGTTCTATTTGCGCAGCCGGTTTGAGAGGTCCCCGGGAGCCATCACGCCGGAAGCTTTTGCGGAATACTTGCGCTGTTTCCGCGATCCAGCCACCATTCACGCCACCTGCGAGGACTACCGAGCCAGCGCCAGCATCGATCTGGAAATCGACGAGGCCGATTGGAACAAGAAAATTGCGTGTCCGGTTCTGTCCTTGTGGGCCGAACGAGGGAATCGTCCTCCGGCTTTTCGCAATGCCATTGACTTCTGGAAACAGAAAGCTGTGGAGGCGAAAGGCAGGGCTCTCGGCAGCGGCCACTTTATCGCAGAAGAGGTGCCGGAAGAAACGCTGGCCGAACTGAGGTCGTTCCTGGCCACGTCCTGAAATTTAGATGACGGGTCGTCCCAACCGCCCGTGAATCTTGCCGCGCACGGAGCGAATTGCAGCACCGCACGCGGCAAACCCTAAAAGATGTATTTCAACGCGAGTTGGATCAGACGTGGGTTTACCGAGCTGCTCGTAATCTGCCCGAAGTTCGCGTTCGCCAGGTTGTTCGCTGGATTGCTGAACTGCGGATGATTGAACACATTGAAAAATTCGGCCCGGAATTGCACATTCGCGTTCTCGTGGATGCCTCCGACTCGCGTAATCTTCGAGAGCGTTGCGTCGAAGTTGGCCTGTCCCGGCCCTAAGATGATTCCAACACCGGAGTTCCCCCATCCCGTCCCGCCGGTTCCCGGAACGTTAGGATCGACTCCCACAATTGGAATCGTCGTCAAGGCAGCCTTGTTGAAGTAACCGGGACCACCACTGGCTCCACCCAGGCGGTTACTGACAGGACCCGGCGTAATGATGTCCTTGTAGGTCGCCCCGGATGCCATTTGGGCTCGCGATGTCACCACGGCCGCGGCGCTACTCATTCCGTAGACGGCTCCGCCCCGCGTATCGGTAATGCTCATCCACTGGCCAGTCTGTATCGTTGTTACTCCCGCCAGAGTCCAGCCGCCCAGCACTTTGCCCGCGATGCCTCTCAGATTCCTACCCGGAATGTCCCAACTATAGTTGGTAATCACCCGATGAGGACGGTATTGAGCGTTTGGTCCATACTGCTGCCGAAGATCCAAAGGATTGCCGAGGTTCGGGCCTGTGGCGGGACCGTTTTGGGTCGTAAACGCGCGGCTGAACGTGTAGGCCGCCTGAAAAGTCAACCCATACGAAAGCTGCTTTCGGACGGTGGCCTGGAAGCTGTTGAATTTGGAGTCGCCGTTCGTATCCGCGATTTGCAAACCGGTCGGTGAGATGCCCAAATACGGCGCCCGAAGCCGTGCGTTCACGACCGTGTTCGTGGTAACGCCATTAATCGGATTCGCGGGGCTGGCTAGTCCGGGCACATTCAGCGTGTGAAGCCACTGGCCCAGATGAGTGCCGTGTGAGCCGACGTAACCAAACTCGAGAACCCAACGGGGCATGAATTCGTATTGAAGATTCAAGTTCCACGAATATACCAACGGTGTGAGGAACTTCTCAGCAAGCGTGGGTTCGGTGATATCCGAGCCCAACCCTGTTTGGAAGTTCACCCAACGGATCGGAAATTGCCCGATCCGGTAATCCTGGAAAGGCTTGGCCAATGAAGAGAACTGGTTCGAGCTGGCACCCTGGTCGAGCTTAAAACCGTATGGCGGGCTTTCTTCAACCGCGTGTACTTCTGTGTTACCCGGTACTCTGTCATAGAAGAACCCGAACCCGCCACGCATCACAAAGCGGTTGCTTGCCAGTGGCTGCCAGGCAAATCCGAGGCGCGGAGCGAAGTTGTGCAGTGGAACTGGACTGGTCCCGATTTTGCGGCCGCTGCTGATAATGCCCGGCGTTGTTGAATCTAAAATCATCTTGTACGAACCAATTGCCGTTACGCATCCGGTAACCGTGTACTAGGCCGGCCGGCGGGCTCGCCACTGTGAAATTTGTCGTGTTCAGGACGTTACTGAAGTTCGAACCGTTACAGCCCAGAGGGCGCGCAGGGTCGACGCCCGGTAATACCGGGGTTCCGCACGCGCCGGGTAATCCAATCAGAAAGTCGCTGAACGTTTGGAAGGCCATCACACCGTGCGAAAGCCACGACCCGACCCACACCCATCGAATGGCTTCCAATTCGCCGCCAAATCGCAAACTATGTTTTCCTTGCGTAAAGGAAAGCTGGTCGCCAACGCCCAAAGTTGTCTGGTGATGGATAACATCGTTGGTTCCGCCGAACGCCGAAAACTGTCCCTGAAATTGCAACTGTGGTGGCAGTGGCGTAGTACCTCCAACCAGACCATGACCCGGGGTAACGTTGGGATAGATTTTGTCCGCATATTGGGTCGGATTGGGATTCTGAGTTTGGTCGCTCGTGGGGCGAATAGCCCAGCCGCGAACCTCGTTAACGAGGCGGTTACTCAAGATGGAAGTGAGTTTTAACACCGCGTTCTGATAGCCATATACGGTGTTGCCGCTAGTTCCTGGGACAGGAGGAGGCGGCGGCGGATTAGCTCCGGCATTGCCAAAGAAATTGATATCCTGCAGTTCGACGGATTTGAAAAACCGGCTCACCAGGGTATGTCTTGGATTGATCACATAGTCCAGATTAAGCATTCCCTGGTATTCCCTATCGTAGGCCGGGATGGTGTAGGTTACACCCGGCACAAAGCCTAAAGTACCGGAGCCGGGAATGTGGTAGTTGCCATCAGCATTCCTGGCCTGCAGAAAGCGCATCGCGTACGGATTAATATTGGATCCGTCACAAGTCACCTGCATTCCCTGGCCCGCCCCGTCGGCGCCGGGATTAGTCGGTTGCCTGCAGAACGCCGCCCCCAAGGCTCGCTGGAAAGCGGCCGCAGCAGGATCATTCACGCCGGCCAAGCTGGTACGGCCGCGGTCCATGTTGGGGATCGGAGGCGATGTGATGCCGGAACGGAAACCCTGATCCGCGGCTCCGTTCTTCTGCCAGGTCTGTTGATAAGCCGCAAAAAAGAAGAATTTGTCTTTCTTGACCGGACCGCCCAGTTGGCCGCCGAACTGGTTCTGATTGAAGATCTGCTTGGCACCGCCAGGACACGATGCAGGGTTGAGACCGCAAGATCGGTTCCGGAAAAAGTCCGATGCGTTGAGGGCTGTGTTCCGAAAGAACTCGAAGGCCGTTCCATGGAAGTCGTTGGTGCCCGACCTCGTCACCACATTCATGTTCGCGCCCGGGTTCCGGCCGTAGCCGGCATCATAAAGAGAGGTCTGGATCTTAAATTCCTGAAGCATGTCCGGGTTCGGAATAGCAAATGAAACGTAGAAGCCTTGAACCGCGCTCCCCGACCCCGCTCCGTTAATGGCGACGCCGTCCATCGCAAAAGTATTTTGGCTATTGAGGAGGCCATTCACAGCCACATCGGCGCCGCCCTTGCCGAATCCCATGGCGTTGCCAACATTTGCTACAGCGCCCGCAGACATGCTCAGCAGGCCCGTGTAGTTTCGGGTGGGCAAGGCCAACGCAGTTATTGTGTTCGCGGGTACGACGGTGCCTACTGTCGAAGTGGTAGTTTGAAGCGTTTCGACAGCCGCCTCGACGGTGACTTGTTCGGCCTGAGCACCGACTTCAAGACTGCGGTTCAGCACGACCGACTCGGTCGCAGCGATCCTAATTCCCGCTGCTTCCACCGATTTGAATCCAACCAGAGAGAACTTCACCTTGTAACCGCCGGGCGGCAGCAACGCAAACCGGTAGAAGCCATTCTCATTCGTAGTGACGGTACGTTCCAGGGCCGTTTCTGTGTTCGTCGCTGTGATTTCGACGCCTGGGATCAGCGCCCCCGTGGAATCGCTGACCGTTCCTGTGAGTTCACCCGTCGTGGCCGTCTGTGCCGCCAGCCGTGGAGACCACCCGACGTTTAAGCAGGCAATGACAAATAGACACCCCAAAAAACTTTTTCCGCCCATGCATTCCTCCTCAAACCACGCCGCAGTGGTTTCGCGTGTATTCATTCCGAATTTATGAATGATTCCCGGTCTTCTACTGCGACACCAACTGATGGGGCTTTCAGAATTCGAACGCTAACGAACAAAATCGAAAACTCCATCCGAAGAGGAACCGGGTGCGCGAAGAATGTGAACGAATTGAAATTACGGAGGATCCACCCTCTCCCTCTGGGGAGGGTCTAAAGATTCGAATGACTCGCGCCGGTCCGACCACCCTGTCTGCGCCGCTTCGGTGGCTTCGCAGCATTGGTTTGAGTGGCGCAGCCACCCTCCTCTGCGAGCTCTGCGAGGAGGGGAATGCGCGGCCTCCCGCGCGCGAAGAGCGAAGGCCACGAGGGCGGTGTTCGCGCCGGAGCCGGTCGCAACGACCACGAACTGCCGGCCCGATTTCGTTTTGTACGTCATGGGAGTGGCGCTAACTGGAAACGGGGTCGGCACGCGCGACAGTTCCCGGCCAGTCGTCTTGTCGAAAGCGTATAGATAAGGGTCGCCGCTTCCGACGAAGACCAAGCCGCCCTTCGTCACTATAGATCCCGCATTGCCGGGAGTCCCCAACCGAGCCGGGAGCGTAATCCCCTTCAACAGCGAGTGTGTGCGAATCGCCGGATTTCCCTCACCGAAGGGCACGCGCCATGCGATCTCCCCCTTATTGAGATCGATCGCAACCAACTCGGCGTATGGCGGCTTGGTGATGGGAATCGGGCCGAGCGGGCTTGTGGGCGTATCAACTATCCCGGTGCAGTAGTTATGGTATTCACCATCGATGCGAGGATCGCTCCCATCGTTCTTGCACACTTGATTGATGTAGACATAGTTGGACGTTTTCACGTACAAGACGCCCGTTTCCGGGTCGAAGGCAGCGCCGCCCCAATTCGCCCCGCCTGTGTTGGAGGGCCGCATGAGCGTGCCTCGTAAGCTCGGCGGTGTAAATATCGGGCCGATCCGAAACTTTTTCATGTGTTCGAGTGCAAGAGCCTTGATTTCGGGCGTCAGATCGTTCGCATCCTCCAGGGTGACTCCCTGTGGAGTGAAGGCAGGAGGCTTGGCCGGGAATGGTTGGGTCGGCCAGGGCTTCTCACCGGGCACGTCCGTTGACGTATCTACCGGCCGCTCTTGGATTGGCCACACGGGCTGACCCGTCACGCGATCGAAGACATAGGTGAACCCTTGTTTCGACACTTGCGCCACCGCGTCGATCCTTCGGCCGTCAACAGTGATCGTCACGAGATTCGGAGGGGCCGGAAAATCGTAGTCCCACAGCCCATGGTGCACCGCCTGGAAATGCCATTTCCGATTGCCTGTCGCCGCGTCCAGGCACAACAACGTTTCCGCAAACAGATTAGCGCCCGGCCGTCGTCCTCCATAGTAGTCACTGCTTGGCGTGCTCGTCGGCGCATACAGTAATCCGCGTGTTTCGTCGAGAGTCATGGGTCCCCAGACATTCACATGTCCCGTCACCGCCCACGAATCGTTTTCCCAGGTCTCGTTCCCAAATTCACCAGGCTGCGGGATCGTGTAAAAAACCCAGACGCGTTTTCCGGTTCGCACGTCGAAAGCCTGAATCGTACCGGGAGGATCGCCTTTGTACTGCAAGCGATCCGGGATGCTGCTCCCGACAATCACCAGGTTCTTGTAAATCACCGGGGGCGAGCTCTGCCGCATCTCGGTCTTCTTGTCGTGGTTTCTCAGTCCTTCCCTCAGCATTGCGTAGCCGCCTTGCCCAAAACGGGTTACCAACTCACCCGTTCTGGTGTCGACCGAGAAGAGACGGTCGTGGCTGTTCATGAAGACGCGCGACTCGTTGCCCTCATGCCAGAACGCGACCCCACGATGTTGGTAATAGAGGTTAAGTCCCGGGCCGTCCAGGTAGGCCTTCGGGTCGAAGGTCCAGAGTTCATTGCCTGTTTCCGCATTTAGAGCCACGACGCGGTTGAACGGCGTGCTCAAATATAGGACGTTGTCGACCATGAGCGGCGTCGCCTGAAAATTCCCGGGCTGGGTCTGATCCAGTAGCGGCAGCTCCTTGGGCCGCCATTGCCACGCAAGGTCCAGCCGGCCGACATTCGACGGACTGATATCCGCCGCCGCTGAATACTTTGTCTGAGACGGCGCGGATCCGGTATGGTTCCACTCAACCATGATCTGTGGCTGGCCCTGTGCACCCCACAGCACCACTGAGCTCAACATGGCCATAGCGCAGAGCGTTCTCATGCAAACCCCCCATTTCGACGCGTCCTTCGCACAGCAGTCGTTATTAACCATTCTGGCTGTCTGAACGCCGGATTCTAACACGCGCGACTCACAACGCCGCGCATCGATTCAAAGGTAGCCGTCTACGCCGGCTGTCGGATATGCTATGCGCATCTTCGTTTGAGGTGAGGCCATGAAAAGCGCGCGGCGTATAGCAGCATTAGCGTTGTTGGCGGCAATCGTATATGTGTTCCAAACGGGTGCTCAAGAGACGCAACGGACAGCGCGCCCGTCTGATCAGGACGAGCAGCAAACCGGCGGAACGATGCGGCCGGTGATTCGAGGCGCGCACGCCGCTGTCTCATCGATGAAACCGGAAGCCACGCGCGCCGCTGAAAACATCCTGCGTGCGGGGGGGAACGCCTTTGACGCGGCAGTTGCCGGTCAAGCAGTCCTGGCGCTCGTCGATCCGGCCAGTAACGGTATCGGCAGCGACGCCGAGATCCTCATTTACGATGCAAAAACCAAGCAACCGTATTCCATCAACGCCGAAGCACCAGCACCGAAACTTGCAACCATCGAGTGGTACAACAAGAACAACGGCGGCAAGATTCCCACCAACGACGGTCTTCTTTCGGGATCCATCCCCGGCACCGTCGACGCCTGGTACATTCTGCTCGACCGCTGGGGCACGATGAGCTTTGAGAAGGTCCTCGAGCAAGCCATCGATATCGCTGAGAACGGGTTCCCGCTTCCTGCCAATCTCGCGCGTAGCCTCGCGTCCAGCAAACTCGCGAAGTATCCGACCAGCAAGAAGGTTTATCAATCCAAACGCTACACGGAAGGCGAACTCTTCAAGAATCCCGATCTCGCTCGAACGTTGCGCAAACTGGTCGAAACCGAAAGGCAAAATACGAGCAAAGGACGTCATGCGGCGTTGAAAGCGGCCAGGGACCGTTTCTACAAGGGCGACATTGCACAAACGATGGCCAAATTTTCTGAAGAAAACGGCGGATTGTTCAGATACGAAGATTTCGCGAACTACACGGCCAAAGTGGAAACGCCGGTCTCGACGGACTACCGCGGGTATCGTGTCTATAAAAACATGTCGAACACCCAGGGTCCTGCCGAGTTGATTCTGTTAAACATGCTCGAAGGCTACGATCTCAGGGCGATGGGACACAACAGCGCCGAATACATTCATACCACCGCCGAAGCGCTCAAGCTTGCATTTGCCGATCGCGAGAAGTTCCTCGGCGACATGGACTTCATCAAGATCCCCTTCGAGGGACTGCTCTCGAAGCAATATGCGGCGGAGCGGAGAAAACTAATCGATCCGAATAACGCATCACTAGAGCTGCGTCCGGGGAATCCGGAGAAATTCATGAAGGGATCGCAAGCGGCGTTGTTCCAGGACCCGATTATCAACCTCGACGGCAACGCCAGCCACGACGGCGATACAAGCTATCTTGCCGTTATCGACAGCAATCGGAACATGATCGGCTTCATGCCCAGCCTTCACAGCGGCTGGGGAACGGGCGTTGTGATGGCCGACTTGGGCTTTATCTTCAATTGCCGAGGCGATTACTATTCGTTAGTTCCTGGAGAGGCCAACGCCCTCGCCCCAGGCAAACGTCCACGCAGCACATTGGCAACCACGCTCATCATGAAGGATGGCCAGCCCTACGGACTGATGGGAAGTCCCGGCGCTGACGATCAACTGATGCGCACAGTTCAAACCCTTCTGAACATGGTCGATTTCGGTATGAACGTCCAGCAGGCAATCGAAGCCCCACGCTGGTCGACGCGCAGTTTCCCGGCGTCGCCATTCCCGCACACGATGTACCCGGGTGACCTCGGGGTCGAATCGCGTATCGGCGAGAAAGTGCAGCAGGCGCTGATCGCCAAAGGGCACAAGCTGCGAGTGAATGGTCCGTGGTCGATGAGCGAAATGGCGGTGATCGTCATCGATCCGAAAACCGGTGTGCTGCATGCCGGCGCCGATCCACGAAACGATGCGTATGCCTGGGCCTGGTGAGCAATCAGGAGTATCGCTTGATGAGCTCGAGCTTGGTATGCCGCCTTCAGTGGTTCTGGTAAGGCGCGGCGGTGTACACGATCTTACCGCCGAGCATTGTGAGCAGAGACTCGATGGAGCCAATCTGTTCGATGGGCACGGTCATATAGTCCTTGGATAGTACGGCCAGGTCGGCAAACTTCCCCACTTCGAGAGACCCACGTTTGTTTTCGTCAAAGGAAAACCACGCGCTGCCGATCGTATAGAAGCGCAGGGCATCGGCCCGATTTGGAGTTTCTTCGGGACCGCGAATAGCGGCGCCGCCGACGGTTTTGCCATCCAGGAACCACTGCAGCGCGGTAAAAGGATTGTAGGAAGCCACGCGATGGGCATCCGTTCCCGCGCCGACAGGGACACCGATTCGTTTTGCCGTATTCACCGGTGGCGCGCGACGTGCCGCGTCGGCGCCGTTCTGTTGAACGAACTGTTCGCCTCCGAAATACATCGCGTCCTGCACGGTCCAGCCCATGCCGAGCGCCTTCATGCGTTGGAGACTTTTCTCGGATGCATCGTTGAGGTGCGCGATCGACCATCGCAACGAGGCAATGGGAACCTCCCTGTTGAGATTCTCGAACAGGGAAAGCAATTCGTCGACGGACGCATCGCGGGTCCAGTGCATGGTTAACGCCATCCCCTGCTGTGCCGCCCATTTGATGATTTCGTAGTAGCGATCCTTCTGAGCTTCGGACGGCTTTTCATTGTTATTCATGTCCCACGTGATGCGCTCTCCGATGCCGTTGAACTTCAGCATGTCGTCGCCGAAGCCCATCGGCAGCAGGCGAGTCCACTGTTGGTACTCTTCAAATTCCTTGCCGGGCGTCTGTCCATTCAAAGCGAAATCGACGCGAACGGTCATCTGGCCGCCCCGCCATAGCTTGAACAGGGCTGGATAGTCGGTGGGAAACAGATTATTTCCGCCGGGATCAACGAAACCGGTCATTCCGAGCCGGTTCAGTTCGCGGAAGAAGAGTTTTGTTCCCTCGACTTCATCTTCCGCTGACGGCTTGGGCAGCCTGTCGAACAGAGCGATGATTGCAGTTTGGCCGCCGGTGATAGCGCCGGTCGTTTTTCCGCCGGCGCCCTTTTCAAAACGCCCGCCCTGCGGAAGATCCGCTTCGCTCGAAATGTTGAGGGCCTTGAAGCCGGCCGGCGTCATCAGTGCCCATCCGTATCCAAGCTGAACATATACGGGATTGTTCGGGGCGGCTGCGATCAACTCCGCCTGCGTGGGCACTCGTTTTTCCTTGAACTGCTGTACATTCCAGCCGCCGGCGACAATCAGCCATGCTCCAGGTCTCATCGTTCGAGCGGCCTGCCGGATTTTGCCCAATGCATCATCGAGCGAGGGCGCTCCAATCCAATTCACTTCCGTACTGAAACTCAAAGCAGCGCGGATACCGTGCAGGTGGGAGTCGATCAATCCGGGAATCACCGTTCGTCCTTGAAGATCGATGACACGCGTCCGCGGTCCTGCGAGCTTACGCAAGTCCGCGGTTTTACCGACGGCTGAAATCTTGCCGTCGCGTATCGCGATAGCCTCCTGAATCGAGAATTGCGGATCAACCGTGAGAACCTTGCCGTTGAGCAGGACCGTATCGGCCGTCTGGGCACAGAGTTGTGGAGCCATAGCCAGGAATATAAACAGCAGAAATTTCTTCATAAGAGCTCCGTCGATGCGCCAATTGTATCGAAACGCGACCCAATTTTATCCCGGTGCGGCCGGCCGGTTCTTAATTTTTGATGGTTGAATCACGCCCGTGGCGGGGCATCCCCCTAGCGATTTGACTGATCACATCATAAGGACCTATAGTGAACGCATTCGCAGCTCGGTAACAACGCGTCTGGAGGAATTCCATGTTCACAAAGTTTTGCTTTGCGATGTTGATGTTGGGAGGGACGGCGATGGCTGCCGAAATCCCTTCCTCGCCGACCACTTTCAATAAGGACGTTCTGCCGATCCTGCAGAAGAACTGCCAGGGTTGTCACCGCCCCGGCCAAATTGCGCCGATGTCGCTACTAAGCTATAAAGAGGCGCGGCCGTGGGCCAAGGCGATGAAGACGGCGGTGGCAACGCGGAAGATGCCACCGTGGTTTGCGGATCCGCAATACGGTCATTTCACCAATGACCGGTCGTTGAAGCAAAACGACATCGACACGATTGTCAAATGGGTTGATGGAGGGGCTCTCGAGGGAGATGCAAAGGATGCGCCGCCGTCCATCGAGTTCCCGCCCGAAGGCTGGGTGATCCGGCCCGACGTCATTGTTCAGGGGCCGACGTTTGAGGTTCCCGCTCAGCCGAAAAACGATGTGATCGAATGGATGTGGGTCACTCTCCCGACCGGATTCACCAAAGACACATGGGTAACCGCCATCCAAATTCGTCCCGAACATACGGCTGTTACACATCACATGTGTCTGGCCTTCAAGCCGCACATTCCCGATGCGAAATACTTCGAGCCTGTATGGGCGCCGAAGGAACGCGATGATGAAGGATCCGCTATCCCAACCGCGGGGCCGACATTCGGCGGAAGAACAAACTTTCTGGCAGGAAGCAATGGTCTGGAGGATTGCTACCTGCCCGGAATGATTGCGGATGACTACAGCATCCACCGCGCCGCGAAACTCATTCCCGCCGGATGGGACATGATGATCAATCTGCACTACACGCCGAACGGCAAGGCCGTCACGGATCACGTGCAGATCGGATTCACGCTCGCAAAAGAGCCGCCGCAACGCCGCTACGTTTCGTTGTTGACATCGGCGACTCAGGATCCGGCGCGCTTTCGCATTCCGCCGAACGAAGGCAACTGGCAAAGTCCGCCGGCGGAGGCGACGTTCAACGTGGACGCGGAATTGGTATTCATGATGCCCCATATGCATGTCCGGGGCAAAGATATGACCTACACGCTCGAATACCCCGATGGCAGGAAACAGGTCATCTTGAACGTGCCGCACTACGACTTCAACTGGCAACTCGGATACGATACGTCAATCAAAGTTCCCAAGGGCACGAAGTTGCATGTTGACGCGCACTACGACAACTCTGCCAACAACAAGTTCAATCCGAATCCCAGGAGGACGGTCTACTACGGCGAAATGACATGGGAAGAAATGATGAGTGGATTCTTCGGAGTCGTCGTGGATAAGGATGTCAATCCGAACAAGATCATCACAAGCCGGATTCCCACGGGGAGCGGCGGATAAGCTAAGATTTTGAAATCGGACAAATCCTGCATCTCAAATCCGAAATTTCGAAATCTCAGATTGGATTGTCGCAGTTCGCATACTCCAAATTGCAATTTCGGATTTCGGATTTGAGATTACGGGGCTATTGCCGCGTTATCTTGAAATCCCCTTTCACGTTGTCGTGGCTCCAGGTCCCGACGATCGAGCGATTGTACAAGCCGAGATTTTCGATGTGGCCAGCGACGACGTAGTGCACCGTCTGTCCCGCGGCGTTCTTCAAGTCGACCTCGAAGTGGACAATCCAGCCTTTGGGCTCGAGCGGTGCTTTTTGAATCGGAATGCGCCCGGACCGGGATTCAAGATGCCGGTGGCCAAAGAGGCCAAAATGCAGAATATAAAAAGGGTCCTGGCTCCCATCAATCCTCCGGATGAATGGTCTTTTGAGGGTCGCATGTTAGCACCAGTTGAAAAAAACCAGAATACGGTTTTAAATTAGAACGCTCCACGCTCATAGACGACTTACTGCGATGAGAAAGGCGATTAAGGAGACTCATATGAATTGGACGTTCGGAAAGACTGCGATGTGGTTCATGGCTACCATCGCGGTGGCAACGATGGCTTACGCGACGGCTCAAGATGTTCAGTTACCTGACGGACCCGGGAAGAAAATCCTTGAGGATGCTTGCACGGCCTGCCACAGCCTGGATGGTGTTGTGAAACTGCATCTCGATAAGGACGGTTGGGAAGGCCTGATCGCGTCGATGATTTCTAATGGCGCTACGGTCGACCAGAAGGACATGCCTGTCCTGGTCGATTACCTCGTCAAGAACTTTGGACCCGCTGGTGCGAAAGCCGGCGGAGCACAAGCTTCAGGATCCGATGCGGCTGCCAAGACGTTGCTGGAGACGGCATGCACCGCTTGCCATGATCTCGATCTTGTCCAGGACCAGCACCTGAGCAAAGAGGATTGGCAAATGCTCGTGAACTCGATGATTTCGAAGGGCGCCAGTGTCGAGAACAAGGACGTTCCCATGCTCGTCGACTATCTGGCGAAAACTTACGGTCCTAAAAAATAACTCGGGCGGGCAACCGTGAAACGGCCGGTCCTCTTCACATGCGTTGTCATGATCGGGATGTGCGCGGCGGCTGAGGCGCACGATATCGTGACCACGCCTGTGACCTGGGATCGCGAGATTTCGCGTATTTTCTATTCGCGATGTGTGGCCTGTCATCGCGAAGGCGGTTCCGCATTTTCTTTGATGCAGTACCAGGAGGCCTTTCCCTGGCGGACCGCGATCAAGGAGGAAGTGTTGGAGCGCCGGATGCCGCCTTGGGGCGCGGTAAAAGGATTCGGCGACTTCCGTAACGATCAAGCGCTCACCCCTGAAGAACTGGAGCTGCTCACAAGCTGGTCTCAGGGCGGATCCCCCGAAGGCGAGGAGAAAGACCTCCCTGCGAAAGACAAGCTCAACGAGATGATGAAAGAGAGCGTTTGGTTTGATGCCGGATCGGAGGCGGCTCCATCCGCACACCCGCCCGGAATGGCCGTGAAGGGTGATTTGAAGCTTGTCCAACCCCTTAAGCTCGACGGCCTGCTGGCGAAATCGGTGCCGCCGGGCTCTTTTCAAATTATTGCTGAGCTTCCCGACGGACGGATCGAGCCGCTCGTGTGGCTCGATGAATATAAAGAACAGTTCGCGCATCGTTTCCTGTTCCGCGCACCGCTTGAGCTGCCGGCGGGCACCGTGATTAGCGGAATTCCGTCTGGAGCAACTATTTTTCTGCTGCCTGAGGACAAGAACTGATGCGTACTATTTGGGGTCTCCTTATTTTATTGCCCATCGCCGCTGCGGTTGGCGCACAGAATCCGGTGATCCCCCCTCTTCCCTCGCAGAATGCCGGCTCGGTTTATATCTGTCCGATGGACCCGGACGTCCGATCGAACAATCCGGGCACCTGCGCCCGCTGCGGAATGGCGCTGGTGGCGGGTCTGCCCGATCCGGTCGAATATCATCTGCATCTGGACGTATCGCCGAAACCGATGAAGATGGGCCAACCGGAGAATCTCACATTCGAAGTTCACGATCCCTGGAAGGACCGGCCGGTTACGAATTTCCAGATCGTCCATGAGAAGTTGTTCCATATGTTTGTGGTGAGCCAGGATCTCGAGGTCTTCCTGCACAATCATCCGACGCTGGGTTCCGACAAGAATTTCCACTATCAATATGTTTTTCCCAAACCGGGCATGTACCGCATCCTGGGTGATTTTTATCCTGACGGCGCTACGCCTCAACTGATCACAAAGACAGTCATCGTTCCCGGTCCGGCTCCCAAACGGGCTTCGCTCACGCGCGACTATTCACCCAAAGACGCGGAGAATATGACGGTGGAATTGACAACGGATCCGCCGCAACCGATCTCGGGTTTCAAGACGCAAATGTACTTTCGCGTGAAGCCGGCCGATGGACTCGAGAAGTATCTCGCGGCCTGGGGTCACATGCTCGCAGCGAGCGACGACCTCATCGACATGATCCATGAGCATCCGTTCATCGCCGACGGCGGGCCCCAGATCCAGTTCAATGTCATCTTCCCGCGGGCCAGAGCCTATCGCGTGTGGGTGCAGTTCCAGCGCAAGGGTGTGGTCAATACCGCTTACTTCGATATACCGGTCAAAGTTCTCGGCCAGTGATCAATTGTCAATTGTCATTTAGAAAACCAACTTACGTCGTCGGGGTTGATCAGATCCGAGGCAGTCCAGCCATTGATGTCGTATTCGGCCATGCACGTTTCGACGAGTTCCTTCATCTTTGCCGTAGCGCCGGTAGCGTTTGCGATATTCATGCAGACGATACGGTTTTCTTCCGTTGAGCCCGAATAATTGATCTCGTACAGTTCATGGCGCGCGCCGAACTCGCTGCCGATCGAGTCCCAGAGCAGCTTCATCAGCTTCACGCGCTGTTCCGCATCGTATCCGCCGGAGCCCCGGACGTATTTATCAAGATACGGGCGAAGTTCCGCATTTTGGAAATCCCGCGCGCTGGAGTTCAGGTAAATCAAGCCGCTGGCGACGCTCTGCTCGATCAAATTTTTCACGACCGGGTAAAACGTTGCGCCGAAGACGTGGTAGGCGGTCGAGGCATCGTAGTTCGGCAAAACCGCTCCATTCACCCAGGGTGAGGGGTTTCGAGCCATGGCCTCGGAAAGGCTCCAGAACAGATTTCGATACGCAATGACTTCGCCGATGCGGACCTGTTGGCCCCGGTAATCCTTGGTCCCGGTGGCTTCCAGGGCTTTGATCATGAGGCCAGTGATGAAATCCAGCTTGACGGCAAGGCGAGTGCAGCCATGCAGTAGCGCCCGCGTGATGAAGCCTGTTCTTGGAAAGAAGTTATTGGCGGTTTCAATATCGCCATAAACGAAAATATCCTCCCACGGGATGAACGCATTATCGAGGACAAAGATTGCGTCGTTTTCGTCCAGGCGGCTCGAGAGCGGATAATCGTACGGGGTTCCCATAACTGCGGCGGTCTGCTCATAAGAAGCTCGCGAAATCAGTTTCACACCGGGAGCATTCATCGGCACCATAAAGATGCAGGCGTAGCTTCGGTCCTGAACGGGAATCAATCCGTGGTGCGCGACGAATGTTGCGTGAGTCAGAGCCGAACCTGTCGCGACGATTTTCGCGCCGCTGACCCATATTCCGGCATCGCCTTCTTTGATCACGTGCACGCAAGCTTCGGCGCGTTCATGAATCGGCCGGTCGCGGTCGACGGGCGGATGAATGATCGCGTGGTTGAGATACAGCACTCTTTCCTGCGACTTCTTGTACCAGGCTTTCGCGTTGGCCTCATAGGGCGCATAGAAGGCAGAGTTCGCCCCCAGCGTCCCAAGAAACGATGCCTTGTAATCGGGTGAGCGTCCCAGCCATCCATAGGTCAACCGTGCCCATTGAGCGATGGCATCGCGCGCCTTGACTTGTTCTTCCGCGCTTTTCGGCGCACGGTAAAACGGATGCGTATAGCCGCCGGATCCTGTATCGGTTTCGGTTGTCAGCACATCCTTGAATTTCGGATCGTGCAGCGCATCATAGAGACGCGCAATCATCCGTGCCGTGTTTCGAAATCCGGGATGCGTCGTGACGTCCTTAACCCGCTCGCCGTACAGCCAGATCTCACGCCCATCACGCAGGCTCTCCAGATATTCGGCGCCTGTCATCGGACGTACGGCTTTATCCACTGCCGGGGCGGTTTTGCTCGTTTCAGTGAACATGGTCGGGAGCTCCTCAGCCTATTTGCGAAGGGGAATCTTAACAGCTTTGCCGTTGCCGGCGCTTGCAGAAATCAGGCGTTCTTGAACAGGTTCATCACGTAAGGACTTCTTGTTTCTATTCCATCCGATGAGCTTATGACGCCCGGTGTTGGCGGTAAGCCGCGGGTGAGACTCCGACGTAGCGCTGGAACCAGTACGAAAGATGGCTTTGAGACGAAAACCCCGAGGAGAGGGCCACATCCACTACAGCCATCTCGCTGTTACGCAGAAGCTCCTTTGCGCGTTCGATGCGGCGGGCAAGTACGTAGCGATGCGGAGATTGGCCGACTGCAGCTTTGAAGGCCCGGGCCAGGTAGATCGGCGTGATATCCACTTCTGCAGCCATCGCTTCCAGGCTAAGGTCGCCGTCCAGGTTTTCCTCGATGTATTCGATGACGCGGCGCATCCTCCAGCCCGACATCGCCTGCATCGTCGGCATACGGCCCGGCCGCGATTGTGCGGAATGCGTTCGTGCCAGATGCACAGCCATCATTTGGGCCAGTGTATCGATATAAAGGCCATCCTCCGCAGTGCCGTCGCGCAGGGCTGTCGTGATCGCGATCGCCAGTTGCTCGAGCATGGGATCGAGAATTGCAAACCGCGGCACAAGCTCGGCATGTTCCGTGTCGCAGTTGTAGATCTCACTAACCGCCGCCTGGTAAATCGACCCGCGCAGATACACCTGCAGGATCTCGGGATGTCCGTGATGCTCCCATCGCGTCGTCGCTTCGCCCGGAGTTAAGCAGATTCGGCGAGGACCAATGAGCTGCCGGTTCCCCGGACCGCCCTCGATTTTCCGCGAAACTTCCGTCGGCCGCGTGAGGTGGTAGATCAGCATGGGATGCCCGATGGCGGGCTCGGTCGCGGTGAATGGACCTTCTTCGATGATTGCCGCATGCAAGGAACGCCAGCCGGCATCCTGGCTATTCGCAATCAGCCGGTTTCCCGCACGTAACACGCGGCCGTGGGTCTCATCGACGGTGAAGACGGAATTGGGTGAAATCAGGAGCATTATCTTATCTTGCGAGCACAATACACCGCAGCGGCTGTGATGACAAGATTGGCTTTCCTGTCACTTCGAGGCGATGAAGAAAATCAGTTCCAGTGTGAATGCGCTCCATCAAATGAGATGATCGGCCGATATGAACATTCCACCGGTGGATGGACTCGTCCTCAGTGATGGCAAGGTTCTTCTCCGGCCCTATCAACGGGACGACATCGAGCGGCTCTATGAAGCTGCCATCGAATCCGTCGAAACCGTCTATCCTTGGCTACTGTGGTGTCATCCGAAGTACAGCATGGCCGAGAGCGAACAGTGGGTGAAATCACGCCCAGGCGAATGGGCAGCGGGGAACAGTTTCGAGTTTGTGATGGTTGATCCCAAAAACTCTCGCTTCGTGGGAGCTTGCGGCTTAAACCAATTCCGGATGGAACACAAAATCGCCAATCTCGGTTATTGGGTGCGCCGCACCGCGATGGGGCAGGGTTACGCTCCGGCGGCGACGCGACTGCTAGCCCGATTTGGTTTTGAGCAACTCGGCCTCAACCGTATTGAAATCGTCGTGGCTGGCGGGAACATTCCAAGCCAACGGGCCGCAGAAAAGGCCGGCGCGATTCACGAAGGCGTTTTGCGCGCCCGGCTGTCGATCCACGACAAAGTTCATGATGCGGTGATTTATGCCTTTATTCCGGCTGATTTCGGAATCGCCGCTTGAAATGGCGCGACGGACAATGAGAAGTGAGTATATATCCAAATCGCATCGTGCCCTGTCTAAGTCGCCAAGCGTTTACCGATGATCCCGCGTCAGCATTGATCATTCCGGTCGGATGACTGCTTTATACCGGTTTATACCGCCCACTTTGTCTTTAAAAGATCAACTTCAAACTGAACTGCAGTTGCCGCATGTCGATCCCGTTGCGCGTCGTGGTGATCTGGCCGAACGCGCCCGTGCCCGCGATGGGAACACCGGCGGAGTCGAACCGATTGGCGTTTAAAAGCACGCCCGGGTCGCCCCAAACCGGGTGATTGGCGGCGTTGAAAGCCTCGAACCGAAATTGCAAGTACCGGCGTTCGGTGAAGTTGAAGTTTTTCAGCGTGGAGAAATCCCAACTGAAGATTCCCGGGCCGGTGAGCACGTCGCGGCCGACGTTGCCGAACGTGCCCAGGGGCTGCACGGCGAAGGCCTGGATGTTGAACCACGCATTCGTGGTGGGGTTAGCCAGCTTCGGGCTGATGCCGGTGGCGTTGGGCCGGTCGTTGCCGACGGCGGTGCTGGACCGGTCCACGCCGTTTTGGATGTTTTCCGGGAAACCGGTCGATACGGTGACGATGGAGTTGACCTGCCACCCCCCGATGATGCCGCTCGCGATGCCGTGGTTGAGGAACTTGCGTCCTTTGCCGAAGGGAAGGTCATAAAGAACCGAGGTTACGAAACGCTGCCGCGCATCGAAAATCGACAGGCTGCGCTCGCAGCGGAGGCAACGGCTGTCTTGGGGATGCACGCCATCGGTGCCGATGACACGGAGGCCACTACCGTCATCGATGGACTTCGAGTACGTGTAGCCCGCCAACAGTGTGAGGCCGCCCGACAGCCGGCGCGTGAGCTTGGCCGTGAGCGAATTGTAGTTGGAATCGATCACGTTCCCAACTTCCTGGATGATGCCGAGCTCGGGATACGGCGCGCGTTTGTCCACAGTGGTGGTGCCAGGGACAGGCTGGTTTAGGTAGTAGAGCCGCTCGAGCTGGTGGCCCTGCGTGCCGAGGTAGCCGATCTCGGCGACCATGTTGCCCGTCAACTGGCGCTGGACATTCAGCTCGTACAGTTCGATGTAGGGCGTGCGGCGCTGGTACATGTTGGCA
>WNGK01002320.1_pt1 | contig 26815 bp, 28 predicted proteins | sample 5400601 | NCBI WGS metagenome assembly WNGK01 (sample SAMN13153376, study PRJNA577476) | soil metagenome | isolation source: 60 cm soil or saprolite under Garry oak tree replicate 1 | place: USA:California | collected 2016-06-15
CCGTGCCGACGGATCGAACGACGGCGCTGCGACCCAGACCAGTGGGCAAGTTCGTCGCATGCGCGGCGTCTGTCCCACCAGGAGGGAGTCCGACAGCACGAGATCAAGCTTGCCCGTGCGGTAGGCGTCCCGCATCGCATCGCCGTCGGCGACCGTCACGTCGAGCTCGAGCTCGGGGTGCACGTGGGCAAAATCCGCGAGCGCCATCTGCAGACCGCTCGCCGCAATATCCTCGAGCAATCCAATGCGCCGCCGTCCGCCGCCCCTGCCGGCGCGGCTGCGCACATGCGCCTGGGCCTCGTCGTTGAGCGCAAGGATCCGCTCTGCGAGGGGCAGAAAGGCCTCGCCTTCCGGCGTCATCACGACGCCGCTCGCGATGCGGCGCAGGAGGGAGCAATCGAGGATGTCTTCCAATCGGCGAAGCTGCTGGCTGATCGCTGGCTGGGTCCGCCCCAGGACCTCGGCGGCGCGGCCCATGCTGCCCGTGCGTACTGCGGTGACGAAGCAGCGCAAGGCGGCGGTGTCGACATCCCTGCTCATAAGGCAATCTTATGGGATGCTTGCAAAAATTACCAGTTCTTTGGCCCTGCCGGATCGCATAGCCTTGCTCCGATCTCGGCATCCGACGTCAAAGGCTGCGACTTGCTCGACGACCCGCAAGCGCTGGCGCTATGCGCCTCCTTTCTGTTCGGTCTCGCGCTGGTGCTGACTCAGTTCGGCCTGCGCCACGTGCCGCCGAGCCGCGGGGCATCGGTCAGCATCCCGACCTCGGCGGTGCTCCTTTCGATACTTGCGCCGCTTATGCTCGACTGGGATGGATGGGACCCGCGCGGCGGCTTGATCTTTGCGCTGGTCGGCCTGTTGTTTCCCGCGACCGTCACGTTGCTAACGTTCGAGGCGAATCGGCGCATGGGGCCGAGCATTTCCGGGGCCCTTAGCAGTTTGACGCCGTTGTTCGCGGTCGTGGTTGCCGCGTTCCTGTTCAATGAAGTGCCACGCCCGCTACAAGCGCTCGGCATCGCCATGGTTGTGATCGGCGTGATCACGTTGTCGATCAAGCGCGACTGGCTCGGCACGCGCTGGCACTTTGGCGCGATCCTGCTGCCGATCGGGATTGCGGGAATTCGCGGGCTGACCCATCCGATCACCAAGCTCGGCCTCGCGCTGTGGCCCAGCCCCTTCGCGGCGGTGCTGATCGGTTATCTGATGTCGAGCCTCGTTGTGACAGGCGTGGCCGTGGCCGGCAAGACCACGCTGCCAAGCGGGAATCGCCGCGCCGGCGGGCTGTGGTTTGGCTGCGTCGGGGTCTGCAATAGTCTCGGCGTCCTCGCGTTATACTCGGCGCTGGCGCGCGGGCCGGTGCTTCTGGTGTCGCCGCTCGTTGCGACGTATCCGCTGGTAACCCTGGCGTTTGCGGCAATCTTGCTTCGCTCGGCGCGCGTCACGATTGCGCACGTCATCGGCGTGACGACCACGGTCGCGGGCGTGATGCTGCTGGTCGGGACGTGAAGCGACGCCCGAACGGCGCTGACGAGGAACGTCTTGAGCCCGTACGAACAGTGCGCCTACGTGGCGCGCTGCTAAATGCTAAGCTCCCGTCTCATTGATGCGATCTCACGGCCACGTGGATACTTGTGGTCACGATATCAGCGGAGCGTCGATGAGCAGTCCCGCAGAAATTTCGATTTGTACCCGCCAGGACTACGACCAGATTCTCGATGACCTGCGTGAATTCTGGGGTGCGCGGGATACCCGCCACCTGCACCATCCGTTCCTCATTTACGAGTTTGGAAACTCGGCTTTCGTCATTCGCAACGGAGGGGAGGTCGTTGCGTATTTGTTTGGCTTTCTCTCGCAGACCGAGCCGGTCGGATATGTGCATGCGGTCGCCGTCCGCACGTCCGCCCGTCGGCAACGCCTCGCGCAGGAGCTTTTCGGCCACTTCGCCGAGTTCGCTCGGCGGCATGGTTGCAAGCACGTCAAGGCGATCACCACGCCGTCAAATCTGGAGTCCATCGCATTTCACAAAAGCCTTGGCATGCAGCTCCTCGGCGAACCCAATAGCGATGGAATTCCGGTGCTGCCCGACTATGCCGGCCGCGGCGCGCCGCGCGTGGTCTTTTGGAAGGCGATCTAGACGGACCGTCACGGGCATCGGGGGGGTCGGCTGCATCTCGTTGTGGGCCTGCGGCCGTGCGTAAGCCTGCTTTACCTCCAGAGCAGACTGGCTTGGAAGCGGGGTAGGCCGGACGCTCCGGCCACGGCGCGGGCCCCACGGCCCCGGCGGACCCGGTTAATCTTGGTTAATGCAGGGCAGTACTAAGCCTCCTGGCCCCCTCGCATTTGAACCAATCGACCCCCCAAAGCGACAAATAGGTCGACAGCCACCGCCGGCGACCGAGCCGGCACTGTGGGGGTGGTCGATCGGTAACCGGGGAGGGGGGGCACTCATGCACATACAAGCTGGGCTCTGACTACGAGCTCGCCGACGGCGGTTCGGGCCGTCGCAGTGCTGATTCCACGATCTTTGCAGCGTCCGGCTCACCGGTGTCGCGCCCCGTGCGCGGCAGCGAGCCTTCCACGACAAGTTCGCACCTTTGGAGAACATCTCATGCATGGCCTTCGTTATGATCGTATCCTGGCAGGCACGGCCCTGGCCCTGATCCTTGCCGTCCCGATGGTCGGCCTGGCGCAGGGTCCCAATAAAATGGCACCCGCGCCCACGACCGCTTCGCCTCCGGCAGCTTTACCTGTCGAGCAGACCGCAACCCCGGCGCCCGCGCCCACCGCAGCCTCGCCTGTCGAGCAGACTGCGACCCCGGCGCCCGCGGCCGCGGCAGCCTCACCTGCCGAGCAGGTTTCAACCCCAACGCTTGCCGCCGATCCGGTGGCCATGACGGAGCAGGCCGTCCCGGCCGATCCTCTGGCGTCGCTCGATCCCGCCGACCGCGCGATCGCGGAAAAGATCCGCGACCTCCTGGCCGCGACCTCGGACAAAGTTTTTGCCAGCAAGAAAGAGCGCGCGGCAGCCGAGGCGTTCTACCAGAACCGCAACTTCCTGCCGGTCTGGCTCGACAAGGGCGTCGTGAACGCGCGCGCCACGTCCGCCATCGCTCGCTTGAAGCACGCCGATGCCGATGGGCTCGAGGTCAGCGACTATAAGACGCCGAGTTTTGCCGGTCTTGGACCCGACGCACTGGCCGAAGCCGAGCTCAAGCTCACGCAGACGGTGCTCACCTATGCCCGCCACGTGCAGGCCGGGCGCTTCGCTTACACCCGCGTCAGCCGCAACATCGAGCTTCCGCAAGCAGTGCCCGAGCCCGCAGACATCCTCGGCACGATCGCCGCCGCGTCGGACGCGGGCAAAGCACTCGACGCGTTCAGCCCCCGGCACGAGGAGTATCAGAAGCTCAAGGCGATGCTGGCGGAGCTGCGCGCCACCTCGGGCGGCAAAAAAAGCGAAGCTCCCCGACAGATCGAGACCATCATCGCCAACATGGAACGCTGGCGCTGGTATCCGCGCGATCTCGGCAAAACCCACGTGGTCGTCAACCAGCCGGACTTCACGCTCAGGGTGATGCATGAGAGTGCCCAGGTCTGGACCACCCGAATTGTCATCGGCAAGCCCAGCATGCCGACGCCGCTGCTGACCGAAACGATGAAATTCATCACGGTCAATCCGACGTGGCATGTGCCGCCGTCAATCGTGCATAATGAATATCTGCCGGCGCTGGCACAGGATCCGACCGTGCTCGATCGCATGGGGCTGCGCGTGAGCTACAGCGGCGGTGGCGTCTCGATCACCCAGCCGCCGGGTCCCAACAATGCATTGGGACGGATTCGGTTCAACTTTCCAAACCGGTTCCTGGTCTATCAGCACGACACGCCGGACAAGTATTATTTCGCCCATGAGGTCCGCGCCTACAGCCACGGCTGCATGCGCGTGCAGGATCCGGCGAAATACGCCGAGGTTCTCCTCAACATCGCCCGTCCGCACGAGCATTGGACGGCGGAGAGGATCAAGCGGATGTTCGGCAACGGCGAGCAGGACATCCAGCTGCAGCCGACGCCGATCTGGGTCCACCTCACCTATCAAACCGCCTTCGTCGACAACGCCGGCAAGCTGCAGACCCGGCGCGACATTTACAATCTCGACAGCCGTACCTTTGCGGCGATCAAGAGCGCGCGCGGCGTGATCGAGCCCGCGCCCGAGCGCAGGCGGGAGGAAATGGTGGCCTCCGGATCGACCCAGCGCAGGTCCGCTCCGGTCGTGCGTAACGGCGCCATCTCCCAATCGATGGTCTACCCCACGCCGAGTTACGCCAGACCGCTCTTCCCGCCGGCCTTCTTCCGCTGATCTTTTTGCGGCGGCGCTAGTCTCGGGGTCCCCTCGCAATAGAGCGAGGGGGCCCCGATCGTTGTTGTGACCGAAAAGCTACACCACGGGGCTTTTCGACTATGGCGGCAGACGCTCCACAATTGCCGCGAATTTTTCCCGCACAAGCATCCGCGGGCACGGGAGACGGCATAACGGATCATCGAACGGGTGGTGCGATGCGCGAAATCTTGGAGAGCGAAATCCCCGACACGGCGCCTTACAAGGAATGGCTCGGTATCGTGGGCTCCATGCTGGTGGCGGTCCTGATCTGCGCAGTCCTGTACGCAGGCGGCGTCCTGACCTGAAGCTGCCCCCTCGCTCGATAGATCGGGCGGCGACGCGTTGTGAAGATCAGACTTTGAATCTGGAGGCCGGGGGCTCGAATCCCTCCGAGCGCGCCACCACGCATCGGGCACGATCTCACCGTGCGCGCTTGAAGTGTTGCTTCATCGGCTCGAAATAGCTGCGCTGCCATCCGCCGTCGCGGTAGCTGGTGTGACCGTCGGGCACGTTGCTGTGCCGCACCGTGACCGTGGTGCCGCCCGTCGCCGGCTGTAGCACCACTTCGATCTGCGAATCCGCATCGGCGGCGGTGAATTTGGTGGTTCGCCACGATTGGACGATACGCCGGCCCGGCTCGAGCGTCAGGTTCCGTCCCGTGATGTAACCGTTCCATACCGTGAACGCGGCGCCTTCCTGCGCAGAGATTTGCGCCTTTTGCCCGCCGGTGATCTTTTCGTGGCCGTTGCTGCTGAGCCAGGCGTCGTAGATGTCTTGCGCCCTTGCCGGAATAAAGTCGGATACCGAGAACTCGAATGGCATTGCGCCGCCCCTTTTGCCGATCGTCCTGACCGCGAGCATCGCCGCGGATGCCGGCCGCTCCATCGACCGTCACTGGTGTCCCGATTGCGAAGTTCGCATCATTGTGCCGCAGCCTCGTTTGCGAACTTCGGAATCGAAGGACGCCAGCAACTCATTTGATCTCGTGTGGCTTTGGTTCAGAAGTCCGCATTTCGGACGCGCTGCAAGAATGATGCGGACTTCTGAAACCGCCACGCTAATACTTGTATTTCGGCTGCCAGTCCGCGGCGCCTTCGGGAAGGAGATCGAAGAAGTGCCAGATCGAGCAGAAATCGTCACCCGGCCCGAACGACGTGTCCGCGACCCGGACGATTTTTTCGCCCTGTTTCTTGAACACGGACACGCCCGGCAGCCAGCCGTCGTCGCTCCGATAGCCCATGTCGGCGGCGAAGGTGGAGTCGCGATGCGACACCATGCGGAAGCGCCAGCCGCGCGATGCCTTGAATTTCTCCTGCGCCTGCGGATCGTCGGGCGACGCGACGGCGAAGGCGGCGCGATTCTCGATGTGCGGCAGCAAGCCGTTGAAACCGTCGGCCCATAAGGTGCAGTAGGGACAACTCGCGCCCATATTGTGAATGACGAACAGGCTCGCTTTGTCGCCGAACAGCTGCGACAGGCGAACCGGTCCGTCACGGGTGGCGAAGGTGTAATCCCCCACCTCTTCCGGCTCGACCGAGTGCTGCACGTCCCGGATCTTGCCGCGAAGGTCGGAAATCTGCCGCCGATATTGCGCCAGTCGCTCGGATGTGTCCTGATATCGCATCGCAAACCTCCTTCCTACGATGTTGGCCGCAATCAAACCTTGCGGCCGGTCTTGGTTCTGCGCCTCGCCGCGCGCCGCTTGCGTCGCCGCGGTTCTGAACCCTCCTCCAGCATGGCGGCGAGCATCTCGAATTGCTCCTGCCAGTACTTGCTGTAGCGGTTGATCCAGACCGCCACCGCGAAAATCGGGCCCGCGAGGAGGCTGCATCGGCTGATGCGACCGGTGCGTTGCTGCTGCACCAGCCCGGCCCGCACCAGCACCTGGATGTGGCGGGACACCGCCTGCAGGGAGATGTCGAAAGGGGCGGCGAGCTCGGAGTCGGGATCGGCGCCCGCGTCGAACAACGCCACGATTTGTGCACCGCTCGCCATGGGCCAAGAATTATCAAGCATTCGGTTGATAGTCAACCGATAGATTGACTATCGGAGTTTGCGGGGCAGGCGGACGTCGTGCGCTCAGCCACCCGCTCGCAGCCGCGCCAGGCCCTGTTCGAGCAGCACCGGCACGGGCGCGGGGAGGGCGAGCTTGCGGGCCTCATCGCGTCCCAGCGGCGACATCTTGTTCCAGGTCTTGGCCAGGATGCCGGCGAGCTTGTCCTCGTCAGTCTTGGCCAAGAAGTCGGCGAGGTAATGCTCGAGGAACACGACGCACGCGACGTCCTCGATCATTTGCGCCTCGGCGTCCGATTTCAGCCGCTCCTTGCGGATGAGCGCGCCGACGCGCTCCACGTCGCCGGCGTCGTAACCGGCGGCCACCATCATCTCGCCGATCCGCCGGGCGTGAAAGCCCTGCAGATCCTTGCGCCACTTCAAATAACCCACGCGTCCTGCGGGATAATTCGCGCGCGGCGAGGTCCAGCGCTCGATATGCTGTCCGCGCGCGGCGATGCGCAGGTGCTCGGACGCATGCGGTGCCATGCGCGCGAGCGTCGCGCTCATGCGCCGTCCATAAACGAGCTCGGCGGGGTGAAGCTGATCGCCGACCGCGATCTTGTTGGGATCGCGCGCGTTGGCGGCGTCGATGGCCGCAATGACGTCGGTCAGCCGCTTGCCGTCCTCGCTCATGCTTCACACGGTTGCCGACGTTCGCTGCCCGGTCGCGCGCCGCACCATAGCGCCGGCCGCGCGCGCCGTCATTTTTTCGCGGGCCATGGGATGCGCCGCTCCCCATCTTCGGCCGATGGTCGCGGCGGCGCTTCCACCGCTGATCAAATCGCGCGATAATCCGGGCATCGAAGAACGGCTCATCGGGAGGTCATCCATGCGAGGACGGCAGCGTTGGCTTGGAGCGGCGGTCGCCGTGCTCGCAGCCGCATCGATGTCGAGCGGCGCGCACGCGCAAGCCGCCCTGACCGGGTTGGTGTCCTCGAGCGAAGAGGGCGCGATGGAGGGCGTGCTGGTCAGCGCCAAGAAGGAAGGCTCGACCATCACCACCACGGTAGTGACCGACGAGCGCGGACGCTACAGCTTTCCGGCCGCGCGCATGGAGGCGGGCAAATACACGATCTCGATCCGCGCCATCGGCTACAAGCTCGACGGTCCCAAGACGGTCGACGTCCCCGCCGGCAATACCGGCACGGCCGATCTCAAGCTCGGCAAAGTCAAGAGCCTGGTGTCGCAACTCTCCAACGCGGAATGGTTGCTCAGTCTTCCCGGCGCCGACAAGCAGAAGGGCTTTCTCACGATGTGCGTGGGCTGCCACACGCTCCAACGGGTCTTGACCTCGAACCACGACGCCGCCGAATTTCAGCAGGTATTTTTGCGAATGGCGCGTTACTCGCCCGGCAGCACGCCCACGCATCCGCAACCGCTGCTGCCCGGCCCGCGCGGCGAGCGCCCGGCGGTCACCGGCGATGCCGCCAAAGCGGCCGCGGAATTTCTCGCGAGCGTGAGCCTCGGCAATTCGGAGGCGATCGAATATCCGCTCAAGACGCTCCCCCGCCCCAAGGGCCGGTCCACCAAAGTCCTCATCACGGAATACGATCTGCCGCGCAAGGGCGCGCTTCCGCACGACGTAATCGTCGATAAGGATGGGCAGGTTTGGTACTCTGATTTCGGCGCACAATTCGTGGGCGTCATGGACCCGAAGAACGGAACGACCAAGGACATTACGATCCCGGTGGTGCGGCCCGAGCAGCCGAAAGGCGGCCTCGATCTCGAGTTCGACCCCGACGGCAATATCTGGCTGGCGATGATGTATCAGGCCGCCATCGCCAAGGTCGATCGCAAGACGCACGAGGTCTCGGTGTTCCCGTTCCCGAAGGAATGGATTTCGACCTCGGCACAGGCCTCGATGGTGTCGCCGACCTATTCGAACGTCGACGGCAAGGTGTGGACCAACAATCAGGAGGATCACCTCAACTATCGGCTCGATCTGGCGACCGGCAAGTTCGATAATCCGGGTCCGGCCAAGACGCCCGCCGGCAAGCAGATTCGGGCCTATGGCATGCCCACCGATCACCAGAACAACCTCTATCAGCTGGAGTTCGGCGGCGGCAGCATCGGCCGGCGCGACGCCAAGACGCTCGAGGTCACCATCTGGCCGACGTCGGGCGCGCTGTCGCGCCCGCGTCGCGGCCGCGTCGACGAGCAAAACCGGCTGTGGTTTGCCGAATATGGCGGCAACGGCATCGGCATGCTCGACCCGCAGACCGACGCCATCAAGGAGTGGCGGCTGCCGACGCCCTGGAGCGCGCCCTACGACGTCGTTGCCATCAAGAACGGCGCCGAGGTGTGGACCGGCTCGATGCTGACCGACCAGGTGTCTCGGCTCGACACCGCCACGGGGCAAGTCGTGGACTATCTCTTGCCGCGCACCACCAATATCCGGCGCGTGTTCGTGGATAGCTCCGCCGAGCGGCCGATACTCTGGGTCGGCAGCAACCATGGCGCCGCCATCGTCAAGGTGGAGCCGCTCGATTAGACGGGCGAGATCGAAGTCGGCGGGTCTACGCGCCGCCGCGCACCAGCCCCATTTTTTCCAACGGCGCGGATGGTAGGATAGTCGATGGGCGGCGCCGCGTGTTGGTATATGGTTCTGCGACAGGAGCATCGCGTCAGCGAAGGGAGTGCCTGGATGTCATCCTCGAGCGATTGGGAGATGCCGCATGCCGTCCAGCCCAAGCCGGAGAATTACGCCTATGACCTCGAGGGAGCCCTGACCTCGCTGGTGGGGCTGCGTGCCATCATTCCCGCGGACGCGTTCACCGCCGAGACGTTGGGCACCGAGCGCACCGGCAACGGCGTCCTGATCCGCGAGGGCGTGGTGCTCACCATCGGCTACCTCGTCACCGAGGCGGAAACGATCTGGCTGCACCTCGCGGACGGCCGCGCGGTTCCCGGTCACGTCTTGGCCTACGACCAGGAGACCGGCTTCGGGCTGGTCCAAGCGCTTGCGCGGATTGGCCTGCCCGCGCTGCCGATCGGCCAATCGAAGGCGGCCAAAGTGGGCGATTCCGTCGTGGTCGCCGGCGCGGGCGGACGCAAGCATTCGGTGGTGGCGCGCATCGCCGCCAAGCAGGAATTCGCCGGCAATTGGGAATATGTGCTCGACGAGGCGATCTTCACCGCGCCGGCGCATCCGTTCTGGGGCGGCACTGCGATGATCGGACGCGCGGGCGAGCTTTTGGGCATTGGCTCGCTGCAGGTGCAACAGGTGCGCGAAAGCGGGACGCCCGAGCCGCTCAACATGATCGTGCCGATCGATATTCTCAAACCCATCCTCGAGGATCTCCTCACCCTCGGGCGGCCGAACCATCCGCCGCGTCCCTGGCTCGGGCTCAATGCAACCGAGGTCGACGACAAGGTCGTGGTCGCGCGGGTCTCCACTGGCGGCCCGGCCCGGCGCGCCAATCTGCGCACCGGCGACGTGGTGTTGGGGGTCGCCGGCCAAGAGGTCAGCGATCTCGCCGGCTTCTTTCGCAAGGTATGGTCGCTGGGCAAGGCCGGCGTTGAAGTGCCGCTGACCATCTATCGCGACGGCCGCACCTTCGAGGTGCGCGTGACCTCAGGCGACCGCAATCGCTTTCTCAAGGGACCGAGCTTGCACTGATCGGACCTCAATCGGGGGTGCAAGCGGGACGCCGAAGAGGACCGAGGTCGGCGGCAGATCGAGCTCCGAGCCGGCAGCGACCAGCCGCCGCCGAGCCATCTCGATCGGTCACGGGCCGCTAGAAAAATTCTTCCGGACAGGGATCGACGATGGCCCAGAGCTCGGGGCCGTTCTTGACCTTCTTCATGTCCGCAGCGATGCCGCCATGCTGGTCGAGCCAGTCCTTCACCGTCGTGGGATAGTAGGACATCAGCTCCGCGGTTCCCTCGTAGCTCATCACCTTGACGCCGAAGGTCGTGGCCTTGTCGTAATAGGCCATGTGGAAACCCAGACTCGCCCTCGGCGTCACGCAAACGCGGTTGAGCGGGACGATGCCGAGCACCAGCGTGCAGCCGGAGTTGCAAATGCCGTCGATGACCACGCGCTCGCCGCGATCGCGGATCACGGCATATTTGGCTTTGTAGTCTTCGAGCAGCCCACCATGATCGCGGGTGATGCGGTATTCGGCGACCGCAGACGAGCTCCAAAGGGCCGCGGCCATCAACAGCGCGAACGCAAGACGGCGCATGACTGCGAACCTCCGGACATTGCCAAGACGGGAAAGCGCGGCTGCTGCCGCTATCCCCGCCAGCGCAGATTTGTCCGTGCTATGTTTTGATTCCGTTAAGGCCGCAGTCGCGTTTTTGCCGCAATCGGCCGACCCAGCATCGTCGCATCGATCTCGTTCGTAAAAGGTTTTTCAAAAAGGACGTCGGTCCCACTTGGCGCCTGACAACTCCGTTCTGCGCAGGTCTCCCATGCCGACCTCCTTGTTGCCTGCGGCCGTCACACGCGCGACATGCTGGCGTGGGCTAATTGAGCTGAAATGCCGAGGAGGGGTCATGGGAATCATCATGATCAAATGTCCTGTGACTGGACATGATGTCTCCACGGGCATCGAGACGATCGGCATCGAAGAGCTTCCAGCGGTAACCGCCAAGATGGTGTGTCCTGCCTGTGGCCGCGTGCACGACTGGATCAAGACAAATGCCTGGCTCGCCCACAGCGGCGAGCAATACCGGCTAGGACCGACGCCTGCGAGCCATTCGCGGACGACGTCGATATCGCGCCACCGTTCACCGGCAGCTTGAATTTGCGCGCGTCAGCATACGGGCGCGGCTTTCACCGCGCCCGGGGTTGCCGTCGCTCGGGAGAATGTCACGCCTTCGGCTGCGGCACGATGCGGATATAGGGCTTGGGCGACTTCCAGCCCTGCGGATATTGCTTCTTGGCGTCGTCGTCGCTGACCGAACCTGCGATGATCACGTCCTCGCCGTGCTTCCAATTCACCGGCGTCGCCACCTTGTGCTTGGCGGTGAGCTGTAGCGAATCGATCACACGCAACACCTCGTCGAAATTGCGGCCGGTGGTCATCGGATAGACCAGAACGAGCTTGATCTTCTTGTCCGGGCCGATGACGAAGACGTTGCGTACGGTCTGGTTGTCGGCGGGCGTGCGCTTGGCCGGATCGCCGGACACGGCGGCGGGAAGCATGCCGTAGAGCTTCGACACCTTGAAGTCGGAGTCGGCGATCATCGGGTAATTCGGGGCGAAGCCCTGCGTCTCCTTGATGTCGTTGGCCCAGCCGTGATGGCTGGCGAGCGGGTCGACGGACAGGCCGATGATCTTGACGCCGCGCTTATCGAATTCGGGCTTGATCTTGGCCATGTAGCCGAGTTCGGTGGTGCAGACCGGCGTAAAGTCCTTGGGGTGCGAGAACAACACCGCCCATTTGTCGCCAATCCAATCGTGGAAGCGGATCTTGCCTTCGGTGGTCTCCGCTTCGAAATCCGGCGCAGTATCGTTGATTGCAAGAGCCATGACTTACCTCCGTCGCCTGGGTAATATTTGGGCGGGTAATATAGTGAGTTGCAACGTCAGCGCCAGTATTCCCGGCGATAGCCGCCGGCTATGAACGCTTCATTTCCTCCGCATCCCCGTGCGCAGACATTATTGCTTCGTGGCCGTGCGCGCGGAGAAGGAATAAACCGCGCGCCCGGCGCGCGGAAAAGAATTTTGCGGCCTCCATCGCCGCGTCAACGCAGCGACGCTTTGCCGCGCCGGTGATCAGCGAAGCGGCGGCAGCGCTGCCACGATCTCGGCACGGCGGGACTCATACCAGGGCGGCAACTTGATCGCGTTGCCCAGCGTCTCTTTCGGCTCGTCGATGGTGAAGCCCGGATCGTCGGTCGCGATCTCGAGCAACACGCCGCCCGGCTCTCGAAAATAGACCGAACGGAAATAGCAGCGGTTGATCTGCTCGGTCGGGCGCAGCCCTTGTGCCTTGAGTGTCCCGACCATTTCGGCCTGCGCCGCGTCGTCGGCCGCACGGAACGCGACGTGGTGGACGGAGCCAGCGCCCTGGCGGCCGACCGGCATATCGGCAGCGGTGCGCACGTCCACGACCGTGCCCAGGTCGGCGCCGGCCCGGTAGCGCTCAAGGCCGCCCTCGCTCCCACTCGCTTTGAAGCCGAACGTGTCGGTGAGTACGCGCGCGGTCGGTGCGCCCGCGCCGAGCATGAGCGTTACCCCGCGCAAGCCGCGCAACGCATGCTCCGCCGGAACGTCGGCGTTCGACCAGCCGGGGATTTGATCGGCGCCCTCGATGGCGACGAGCGCGAGCCGCATGCCATCGGGGTCGTGGAACGCCAGCACGCTCTCGCCGAAGCGCGTCTGGGGCGCATCGTGGGCGATGCCTTGCGCGGTCAGCCGCTGCCGCCAGTAGCCGAGCGAGCCGAAAGGAACGATGAAAGCGGTTTCGACGGCCATGCCGTTGCCGTTGCGACCGGGCGGTAGCCCATCCCAGGCGAAGAAGGTCAGCGCCGTGCCCGGCCGGCCGGTCTCGTCGCCGTAATAGAGGTGCCACGTGGTGGGATCGTCGAAATTGACGGTTTTCTTGACCATGCGCAGGCCGAGGCTGCGGGTGTAGAACATGACGTTCGTCTTGGGGTCGTGGCAGATTGCCGTCACGTGGTGGATGCCCGCGCTCGCGCTCATCACAAGTTCCTGATCGTGCCGCACCGCACACCGACTGGCGCCGGTACCGGCTGATGTGGAGGCCGCGGCAAAAGGGGACAACTCCTCGTGACTCCGCCGGTTTTTCCGGCGCTGCCGCAACTTCGCCACATCCGAGCCGTCAGCCCGCCACTGCTCGCGGGCCACGCATGAGTCGAACCAGAACGGCGCGTTCCGCGACTAATACATGAGTCATGAGGGAACCCTTCAGTCTCGACAGCGTTGGGGGGTCGTCCCTCACCGAGTGATCCGGAAGGTCCCTGTCAAGGGACGGGAGAGCGTCTAATGAGCACGGGCTCCGAGCTATCGGCCGGCGCGCGTTTATACGCGCTGCTTGCGGCGATCAAGCGGTCGCCCATCGTGCTGCGGCTGGCCGAGCGCCTGCTGCTCGCCCGCGATTGGGCGAGCGTGCGCAAGTCGCCCGACGTTGATGCCTACGTTCTCGCCTGGATCGCGAGCCATGTCCGCGGCGCCCGGCGCCCGCGGCGCATGTTCATGTAGCTCTCATAGCGGTTCGGCCGGGGAGCGCCGCGCGCACGCGCGTGTATACGTTCGGCCCGATCACGCCTAGAACGGTTCGGATTTGGTGGCCGGGCCGTCCATGGACCTCCAGGAGTTGATTTCCCGCCTTGCCCTCGCGCTCGGCATCGGCCTCTTGATCGGGCTCGAACGCGGCTGGCGCCGGCGCGGAGCGACGCCGGGCAGCCGCGCGGCGGGAATCCGCACGTTCGCGCTCTCGGGCCTCCTCGGCGGCGTGATCGCTGCTCTGGCGCAGGCCCTGCCGAAACAAGAGTCGGGAGGCGCCGCGAGCATCGCCATCGTTCTCGGCGTGGCGTTCGCCGCATACGGCGCCGTCATCGCCCTCTTCGCTCGCGACGAGAACCAGGCCGCTGGAAATTTCTCCGCGACGACGGCAATCGCCGGCATGTTGACCTTTGCGCTCGGCGCTTATGCGCTGCTCGGCGACATGCGCATTGCCGCCGGCGTGGCGGTGGCGGCCACGGCCTTGCTCGCCGCGCGCGACGAGCTGCACGGCTGGGTGGAACAGATCACGTGGCCGGAATTGCGGTCGGCGGTGGTGTTGCTGGCCATGACGTTCATCGGCCTGCCGATCTTGCCCGACGCACCGCTGGGACCGTTTGGCGGCATCAATCCACGGGAGGTCTGGCTCATTGCCATCGTTCTCGCCAGCGTCTCCTTCCTCGGCTATGCGGCGGTGAAATATTTCGGTGCGCGCCGCGGGTTGCTGCTGGCGGCCGCGGCCGGGGGTGTTGCGTCCTCCACCGCGGTCACCATCGCCAATGCGCGCCGCGCCGCCGCCCGCGAAGGCTCGCCCCGGCTGCTGGCGGCCGGCGTCGCGGTTGCGTCGGCGGTCATGTTCCTGCGTGTGGTCGGCATCGTGGCTGCGCTCAAGCCCGAACTCCTCGTGCTGGTCGCGCCCGCGCTCATCGCGGCTGCGCTGACGGCGGTGGGGTTCGCCGTCGCCTGGATGACCTGGCAGAAAGCCGATCGCGATGCGTATCGCAGCGTGAAGTTCCGCAATCCGTTCGATCTCCTGTCGGTTGTGGGATTTGCCGTTTTCCTGGGTGTGATCATCGTGCTCGGTCGTGCGCTGGGCGAAGCATTCGGCGCAACGGGCGCGGTGGCCGGCGCGATCGTCGTCGGGCTCGTCGATGTCGATGCGGTCACCGTCTCGATGGTGCGTCTCACTCCGGATACTCTAGGCCGGACGCAGGCGGTGCTCGCCATTCTCGCCGCTGTCGCCAGCGATACGCTGAGCAAGATCGCCATCGGCGCGGCCATCGGTCGCGGCTGGTTCGCTGCCGATCTCGCGGTCCTGGCATCGGGGTGCCTCGCCGTGGGTGGCGCAGCCGCGTGGTTGACGTTTGCTTTTCTCGCGCCGTGAACGGCTGTTGACATTTACCCTGCTGCGCCGCAAAGCCTAAAGCGCCGGGTTCGCGGGGTCCCAATCGCGGCATGTTCAAGCGTATCCTGATCGCCAATCGCGGCGAGATCGCCTGCCGGATCATCAAGACCGCGCGCCGACTGGGAATCGCAACCGTCGCGGTCTATTCCGACGCCGACCGCGACGCGCTGCACGTCGAAATGGCCGACGAGGCCGTGCCGATCGGTCCGCCGCCGCCATCCGAAAGCTATCTCGTCATCGAGAAGATCGTCGCCGCCTGCAAGCGCACCCGCGCGGAGGCGGTGCATCCGGGCTACGGCTTTCTGTCCGAGCGCGAGGCCTTTCCCAAGGCGCTGGCGAAAGCCGGCATCGTCTTCATCGGCCCCAATCCCAAGGCGATCGCCGCCATGGGCGACAAGATCGAGAGCAAGAGGGCGGCGGCGAAGGCCAAAGTGTCCACCGTTCCCGGTCATCTCGGCGTGATCGCCGACGCCAAGCACGCGGTGAAGATCGCGGACGAGATCGGATACCCGGTGATGATCAAGGCATCGGCGGGCGGCGGCGGCAAGGGCATGCGCATTGCGCATTCCAAAGCCGAGGTCGCCGAGGGTTTTGCGCGCGCGCGTTCGGAGGCCAAGTCCTCCTTCGGCGACGATCGCGTGTTCATCGAGAAATTCATCGTCGATCCGCGCCATATCGAAATCCAGGTGCTGGGCGACAAGCACGGCAACATCATTCATCTCGGCGAGCGCGAATGCTCGATCCAGCGCCGCAACCAGAAAGTGGTTGAGGAAGCGCCGAGTCCGCTCATCGACGCGGCGACGCGAAAAAAAATGGGCGAGCAGGCGGTCGCGCTCGCCAAGGCCGTCGGCTACGACTCCGCCGGTACCGTGGAGTTCGTCGCCGGGCAGGACAAGAGCTTTTACTTTCTCGAAATGAACACGCGGCTGCAGGTCGAGCATCCCGTCACCGAGCTGGTGACCGGTATCGACCTGGTCGAGCAGATGATTCGCGTCGCGGCGGGCGAGAAGCTCAAACTCAAGCAGCGCGACGTCGAGCTTTCGGGCTGGGCGGTCGAGACCCGCGTCTATGCCGAGGACCCCACGCGCAACTTCCTGCCGTCGATCGGGCGCCTGGTGCGCTACCGGCCGCCGGCGGAGCGCAGCGCGGGCGGCGTGACCGTGCGCATCGATACCGGCGTCTACGAGGGCGGCGAAATTCCGCTCTACTATGATCCCATGATCGCCAAGCTCATAACCCACGCGCCAACGCGCAAAGCGGCGATCGCCGCCCAGGCCGACGCGCTCGATGCCTTCGACGTCGAAGGGTTCCGCCACAACATCCCGTTTCTCGCGGCGCTGATGCAGCATGAGCGCTGGCAGGCGGGACAGCTCTCGACCGCGTTCCTGGCGGAGGAATTTCCCGCCGGCTTTCATCCGGTCGTTCCGGACCGAGAGACGGCGCGCGTGCTCGCCGCGGTCGCGGCCGCCATCGATCATGTGCTCGGCGAGCGAAAGCGCCGCATTTCCGGTCAGCGGCCGGGAGCCGCGGTGACGCGGGAACAGCGGCGAGCCGTGCGGCTCGGCGAAAGCGAGATCGCGCTCGACATCACGCGTGAGGGCGACGCGCTCGTGGTGCGTTTCGAAGCCACCGGCAAGGCGCGCCGATCGGCGCACGTGCTGGCATCGGCCTGGAAGCCGGGCGATCCGGTATGGTTGGGCACCATCGATGATCGGCCGACCTCGGTGCAGGTGCGGCCGGTGCTCAACGGCTTCGATCTCTCCCACCGCGGGGTCGAGACGCGCGCCTACGTCTACACCGAGCGCGAGGCGGCGGCTGCGCGGCTGATGCCGCCGAAGAAGGTCACGGACTCCGGCAAGGCCGTGCGCTGCCCGATGCCCGGTCTGGTGGTCTCGATCGCGGTCAGCGAGGGGCAGGAGGTCAAGGCGGGCGAGACGCTCGCCGTGGTCGAAGCCATGAAGATGGAGAACGTCTTGCGCGCGGAGCGCGACGGCGTCGTGAAGGCGATCAGGGCCAAGCCCGGCGACAGCCTTGCCGTCGACGCGGTGATCATGGAGTTCGCGTGACGCACGCTCCGGCGGGGGCCGTCATGGCATGCGTTGCTGCGCAGCCGGCCGTGGCGGGGTGAATTCGCCATCGCGCCGTGCCACGATCGGGCGGGATGGAATCGCTCGCCTTGTTCTTCTCCGCACGCGGCCGCGTTTCGCCGCGCGCCTTCGCCGCCGCTGTGGTGGCAGTTTATGGCACGGCCTTTCTCTCGCAGCTCTTGATCTCTGCGCCCGTCATGCTGCATGCCGGGCTCGCGCCGTTCGCACTCGTGCAAGCGATCGCGATCTGGGCCTGGTTTTGCCTTCACGCCAAGCGGCTGCGGGATGCCGATCGCGGAATTGGCGGCGCGGTCGCGATCGCCGTGCTCTATGTGCTGGCGGTGATCCTCTTTCTCCTCCTCGTCGCCTTGATCATGCCGCTCGGCGATGCCGCGCAGCCGGCAAGCGCCGGCAATGTCCTCGCCCTGTTTTTCCTGGTTACGACGCTGATGGCCGATCCCGGGCTCTTCGCCTATGTGGCCGCGGGGATTTTCGCGCTCGTTCTCGCGCCCGTGCCGATGGCCATCGCTTTCTCGATCTGGGCCGCGACGCGCCCCGCCGTGACGAACGCGCAGCCGTCGCCCGCGCGTGAGGCCGCGCGCTGCGTTGCGCCGGATCGCAGTTCTGCTAATCGAACGGGATGACGCTGCATTTCGCCTACGGATCGAACATGAGCCGCGCGCTCATGGGCGCGCGCTGTCGGGGCGCCGAGGCGATCGGCACCGCGACGCTTTCGGGCTGGCGCTTCGTCATCAATCCCGAGGGCTTCGGCTCGATCGCGCCGCGGCCGGGTGGGCGCGTCCATGGCGTGCTATGGCGGCTGAGCGCGCGCGACCTTGCCGCTATCAACGCCTACGAAAGCGTCGACTCCGGCCTCTATGTGCGCCGCCGATTGCCGGTGCGGTGCGGCGGCGTGCAGGCGATGGCGCTGGTTTATGTCGCGCGGCGGCAAGGGGAGGGGACGCCGAGGCCGGGCTACATCTCGCTGGTGGTCGAAGCCGCGCGCGAGTGGCAGCTGCCCGACATCTACGTCCGCTCGCTGGCGCGCTGGGCGCCCTCACGGTGGCGCGGCGCGCGCGCCAAGGACACCGGGGAAGTGGGATGAGCGCTCGCGTGATCCGTCACGTCGTCATCCGCGGGCGCGTGCAGGGCGTGGGTTACCGCGCCTTCGCGGAATATACCGCGCTCGATCATGGGCTCGCTGGCTGGGTGCGCAACCGGCGGGATGGCGGCGTCGAGGCGGTGCTGGCGGGGCCGGTGGCGGCGGTGGCGCAGGTGGTCGAGGCCTATCGCCGCGGTCCGCCGGGCGCGCGCGTCGACAGCATCGACGAGCGTGACGGCACCCCCGACGAGCTTGCGCTGTGCGGCGGCGCGGGGTTCGCGGTGTTGCCGACGGTTTAGCGTCACCCTGCCGCCATGCTGCGGAAGGCGGCGGCGAGCGTTCGCAAGGCCGCCCGCGCATGGGCATCCGAGGTGCGCGAATGCAGCGCGACCTTCGAGCGGCCAAGCGGCGGCAGCGCCAAGCTGGAACCGACGTCGAGCATGCCGGGAGGCGCAAGGCGGCGCGCGAGCGGGGCGACCGCAAGGCCGCAATTGACCGCCGCGATCACCGCGGTCACGCCGCCGCCGGTGAAGGCCTCAACCCATTTGATTTTCGCCTTATCGAGCGTGCGGATCGCGTGCGCCCGCACGCCGCAAGGCGCTGCCAACATGGCCAGGCGCAGTCTCTCTCCGGGTTTATGATGGAAATTTGTGGCGGCGAGCCAGGCAAATTCGTCTTCCAGCAGGTATTCACCACCGCGCCGATTTCCCTCTCGCCGCACGATCACCGCATCGAGCTCTCCGCCGTCGAATTTCTCAAGCAGCGCATGGGAGAAGTCGATGCGCACGTCGAGGCGCAGCAGGGGATCGAAGGCGTTCATGCGCGTGATCAGGCTCGCGAGGCCGGGGCCCGCGACGTGGTCGCTGATGCCGATTGTGAGCCGCCGTTCGATGGGCTCGACACCGGCGAGCGCGCGATCGTGCGCCGCAAGCAGATCGCGCGCGCGCTCGAGGAAGCTTGCGCCGGCGGCGGTCAGCCGCACGGATCGGGGCGTTCGCTCGACCAGCCTGGCGCTCAGCCGGTCTTCCAGCCGCTTGAGTTTCAGGCTGACGGCGGATTGCGTGGTCGCGGTCGCCTGCGCCGCACGCGTAAAACTCTGCAGCTCGGCAACCAGCGTGAAGGCGCGCACGGCGTCGATATCGAGGGTGCGCCCGGTCGCATGATTTCGTCTCATTATCATTGATATCATCAACCATGACGTTTCGCAATGATAGCCGAACGCTTAGGTTTGCGCCATCGAACGAAGGAGATCGTGATGCCCATGATCACTGTCGCCTATGCAACCAGCCGGTCCGAGGCCGGCCTCAAAGCGGCCGTTGCTCAGGCCGCGAGCGATCTGGCCGCCGAGGTCCTGCACAAGGATCCGAAGGTCACCGCCGTGCAAGTGCAGGCGGTCGATCCGGCCGACTGGTTCTGCGCCGGCCATTCGCTCGCGCAAACCGGCCTTGCCGGCGTCTGGCTCGAGATCCGGATTACCGAAGGGACCAACACCAAGGACGAGAAGGCCGCGTTCATCGCCGCGGTGTTCAAGCGCATGGGCGAACTCCTCGGCCCCTTGCACGAGAATAGCTATGTGTATGCCCACGACGCGCGTGCGGACGGCTACGGCTTCAGCGGAGTGACGCAGGAACGCCGCTATATCGCCGGAAAGCTTGGAACCAAGCTATCGGTCGCAGACTGACTGCGAGCAACCGGCCCGAACAGGTGCTCGAATTCGCGCCGCAGCGCCACGTCGATCTCGGTGAGCGTCACGGCGCGGCCGAGATCGGCGAGGCTGGTGAGGCCGTAACGCGGGTCGCAGACCCCGCAGGGCACGATGCCGGCGTAATGCGAGAGATCGCAGTCGATATTGAGCGCCACTCCGTGTAGCGTGACCCAGCGCTTGATCCTGATGCCGATGGCCGCGATCTTGTCCTCGCAAGCGGCGCCCTTGTCCGGCCGCCGCACCCACACCCCGATGCGGTCTGCGCGCCGCTCGCCTGCAACGTCGAAGCTCGCCAAGGTGCGGATGATCCATTCCTCCAGCGTGGCCACGAAGCGGCGCACGTCCGGACCGCGGCGCTTGAGATCGAGCATCACGTAGACGACCCGCTGTCCGGGGCCGTGATAGGTGAACTGCCCGCCGCGTCCGGCCGAATGGACCGGAAAGCGCGCCGCGATCAACTCGTTCGCTTTGGCGCTGGTCCCGGCGGTGTAGAGCGGCGGATGTTCGAGCAGCCAGATGAGTTCGCTCGCGCTGCCGTCGGCGACCGCCGCGGCGCGCGCGTCCATGACTGCGAGCGCGGCCTCGTAGGCCACAAGGCCCTCGCTGATCCGCCACTCCACCGGGGTCGAACCCGGATCGAGCCCGACCATCACATCGTTGCGCGCGCCGATCACCGCGGAACCATATCGTGACGGCTTGGAAGCGCTCCAGCCGTGCGCCGCAAGGAACATCCCGCATTGCGGTAGAAGTCAAGGACGTTTGCTCGCCGGTGCGCCGGCAGAGGCTGTGCAGCACGCGCACGCGTCCGCGGCCGAGCGGGGGCGGAGCACCGCGCGCGGGCCTTGTTCGCTCGGGGTTGATTTGTTACATCGAGCGCCGTCGCTTCGGCGCGCGGCCCCGCGGCCCGCGTTCATTTGCGGTCGTGGCGGAATTGGTAGACGCACTAGCTTGAGGTGCTAGCGGGGCAACCCGTGGAGGTTCGAGTCCTCTCGACCGCACCAGTCTAGGTCAGCTGGCGTAGGAACTGCGCGCGAAATGCTCGCGCGCAGCGCGCGCTTACTCAGTCGCAGACCTGCACGCGGGTGCGAACCCAGCGATAGCCGTCCCACACGGGTCTGCCGCGCGTCCAATAGCACTGCGGTTCCACCACGTAGACCGGTGCTGGCGCCACATAGACCGGAACCGGTCGCGGCGCTAGCGCCGTACCCACGATCGCGCCTGCTGCGAATCCGCCGATCAGTCCGGCGGCGACGTCGCCGCTTCCGGCATGCGCGGGGTGTACTGCTGCGAGCGCCGAGATGCTGATGGCCGTGACGAGGCCGGCAATGGCATTCTTCATCGTTGCTCTCCTGAAAAGCCGCGAGCCGATGCGTGTTGCGCGGCCGCTTCTCGTCATAGAGTTATGGCCCAACTCGTTAACAGAGTACTTAGGATTGCAAATTTGGCGCGCGGCCGGCGAAGATGCTGCCCGATGCTAGCGTGCCGTCGCGCTCCCGACGACAATTCACCACCAGCCGGAAGCTGGTTTATTAATTCCCGTTAACCAGTTAAGGTTCGCTTGGTGGGTGAGGCAAGGAGGACGCAATGCGTTCAATCGTGATTGGAGCTGTTGTTGCGGCTGGGCTTTCGCTCGTAACCACGGTACCGACCCTATCGGCGCCGGCGAACGTCGCAGCCATCGGTCAAGCCGCGGCCGAAATGGGTACCGTGACCCAGGTGCGCTGCTGGTGCACGTGGCGCGGCTGGCGCGGTTATTGCCGGCGCTGGCGCTGCTGGTGAGGGGGGCTCAGACTTCGATATGATGCGCTGAGCGCGGCTCGCGCGCAGCGCCCATCAACGAGCGAACCCATCGAGAGCGCGCCGGGCCAAGCGAGCCCGGCGCGTTTTCGTTCGAGCTGGAAGATCGCGTCCTCTCTGCTCAGCGCTGGGCTCAGCGCGTTTGCGGCGCGGCCAAATTGACCGGCGGCCGCGCCACGCTCAGCTGGTGACCGGCGGCGCGCGAGGGCCTCGCCGGCGCCGGCCATGCTCCGAACCAACCGCCCGATGCCGGCGCTGAATCTCTGGCCCTGGCCGTGCGGACGGGCTTCTTGGCCGCCGGCTTGGGATTGGCCTTCTCCGCGCTTCCCAATCGGAATACGCGGGAATACCTGAAATTGTGTGCGCCCGGTATCGGTAACACTTCGGCATCGACCGGCACCGCGTAGGCGACCGCCGCCGGCCACACCGGCGCGGCGTCGTTCTGCCGTTCGAAGGTCTGCGCCATCGCCACCTTGGTCACCGGGCCGAACGTCTCGATGCCGAAGCTCGCCAGGTTCGGCGCCGCGAGCACCGGCTCGGGACTTTCGCCCACGACCAGCGTGCGCGGCCAGATCTTCTGCTCGGGGGTGGTGTGGCGCACGGCCCATAGCTCGGGCTCGGTCACGGTCTTCGGCCGATCGGGGGTGGCGGGCACCACGTGCACGATCTTGAAGCCGCGCGCTTTGAGCTCTTTGAGAATCTCCGGAAGCGCGAGCGCCGTGGCGGGTTGAATGTCGTGCAGCAGCAGGATGCCTTTGCCGCGCGCCTCGAGCCGGCTGATCGCGCGACGCGCGACTTCGCGGTTGTTGATGTGGGTCCAGTCGTCGGCGGCGAGATCCACGCTCCAAGTCATGTAGTTGTGCGCGGCGAGGTATTGTTCGACCGAGGTCTGCCGCAACAGGCCGGGGAAGCGGAAGAACGGCGCCACCGCCTTCGGGTCGCCGAGCGCGGTGCGCAGCGAGGAAAAGCCGCCCTCGATTTCGTGCGAAGCCTGGTCCACCGACATCTTGTGGAAGGTGAAGGGGTGGGTCTGGCTGTGGTTGGCGATCGTATGGCCCTCGTTGTAGACGCGCCGCACGGCGGCGGGATAAGCCTGCACCATGCGGCCGACCATGAAGAACGTGGCCTTCACGCATTCGGCGGCAAGCAGATCGAGGACGCGATCGGTATAGGGCGGCAGCGGACCGTCGTCGAAGGTCAGCACCACCTCGCGGTCGTTGAGCGGCAGCGATTCATTGTACTGCCAGCTGCCGAGGCGCACGTGCTCGCTCGGGTCCACCACGAGCGTGCGGCTGACGCCGAGCACGTCCGCGGGGCATTCGGCGGCGCCTGCCGTCCCCATGCCGAGCAGGGACGCCAGCAGAACAGATGCGGCAAGGGTGCTGCGCATGCCCCGTTCTACCCCGATTTGGACAACTCTGAAAGAACGCCGGACTCGATGGTGAGTCTCGCCCCTCACTCTATCCAAACAGTAGGGGGAGGCAATTTAATGACCCCTTAAGGGCCGCTGTTGGGGCCGATTTATGACGCCTGTGACGGCGGCGACACGGAGCTTATGCAACCTGCGCTCGGCCGGACTTAGCGCTCCGCCGCTGGAACGACGTGCACGAGGCGATAGCCGCGATTTTTCAACGCGCGCAGAAACCCGCCGAGCATGGCGGCGGTCTGCGCCCTGGTATCGTGGAACAGCACGATTCCGCCCCGATTGGCCTCCACGCGGGCAAGCACAAGTTCGAGCTCGACCGGCGGGGACATCGGGGTCCAGTCGCTTGCCCATAGATCGGCGCCGAAAACCACGATTCGGCGCCGTTCCAATCGATCGAGCAGGGCTTGCGAGGAGGCAAATCCGGGAAAACGAAAGAACGGCGTCCTCGGCATGCGCTCGAAACGGCCGTAGAGCGCGGTGTCGACCGCGGCAAAACCGCGATCGATCTCGGCCTCCGCGGCCTCGAACGGCATGCGGCTGAGCAGCGGATGCGAAAACGTGTGGTGCGCAACGGTATGACCCTCGCACAACGCGCGGCGGGCGAGCTGCGGATGCGCGAGCGCATTGCGTCCCAGCAAAAAGAACGATGCCCGCGCGCATTCGCGCTTGAGCGCCTCGAGAACGCGGGCGGTGGTGCCGGGCGCCGGCCCGTCGTCGAAGGTGAGCACGACCTCCTTGGGGGCGAGCGGGAGGGCGCCGTGAAAATGTTTGCGGCCGACGCGCGGCGTCGTTGCGGCGTCGACCGGCAAAACGCGCGCGGTGCCGAGCGCTTGGGCGGAGCAGGCGGCTGGTTCAGGGTTGATTCGCCGCGGGCCGCGGTTGCCGCGAGCGCGAGCGCAAGCAGCGCGAGCGCGGCTCGCATCTTCATTCGGTGGGTCATTGGGTGGATTTGAGTCGAAGGCTGCGGCCACAACGAGGCCGCCATCACCTGGCGGGGGCCGACGTCGCGGCACGCGACGCGACACCGTGCCACAGCCAGCCGAAGCCGAATGGACTGGTGGCGACGGGCAGCGGATGCCGAGGCCGATCGGTGTCGCCGGGTCGCGAGTCGTAACACGTGGCCGATACCACCGGCTCACCCGCCGCCAGCAACTCCGAAACCGTGGCGAATTCGTAGCCGCGCGCCTTGAGCGCGGCGATGATGCCGGGGAGCGCGCCATCGGTGTGCCACCCGCGGCCGTTGGCGTGGAACAGAACGATCGAGCCCGGCTGAATATTGGTGAGCACCTGGTGCTGGATCGCTCGCGCCGACTGGGCGAAGGTCGGATCGCCGGATGAAACATCCCACTGGATCGGTAGCAAGCCCTGGTGCGCGGCTTCGTTCAACGCCGCCGCGCTGCAAGCCCCATATGGAAAGCGAAGGAGGTTGAGTCGCCGCGGCGCCTGCTCGTGCGCGAGCGTGTTGCCGCGCGGTCCCGTGCAGTGCTTGGCTTCGAGCTCTTCGCGCACCTGCTCATAGGCGACCTGCGCATTCTTGATTTCGTGGACGAGCGCCTGTCCCGAGACTACCCGCAGGTTCCGGTGTTCCCAAGTGTGGTTTGCGACTTCGAACAGCGGATCGGACATCAGCTGCTGCGTGCGCTCGCGGTGCGAGAGCATCCACTTGCCGCCCATGAAGAACGTGGCCTTGATGCGGTTCTCGCGCAGAAAATCGACGATGCCACCCTGATAGCCGGAGATTTCGGACGGCTGCTCGCAAAGATCGAACGTGAGGGCGACGAGCTTCTTGTCGCCAGTCAGCTTGACGCGGCGGATGGCGCCGCGCTGCGCGGTGGGGGAAAATTCGGCGAGCATGCGTTGCGGCGGGGCAATACGCGCCACGGCCTTCTGCACCCGCTCATCGCCTTTGTGGTAGGCGAGATCGCTGGGCATCCAGCAGGCCGGCGCCGTCTCCCCCGCGGCGGTCGCGGTGAGAAGACTAAGCCACAGCAAGGTCATTCGCACGCGCATGCGCAGGGCATCCGATCGACTGCACGGGAGAACGCAACACAACGGAAGGCCTCGACCATACCAAACCGCTTGCCGACGAGGTGTGGCGCATTTGCAGCGGTTGGCGGATTTCTCAGCCCATATCACTTCGAAACCCGGCCAGCATTTGCGCTCGGCGGGGCCTGTCGACGGCGCGTACGAGGCGCAAATCCGGCGATGCCGCGCTGCGCGCGGGACACGCGAGGCTTGCTACGGCAAGCGCTTCCCGACCCGAATAAGGGTTGCCGGCGCCGGCGCGGCGTCGCGCCATTCACCCTCGCGATAGCCATTGGCGAGATAGAAGGTCAGCGACGTCGGGTGGGCGTTGATGACGATCTCGGTGCTGCCGAAGGCGTGCGCGGCTTGTTCCGCGAGCCGGAGCAGAACGCGGCCGTGGCCTTGGCGCTGGAGATCGCGGCGGATGGCGATGAGGCGAAGACCTGTTTGGGTGGCGCCGATGAGGTCGATGCGCACCGTGCCTATGACCTCGCCGTCGCGGACGAGCACGTGCGGAAGATGGCCGCGCTCGAATTCATCCGGGTCGTGCTCGTCATAGGCTTGGCCCGGCAGCAAAGCGGCGAAGATCGCGTCCCGGCGAATGGCGTGATAGGCCTTCCATTCGCGCGGTGATCGCACGGGCTGGAGCGTATAACGCGCGAGGTCCATTTGCGTTTGTGTCGAACTCGTTCGCGATTGCCAGCTTAGGACGGCGGGCGTAGAAGCCCAACGCATTCGTCTCACCAAATGCGGCAAGACACGAGATGCTGGAAGAAAAAGATGTGACTCCGTCCTCGGTCGCGCTGCGCGATGAGGATGGGGCGGTGCGCGCTGATTTCGTCGAGCGCGTTGCGCAGGCGATCATCACGGGGAATTCCGCGGCGCTGCGCGAACTGGTCGGCGAGCTGCATCAAGCTGACGTCGGCGACCTGATCGAGGCGCTCGACCCGGAGCTGCGTTCGCGGCTGGTCACGCTGATGGGGCACGACTTCGATTTTTCGGCGCTGACCGAGGTCGACGACACCGTCCGCGAAGAAATTCTCGAAGAGCTGCCCGCCGAGGCGGTGGCCGAAGGCGTGCGCGAACTCGATTCCGACGACGCGGTGGCCATCCTCGCGGACCTGCCGAAGGACGAGCAGACCGAGATTCTCGAGCAGCTCCCGCCGCCCGAGCGAGTCGCGCTGGCACGCAGTCTGCTCTATCCGGAAAACTCCGCCGGCCGGCGCATGCAAACTGAGTTCATGGCCGTGTCGCCGGTATGGACTGTTGGACGCACCATCGACTATCTGCGCGAGACGCCCGATCTGCCCGATCGCTTCTGGGAAATCTACGTGGTCGATTCCGCCGGCCGGCTGCAGGGCACGGTCGCGCTCGACCGGTTGTTGCGCACCAAACGGCCGGTGCCGATCGCGGAGCTGATCGATGAAGAGATGCATCCGGTTCGCGTCACCGACGACCAGGAAGACGTGGCGCGTCTGTTCGAGCATTACGACCTCGTCGGCACGCCGGTGGTGGACGAGGCGGATAGGCTCGTTGGGGTCATCACCTTCGACGACATCGTCGACGTGATCGAGCAGGCGGCCGAGGAGGACATTCGCGCCCTCGGCGGCGTCGGCCGCGAGGAGGAACTGTCGGATCCG